>ENA-UOOI01001964-UOOI01001964.1-fermentation-metagenome-genome-assembly--contig:-NODE-1964-length-19378-cov-3.824613_pt1 | contig 19378 bp, 17 predicted proteins | sample MGYA00245779_ERZ724027 | MGnify/ENA primary metagenome ERZ724027 (study PRJEB28704, sample SAMN03018318) | fermentation metagenome | biome: anthropogenic terrestrial biome; feature: soil; material...
TAAGGAAAGAGAATTGATCCTGAAGCTGGGTCAAAAGGTCACTAACCGGATCGGGCATAAGGTGACTGTCGATGATCCGGAGTATTGGGGGCTGGCGTCGGTTCTTACGGATGAGATGGCGGGGATTGCTCTGTCCATGAAAGTCAGAAAACCCATGACGGCAGAGCAAATCGCTAAGAAAAATAAGATAGATCTCCGGCATACGAAAGAAGTTTTGCATGAGATGTGTGTGATCGGTGTTTTGGAATTCAATCGTGAAAATGAAGATCATCATAAACAGTATGTGCTGCCGATGTTTGTCCCCGGAAGTGCAGAGTTTATGAATATGAACCGGGAACAGACAGAAAAGCATCCCGAGGTTGCAAAATTCTTCTATGACATGTCACTGCTGCCGCTTGTGAAAGTGGCACCGATGGTTCCTCCCGGGGGTGCGGGGGTCGGGATGCATGTGATTCCGGTAGAAAAGGCAATTCCATCCGCACAGGAGTCTGTGAGTATTGAACATATCTCTCACTGGCTGGATAAATATAACGGCCAGTATGCCGTCGGTGACTGTTCCTGCAGAAGATCAAGAAGGATCATGGGAGAGGGATGTGGCCATCTTGAAGAAGATATGTGTATTGGTCTGGGTGATATGGCAGAATATCTTGTCGAGACCGGAAAAGGACGTTACATTGACCGTGATGAGGTGATGGAAATCTTACAACGTGCAGAAGACAACGGACTTGTCCATCAGATCACGAATATTGACGGGGAGGATAAGATCTTTGCCATTTGTAACTGCTGCGTCTGTTCCTGTTATGGGCTGCGCACCTCACAGCTCTTCAACACGCCGAATCTTTCACGTTCTGCATACATAGCGAAAGTGGATCCCGAAAATTGCGTTGCCTGTGGTCAGTGTGTAGAATACTGTCCGGCCGGTGCTGTAAAGCTTGGACAAAAGCTTTGTAGCAAAGACGGTGCGGTAGAATATCCGAGGCAGGAACTTCCGGATGCGGTAAAGTGGGGACCAGAGAAATGGAATGACAGTTACCGGGATGACAATCAGATGAATTGCTATGATACGGGAACTTCTCCTTGTAAGGCAAACTGCCCGGCCCATATTGCAGTTCAGGGGTATATCAAGATGGCATCGGAGGGACGCTATCTGGATGCTCTGAAACTGATTAAAAAGGAAAATCCATTTCCGGCAGTATGTGGAAGTATCTGCAACCACAGATGTGAGGATGCCTGTACGCGTGGAACCGTCGATCAGGCCGTGTCAATCGATGAAATTAAAAAGTTTATCGCCATGCAGGAACTAAACTCAAAAACCCGATATATACCGCCGATGATCAATCAAACGGGAAAGCCATTCACGGAGAAAATCGCAGTGATCGGGGCGGGCCCCGCTGGAATGAGTTGTGCATTTTATCTTGCACAGAAAGGCTATCCCGTGACTGTATTCGAGAAAAATAAAAAGCCGGGCGGTATGCTGGAATATGGGATTCCGAGATTTCGTCTGGAAAAGGATGTCCTGGCTGCAGAGATTGACGTGCTGCGGGCAATGGGTGTCAGATTTGAATGTGGTGTTGAAATTGGAAAAGATATCACACTTGACAATCTTCGCGCTGACGGCTATCAGGCATTCTATGCTGCAATCGGATGTCAGGGCGGGAGATATGCGAATGTGAGTGGTGAAGATGCCAAAGGTGTATGGACTGGTGTTGATTTCTTACACCAGGTAAATCAGGATGAGAGTACAAAGCTTGATGGCCGTACGGTTGTCATCGGAGGTGGTAATGTGGCCATCGACGTTGCGAGAAGTGCCGTACGCGCGGGATCTTTTGCTGTTTCTCTGTACTGTTTGGAAGGCCGCGATATCATGCCTGCGGCAAAAGAAGAACAAGAAGAGGCTATGAAAGAGGGAGTGGCTATTCACAATGGATGGGGTCCAAAAGAGGTTCTCATAGAAGAAGGAACAGTAAAAGGAATCATCTTGAAAAAGTGCATTTCTGTATTTGATGAAAAGGGACATTTTGATCCAAAATACGATGAAAATGACCTGATCACAGTAGAATGTGAAAATATACTGATGAGCATCGGACAGAGCATCCAGTGGGGAGGTCTTATGGATGGCAGTGCTGTAGAATTCGGCAGAGGAGATGGTGCGGTGGCTGATCCGCTTACCTATCAGACAAATCAGCCAGATGTATTTGTCGGTGGGGACGTATATACGGGTCCCAAATTTGCCATTGATGCGATAGCAGCCGGAAAAGAAGGAGCAATTTCCATCCACAGGTTTGTCCATGAGGGGCAGAGTCTTACCATCGGACGAAACCGCAGAGAGTTCCGGGAACTGGATAAGGAGAATCTGCAGATACCGAAAGAAAGTTATGACAAACCGCCGCGTCAGAATGTGACATACAGAGCCGGTATTGATCCGAAATCAACATTTGACGACACACGTGTGCCATTTACGGAAGAGCAATTGAAGGCTGAGACTAGCCGTTGTCTGGGATGCGGAGCCTCGGTTGTGGATCCGAACCGCTGTATTGGCTGCGGTGTCTGCACGACAAAGTGCGAATTCGACGCAATACACTTAAATCGTGAGATACCTGATGCCAGCCATATGGCGCGAAGTGAGGATAAAATCAAAGAAGTTCTGCCCTATGCGATGAAACGGCAGATTAGGATTATCCGAAACAAGAGGAAAGAGACATCCTGATCGGCCGGGCAGAGCAGAGCAGCGATATATTGAATATCGAAAGAGATAAGAGGTGTGTTTATGCATGAGTTAGGACTAGTGATTCACGTGGGCAGAATCCTGGACGATTTGTCCAGAGAAGAGAAGATTTCGAAGATAGCGTCTGTTACGCTGCAGATCGGTGAGGTGAGCGGGGTCATACCCTCTTATCTGACAGATTGCTGGCGATATTTCCGGGAGAAGTCCGAACTTTTAAGAAAGGCGGAGTTAAAGATAGAACCAGTTGGGGCAGTGACGTATTGTGAGGAATGCGAAAAAACTTATTCCACGTTGGAATATAAAAAAATCTGTCCTTACTGTGGAGGTGATCAGACCTATCTCTTAACCGGAAATGAATTCAGTATCAAAGAAATTGAGGCTTGCTGAAATGACAGGACTGTGAATGGAATGTCTAGCGCGTGACCAGATCCAACAGAATATTGTCATACAGTGGCTGCAGTTCCTTTAGGATCTGTTCTCTGTGTTTTAGCAGCAAATCCAGCTGATCTTTTGTTACCTGTATCTTGGCGTCATTTCCAACTGTACGCACGCGGAAATTGCAAAAACCTAGCTGCATCAGGAAGGTTTCACTGTGAGAGACACGATCCAGTTCTTCTTTTGTGATTTTTTGACCGGTTGGAATTCTGGTCGCAAGACAGGCATAGCTTGGTTTGTCCCAGGTGAAAAGGCCTGCCTCTTTTGAGAGCCGTCGAATCTCATCCTTCGTAAGCCCTGCCTCCCTCAAGGGTGAACGTACCTGCAGTTCCTCTAAAGCTTTCATTCCAGGGCGATCGGCAGCGTCATCTGAGGCATTTGTCCCATCTAGCAGGGTATGAAAACCGTCTTTTGCCGCCGTTTCCTGAATCAGACCAAAGACTGTCTGTTTGCAGTAGTAACAGCGATTTGACGGATTGGCGGTTACCGTGTCATTTGCCAGGACATCGACCGGGAGTATAGTCATGGGAACACCAATCTCCTTTGCCAGTCTTTTGGCATCGTCAAGTTCAAACTGAGGCTGGAATGCCCCTTTTACGAAATAGGCTTTTGTGTCCGCACCAGATGTCTGCGCTGCATATAAAAGATAAGAGGAGTCCACCCCCCCTGAAAATGCAATCGCAACTTTGGGGTTCTCCTTAAAAAATTCCTGTAATGTCATCTGATATCTCCTTGTGTGTGCTATATATTTTTGATATAATACAGTATAAAATTACGGGAACATCCTGTCAACCAAAAAGAGATATTCATACGGAATGAAACAAAGACATAACTTGAGTGATAGATGGATGACATTGCAAAACTGTTCCGAAATGGTATAATTAGTTTGAGTTTTACGAAATCCATTTGCATGTTTTTGCATGCGGGAAAGGAATACCATTGAAAGACCAATTTGGACGAACGATAGATTATCTCAGAATTTCAATCACTGATTTATGCAACTACCGATGTATGTATTGCATGCCAAAGGAGGGAGTCTGCAAACTTACCCACGAGGATATACTATCCCATGAGGAAATTATAGAAATTGCGAAAGCCGCGACCGAACTTGGCATCCGAAAGATCCGGGTTACGGGTGGCGAACCGCTAATCAGAAAGAATGTTGTATCACTGATCCGTGCACTTGGCAGTCTGCCCGGTGTGGAAGACCTTGCAATCACGACAAATGCTTCCCTTCTGGCACCAATTGCAATGGACTTGAAAGAGGCAGGCCTAAAGCGTGTAAATATCAGCCTTGATACGTTGAATGAAGAAAAATTCAGATATATCACAAGAGGCGGTCATCTTCAGGATACTTTAGATGGCATTCGGGCGGCAGCTGAGTGTGGAATGAAGATTAAAATTAATACCGTGTTAGTGGGCGGATTTAATGTCGACGAGATACCAGCACTTGCGGACCTGACTAGAAAATATGATCTGGAACTTCGGTTTATCGAGTTGATGCCGATCGGACATACGCATCCCTTTGGTAAAGAAGCATATGTGTCAGACAGTATCGTATCAGATTATCTCCCGGATCTTAAGTCCGTTCACCGAGAAGACGGTGTCGCAAGAGTGTATTCTCTTTGGGGGGCGAAAGGAAAGATTGGACTGATTTCCCCCTTGAGTAATCACTTCTGCACTGAATGTAACCGCATTCGGCTGACAGCTGACGGCCATCTGAAACCTTGTCTTCATTCAAAAGAGGAGATCCTAGTCAGGGGACTTCATGGGGAAGAACTAAAAGAAGCACTGCGTCAGGCTATGTACAACAAACCTGCCCGCCATAAGACATTGTCTTATGAAAGCCGCTCAGATTCCGCCAGAGATATGAATGCAATCGGAGGCTGACCCTTCAGAAGAAAGATGGTTGAGGTGTATCATAGTACCTCAGCCATCTTTTATTGACTTTGACCAGAAAAAGACTATAATTATAGATAGATATGATCAATAAATACAGATGGATTAGGAGAAATGATTATGGAAGGTTGTACGATATATTATGAAGACGCAAGGCCTGCCTGTACAGCGCTGGCAGAAAAGCTTGCTGAACACGAAAACATCTCAATACAAAAAGCATCGGACTTTCAGCAGCAGACCTTTATCTATGAAAGCAATCCGAATGTTGGTTTTATTTTTGAAAGTGAAAAGGAAAAGAATTATCCCAGTTTGAGAAATGTTATTCCAAGAATGGTGATGAATAAAAGCAATTATATCTTTATCGCGGTAACCGGCGGTGTCCGGGAGCTGGAATCACTGGTGGCTGTGAATGCAGACCTCGAGAAAAGAGGCTATCATGCAGACAACGTCTATTCAAGAAATATCTTTGAGAAACATCATATGAATCAGAAGGAAATTATCTCCAAAATTATCAATGACATGGAAGCAAAAGAGACGAATTACTCTGCTTTTCAAAAAAGAGTGGATACAATGTCCAAAAAAGATCTGAGAAAAATCCTAAAACATGGATATCAGTCCTATCGCTGAGCCATACCGGTATTGCGGTTTTCCTGAAAATCCGATATAATTGACTATAGTTACAATAGATGAAACTATCGCACGTGACAGGAAACGAAAGGAATAAACAGTTATGGAAAAAATCAGAATAGGTATCGCTGGATACGGAAATATAGGCAGAGGTGTAGAACAGGCGATAGAGAGAAATGCGGATATGGAGCTTGTGGCAGTTTTTACACGGCGAGACCCAAAGACGGTTTCCACAGTAAGCGAGGGTGTTTCTGTACTTTCAATGAATGATCTGCATCTGAAGAAAGATGACATTGATGTCATGATCGTCTGCGGAGGTTCTGCGACGGATCTTCCGAAGATGGGACCGGATATTGTCAAATATTTTAATACCATAGACAGTTTCGATACGCATGCAAAGATTCCGGAATATTACAATCATATGGATGAGGCTGCAAAGGGGGGAAACCATATCGGAATCATCTCCGTTGGCTGGGATCCCGGAATGTTCTCTTTAAATCGACTTTTTGGTGATTCATTTCTTCCGCAGGGAGACACGTATACCTTCTGGGGTAAGGGCGTAAGTCAGGGCCATTCGGATGCAATCCGGAGAATTCCACACGTAAAAAATGCAATTCAATACACCGTACCGGTGGACGAGGCAGTAGAGGAAGTGAGAAGCGGAAGTGGTCCGAAATTTACGGCAAGACAGATGCATCGGCGTGAGTGTTTTGTCGCAGCAGAAGAAGGCGCTGATTTAAAAGAGATTGAAGATACGATCAAGAACATGCCAAATTATTTTGCAGAATATGACACTACGGTTCAGTTTATCACGGAAGAAGAGTTAAAAGAGAAGCACAGCAAGATGCCGCATGGCGGATTTGTCATCCGAAGCGGGGAAACCGGAAAGGATAACCATAAAGAGATGATGGAATATTCCTTAAAGCTGGAATCAAATCCGGAATTCACATCGAGTATCCTGGTCTGCTATGCAAGGGCGGCTTACCGTCTGGCGAAAAAAGGTGAGTCTGGTGCCAGAACTGTATTCGATATTGCACCTGCACTGTTATCTGCAAAATCACCTGAGGAGATTAGAAAACAGCTTTTGTAAGGAGGGACAAAAACCATGACAGTTGAAGTGACACTCACACCGAGTGAGTCAAAAAGGCTGATTGCAAGGGGAGTAAAGGCACTTCCATCGGTTCAGCATGCGTTGAAAAACAACACGATTATACTCGCAGGCGGTACGACGAATGCCTTTATCGCCGAAGAGCTGCTGGGAAGCTCATTTCCAAAGAAAAGTGTCTATACTCTGGGAATGATCCGCGATGGGAAACTTTCCTCCAGCGATGAGGCTTCGAGAATATTTCCTTATGTGATAAAGAAGGGAAAAAAGGAGCCCGAGCAGAATCACTGGAAAGAATATCTTCCCAAGCTTGTATCCGGGGATATTTTCATCAAAGGCGGGAATGCTATCGATCATACCGGGCTGGCCGCAATACTGGCGGGAAATGATATGGGAGGTACGATAGGGGCAGCCTTTGGCCCTGTTATGCAGCGAGGCGTTGAGTTAATCGTTCCGATTGGACTTGAAAAACTGGTTCCTGATGTACGAGCTGCTGTAGAATTTACTGCCGGTCAACATGCCGAAGATTCGATTGGCGAACAGGTCGGACTGCTTCCCGTTATGGGAGCGACTATAGTAACTGAAATCACTGCACTTGAGACTTTGTATGACGTCCGCTGCATGTGTATTGCAGCAGGCGGCACAGATGGTTCCGAGGGCTCTATTGTCCTTGCAGCTAAAGGAGAGCCGGAAGATACGAAGCGTTTGATGGCTGAGGTGAGATCTATCAAAGGAGAGCCTCCGGTAAGATAGATCGCATATTGCAATTTGAAATCTGTAGTCTTATCTTTTGGGCTGCAGATTTTTTGTAATTTCAGAAAGGAGAGGTCCTATGGTTAATTATTCGGAAAAGGAAGGAAAGTTGTACCATCTTCAGGTGGGAAAGGGCGATGTCGGAAGATACGTGATTATGCCTGGAGACCCGAAACGGTGTGTCAAAATTGCAAAATATCTTGAAAATGCGGTTCTTGTCGCGGACAGCAGGGAGTTCGTCACTTACACAGGGACACTAGATGGGGAGATGGTCTCTGTGACCTCCACGGGTATTGGCGGACCTTCTGCGGCAATTGCCATGGAAGAGCTTGTGATGTCAGGTGCCGATACCTTTATTCGTATCGGTACCTGCGGAGGGATGGATCTCGATGTCAAGAGCGGTGATCTTGTAATTGCAAATGGCGCCATTCGAATGGAAGGTACAAGCAGAGAGTATGCTCCAATTGAATTCCCGGCTGTTCCCGATTTTGATGTGACGACGGCTCTTGCTGCAGCCGCAAAAGATCTCAGGACGCATTGTCATGTAGGGGTCGTTCAGTGCAAGGATTCCTTCTACGGTCAGCACTCGCCAAAGACAAAACCGGTGGGATATGAACTTTTGAACAAATGGGAAGCATGGATGAAACTTGGATGCAAGGCCTCAGAGATGGAATCTGCTGCACTTTTCGTCGTAGCCAGCTACCTGAAAGTACGTGCGGGATCGGTTTTCCTGGTTCTTGCAAATCAGGAGAGGGAGAAGGCACATCTCGACAATCCCATCGTACACGATGCCGACGCGGCAATCCGTGTAGCTGTCGAAGCCATACGGAATCTTATAAAAGAAGATCGAAGATTGGAGATCGGTGAGATATGACAGAAACGTACAAACTGTCCTCTTTGAGGATCGAGGAACTCATTAAGAATGCGATAGAGGCCAGAAATTTTGCGTATGCCCCATACTCTGATTTTAAGGTGGGAGTGGCACTACTTGCCAAAAATCAAAAAATCTATCAGGGCTGTAATATTGAGAATGCTGCTTATACGCCTACGAATTGTGCGGAGAGAACCGCTTTTTTTAAAGCAGTAAGTGAAGGTGTGACAGATTTTACAGCAATCTGTATCATAGGAGGGAGATCCAAAGAGCCGACTGCGTATACTCCGCCTTGCGGTGTATGCCGGCAGGTGATGATGGAATTTTGTAAACCGGAAGAATTTCAGATTATTCTGGCAGCCGATATAGATCAGTATCAGATATTTACCTTAAAAGAGATGCTTCCGATGGGATTTGGAGCAGGCTGCATAGAGTAAATGCAATCCTGAAGGGAAAGAAAGGAATAATATGAAAAAATATAAGAGAATATTTTTAATTGTAGTAGATTCCATGGGTGCCGGAGAGGCAAAAGATTCTGCTGATTTTGGCGATGCAGGTGCGGATACCATCGGACATATCTCTGAAAGTGTAAAGGAATTTCACATTCCGAATCTTCGGAATATGGGAATTGCCAATATGCATCCCCTTGTGCAGGTGAAACCTGTTGAGCATCCGCTTGGTTATTACACGAAACTGAATGAGGCCAGCAACGGAAAAGATACGATGACCGGACACTGGGAGATGATGGGACTTAAGACAGAGAAGCCATTTATCACATTTACCGAGCACGGATTTCCAGAGGAACTGATCCGGGAATTGGAGAAACAGACAGGGCATAAAGTGATTGGAAATAAAAGTGCAAGCGGAACCGAGATTCTGGATGAACTCGGCGAGGAAGAGATCGCAACCGGTCACATGATCGTCTATACATCGGCGGATTCTGTTCTTCAGATTTGCGGAAATGAAGAGACTTTTGATCTGAAAGAATTATATCGCTGCTGTGAAATTGCCCGAAAACTCACCATGAGAGATGAATGGAAAGTCGGACGGGTAATTGCAAGACCCTATGTGGGAAAGAAAAAGGGCGAGTTCAAGAGAACCAGCAACCGCCATGATTATGCGGTAAAACCTTTTGGAAAAACAGCATTGAATGCCTTAAAAGACGCTGACTTCGATGTGATCTCGATCGGCAAAATCAATGATATCTTCGTCGGTGAGGGAATTACAAAGGCTTTAAAATCCAAAAGCTCAGTATATGGGATGGAACAGACCATAGATATCGCAAAGCATGAAGATTTTACAGGACTGTGTTTCGTCAATCTGGTGGATTTTGATGCTCTTTGGGGACACCGCAGAGACCCCATCGGTTATGCGCAGGAAATTGAGCGCTTTGATGAAAAACTGGGTATTCTTCTAGGCGAATTATGTGAGGATGATCTGTTAATAATCACTGCAGACCATGGCAACGATCCAACCTATAAGGGAACGGATCACACAAGGGAGAAGGTGCCGTTTCTGGCTTATTCAAAATCGATGAAAGATTATGGCAGGCTTCCGGAATCAGACACGTTCGCGGATATCGGTGCCACAATTACAGACAACTTCGAAGTAAAGATGCCGGAAGGAACCATTGGCTCATCCATGCTGGAAAGGCTGAAGTAAGGAGAAAGAGAGGTGAAGTTCGATTGAATCTTGTATATGAAAAATTAAAGGACTGTGTCCGGGTGGTCCAAAAGAAAGTAAAATTTAAACCTGAGGTGGCACTGGTCCTTGGATCAGGACTTGGAGATTATGCATCTGAGATGAAGATAGAACAGACTCTTTCCTATTCTGAGATAGAAGGATTCCCGATATCAACCGTTCCCGGACATCAGGGCAGATTTTTGTTCGGAACCGTGAGGGGTGTCCCCGTCGTTATCATGCAGGGCAGAGTTCATTATTACGAGGGATATGAGATGAGCGATGTCGTTCTTCCCATCAGACTTATGGGGATGCTGGGGGCCAGGGTTCTTATATTGACGAATGCGGCCGGCGGAATTAATAAAAGTATGTCTCCGGGAGATCTTATGATGATCACGGACCATATTTCCTCCTTTATACCGAATCCACTGACAGGGTCGAATCTGGAAGAGCTCGGTCCAAGGTTTCCGGATATGAGTGAGATCTATGATAAAAACCTTAGAAATCTCATTCTTAAAGCATCTGAAGACACAGGTGTTCCCATCAGGCAGGGTGTTTATGTGCAGTCCCGCGGTCCGGCCTATGAAACACCGTCGGAGATAAAGATGTATGGCCGTTTAGGAATTGATGCGGCAGGTATGAGCACTGTCTGCGAGGCGATAGCTGCCAATCATATGGGCATGAAAGTCTGCGGGATATCCTGTATCACAAACATGGCTGCGGGAATCACTGATCAGCGTCTGAATCATAAAGAAGTGCAGGAGACTGCCGACCGTGTAAGCCATGACTTTCAGACACTTGTCACAGAAACCATTGAATTGATCGGAGGCTGTGTATGAATGAAAGAATAAAACGGCTGCCGAAAATTGAATTGCACTGTCATCTTGACGGGTCACTTAGCAGAGGGTGCATCGAAACACTTCTCGGGAGAAAAGTTTCTGACCAGGATCTGATGGCAGATGACGACTGCAGGAGTCTGGCGGAGTATCTCGAAAAGTTTGATCTTCCCCTGCAGGCTCTTCAGACAGAAGAGGGACTTTATGAAGCCGGATATGATTTTATGAGACAGATGTCGATGGATGACATTATCTATGTGGAGGTAAGGATGGCCCCCATGCAGTCGGTGAACAGGAGTGTAGGTTGCCGGCAGGTGATTGAAGCTGTTTTGAGAGGCCTTGATCGAGGCAGAAAAGAGTTTCACATCGAATACGGCCTGATCGTATGTGCCATGCGTCATCATAGTGACAGCCAGAATCTTCGTATGATCAAAACAGCGAGAGAGTTTTTGGGCGAAGGAGTCTGCGCAGCTGATCTTGCCGGAGATGAAGCCACTTATCCGATGCGGGAGTTTACTTCTTTGTTTGGTGAAGTTCAAAAGATGGGAATGCCATTTACCATCCATGCCGGGGAGTGTAACAGTCTGGAAAACATCATGGAAGCCGTACAGTGTGGTGCTGCCAGAATTGGACATGGGATTGCGCTTCGTGGTCATCCGGTGGATATTGCGGTCTTAAAAGAACTAGGCACAGGAATTGAGATGTGTCCCATCAGCAATCTTCAGACAAAGGCTGTTCGAAGAAAGGAAGACTATCCTATCCGCGAATTTATAGATCAGGGACTTCTGGTGACGCTTAATACAGATAATCGCACCGTCAGCAATACGACAATTGGAAGAGAAATCGATTTTGTTCAGCAATTCTGTGGTATCACCGATGAAGAGATTGTTGAGATGCAGAAGAATGCAGTGAAAGTGGCATTTGCCCCGGATGAAGTCAAAGAAAGATTAAATCATATATTGTGATAAGCCTGTATATCATATAAGAGGATATTAACTTAGGGGGAATTATGGAGCAGGCTGCCGCGTTACTTCGACGAATCGATGATCTGGTATGGGGACCGCCCATGCTGATTCTGATGCTTGGGACGGGAATCTATCTGATGGTCAGAATGCGCTTTTTGCCAATACGAAACCTGGGATATGCACTGAAAAGCGTGATGAGTTTTAAAGAGAAAGAGACTGAACAAAAGGAAGGAGATATTTCCTCCTTTTCTTCTCTGATGACGGAACTTGCCGCCACGATTGGCACAGGAAATATCGTGGGGGTGGCCACTGCTATGGTCCTCGGAGGACCCGGGGCGCTGGTGTGGATGATGATATCGGCATTAATCGGCCTGTCGACGAAACTTGCAGAAAGTCTCCTCTCCGTGAAATATAGAACCGTCAATGAAAAAGGTGAGATTTCAGGAGGACCGATGTACACACTTTGTACTGCTTTTCCTTTTAGGAGAGCAGGAAAAATTCTGGGCATTTTATTTGCGTTATTTGCCGTGCTTGCATCTTTTGGCATGGGAAATATGACTCAGTCGAATTCAATCTCTCTGGCACTTGAGGAAACCTTTGGAATATCCGAATCTTTAAGCGGACTGGTCGTGACGATACTGACGATACTGGTAATATTAGGAGGAATTAAAAGTATTTCCAAAATCACCCAGATTGTAGTACCCTGCATGGCTGTGTTCTACATGGCAGGTGCAATTTTGGTGATACTTGTCAATATCAGAAATCTTCCTGCAGGGATCATTCAGATTATTAAGATGGCATTTTCCCCAAAAGCGATTGCCGGAGGAGCCGGTGGAACAATTGTGGCATCTATGCAGCAGTCACTTCGCTGGGGGGTATCACGGGGTGTCTTTTCGAACGAAGCCGGTCTTGGAGCTGCCGGAATCAGTGCGGCCGCTGCGAATACCGATGATCCGGTAAGACAGGGGTATGTGAGCATGACAGGAGTCTTTTTTGACACGGTTGTCATCTGCCTGGTCACAGGGCTTGCACTTGCAGCATCCGGAGTTATTGGAATTGCAGATCAAAATGGTATCCCGGTCACAGGAGCAGCCCTCACAATTGCAGCTTTTTCAACGACTTTTGGAAGATGGGGCGGAACTCTTGTGAGCATTGGAATCGTTTTGTTTGCATTTGCGACGATTATCGGGTGGGAATATCAGGGAGAAAAGGCCTTCGAATTTCTTGTTAAAAAGCCCGATTACTGTATTATATACCGCTTCTTGTATGCCCTTACAACCTTTGTGGGTGCAGTTTGTACACTGGATGTTGTCTGGGATTTTTCAGATATCATGAATGCACTGATGGCTGTTCCAAATCTCATCTGTGTTCTTGTGTTATCAAAGACCGCCTGTGATGAGGTCTTTCGTTATCAGAAGAAGATACATAAAATGACATCAGACAATCTTTGATTTTCACTTGCTTTTCAAAGCGTTATAAAATATACTTACAGTAAGGCTGCAGAGCAGTCCGCAGAACAATACCAGACGGTTATGGGAGGTACACGATGAAATTTAAAATGATTCACGAGAATTATAATGTCTATGATCTTGATAAAACCATGGCATTTTTCGAAAAAGCACTGGGACTGAAAGAAAAACGCAGACATCCGGCAGAGGACGGCTCTTTTATCATTGTCTATATGGGAAATGATGCTTCGGATTTTGAACTGGAACTGACATGGAACAGGGACAGGGATAAACCTTACGATCTGGGCGAGAATGATTTTCATCTTGCTTTTCGGGTAGATGATTTCGATAAGGCACATGAACTTCACAAAGAGATGGGGTGTATCTGCTTTGAGAATCCTAAGATGGGAATTTACTTTATCGAAGATCCGAATGGTTACTGGCTGGAGATATTGCCCGGGCTTTTAGAAGAAAACAGTTAAGTGTGTGTGACAGGTTGAGTTTATATTGCTCGGCCTGTTTTTTCTTTTGTTCAATTTGGGTATTGCATATTCTGACTTTTTTAAGTATCATTTAAGATGGTTTATAACTGCTGTTGCGTTACAGCGCTATCGAGGTAAAGGAGCGAGCGAATTGATAACGATTAAAAAGTATGTGAGGGCGGAAAGTCTGGAACAGGCTTATCAGCTGAACCAGAAACGCAGTAACAGGATTTTGGGTGGAATGCTCTGGATGAAAATGAGTTCTAACACCGTGCAGTGTGCCATTGATCTCTCGGACGTAATCTCCCGAGAGATAGATGAACGGGAGGATTCTTTCGTCATAGGTGCCATGACCCCTCTTCGGGAACTGGAAACAAACAAATCATTGAATCAGTATACATGCGGAGCGATCAGGGAAAGTCTTCGCAGTATTGTTGGTATACAATTTCGGAATACAGCGACTGTAGGCGGAAGCGTCTATGGTCGTTTTGGTTTTTCGGATGTTCTTACCATGCTGCTTGCCCTGGATACCAGTGTACAGTTATATAGAGGGGGAATTGTGCCACTTGAGACATATGCGAATATGCCCTATGACAATGACATCATTGTAAATATAATTATTAAGAAAACTCCGCTTAAAACCGCTTATATGAGCAGCCGCAATACCAGGACAGATTTTCCGGTGTTGGCCTGTGCCATATCGTTTTATAAAGATGAGCAGAGAGTTGTAATCGGAGCCAGACCTCAAAAGGCGATGATTATCCGTGCGGATGAGAACGTGCAAAAACTGATAGATTCTGAGGCTGAAGTGTATGCTCAGGCACTGGCAGGGCAGGTAAAAAGAGAAGTGCTGACTTCTTCAAATATGCGCGGCTCCGCAGAATATCGGCGCCATCTCGCATATGTTCTGACAAAGAGGGCCAGTTTACATATATTAGATCCTAAGGAGGCAGGAATATGTTGATTAAGATGTGGTTGAATGGGAAGGCAGTCAGGGCACATATTAAATCTGATACCCTGCTTCTTGATTTTGTAAGAGAGCAGGGCTGTAAAAGCGTCAAATACGGGTGTGATACAGCCAACTGCGGACTTTGTACGGTCATGCTAGAGGGAGAGCCAGTTCTTTCCTGTTCAACCTTGGCCGCAAGGGTAGAGGGAAAACATGTCGTGACTCTTGAAGGACTTCAGGATGAGGCCAGAGAATTCGGAGAATTTCTGGCAGATCAGGGCGCGGATCAGTGTGGTTACTGTAATCCAGGATTTATCATGAATATTCTTGCCATGATGAAAGAACTTGATGATCCCACAGATGATGAGATAAAAGAATATCTTGCGGGAAATTTGTGCAGATGCTCTGGATTCGTGGGACAGATGCGAAGCATCAGGAATTATATAAAGTCAAAAAAGGAGGGACGTCATGCAGCAGAAGAATCAGCATGATTATAGCGTAGTCAATCATTCAGTGAGAAAAAAAGATGCCATGGCGTTGGTAACGGGTCAGCCTGTTTTTATGGATGATGTTGTGCAAAATCATTGTCTGACTGTAAAACTTTTGCACAGCCCCCATGCTCATGCACGGATTAGATCCATTGACACCAGTAGAGCACTTCAGGTTGCAGGCATCGAATGTGTTCTGACATATAAGGATGTTCCGCAGAAACGCTTTACACTTGCCGGACAAACCTATCCGGAACCGAGTCCGTATGATAGACTGATTCTCGATAAGGAACTGCGCTTTGTCGGTGATGTTGTGGCGATCGTTGCGGGTGAGACGAAAAAGGCAGTGGATCAGGCGATGAAAAGAATCAAAGTTGACTATGAAATCTTAGACCCTGTACTTGATTTCAGAACGGCGAAAGATAATCCGGTTATAGTTCATCCTGAGGAAAACTGGATATCTTTATGCCCTGTAGGTGCGGATAACAAGCGGAACTTGTGTGCTAGTGGGATGGAAGCAGAGGGTGATGTAGATTCCATATTAGACTCATGTGATTATGTTGTAGAAAGAACCTATCACACAAAAGCCTGTCAGCAGGCTATGATGGAGACTTTTCGAACTTATACCAAACTTGATCCTTATGGGCGTCTTATTGTGACAAGTTCCACACAGATTCCCTTCCATGTGAGAAGAATTCTTGCGAATGCGCTTGATATTAAAAAGTCTCGGATTCGCGTCTGCAAGCCCAGAATCGGCGGTGGTTTTGGCGCAAAGCAGACGGCTGTTTCTGAAATCTATCCGGCGATAGTAACCATGAAAACAGGAAAAGCTGCAAAGATTATATTCAGTCGATATGAATCCCAGATTGCCTCTTCACCGCGCCACGAAATGGAGGTGAAGGTGAAAATCGGTGCAGACCGAACGGGAATTATCCAGGCGATTGATGTCTATTCTCTCTCCAATACCGGTGCATTCGGAGAACATGGACCTACTACAGTTGGCCTATCGGGACATAAGTCAATCCCGTTGTACGGAAAGGCAAAAGCATTTCGATTCGCCTATGATGTTGTCTATACGAATCAGATGTCTGCGGGAGCATACCGGGGTTATGGAGCTACTCAAGGCTTCTTTGCGGTGGAATCTGCAGTTAATGAGCTGGCGGATAACATGCATATGGATCCTTTCGTGTTGCGGAGAATCAATATGGTGCAGGAAGGGCAGATTATGCCTGCTTATTATGGAGAAAAGAACACGAGTTGTGCGTTGGACCGTTGTCTGGATCGAGTGAAAGAGATGATCGGATGGGACGAAAAATATCCTTCAAAAGATATGGGAAATGGAAAGGTACGGGGAGTCGGTCTGGCGATAGCTATGCAGGGATCCGGAATCTCGAATGTGGATGTGGGTAGTGCCACGGTCAAATTGAATGATGATGGATTCTATACCTTATCTATCGGTGCATCCGATATGGGAACCGGCTGTGACACAATACTGTCACAGATTGCTGCGGAGGAACTTGGCTGTTCGCTCGATGACGTGACTGTATTCGGCGTGGATACGGATGCATCCCCTTATGACAGCGGGTCGTATGCGTCTTCCACTACTTACATTACAGGTCAGGCAGTTGTGAAAGCATGCCGGGAATTAAAGAAGCGGATTGCTGAATATTCAAAAAAATATCCCGGGCTGTCATTAAAAGAGATAGGAAATCAATCAATGGCAGGCAATGATATTTCTCTTGAAGTCACTTCGATGCATACTTCTCCTGTTTCTCCCCCTCCGTTTATGGCAGGGGCGGCAGAAGTAGAAGTTGATAAAGAGACAGGCCAGGTTGAATTAATAGATTATGCTGCGGTTGTGGACTGTGGGACTACAGTGAATCCCAATCTGGCACGTGTTCAAGTTGAGGGCGGTCTGGTACAGGGAATCGGTATGGCGTTATATGAGAATATCCAGTATACAGACAAGGGAAAACTAAGAAATAATTCATTTATGCAGTATAAGATTCCGACCAGACAAGATATTGGAGATATCCATGTGGAATTTGAAAGCAGTTATGAAAACTCAGGTCCCTATGGAGCAAAATCTATCGGTGAGATTGTAATCAACACACCGGGACCCGCAATAGCGGACGCGGTGTATCATGCCACAGGTCTTAGATTCCGCGAACTTCCGATCACACCGGAGATGATCGCGATGGGTCTTGACGAAGAAGAGTGACATAGAGCGGAAGCATTATTAAAATAAGACAGGAAATCAGCCGCAGTTGATATGTTGGCTGGTTTCCCGTCTTGTTTTATGATACTAAACTTTTGCACACACTTAATCGGTAACTGTTACTTTTTGATATTTTTTATTTGATCGGCTGTAGTTTTTTCCGCCACGGCTTTTACTGCCATGACCTTTATAGGAACGTCCGGTATGGTTGTTTCCCCTGCCACGATTATGACTGCCGCCTTTTTCGTAGCCGCGGCTGTTTTTTGGAGCAGGACGATATTCGATATCATGTATGGAGGAGAGTCTTTTGTTTTTCTTCTGTGCTTTTTCGCAGAGGACTGCAGCGATATCAACGGCAGAATATCCCTTCTGTGTCAGAGATTCTACAAATTCCTGCCATTTTGGATCGACACCTGAATCAACTGCATTCTTTAAGGTATCTTCAAAGATGGTACTCTGATTTTTTTGGATACTCTCTTTCCCGGGGATTTTCCTTTCTTCAATGGTTTCACCGATATATCGTTCAACCATATGAAGCTGGTTCAGCTGCATTCTTCCGGAGACGAGAGTATAGCTTGCACCCTCATGTCCGGCACGCCCCGTCCGTCCGATCCGATGGATATAATATTCGAGTTCCTGTGGGACATCATAATTAAATACTGCCTCCACATTGTCAACGTCGATTCCTCTGGCAGCGACATCTGTGGCAACCAGAATTCTGGAGCGTCCAGATTTAAAATCACGCATCACTGCATTTCTCTGATTTTGTTTTAAATCGCCATGCAGACCGATCGCATGATATCCGCTTTCACTTAGGGAATCTGCAAGATCATCTACCATACGCTTAGTATTACAGAAGACCAGAGCTTTCTTTGGCTTGGAATATTCAATCAGAAGCTTTAATGCATCTTCTTTTTGGTCTTTGGGGACATAATAGAAGCTTTGATGAATCTTTGTCGTTGTTTTTTGACCTTTATCAGTTTTTACAAATGACGGATCCGTCTGGAATTCTTTTGTAATCTTTAAAATCTCCGGAGAAATCGTGGCGCTGAAAAGTATAGTCTGACGGTCATCGGGTGTACTTTGAAGTATTGTTCTGATATCATCGATGAACCCCATATTGAGCATTTCGTCGGCCTCATCCAGTACGATTGTTTTCAGATGATCTAGTTTCAAGGTTTTTCTGCGCATGTGATCCATGATACGGCCAGGAGTTCCGACTACGATACGTGCCTTCTTCAGTGCATGAATCTGTCCATTCATAGGCTGACCACCGTAGATACATGCGACACTGATATTTGGAATATATTTTGAGTATTTCCTCATCTCCCCGGTGATCTGAAGAGCCAGCTCCCTGGTGGGTGCCAAAATCAGCACACTGGATCGGTCTGGATTATCTGCAGCACGCTGAACAAGCGGCAGACCGAAAGCAGCTGTCTTACCGGTTCCTGTATTGGAGCGGCCGGTTACATCCTTGCCTTCAAGAATGGAGGGGATGGAACCGATCTGTATATCTGTGGCATCCTCATAACCCATCTCCTGGACGGCTCTGAGGATTTCATTACTAAGATTTAATTCACTAAAATTCATATTATACCTAACTTTCTTATAAAATAAACGCACATTTTTATAGTGTAGCACACCTCAGAGTAAAATAACAGTCCCAGTTGAATTGTTTTTGATTTTGTAATGTTTTTTTGAAAAACCTTTGAAAATGTATTTTTTTGTGGTATGATTTTATACACTACAGATAATCATTTAGGAGGAGAAATTCGATGGAAAAAGAAGTTACATCCAGAAATTTTATAGAGCAGGCCATAGATCAGGACCTTGCCGATGGAGTATATGATCATGTATGTACGAGGTTTCCACCGGAGCCCAATGGATATCTGCACAT
>ENA-UOOI01001965-UOOI01001965.1-fermentation-metagenome-genome-assembly--contig:-NODE-1965-length-19374-cov-13.824680_pt1 | contig 19374 bp, 24 predicted proteins | sample MGYA00245779_ERZ724027 | MGnify/ENA primary metagenome ERZ724027 (study PRJEB28704, sample SAMN03018318) | fermentation metagenome | biome: anthropogenic terrestrial biome; feature: soil...
AGACCCGGCGGTAGTAGGGGACGTTCTCGTAGGCGTGGTCGAGCAGGCGCGAGAGTGTCTGTATCTGGTAGGCCGTGAGTTCCTCACGGCTCCATCGTTGAGACCGCTGGAGGAGATCGTACGTCTTTCTATAGGCGTTATAGGAGGGAAGGATCCCGAGGGCTTTTGCTGTGAGCGATTCCCGGCCGTAGATCTTCTCTCCCTGGTGTATCAAGATATCCTCTCCTCTTCTCATGTAATATACCCTCTTAGCCGCCGGTGCGCCATCACTGTGCACCCCTTACGCTTCACAATCTCGCTTTTTTTCCGGAAAACCCCGGGTTGATCCGGTTACCTCTCCCGTTTGACCCGTCTCCGATCGGTTCACCGGCCGTGAATCTCCTCCGGGTTCCCGGGGAGTATACCCTCAAACAACGTATATAAAAATTGGCATACCGACGCGAGTTCCATTTGAGATCGGGGTCTCATAAATGGATGAATGGTTCTTCGATAGGGTATGATGACGGCTCAAATCCGGCTCTTTTCAGCGAAGTGCCCGATCCCCTGTATTTCCGGTCATGGAATGCCATTTGGAAAACCCGGACCGGTTATGGTGACGTTTTGGTAAACTATAAATATACAAACGCCCATCAGGGGGATGTCTTGGTAAGATAAGGCGACAATCCCCGGACCCGTGCACCTTCATACGGCGGTGCACGGGTCCGGGGGAGAGGGGGGAATCGTTATTCTCGAAAAGGCCGTACCTGATAGCGGTAGCGATGCGGAGGCTCCTATAGGTCTCCCGACAGAACGTGACGTCCTGGATGAAATCCGGACATTGGCCAGCGAATTACGCAGGCAGAACGGAGATGCTTCACAAAGTCTCGACTTTACCACGCCCATCGGCTGGGAAGAGAGGGTGGGCTACCTTGACGGCCGGCCCATCAGGCGCTTGATCGTCTTCCTTCGCTCCACGGGCTGCGAGTGGGTCGAGAAGACCGGGGGGTGCACCATGTGCGGGTTTTACTGTGCAACGTCCCGCGGCAGGGAGGTCTCGGCGGCGGAGTACGTCGCACAGTTCGAGTACGTGATGAACGCCGTCGACCTCCGGGATTACCCGATTGTCTCGATATACAACGACGGGAATATCTTTAATGAACGTGAGATGCCGGTCGCCGCCATCGAGAAGATCTGTTCGTATATCGACGGCTACCGAAACATCAGGAAGGTGGTCGTCGAATCGCGGATCGACTATTCGCCCGATGAACATGTGCAGAAGATGAAGAAAGCCCTGAACGGGCGGCAACTTGAGGTGGCGTTCGGGTTTGAGTCTGCAAACCCTCAGGTGATGAACCTCTGTATCAACAAAGGGTTCTCGGCCAACAACTTCGATATCTTCTATTCGCGGATGCGGGGCATGGGCGTACTGACAAAACCGCTCCTGCTCGTGAAGCCGCCGTTCCTCACGGAAGCGGAAGCGATACGCGATATCCTCGATACCATATCCTTCTGTGTCTCCCGGGGGATCGACTATGTCGACCTTGAAGTGACGACGGTCGAGAAGAACACCGTTGTGCACGAACTCTGGAAGAACAACCTCTACCGCCCGCCGTGGCTCTGGAGCCTCGTCAACCTCCTGCAGCAGTGCCGGGAGCGGTTCGGGGACCGTGCCCATGTCTACGTCAGCCCCTGGAACTACTCGGTCGAGTCCCTGGACTGGGCCCGGAACTGCGGGAAGTGCGATGAGGAGGTCACGCGGGCGATTGAACGCTACAATTGCGGCTTTGATACGGCGGAGTTCGATGGGCTGGATTGTTCGTGCCGGGACGAGTGGAGGGAGGCCACTACGACGGAGGACCCCCGCACGATCCCGGAGAGGGTCCGCGAACAGCTGGCATACGTGCGGAATGCGCGGCTCTCATCGCTGTAGGTATCGGCCCGGGAGGCGGCCGACCCGATACTTTTTCAGCGAAGGCCGGCCTCACATCGAGGCGAGGGTCAGTCGAGTATTCCCTCCATATCGACGATCGCGTACGACGGGTAGAGGTAGAAGATCGTCGTGCTGCTGTAGATCATCATCACCCTCTCGTTCCGTTCAAAGACATGCCGCTGGTGGTCCCGGGACTTAAACGCCGCCTGGTGATACTCGGGAAGGGGGCCTGCACCCGGTCTTCCGTCCCGGACTGTGGCGTTGCAACGCCCTTTGCCGGTTTGCTTCTCTTCTTCGTCCACTTCGATGAAGAACGACAGCGGCAGTTCGTCGCTCCGGAACTCTACGTCGATGTACCCCTGCTCCCGGTTCGGGTCCTCCTCCGCAAAGCCCGTCCTGACCGAGGTGATGTTCCAGCCGTTCTCAAGCAGGACTCCGGCCTGCCGGTCGGCGAGGACGATCGCGATCACCTCCGTGACGTCGTTGTCGAAACCCCTTACCGGGATCGCAGAAGTGGTGATCGGGATCGCGACATCCCCCGCTCGTAGTGGAGGACCGCCGGGGTGGGGGTGACGTTTTCCGGCATACCGGTGTCCGCCGTGCCGGTGCACCCGGCCCCGAACACCAGGAAGGCCAGCGCAAGGAAAAGGATCGGTATGGCTTGCGTCTGCGTTCCCGGTTTTCTGTTCATTGTTTTTCCTCCTGGTACGGCGGTCCTGCCGGGTGTGCTGTTTTCGCTTCAGTCAGGGGCCCATACATTCGCATCTCCGTATGAGGGGTAGAGGTAGAAGATCGTTGTTTTGTTATAGACCATTAGCACCCTCTCGTTGTTGCGATCGATGACCTCAAACCGGTTCATGTACAGGTTTGCCGCCTGGTAGTAGTCAGGGCAGGGTCCTGTGGACTCGGGCCATGGGCGGCCCCCCCAGATTGTGGCGTTGCAACGCCCTTTGCCGGTTTGCTTCTCTTCTTCGTCCACTTCGATGAAGAACGACAGCGGCAGTTCATCGCTCTGGAACTCCACGTCGATGTGCTCCCGGTTCGGGTCCTCCTCTGCAAAGCCCGCCCGGACCGAGGTGATGTTCCAGCCGTTCTCAAGCAGGACCCCGGCCCGCCGGTCGGTGAGGACGATCTCGATCACCTCCGTGACGTTGACGTCGAACCTTCTTACCGGGATCTCGGAGGTGTTGACGGAGATCGAGACACTCCCCCGCTCGTAGTGGAGGATCGGAGGAATGGTGGCGTTTTCCGGTGTGTCTGTGCCCCAGGAATCGACGCAACCGACTCCGAATACCAGGAACACTAGCGCAAGGGAGAGGATGAAGATCCGTTTCATCTTTGCATCTCCACGTTTTCATACCAGTCTCTCCCATAGGAGGGGTAGAGGTAGAAGATCGTCGTTTCGTTGTAGACCATCACCACCCGCTCGTTGTGGTGGTGATCGAAGACATAGCACAGGTGCGTGCTCAGGTTCTGGTGATAGTCCTCAGGATTGGGGTCCGCATGCAATCCTCCGTCCCAGAACGGGACGTTGCAACGTCCCCAGCCGGCCCGCCTCTCCTGTTCGTCCACTTCGATGAAGAACGACGGCGACTCTTCACCGCTCCGGAACTCCACGTCGACATAGGTCCTGTTCAAGTCGACCCCAGCATAACCTGTCTTGATCGAAGTCCTGACCGAGGTGATGTTCCAGCCGTTCTCAAGCAGGACCCCGGCCCGCCGGTCGGTGAGGACGATCTCGATCACCTCCGTGACGTTGACGTCGAAACCTCTCACCGGAATCGCGGAAGCGTTGATCGGGATCGCGACGTCCCCCCGTTCGTAGTGGAGGACCGCCGGGGTAGGCGTGACGTTTTCCGGCATACCGGTCTCCGCCGGGTCGGTGCACCCGGCCCCGAACACCAGGAGGGCCAGCGCAAAAAGGAGAAAGAGGGTCTGTTTCATCCTGTCACTACCAATTGAAAGTATTGAGCCGAACCCGTGATGGGTTCTGGATGATCTCCACCTGGCAGTATCGCACGATCTCGGAGGGAACCTCGGTCGAATACCATGGCTCCAGGCTGATGCTCATGGGCGTTCCATAACTCCTGTATTCCATGTCATAGAAGAGCGTATCGCTCGGTACATCGTCATTGTCGTCGATACGCCAGCCTTCAAGGGCGCAGGCGACGAGGCACCCCGGCTGTGGTTGCATGCAGTTCGTCGAGAGCGAGCTATATTGACCCGTTGTATGGTCGTAGATGGTGATAGACCAGAGGTTGAGATCGTCGGCCCGGTAGATGCGCCCCCTCATCGTATGCCCGGCGGCGGTGTCGAACAGGGGCCCATAGTAACTATCCTTAAGGTCGGGACTGCATGCCGCCCAGGCCTGCCCCTCCCATTGGTGGGTGGACCCGTTGTAGCACACTACCGGTTGCAACAGGTATCTCTTTGACCCGGCAGTCCCCCGTATGATGTTGAAGAGGTAGATCCTCTCATTAGCCTCAAGGCCCGAAGGCGGGCCGGACGGAACCTTCCAGTATGCCGTATACTCGGTGATATCGGCGTCTGGTTCATCTTCCGCCGATTCTATCCAGTCATTACCGGTCCACCCGAGCGGCGCCACGGTTTGACCGGAGGCTGCGGTTTCGTCGATAACGGTCAGGATCAGTTCTCCGGCGGCATCAAGGACGAGGGTCTGATCTCCCTGGTGATACACCCTTGCGTCGTTCGGGAGTTGATGCAGCCGGGTGCAGGATTTTTCAACGCCTGCCGGTGTGGGCAGTTTTCCGGACTGTTCGTCGTTGATCGAGAGCAACTGGTTCCCGTCTTCGTCGAACACCCGGGTGATCCCGTCGGCTGCGTGGACAATGATCGAGCCGAACGGTATCCCCCCTTCTGTCCGACCGTCCGTGATGCGCTGCTCCGCCCGGGGGCTTAACGCCTCGGAGATGGCTATCGTCTCGATCGATGGGTCGGCATTCAATTGTGGAGGTGCGTACCGGTCAAGATCGATCCCGGCGCCTTCGGTTTCGATTGCGCTTGCAATAGGCACAACTCCAACACTCACCAGCAGCAGTGCCAGGAGCAGGGAGAATGCCTGCATTCCAGTTTTTCTTTTCAGGTGTTTCAACTCCTTCTTGTTTACCGGAGGCAGGAGAGGCACACAGGTTAAGTACCTGGAATGCGTACATTCCTGTTGCCTCCGGGCATGCGGGACGTTCACCCATCCGATTCCCTGCTGGCCGGGTGAACCTCCGCACCGTTGCAGGCGTCGCACGCGGCACCCACAATCTTTCTCTTGGTCGCTCCGGGATAAATCAGTTATGGGCCAAAAACCGATTTTTCACCCGGCTCTTTCGAAAAAGAGCGACAATAACGCCCTGAGATCCCGTACATGACATCACCTCCGGCCAGGCGTACCTCACCGGATCGCCATCAGATAGCGAGCAAACCGTCGGTCAATCGTCGTTACCGATAGGGAGTTCCCTCCCCCTGTCCGCCGCGCGCGGGACTGGCGAGCGGCCCCGTCCCACACCGATCTCTTCAGATGCGGCAGCGGTGGGCGCAATATGGCCGCGATGAGACCCGGGTGCTGTCGCCTCCGGGAAAAAGGCAAGAAAGACGAGAATAGAATTGATGTTTGGCCCATAAAACTCATAAACATGGATCACAATAATCCATGCATGGCATCGGCAATGAGCAAATGCGTGACTCTCGCCCTGCTGCTCGTCGTTGCCTTCCTTGCCGTGCCCCCGGCGGCGGCAACGGAGGGGGGCGGATACACCGTTCGCCCTTCGACATCGGACGATCCGGTGACGACCCAGGGGATCTCCGACAGCATCGAGCAGGGCGAGACCAACAAGCACCAGTTTTATGTCGAAGACGGGGTTGCGTGCCTTGAGGTGTACCTGGACTGGGGCTCAACCTCCGACTCCCTGACGTTGACCGTCTACGCCCCGTCGGGGAGCAAGATCGGTACATTCCGCGACAGTAGCGACGGAATGACGGATGGCAAGATACATATAGACATTGACCCGGATGGCAATCATGTGGACCAGGGAACCTGGACGTTCGATGTATACGGCGAGAAGATATCCTCCCAGAGAAATTACACCCTCGCCCTCTACCAGCACTAGACCGGGCAGGCTTCTCCGGTTGCTTACCCTCTCGATCCTCTTTTCGGTGCTGCTGGTAGCGGTTGCCGATGCCACCGAATACACGGTCCGGCCTTCTCAAAATATCGGAAAGGAGCCCGGTACTTCTATGTCGGGCGAGACGGTGCAGGAGTGCGAACCGATACCGTTCTGGCTCTTCCTGCTGCTGTGCCTGTTTCCCCAGCTGACGGCGGCCCCGATCGAGACTCTCATTCCGTTAAAGGCCACCGTTGGGTACCTCGGGTATACGCGAATCCACAGGGGGAACGCTCTCGACAGCCAGCGGAGGCTCGCGATTCTCAGTTTCATCAGGGCAAACCCGGGGCTGCATCTCAGAGAGTTGATGAGAAGAATGCCCATCGCAAGAGGGACGCTCGAGTACCACATAAAAAAGCTGGAGTCCGGGGGTCTTTTGAAGTCGGTGCCGGAAAAGGGAAGGCTTCATTATTTCAGCGCAGACCAGCACTACTCGACCGAGGAAGAGACCCTTATCATCGCGATGGAGAACGCCATTTATAGGAGGATCATAACCCGGCTCTATCTGAACCGGAGTGCCCGCACCGCAGACTTCGCAAAGGAGGCGCACCGGTCCAACGCCACGATTTATGTGCACCTGAAACACCTGGAGAGCCTGGGCATCGTAACATCTGAGAGGGTGGGGCGGTACGTGCAATATACCCTTACCGACAGTTATTCCCGTGTATTGAGAGAACACCCGAACAGTTACCGCGAACCTCTTCGGTTCCGGTGCACCATGATGAACGAACCGGTCTCCTGCATGAGAATTACCTGGACCGGAGGTCGTATATGATATTTTCCTCCACAAAGGGCCTTTCTGTACCCTCTGTTTTCCAGATCCGGGGGGCGTTCGCCACAATGCCGGACGCCTCTCGTGACGGCGGGCGCGCGCTCCCCTGCAGCCGGCGTTCCGGAGCGGCATCGGAAGACCCGGCCCCGGTATCTTTCGGGTCCGCCCATCTCTCCCTTCGGAGGCCGCCGGGCGCCTGATAGAGTTGAAGATTGTCCTAGAAACGGTATATAGGATAACAACACAGTCTCGTGTGGTGATACCGCATGCGGTATCCCGCGGGGGCCGGGGTGCTTGACTGGTATCAAATCCCGGCTCCCATACTGTGCCCGGAGGGCACTAGGGCTGTTGGCTCCCATCGGGGATAGCCGTTGCGGTTCCGTGTTCCTCCGGGTACCTTCCAAAAAACTGGAGGAACACACATGACACAGAAAAAAAGTCCACATATCAGGCCCGTGCTCATGGCCCTGCTGCTTGCGGCCATGGTTGCCGTGCCTGCGGTGAGTGCGTACTCTGCAGATGACTTCACAACGTCGGAAAAAGATACGGATCCGACTCGAATTTATTACTACGCCGAGACCCACGTGACAGAGGTGATGGATGAGATCTACATCCAGGCAAACCTCTGGTATCGACCGAATAGTGCGTCGCCAAGCGACCACGTTGAGAGCACCCCCATGGAGCACTACTACAACCTGGATAACGCCGGTGCTTATGGGACGTACGGGTCCGATTCGGCTCAGCCCGAAGCGGGACAGTATCAGGCCCGGAGTTACCGTGCATTGGTCGAGAACGGCGTTGTATCGAAGAGTTGGTTTAATCAGGACGGCTGGACCATAGTGCCATAATGTGACGGCCGGCGGGTCTGGTGCGGTGCCGCTGCTTCCCGTAACCTGCGGCCCCTCCGCCCCCCACAAAGCGCGAGACCATGAACGGTGACAAAACCTCTCCAATCCGGAACAACCGGTCGGCCGAAAGCGGCCTCCTGACGGTGGCCCGCAAGGAACTTACCGACCACCTGACGAGCCGGACGTTTCTCGTCTTTGCGGCCCTGCTCGTCGTGGTCTGCCTCCTCCCGTTCCAGGAGGGTCTCGGCGGCTACCACGCGACGGCCGAGGCATACGCCGCCGGTCCCGTCGTCCACCCCGGGGGTATCGTCGATGAGTTCGGTTCCAGCCCGCCGAGCGCCGCGGACGTCTACTCCCGTCTCCCCGGTGCGCTCTCGACCACCGGGGCGATCCTGGCGATCGCCATGGGGTTCGACCTCGTCTCGCGGGAGCGGCAGAGCGGTTCGCTCAAACTGCTCCTCGTCCGGCCGGTCTTCCGGGACGAGATCATCACCGGCAAGGCGCTGGGGGGACTTCTCGCCCTGGCGACGCTCGTCTTCGCCGGGCTTGCCGTCTCGCTGGGAATCCTCCTCGTCGACGGGATCGTGCCCGACACCGACGCCCTGGTCTCGATCCTGCTCTTTGCGCTCGCAACGGTTGCGTTCCTGGCGTTCTACTTCAGCCTCGCCCTGACGATCTCGACGGTGGTTCCCCGGACCGGGAAGGCGTTCCTGTGCGCGCTGGTGACGTTCTTCATCTTTACCGCCCTTGTCCCGACGGCGGGCGCGGTTGCAAAGGACGTCGTTGTCGGGGGTTCCCCTCTCCCGGGCACGAGCCCCGACGAGCGGGGAGACTACCAGACCCGGCTCGACCTGCTGAACAGCGTCGTAACGGCCTTTTCCCCGCAGTGGAACTACGAACTGGTTGCAAAGAGCGCCCTTGAACCGCGGCTCACCGCCTATCAGTTCCTCGAAGGGCACATAACGCACCTCCCCTACGACGGGACCGCACACCCGACGGACGCCCTCGCGCGGTTCTGGCAGAACGCGCTGGTGCTCTTCACGGCGCCGTTCGTGCTCTTCGGGATAGCCTACCTGGCGTTCCAGAGGATGGATGTCCGGTGATGCGCCGATGAGAATCGACCTCTCCCGTGTGGCAATCATCGCGCGAAAGGAGTTTGCCGACCACCTCACCGACCGGACGTTCCTCCTGGTGCTCGCGCTCCTCGGCATCCTGACTCTCCTTGCCCTGGAGCAAGGCCTTGCCAGCTACACGCACCAGATGGAGCAGTATCTGGCCATTCTGGAGATGACGGCGCACTCCGAACACCTCACTACATCGCCGCTCGTGTCCTCGCCCCCCGCGCCGGTGCTGCGGACCATCCTCAGTATCATGGGGCGCTCGTTCCTCCTCTTCAGCCCGCTGCTTGCGATTGCCGTGGGGTTCGACCTCATCTCGGGAGAACGTACGACCCGGTCGCTCCGGACGCTCCTCTCCCGTCCGGTCTATCGCGACGAAGTCATCACCGGCAAGGCCGTGGGCGGCACCGCCGTGCTGGTCTTCGCATCCGCCGTGCCGTACCTCCTGGTGCTGGCCGGGGCGCTCGTCGCCGGGCTTACCGTCACGCCGTACGATGCGGCGATCATGGCGCTCTACTGGGGCGCCCTGGTCTTCTACCTGCTCGCATACTTCGGCGTCGCCGTTGCCTTCTCTGCGTTCAGCGAAGACGGCGGCCGGGCGCTCGCCTGGACGATGGCGGTCTTCATCCTCTTCTCGGTGATTGTGCCCGTCGCTGCAGAAGATGCGGCAAACTCCGCCGCCAGCTCCTACCCGGCGCCGGCGTGGCCCGGCGACAACCCCACGCCGGACGAGGTGCAGCAGTACCTGGAGGAGCGGAGCAGCCGCTACGCGGCGTACAACGGCGTCAAGAACACCATTCTGGCGCTCAGCCCCAACGGCAACTATGAGACGATGGTGCAGATGCTGACGTCCCTCCATTCCGGCGGCGGGGACGGGGACGGGGGAGCCGTTGCGGAAAAACCCGGTCTCGAAGATGTGCTGGGCCGGTTCTGGCAGAATATCGTCGGTCTCGTTGCGTTCCCGGCGATCTTCCTCGCCGTCGCCTATGCACGGTTCATGCGGATCGACCTGCGATAATAATCCGACTCAGGAATGAAAAATGACAACAATCCGGTATCCTCCGATGATATGCGGGGCCGCCCCGAAAACCCGGTCCCCGCCATCCGGGACGAGACATACGGGCGGAGGCGGCGGCCCGTGACGTCCGGCCTCTTCGTCGTGCTGCAGAAAGAGTTCGTCGACCAGGTGACCAGCCGGCGCTTCCTCAGCATATTTGCGCTGTTCCTGATCATTTCCGCGATCGGCGTCCACGACGGCGCGGAACAGTACGGCGATATGCTCGCATCATACGCACAACGGATGCAGTCCGTCTCCTCCGACGCCCCGGGGTATATGCCCGAGAAACCGTCGCCCCTGCTGGTATTCACGAAGATGGCCGACTACTTCGTGATGTTCGGGGTCTTCCTCGGCATCGCCATGGGGTTCGACCTCGTCTCGAAAGAGAAAGAGACCCGGTCGCTCAAGATTCTCCTCTCTCACCCGGTCTACCGGGACGAGGTCGTGAACGGAAAAGCACTCGGCAGCGCTCTGGCCCTGGCAATCGCTCTCGGTGCGACGGTCGCGGTATCGGTCGCCATCCTCCTCGTTATGGGCATCGTACCCACCATGGACGAACTGGGTGCGATCCTGGTCTTCGCCGTGGTCTCTACGATATTTGTTCTGACCTACTTCTCGCTGGCTCTCCTGATGTCCACCGTCGCGCCGGACAGCGGAACGGCCCTTATCTTTACGCTGATCGTCTTTCTGCTCATCGCGTCGGCGATACCGATCTTCGGATGGACGGCCGCCGAGACGATTGCCGGTCCGCCTCCCGAACAGCCAGCCGGGGCCCAGGAAACTCCGTACACCGCGATGAATGTCGATCCGGAAGAATTCAAGCAGTACGAGCGGGAGATGCAGTCGTACTGGGAGAAGCGGGCCGCGGCGTCGTCGCTGATCTCGCTGCTCTCCCCGAACGTCAACTACCAGAAGGCCGCAACGGCCGTCACCAACCCGAAGATCGCCATGACTATGGACAACAATCCCTACTCGTTCACCGAGGGGCCGCCGGAGACACAGCCTGGCCTGGACGAAATTCTCGATAGAATATGGGCGAACATCGTTGCACTCGTCACGCTGCCGTGCGTATTCTTCGCCGCTGCATACGTGAAGTTCATGCGGATAGATATCCGGTGACGACCAGGCGGTCGGCCAGCAAAGAACGCGTGCACGCCATCTCTCGCAGGCATCCTGGGGGAAATCCCGCGGCCCCAGGCTGAAATGCCGGCGGTTCCGCCGGTCTCCACCGTTCCGGAGCCTTCAGGCGCTCTGACGATTAGGGGTTTGGCACAGAAAAGGTATATGGAGGAACGTCGACGTCTCGATCGGGGAAGCCGCACGCGGTATCCCACGGGAGTCCGGCCCGGTCGTGGGGACTGTACCCGGACTCCCATACTGTGCCCGGAGGACATTAGGGCTGTTGGCTCCCATCGGGGATAGCCGTTGCGGTTCTGCTTTTTTCCGGCACGTGAATTTGGAGGTAGAATGAATGAAACAAAAAGTCAAGATACGGCTCCTCCCTCTACTCGTAGGCGTGCTGCTGGCAAGCGCCGTGGTGGGGCCTGCGGGCGCGTATTATTACTGTTACGCAGAGTGGGTGAACAATTACAGCAGTAACCCGGATTTTAGAGACCTGGACCACAATGATGAAAACGCGCAGGGGTTTTACTACCAGCTCGGTGGTGACTCATCCTGGTGGGGCAACTATATCTATGGCGATGGTCAGGCCCTGGAAAGACACTGGAAAGATCCAAGCAAGTCCGGGAACGGTATAGATTATATTTACGCGGATAAGGCGCATTTCGCGTTTTTTTCAGGCCACGGATACGATGACGGTTCAGGATTTGCGTTTGGTACCAGCCAGGACGATTTCAAACTGCATTACAACGACGCTTTGTGGGGAAATACGCAGATGGACTGGATCACTCTCGACGCCTGCCGTGTTCTGCGTGAAGACCGGCACACAAACTGGTACAGCGCATTCGATGGCCTGCACTCGATGACCGGGTTCCATACGAATTGTTACGATGTCACGGACAGGGGTTCCGTCTTCGTACACCGGCTGGTCGGCACGTGGACCGTCCAGCCGATCACCACGGCGTGGTTCGTGGCGGCGAAAGACACCGAACCTTCGACCACGTATGCGGCGGCCCTTGCCCGCGACAGATGCTGGTCCGACTATGTCTACGGCCACGGGAGCCAGGGGGCGCCCGGAACGTCGTTCCTCTACAGCAAGTATCAGTGCTGAGGTGATCCTATGAACACAAAACTGATCTGGGTAAGTATCGGTATCCTGGCGCTGCTGGGAGTCATCTGCGCCGCCGGCATACCCCTGCTTCTCGGAGACGGCCGCACGCCTGCCGATCCTCTTCCGGGGAACCATTCCGACCTGCCGGGCGGCATGAAATCGGCGGGTGCCGCAAACCTCACCTGCACCGTCTCCGTTGCGTTCCCGTCGACTCCTGAAGCGGTTGTCCTGTATCGGGTGGTGAAGCCGGAGGTCACGACGGAACTCGTCTCCTCGATGGCGGAGAAGATGGGCCTCGAAGGGACGGTACGCGAATCTCAGGATCAACTGGTGCTCTCCGACGACCCCTACTCGCTGGAGGTTCATCTGAAGTCGGGGCGCGTCGTCCTGATCGATATCCCCCGCTGGATGAACCCGAACGACAAGGATCTGCCGGAGACCCTCCCCTCGGACGATGAAGCGGTTCGGCTCGCGACGGAGTACCTGGAGAAGACGGGGCTGCTGCCCCCCGATGCAACGCCGTCCGGCGTCGATCATCAAGAGATCGCGAGATACAACGAGAAGGGCGAGAGGATCGGCACCGCCTACGAGGAGATTTCGGTCTCCTACTCCCGCACGATCGACGGCCGGCCGGTTGTCGGTTCGAAACTGACGGTCGAGATCGGCGGCGGCGGGGATATCCTGAACGTCTACAGACTCTGGAGGGACTACGCCCCAGAGAAGGAGGTGGCGATCGTAACGCCGGAGGAGGCACTTGAAGAGTTGAAAGCCGCCGGAGTGGCGGAGGGCCGGAGCGCGGATATCGCCGGGATCGAACTCGGCTACTACGAGGCCACGGCGACGAGGGAGCCCTCCCATCTTGTCCCGGTCTACATCTTCACGGGCAAGGTGCAGGACGAGACCGGGGAGGAGACCACTTTCGTCCGCTACGTCCCTGCGTCTCCCGAGTTCAGGGAGGAGATCCCGGCGGTCAAGTGACCGCTCCCGGCCTCCTTTCCTTTTTTGGAGCAAGTCCATGAAGAAGATCTTGTATATTGTCATCGCCTGTGCCGCCGCAGCTGCACTGATCCTGGTTGCCGCACCGGTGCTGCCGGAAACGGTCCCGGAGAACCAGACGGCCCGGCCGACGGACGCCCCCCGGGAGAAGATTTCGTTCATTGAAGTCCACGCTCGCGGGGGCGGGAGTACCCTCCTCTATCCGGAAGACCCGCGATATTCTGCCCTCGAAGCGGAGTGCCGTGAGCAGATCCGGTGTATCTCTGCCCAGTATAAGACAGGGTTCTCCCGGGAGGAACTGGACGCCATGAAACGGAACGCCACCTACGTCGCGATGCATTTCCCGGTTTCAACAACATGCGAGACGAGTTACATCGTCGACGGATCGCCGAAGGAGATCATTGTAAACGAGGCAATATTCTTTCTGGATCTCGAGGACCGGCCGGAGACGATGATCATCACACGGGCGGAGAATGAAACCGGTGTCTGGGACACATCGCGTGATCGCAGGGAGTTCCGGGACCTGGTCGCACCGATCGTGCGGGAGTTATAGAGATGAGAGGCACGGGTTCCATTCAGATAGAACAGCGTGGATGTCTGAACGGTAGTATCCCGCGGGGGCCGGGAAGTTCGATTGCCATCGTACCCCGGCTCCCACAATGTGCCCGGAGGGCATTAGGGCTGTTGGCTCCCATCGGGGATAGCCGTTGCGGTTCCGTGTTCCTCCGGGTACCTTCCAAAAAAATGGAGGAACACACATGAAACAGAAAGAAAAGCCCACATATCAGGCTGACACTCAAACCTCTGCCGCTCACCGGCACGTCCCCCAGGATGGGGACTGCCACTTGTCGGCAGGCGTGTACCTGCCCTTCATGATCGGTTATTCCCGCCACGGGCTTCCCGACTGCGGGGGCGGTTCGGGGTCCTGGTACAGCGCCGAATGCCAGGAGAACATGATGATGCGGTATGCCCGGACCCGGAAATGCCTCGCACATCTCCAGACACTGGCGGGCTGCTACTGGATGGAGAGGGAAGGTTGCCCCGAGCACTGCTACATCGAGGGGACCTTCGACCTGGACTTCTACCTGACGTTTGTCAAGAATGCCAGCCAGAATTTCAGCCATGCGGTCTGCGCCGAGTTTTTGGGAGGCAATGCGGATGAGTTCTCCAGCTGGAAGTTCTACCAGTTTGGCAACCTGGATATCAGGCCCGGGAACTGGCAGATGCCCTACGGGACAAAAACCGAGGATACGAAGGTGACGATCTACGAGATAACCGGAGTGATGACCTGTGCCGTTCCGGACTATAAGCCAGGGTCCCCTAAAGCGGTATTTCTGATTGGTGAAAACGGCACCATCACCTCAGAGTGAGAGGAAGAATGACAAAGCCCGTTGCACGAATCATCGCCGCTGTTGTCGCAATCGGAGTCGTCTGTTGCGCAGGAGCGCTGATCGTGGCAGTGCACCTTCCGGACGGGGACACCCGTCCGGAGATCGGGAACGTGACGCCGGAAGGGTCGCCGACAGAGTCGAACCTGCCCGGGAATATAAGCCGGAATGAAACGCCGAACGAGGGATCTGAAGAAGTACCGGAGGTTAAAAACATGACATCGAAAGAGGTCTGGGAGCGTGCCCAGGAGATCTATGCATCCTGGTATAAGTCGCAAACCGTGGAGCGAGTGCTGAAAGAGGCGAATATGACGCCGGAGGAGTTGCCCGGCGACGTAACCGAAGAACTGAAAAACACCGTGCAATTCGAAGATATTATCCGAACGTGGGAGTTCGACCCCCAGAACAAGCAGGTCGTCATCTATGCGTCCCCCGCCCTGAATGAAGAGCATGAAAAAGAGTTGAGTGTTGTTCAGGGCAGGCGGGTCGGCGATTGGACCTTTACCATTATCTGGGAACCCTATGTGCCCTCATTCGTGAGGCGGGCGCTGGATGCGGCGAATATGACGCTGGATGAGTTGCCGGACGAAGTGAAAGAGGAAATGGGAAAAACCGTGCAGATTGGAGGCGTACGGAAGTGGGAGCTTGATCCCCAGAACAACCGGGTCATCGTCTATACGTACTTTTCCCGGGATGCCGAGCATGAACAAGAGGTGCAGGCCGTTCAGGGCAGAGAGGTCGCCGGCTGGACCTTTAACGTCGTTCAGGAACAGTATGTGCCTGCAGCCGTGAGGCGAGCGCTGAAAGAGGCGAATATGACGCCAGACGAGTTACCGGATGAAGTGAAAGAGGAAATGGAAAACATCGCGCGATTTGTGGAGATCGGGGGTATACGAAAGTGGGAGCTTGATCCCCTGAACAAACAGGCCACCATCTATGCGTACTCCATACCGGAGAAGAACGACGTGGATGCCGTTCAGGGCAAGCAGGTCGCCGGCTGGACCTTTACGGTCATCCATGATCTCGAGTATGAGAAAGAAAGAGAGCGAGTTGTGGCTGAATTGCTCCAATTCCAGAAGGACCATCCTGAATTGCAGATATCGAGTTTCGCGGTATCGCCCACGGAGATCTGGGTATGGGTGCGCAATCTCACACCCGAAACCGAGGCGCTGAACGGCACCACAATGCACAACAGGACGGTTCTGATCGACTGGAACATTATCGATTACGCACTCAGGGTGGCGAGAGAGGAGGCAGGATGGATGTGAGAGAGCAAACGTTGGGGGAACCGGGACAGGTTGAGGCGTGGAAAAAGAGTCAGGATCTGGTCGAGCATTTCGGCGCTGCTCCTCTATCCCACTTTTTCTCTTCCATCGCATACACGCGGCTCATGTGGACGGATATCCGGTGACAGCATGCGGTCGGTCGGCCCGAAACGCGCGCACTTTTCCTGCCGCCGGTTATCCGGGGAGGTGCGCGGTCCCGGGCTGCAATGCCGGCGGTTCCGCCGGTCTCCTCCGTTCCGGAGCCTTCGAGCGCTCCGACGATTAGGGTTTTGTCACAGAAAAGGTATATGGGAGAACAACGAAGTCTCCATCGGCGATACCGCGTGCGGTATCCCGCGGGGGCCGGGAAGCTCGATTGGCGTCGTGTCCCGGCCCCCACAGTGTGCCCGGAGGGCAATAGGGCTGTTGGCCCCCAGAAGGGATAGCTGTTGTGGTTCCGTGGTCTCCCGGGGCACATATGAAAGGAGGTATGGAACCATGAAAACAAAAGATCTTTCCGGAATCAGTGCCCTGTTCGCGGCACTGCTGGTCGTCGGCGCAATCTTCGTGCCGGCGGTGAGCGCAACACAGGAGAATGATTCTCTTGTGGGTGAGGGAGATACGAATTATGATCAGATCGCTTCTGCTCAAAAAACGTTGCGAATAACCCCTGAAACCCCAGGAATGTCAAAAGAGGAATTTGTAGCTTATTCCAAGAAAATGGAGCAAAAATACGGATCGGAAAATGTTACTGCACTAAAATCGCATATTGACAGATTTGTTCAGAGTTCTTCTGGCTTGCCGGATATAACACGGAATCTCCAGTATGTGACGGCTTGGAATGAGCATTTGGAAGCTAAAAATGATGACGGGGTTGTTATGGCAAGTTCTGACAACGTGCTGAGTCTCTATAAGTTAGATGTGACCGATGAACAGGGCAGAGATCATTATTACTGGTGGCAGTGGAGCGCAGCACAGAATCGCGAAGATGTCTGGATGGGCGATGATTCGAACCTCAAAAACTTCTGGAACCGGATAAAATTCGAAGATTCGACATCTAACCTGTTAATTTATTCCCCTGACTCAGATCTCATCGGGAACGAAGATACTGTGACGGTAGGTCTCGGAGCCGAGTATAAGGGTGTAGGGTGCAGCATTAGCAAGGACTTCGTGCTCCATCAGGACAAGATCAGGCCGAAGCCAGGTGAATGCCAGGTGGGAAGCGCCGGGAAGTATGCGGTCGACTGGGTTGGAGATTATGAAGGGACGCAGTCAATCTATGGAGCCTGCGAAGAGAGGCGGCCGCCTGGTGCGAGTGCGACTGTCCAGTGGACCTACAACCTGACAGCAAATCTGGTCTAGATACAACATGCCCAGCTAACCTAAAAACAAACCCTTTTTGAGAACTAAAATTTCAGATGAGATGATGACAATGCGCACATTTTCTGAAAAGTTCTGGGGAAACGGTCTCTTTGGCATACCTTACCCGAGGGTCCGCGCCTTCATCTCGGCGCTGCTCTCCGTAGCGGTTGGGATGCTGTTCGTGAGCTTGGGTGCGCGGGGGATGGCCATCCCGTCCGACTACTGGTGGATACCTCTCCTCCGGGCGCACCCGCTCGACTATGTCAGCATCGGTCTTGGTATTGTCTTTATCGCCGCCTCGCTCTATCTCGTCCGGGCGTGCTTCAGGGGCGAACCATGAATGCAAGACTCTCTTCCGGAATTGGCGCCCTCTTTGTGGCGCTGCTGGTCGTCAGCGCGGTCTATGTGCTGGCGGTGAGTGCGGAATCAATCGTGACGCCCCTTGCAACAGAGAACCTTGGGCATATACACGCCGACGGCGAGGCAGACTCCGTGTGGATAAGTGGTGCGGGCTCAGTTCAGGTCCCAGCAGGGTGGAACACGTTCACGGTGAACTGTCAGAATGAGAATGACGATCTAGGTGACGGTTGGGTGCGGATGTCGTGACCGGGCTCGGCTGGAACACGTTTACGGTGACCTGCACCAACCGGAACTACGGTCTCTTCGATCCCGCCCGAGCCTCGTTCACCCTGACCGTCCGCGACGCCGCAGGCAGGCCGTACAGCGAATCCGTCACCCTGGACCGGGGTGGTACAAAGACCCTGTCTGTCTCTTTCGCCGCAGAAGAGGCGGGGAAGGGTGAATTTCAGATCGCTGCGGCAAACATTCGGTAGGATGAGCAATGACGCCACCGCATACATCGGATCGGAACGCAGGCCCGTTCGGGACGGACCGGACTCTCAGGGGGATCACATGACGACAGAGCGCGTTTTCATCGTGGCACAAAAGGAGTTCGCCGACCACATCACGGGCTGGCACTACCTGGTCGTTCTCGCCCTGTTTCTGGGCCTTACCTTGGGTGGGGACGTACGGCGGGATCGAGAGGTACCAGGGAGACCTGACGAGGTATACCGAAGATCTGATCGCAATGGAGACGGCAGATGACGGACCGGAACGAATGATGCCTCCCGTCGCACCGCCGGTCGAGGGCATTTATTCCTCGATGTTTCTCACGCTGGTCTCCTACGGCGGCATCCTTGCTCTCGCCATTGGGTTTGACCTGGTCTCAAAGGAGAAGGAGTCCCGGTCGCTCAAAACTCTCCTCGCCCGTCCGGTCTTCCGGGACGAGATCATCAACGGGAAAGCGCTGGGCGGCATCGCGCTGCTGGTCCTCATCGTCGGGAGCGTGCTCGCTCTCTCCACCGCCTATCTCCTCGTCTGCTCTATCGTACCCTCCCCGGACGACCTCTGGATGATCCTGACCTATGCCGGCGTCACCCTCCTCTTCCTCGTGACGTTCTTCTCCATCGCGCTTGCGTTCTCCACCCTCTGCCGGGAGAGCGGCAGTGCTCTGCTCCTCTCGCTGGCCGTCTTCATCCTCATCACGTTCCTGATCCCCTTCGTCACCACAAATATCGGCACGGCGCTCATGATGGAGAAGCCCGACCCCGCCGCATACGGAGGGGATACCCGATCGGAAGGATACCAGGCTGAGATTACGGCGCACCTCGAACAGACGAGGATGGTCGAGAGCGCCGTCAACCTCCTCTCACCGCAGATGGCGATCAACACTCTCATCCAGAGGATTCACAGTTACCAGGGAACTACCCTTGAGGATACGCTCGGCAGGATCTGGTCGAGCGTTGTAGCACTGACCCTCTATCCCGTCGTCTTCTTCGCCGTCGCGTATACGAGGTTCATGCGGATGGACCTCCGGTGATGACAAGGGGTCGGCCCCACCCGGAATACGCGCACTCCGCCTGTGGTCGGCATCCGGGGGAGAGACCGGAGCACCGGGCTTCGCTGCCGGAAGATCCGTCTTTTTTCCGATCCGGAGGCTTTCGAATGCCTGAATGAGTAGCTGATTGTCACAGAAAAGGTATAAAGAGGAACGTCGACGTCTCGATCGGTGATACCGCCTGCGGTATCCCGCGGGGGCCGGGAACCCCGATCGGCATCGTGTCCCGGCCCCCAACAGCGTGCCCGGAGGGCAATAGGGCTGTTGGTTGCTGTCAGGGATAGCCGTTGCGGTTCCGTGGCCTTCCCGGGTGCGCATGAACGAGGTGAAAACCATGAAAAAAACATTACTGATCGGCAT
>ENA-UOOI01001966-UOOI01001966.1-fermentation-metagenome-genome-assembly--contig:-NODE-1966-length-19354-cov-8.751490_pt1 | contig 19354 bp, 17 predicted proteins | sample MGYA00245779_ERZ724027 | MGnify/ENA primary metagenome ERZ724027 (study PRJEB28704, sample SAMN03018318) | fermentation metagenome | biome: anthropogenic terrestrial biome; feature: soil; material...
CGTCGCGATCATCGAGGTCGGCGGCACGGTGGGCGACATCGAAAGCCAGCCGTTTCTGGAAGCGATCCGCCAGTTTGCGACGGAAGTCGGCCGCTCGAACTGCCTTTTCATTCATGTGACGCTGGTGCCGTACCTCGCGTGTTCCCACGAACACAAGTCCAAACCGACCCAGCACAGCGTCAAGGAGCTCCTTTCGATCGGGATCCAGCCGGACATCATCGTGCTCCGCTCGGAAAAAGCGCTCGGCGACGAGATCAAAAAGAAAATCGCGCTGTTCTGCAACGTCGACGAAAACTGCGTGATTGAAAATCTGGACCTGCCTATTTTGTATTCGGTTCCGCTCGCCCTGCGCGAGGAACGGCTCGACGATATTGTCTGCAAGCGGTTCGGCCTCGACACGTCCGGCCCGGACCTCAGCGAATGGATCGCGATGGTCAACACGGCCGCGTCCCTGACGGAAAGCGTGACCATCGCGCTGGTCGGAAAATACATCGAGCTGCACGACGCCTACCTGAGCGTCGCGGAGGCGCTGACGCACGGCGGTTTCGGCAACAAGGTGAGGGTCAACATCAAATGGGTGGATTCGGAGACGATCACGCCGGAAAACGTGTCCGAGATCCTCTCCGACGCGGACGGCATCGTCGTGCCCGGCGGCTTCGGCCAGCGCGGGATCGAAGGGAAGATCACGGCGATCCATTACGCGCGCCTGAACGACATGCCGTTCCTCGGAATCTGCCTCGGGATGCAGCTCGCGCTGGTGGAGTACGCCCGTTTTGTGCTCGGCCTCGCCGACGCGAATTCCGCCGAGTTCGACCCGCAGAGCACGAACCACGTCATCGATCTGATGCCGGAGCAGAAAAACGTGGTGCAGCTCGGCGGAACCATGCGGCTCGGAAAATATCCCTGCAAACTGGTTCCGGGCACGAAGGCGGCCGCGCTTTACGGCGGCGTTCCGCTGATTTACGAACGGCACCGCCACCGCTTCGAGGTGAACAACGACTACCGGGAACGGTTCGAACAAGCGGGAGTCGTGTTCTGCGGCAAGTCCCCGGACGACCGCATCGTCGAAATGATGGAGCTCCCGGACCGTCTGTGGTTCATGGGTTCCCAGTTTCACCCGGAATTTCGTTCGCGCCCGAACCGCCCCCATCCGCTGTTCAAGGGGCTCGTCGGCGCGGCAAAGCGGTACCGCCGCGACCACAACGAACAGCTCACTATCGGCGAATGACCCGCTTTCCGGGACGGCGGGACCGGCGGGACGGAACCGCCGCGGAAAACAAATAATCCTTGACAAACCGACACGCTGCCGGTATAATAAAAAACTGTAAAATAAAGCGGGATGCGGCGCATGAGGCGTCCGCGTTTCCACCTGTGGGGTTTTGTCCGTCACGGGTCGATACGTTTTTTGGTCCCTTTTTATCCATTTTAGGAAGGGGACGAAAGGCATGTATTGACGCGCGGGCGGATCACGAAAGCCCGCGCTTTTCTTATTTTTATTTCAACTGACGTGTGATGGAGGTGCTTAACTATTAGCAGCAGGGAACTTCAGATCAACGGACAAATTCGCGACAAACAGGTGCGGCTGATCGGTTCCGACGGGGCGCAGCTCGGGCTGATGTCCGCCGCGCAGGCTTTGCAGAAAGCCATGGAGCTGAACCTGGATCTGGTCAAAATCGCCCCGCAGGCGACGCCGCCGGTCTGCAAAATCATCGATTACGGCAAGTACCGTTTCGAACAGGCCAAACGCGAAAAGGAAGCAAGGAAAAATCAGCATATCGTCGACATCAAGGAAATCCGTCTTTCCCTTCATATCGACGTCCACGATTTCGAGACGAAACTTGGTCACGCCCGGCGGTTTTTGAAGGACGGGGACAAAGTCAAGGCTTCCATCCGCTTCCGCGGCCGTGAAATGGGACACCAGGATCAGGGCTATGCCATCATGAGGCGTTTCGCGCAGGCGCTGAGCGAAATCGCAAATGTGGAAAAGGCCCCCAAGATGGAAGGCCGCAATATGTCGATGTTCCTTGCATCCAAGCCCGTCAAGTAATGTTTCGAATGAAGGAGGGGCATTTATGCCTAAAATCAAAACACATACCGGCGCAAAAAAGCGCTTTAAACTGTCGAAAAACGGAAAGGTCATCCGCGCCCATGCATATAAATCCCATATTTTGAACAAGAAATCCACCAAACGCAAAAGAGGACTGCGCAAGACGACCGTGGCGGACAAGACGAATACGGCGAACCTCAAGAGGCTGGTTCCCTATAAATAGAAAACGCCTCTCTCAGCGGGAGAAGAGTTTTCCAAACTGAAATCCACCATTTATCGGAGGTATTATAGAATGGCACGAGTGAAAGGCGCGCTGATGACGCGCAAAAGAAGGAAAAAGACGCTCAAGCTCGCAAAGGGCTATTTCGGCTCCAAGAGCCGGCATTTTAAAATGGCCAAACAGGCCTTGATGAAATCCGGAAACTACGCGTATGCGGGCCGCAAGGCCAGAAAAAGGGATTTCCGCCGCCTGTGGATCACAAGGATTTCCGCCGCCTGCCGTGCGGACGGAATCAGCTATTCCGTTTTTATGAACGGGCTGAAAAAGACCGGAATCACGCTGAACCGCAAGATGCTCTCGGAGATTGCCGTTGCGGATGAAGCCGCGTTCAAAAGCCTTGTGGAAAAGGTCAAATCGGCGGTCTGACAGCGATTCGTGCGCCCGGCGTTGCTCCGGGCGCTCATTTTTATTTGATGGGGGGTTTCTGCCGCATGTCCGCAACCATTCAGAGCCGGCACAATGAACTCATCAAAACGGCCGCCGGACTTTCCGACTCCGCCCAAGCCCGCCGGGAGCAGGGCCTTTATCTGATCGAAGGCGCGCGCCTGTGCGCGGACGCCGCGGAGAGCGGCGTTTCGATCCGCGTTGCCCTCTATACGGAGCAGGCCGGCGAAAAATATTCGGCGTATTTGGAGACGGTCAAAAGGGCGGCCGGGGAAACCCGCGTTATCGGACCGCAGGCGGAGCGGGCCCTGTCGCGGACCAAGTCGCCGCAGGGTGTGTTCTGCGTCTGCCGCCTGCCGGAGCGCGGGGAGGGGCTTCCGGCCGCCGGGGACGGCCGCGCCTTCCTCGGACTGGAAAATATGCAGGACCCGGCCAACCTCGGGGCCGTTCTCCGCACGGCGGAGGCGCTCGGCGCCGACGGCGTGATCCTCGGCGGAAACGGCTGCGATCCCTATGCCCCGAAAGTGCTCCGCGCGTCGATGGGGGCCGTGTTCCGGCTGCGGATCTTCAGAGCGGAGGATTTCGCCGAGGCGGTCGGCGCGATGAACCGCCGGGGATTCCGGACTGTGGCGGCCGTTCCGGACGCCGAGGCGCTCCCCGTGACGGAAATCGACTGGTCCGTCCCCTGCGTCCTTGCCGTCGGCAACGAGGGGAACGGCCTTTCCGCGGCGGCGCGTTCGGCCTGTTCGGTGCGCGCGACCATCCCGATGCGCGGCCGGGCGGAATCGCTCAACGCTTCCGCGGCGGCCGCCATCCTGCTCTGGGAAATGCTGCGCGGCGGGGGGAAAAGATCGTGAGCGCGTACGACCCGCGGGCCTATTGGCTCTGGCTGCAGCATGCGCTCGGCGCGGGGAGCTCCAAGCAGAACAGGATCCTGTCGGGCTGGCCGAGCCTTCAGGCGTTTTATTCCGCCGGGCGGGAGGCATGGCTGCTGGAGGGTTACTTTTCGCCGAAGGAACTGCGCAGCCTTTCTTCCTTTTCCCTCTCCGACGGACAGGCGTTGCTGGAATACTGCGAAAAACTCGGGCAGAGGGTCCTGACGCCCGACTGCGACGATTATCCCGCGCTTCTGCGCGAGATCCACAACCCGCCGTGCGCGCTGTACGTCAGGGGAAGCCTGCCCGATTTTGAAACGACGCCGGCCGTTTCGATCGTCGGGACCCGGAAGGCGACGCGGACCGGAAAGACCGTTGCGCGCAGCTTTGCGTTCGAGCTTGCCCGGAACGGGGTCGTCATCGTCAGCGGCGGCGCGCTCGGCATCGACACGGCCGCGCACGAGGGGGCGCTGCAGGCGGGCGGAAAAACCGTGTGCGTCCTCGGCTGCGGGATCGACGCCGAGTATCTGATGGCGAACGCCCCGCTGCGGGACGCCGTTGCGCTCCACGGCGCGCTGCTGTCCGAATTCCCGCCCCAGACGCAGGCGAACGGCTCCAATTTTCCGATCCGCAACCGGATCATTTCCGGACTTTCGCTCGGCACGCTCGTTGTGGAGGCGGCCGCGAAAAGCGGCTCGCTGATCACGGCGGACTACGCGCTTGAGCAGGGGCGGGACGTTTTCGCGGTTCCGGCCGGCATTTTCAGCCCGGTTTCGAGCGGGGTGAACAACCTGATCAAATGCGGCGCAAAGCCGGTCAGCGGCGCGAAGGAGATCCTGGAGGAGTACCCGGACCTCATAAAAAATAAATTTTTCCTTGACGACAGCAAAACTGATGTTATTATAAAAGAGAATGACGCTTCGGAAAGCGCCGTTCCCCGGAAGCGGGAGGCGGCGGAGGCGGACCGTTTTTCCCCCGACGCGCGTCTTCTGCTTTCCGGTCTGTCGGACGAACCGCGTCCGATTTCCGAACTGGCCGGCGTCGGGGGGATCCCCGCCGGCCGGCTGCTCGCGGCCGTCACCGAGCTGGAGCTTGCGGGCGCGATCGACTCCCTTTCCGGCCGGCGCTACCGGCTGCGGCATTGACGGACTATACCGGGTTTCCCCTTTCGGCGCAAAAGGGGAAACGAACGTTTTGAATAGATGAGGTGGTTTGTTTATGTCCAAACTTGTGATCGTCGAGTCGCCGGCGAAAGCAAAGACAATCAAAAAATATCTGGGCTCCGGCTTTGAGGTCGTCGCCTCGATGGGCCATGTGCGGGATCTGCCGGAGCACCGTTTGAGCGTAGATGTCAAGAACGACTTCAAGCCCAAATACGAAGTCATCAAGGGCAAGGAAAAGCTCGTGCAGGAGCTCAAGGACCTTGCCGGCAAAAGCGATTCCGTCCTGCTCGCGACCGACCCGGACCGGGAGGGCGAGGCGATCTCATGGCATCTCGCCTATATCCTCGGCCTCGAGCTGGACCAGAAAAACCGCGTGACGTTCAACGAGATCACCAGAACGGGCGTTTCGGCCGGGATGGAACATCCCCGCAGCATCGACCTGGACCTTGTCAATGCGCAGCAGGCGCGCCGCGTCCTGGACCGGCTGGTCGGCTACAAGCTCAGCCCGTTTTTGTCCCAGAAGATCCGCCGCGGCCTTTCCGCCGGGCGCGTGCAGTCCGTCGCGGTCCGTTTGATCGTCGACCGCGAAAACGAGATCCGCGCTTTCGTCCCGGAGGAATACTGGACGATCGACGCGAAGTTTCAGCCGAAGGGTTCCCGCAAGACGTTCGGCGCGACATTTTACGGCGACACGAACGGAAAGATCCGCATCGCGAACGAGGCGGAGTCCAACCGGATCCTCGAAGATCTCAAGGACGCTCAGTACACCGTGGCGAAGCTGAAAAAAGGAAGGCGGAGAAAATCCCCCGCGCCGCCGTTCATCACCTCCACGCTCCAGCAGGAGGCGTCCCGCCGCCTCGGCTTCCAGGCGCGCCGCACGATGAAGGCGGCGCAGGAGCTGTACGAGGGCGTGGAGATCGAGGGTATGGGCGCCATCGGCCTGATCACCTACATGAGGACGGATTCGCTGCGCGTTTCGGAGGATGCGATCCGCGACGCGGCCGATTACATCCGCGAACGGTGGGGTGAAAAATATCTTCCGGAAAAATCGAGGCACTACAAATCGCGGGCGAACGCCCAGGACGGTCACGAGGCGATCCGCCCCTCCGTGCCGTCGCTCCCGCCGGAAAAGGTGAAGGGCAGCCTTTCGTCCGACCAGTACCGGCTCTATAAGCTCATCTGGGACCGGTTCCTCGCGAGCCAGATGGCGAACTGCCTGCAGAGCACGACCCAGGCCGACATCCAGGCGAAAAACTATATCTTCAAGGCTTCCGGATACACCGTCACGTTCGACGGCTTCACCGTGCTGTACGAGGAGGCGACCGACGAAAAATCCGAATCCGGCGCGGCGCTTCCGGAGCTGGAGGGCGGGATGCCGCTCAAATGCAGGGAAATCGCCGGCAGCCAGCATTTCACCCAGCCGCCGGCGCGCTACACGGAGGCGTCCCTCATCAAGGCTCTGGAGGAAAACGGAATCGGCCGCCCGTCGACCTACGCGACGACGATCTCCACCATAACGGGCAGGGAATACGTCGTGCGGGACGGAAAGGCGCTCAAACCGACGGAGCTCGGGGAAACCGTGACGAAGCTGATGGAGGAGCGGTTCCCGAAAATCGTCAACGTCAAATTCACCGCGCAGGTGGAAAGCGACCTCGACAAGGTCCAGAGCGGAAAAACCGACTGGGTCGAAACGCTTCGGGAGTTTTACGGGGATTTCGACAAAACGCTCAAGACCGCGAAGGAGGAGATGCAGGGCGTCAAGATCCAGCTCAAGGAGGACGTGACCGACGTCATCTGCGAAAAGTGCGGGCGGCACATGGTCATCAAGACCGGAAGATACGGCAAATTCCTCGCGTGCCCCGGCTACCCGGAATGCAAGAACGTCAAGAAATATGTGGAGTACACGGGTGCGGAATGCCCGAAATGCGGCGGGAAGGTCATCATCAAACGGACCAAGAAGGGGCGGATCTTTTACGGCTGCTCCAACTACCCGAACTGCGATTTTATTTCCTGGGACGAGCCGACCAAGGAGAAATGCCCGAAGTGCGGCAAGACGCTTCTCAAGAAGAAGGGCAAGCACCCCAAACTTTACTGCGTTACGCCGGACTGCGGCTTTGAAAAGACGGAGGAGGAATGAGCGTCTGCGTGATCGGCGCGGGCCTTGCCGGCTGCGAAGCCGCCTTCCGGCTCGCGGAGGCCGGAGTCTGCGTCGAGCTGTATGAGATGAAGCCCGTCCGTTTTTCCCCCGCGCATCGAAGCGAAGCCTTTGCGGAGCTGGTCTGCTCAAATTCGTTCAAGGCGGAACGGCCGGAAAGCGCGGCCGGGCTTTTGAAACAGGAGATGCGCCGCATGAGCTCCCTGCTGCTCCGCTGCGCGGATTCCTGCCGGGTTCCGGCGGGCGGCGCGCTCGCGGTCGACCGCGGGCGGTTTTCCCGGGCCGTGACCGAACGGATCGAATCGGTCCCGCTGATCCGCGTCCATCGGGAGGAGGTCACGGAACTGCCGGACGGCGTCGCGGTCGTTGCGACCGGCCCGCTGACCTCCGACGCGCTCGCGGAAAAGATTTCCGCCCGGTGCGGCGGCAGCCTCAGCTTTTTCGACGCCGCGGCGCCGATCGTCACGGCGGAAAGCCTGAACCGCGAACGGATCTTTGCGGCCTCCCGCTACGGGGCGGGCGAGGACGGGGCCTACCTGAACTGCCCGATGAACCGCGGGGAATACGAACGGTTTCACGCGGAGCTGGTCGCGGCCGGGCGCGCGCCGGTCCGGGGCTTCGACGTTTCGGACCCGAAGGTGTACGAGGGGTGCATGCCGATCGAGGTTTTGGCGAGCCGCGGTCCGGACACGGTGCGGTTCGGGCCGATGAAGCCGGTCGGCCTGCGCGACCCGCGGACCGGGCACCGGCCCTGGGCGGTGCTGCAGCTCAGGCGGGAGGATGCGTCCGGCACGCTTTACAATCTCGTCGGCTTTCAGACCAACCTCCGGTTCCCGGAGCAGAAGCGGGTGTTCGGTCTGATCCCCGGTCTGGAACACGCCGAATATGCGCGCTACGGCGTGATGCACCGGAATACGTTTCTGGATTCCCCCAAAATCCTTTCCGCCAGTTTTTCGCTCCGGGAGAATCCGGACCTTTTCTTCGCCGGGCAGATCACCGGCGTGGAGGGCTATATGGAGTCCGCCGCCTCTGGGATCCTCGCCGGGATCAACGCGGCCCGCCGGCTGCGCGGACAGGCCCAGCTGATCCCGCCCCCGACGACCATGATCGGCGCGCTGAGCCGCTATGTGGAATCCGGCGGCGCCGGGTCCTTCCAGCCGATGGGCGCGAATTTCGGCATTCTGCCGCCGCTTCCGGAAAGGATCCGCGACAAACGGGAGCGCGGCGCCGCGCTGGCGGCGCGCTCCCTGAGCGATCTGGACCGGTCGTTATCCGAAGCAAACGAACCGTTCGTTTTGAAATGAGGTGCTGAACATGAAGATAGTTGTGGATGCGTTCGGAGGGGACAACGCTCCGGCCGAAATCGTCAAGGGGTGCGCCCAGGCCGTCCAGGGCCTGGACCTCGACATCGCGCTCACCGGAAGGGAGGCGGAAATCCGCCGCGTCGCGGACGAAACCGGCGTTTCGCTCGAACGGATGGAGCTTTTCGACGCGCCGGACGTCATCACGATGGAGGATTCCGCCGGGGAGATCCTCAAGTCCAAGTCGAATTCTTCCATGGCCCTCGGGCTCCGCCTGCTGGCCGAAGGGAAAGGGGACGCGTTCGTTTCCGGCGGAAACAGCGGCGCGCTCGTCGTCGGCGCGACCTTCCTAGTCAAGCGCATCCGGGGCGTCAAACGGATCGCGTTCGCGCCCGTCCTGCCGAAGAACAAGGGCTGCTTCATGCTGATCGACAGCGGCGCGAACGTGGACTGCAAGCCGGAGATGCTCCAGCAGTTCGGGCTGATGGGGTCCGTCTACATGGAAAAGGTCATGGGGGTCGAAAAGCCCCGCGTCGCGCTTGCGAACATCGGGACGGAGGACCACAAGGGCGGCGAGCTTCAGCACGGCGCGTTCGCCCTGCTCGGAAAGTCCGGGCTCAACTTCGTCGGCAACGTCGAGGCGCGCGACATCCCGGACGACGCCGGGGACGTCGTCGTGGCGGACGGCTTTACCGGGAACGTCATCCTCAAGATGTACGAGGGCGTCGCGATCATGCTGATGGGAAAGCTCAAAGAGATCTTCACGGCCAGGCCGCTGAACAAACTGGCGGCGGCCATCGTCCTGAAGGATATCAAGGCGCTGAAAAAGCACTTCGATTACAACGAGTACGGCGGAGCTCCGCTGATGGGCTGCGCGAAGCCGGTCTTTAAGACCCACGGCAGCGCGAAGGCGAAAACCGTCTACAACGCGATTCGACTGACCAAGGCTTATGTGGAGGGCAAGGTTGTGGACGAAATCGCTTCCAGCGTGGCCAAATGCAGCCAGGGCGGGAAGAAAGCCTGAATCATCCATCGACTGAAGAAGGGAAAATATTGAAAGAGCTCGAAGAAAAACTCGGCTACCGTTTCAAAAATCCGGATTACTTGAAAACCGCGCTGACGCATTCCTCCTACGCGAACGAGCACAGGTCGGTCGGCGACAGCAACGAGCGCCTCGAATTTCTGGGGGATTCCATTCTCGGTGTCGTCGTCGCCGATTATCTTTTCAAGCACTATCCCGACCTTCCGGAAGGCGACCTGACCAAAAAACGGGCGGCGCTCGTCTGCGAAAAAGCGTGCTGTGGTTTTTCCCGGCAGATGAACGTGGGAAAATATCTGCTTCTCAGCCACGGAGAGCAGAATTCGGGCGGACGGACGCGCTCCTCCATTCTCGCGGACGCGTTCGAGTCGATCACCGCCGCCATTTACCTCGACGGAGGGATGGAGGAGAGCAGGAAATTCGTGCTCCGCTTCGTCCTGCCGTTATTAAAGGCCTCAAAACCGAAAACGTTCCGGGACTACAAGACGGCGCTGCAGGAGATCGTCCAGAAAAACCCTGAGGAAAGTCTCGAATACGTCCTGATCGGCGAGAGCGGACCGGATCACGACAAGCATTTTTCCGTGGAAGTCCGGCTGGACAACAACGTGATCGGCAAGGGCGGCGGGCGCAGCAAAAAAGAAGCGGAGCAGCAGGCCGCGCGCGAAGCGCTGTCGCTGATGGGTTACTGATGCGCCACGCGAACGTCGCCCTGTTCGTCCCGATGAACGGCTGTCCGCACGCGTGCAGCTTCTGCAACCAGAAAAGCATTACCGGCAGGGCCGCGCAGCCGACGCCCCGGGACGTCGTTTCCGCCGCCCGGACCGCGCTCCAAAGCCTGGGCCCCGCCGCGGGATCGGCTGAGATCGCGTTTTTCGGCGGCAGCTTCACCGCGGTCGACCGCGGCTACATGCTCTCCCTGCTGGAAGCGGCGGCGCCGTTCGTCGGAAGCGGCGCGTTTTCCGGGATCCGGATCTCGACCCGCCCCGACTGCGTCGATCCCGGGATCCTGTCGCTTTTAAAGCGATACGGCGTCGACGCCGTCGAGCTCGGCGCCCAGAGCATGGACGACCGCGTGCTCGCGCTTAACGGGAGGGGGCACACCGCGGCACGGGTGGAAGCGGCCGCGGCCCTGATCCGTTCGTCAGGCCTTTCGCTCGGCCTGCAGATGATGACCGGCCTTTTCGGGGACACGCCCGCGGGCGCGCGGAAGACCGCGGAGCGCCTCGCGGCCCTCTCCCCGGACTGCGTGCGGATCTACCCGGCAATCGTCCTGAAAGGGACGGAGCTCGGAAGGCTGTTTCTGAGCGGGGCCTATCTCCCGCCGACCCTGGAGGAAACCGTGGAGCTCTGCGCCGGGCTGCTCGATTTTTTCGAGGCGCGCGGCATTCCCGTGATCCGGCTCGGCCTTCACGCCACGCCGGAACTGGAGCGGGACCGGCTTGCCGGTCCGTGGCATCCGGCGTTCCGGGAGCTGTGCGAAAGCCGCCGGTTCCTGCGGCGGATCAGAGCGGAGCTTGCCGGACGCGCGGCGCCGAAAGGGGCCGTTACGCTCCGCGTGAACCCCAGGGACCTTTCCGCCGCGATCGGGCAGAGAAAATGCAATCTGCGGGCGCTTTCGGCACTGGGCTATCCCGCGGCGGCGGTAGGGGATCCGTCCGTGCCGGAACGCGGCTTTTCAATCGAAACGACCGGAGGAGGTGAACGGCATGCTGCTCAAGTCGCTGGAGCTTCAGGGGTTTAAGACCTTCCCGGACCGGACGACCCTGACGTTCCACGACGGAATCACCGCGGTGGTCGGCCCGAACGGGAGCGGCAAGAGCAACATCAGCGACGCGGTGCGCTGGGTGCTGGGCGAACAGTCCGTGCGCGCGCTGCGCTGCACGAAGATGGAAGACGTCGTATTCGGCGGGACGCCGGCGCGGGGAGCGCTCGGCTTTGCCGAGGTGACGCTGAACATCGACAACACCGGCCGGCAGCTGCCGTTCGATTCCGACAGCGTCGCCGTCACGCGCCGCTATTACCGCTCCGGGGAAAGCGAATACCTCATCAACAAGACGAACGTGCGCCTGAGGGACATCAACGAGCTGTTCATGGACACCGGCCTCGGCCGGGACGGCTACTCGATGATCGGGCAGGGAAAGATCGACGCGATCGTCGCCGCCCGCAGCGAGGACCGCAGGGAAATTTTCGAGGAGGCGGCGGGCATCTCCCGATTCCGCTACCGCAGGGAGGAATCGGAGCGCCGCCTTTCGCAGGCCGAGGAAAACCTCGTGCGCCTCCGCGATATCCTGGCGGAGCTGGAAAGCCGCGTCGGACCGCTCGGAGAGCAGGCGGAGAAGGCGCGCGAGTACCTCAAACTGGCAAACGAAAAGCGCAGCGTGGAGATCGGCCTCTGGCTGCGAACGCTGGACCAGTCCTCGCTGTCGCTCCGGGAGCAGGAGGACCGCATCACGACGGCGCAAAGCCAGCACGACGCGGCCCGGCAGGCGATCGGCGCGTTCGAAAGCGAACTGGAACGGCTGTTCGGCCGCTCGAACGAGTGCTCCGCGAAGATCGACGCGGCGCGGAAACAGAACGCTTCGCTTGAAGAGGAGGCGGCCCAAAAGGACGCGGAGGTTTCGGTCCTCAAAAACGACATTCTCCACAACGGCGAAAATATCCGGAGGCTCCGCGGAGAGATCGAACAGAACCGCCTGTCCGGGGACGAACTGGACCGTCTTGCCGGGGAAAAGGACGCGCTCCTTGCGGAAAAGACCGGGGCCATTGAGAAAAAGGACGCGGATTTTGCCGACTGCTCCGCCCGGCTGGACGAACTGAGAAACAGCCTGAGCGAAACGGCGGGCAGAATGGACGGCTTTTCGAAACGGATCGCGGAGCTTTCCGCACGGACCACGGAGTCCAGAATGGACGAAGGGTCCGCCGCGGCCGCGATCGCCGAAATTTCGCTGCGCCTCGGAGAGATCCAAAAGGACAGGAAATCGGCCGGCGAGCTCGTCGGATCGCTGCGGGAAAAAGAGGAAGACGGCCGGCGGAAACTCGAAGAGGCGGACGGACACATCCGCGCGCTCGAAAACGCCGTGAACGGGCACGAGCTGCGGCTGAAGGCGCGTCGGGACCGTATGGAGGCGGCCAGGCGTGCCAGCGACGGCCTCAGGCTGGACCTTGAGGAACGCCTCCGCCGCGCCCGCCTGCTGGAGGACCTGGAGCGCAACCTCGAGGGATTTTCCAGAAGCGTCAAAACGGTGATGCAGGAGTCCTCGCGCGGCGCGCTCGCCGGTATCCACGGCCCGGTTTCCCGCCTGATCCGCGTCCCGGCGGACCGCGCCGTCGCGATCGAAACGGCGCTCGGCGCGGCGATGCAGCACATTGTCGTCGGAAACGAGCAGGACGCGAAACGGGCCATCGGCCTCTTAAAGCAAAAAAATTCCGGCCGCGCGACGTTCCTGCCGCTCACCGTGATCCGGGGGCGGGTCCTTTCAGAACCCGGGCTTTCGGAGTGCCCGGGCTTTCTCGGCATCGCCTCGGAGCTGTGTTCCTGCGAACCGGCCTACCGGGAAATTCTCCATTCGCTGCTCGGGCGCATCGCCGTCGCGGAAAACCTGGATGCCGCCGTCGCAATCTCCGGGAAATTCGGGCACAGGTTCCGCGTCGTCACGCTGGACGGGCAGGTCGTCAACGCGGGCGGTTCGCTGACGGGCGGATCGCTTGCAAAGAACTCCGGCCTTCTGAGGCGGACCGCGGAAATCGAGGCGCTGGAGAAACAGGCGCAGGCGCTGCGCGTCCGGGCACAGGAGGCGTCGGCCGCTTTGAAAACCGCCGCGCAGGAGGTCTCCGCGCAGGAAGCCGCGTTTTCCGCCGCGAAGGGCGAGCTTGCCTCCGCGCGGGAGGAGCGCGTCCGCGCGGACGCGGAACACGGCAGGGTCCTTGCGGATCTCGAAACGGCCGAAGAGCGCGGGAAAAGCCTCGGCCGGGAGGAAACGCTCTCCGCTTCCCGCCTCGCGGAACAGCGGAAGCGCCGCGCCGAAGCGGCGGAAGCGTCGTCCGAACTCGAAAAACAGACGGCAAAGCTCCGCGCGGAACTCGAAAAAGCCGGGGCGGACCGCGGCGAACTTGGAAAGCAGGCGGAAAAGCTGACGGAAACCCTCAGGCAGATCGAGCTGGACCGCCTTTCGGCGCGCAAGGACGCGCAGTCGCTGCGGGACGGGATCCGGGACATCGAGGAGCGGAAGCGTGGCCAGAAAGAGAAGATCGGCGCGCTCGAAGACGAGATCCGGTCGGTCGAAGCGTCGACGGCCGATCTCAGCGCGCGCATCGAGGCCCTTTCCCGGGAAGCGGCCGATCTGCGGTCCCGCGCCGCGGAGGCCGCGAAACAGGCGGAAAAGCTCGGGCGGGAGCGCATGGAACTCGAAAAGCGCTCCGTCGGGCTCCGCGCGCAGGAACGCGGAAAATCGGAGGAAAAGGAAAAGATCGGTCATGAGCTCGCACGTCTGGAAGAGCGAAAGGACAGCCTGCAGAAGGAGTACGACGGCATGATTTCCCGCCTGTGGGAGGAATACGGCCTGACGCGGCGGGAAGCCGAACAGGAAACCGGTCCGGCCTCCGACCCGCAGGCCGCGCAGCGCAGGCTGTCGGAGCTGAAGGGCCGCATCCGCGCGCTCGGGACGGTGAATCTCTCCGCTGTGGAGGAATACAAGGAGGTTTCCGAACGCTACGAGTTCCTGAAGGCACAGGTCGCGGACGTCGAAACTTCCCGGGACGAGCTCAAAAAGCTGATCCGCGGCCTGACGGGCCGGATGAAAGAGCTGTTCAGCGCTCGCTTTACGCAGATCGGCAGGTTCTTCGCCGGGACGTTCCGCGAGCTGTTCGGCGGCGGGAGCGCTTCGCTGTCGCTCAGCGACCCGGACGACGTGCTCGGTTCCGGGATCGAAATTTCGGTTCAGCCTCCGGGCAAGATCGTCTCGCATCTCGAGTCCCTGTCCGGCGGCGAAAAGGCGCTGGTCGCGATCGCGCTGTATTTTGCGATCATGAAGGTGAATCCGCCGCCGTTCTGCGTGCTCGACGAGATCGAAGCCGCGCTGGACGACGTGAACGTCGCCCGGTTTGCGGCCTATCTGCGACGGATGGCGCAAAACACGCAGTTCATCGTCATCACGCACCGGCGGGGCACCATGGAGGAAGCCGATGTGCTGTACGGCGTGACGATGCAGGACGAGGGCGTTTCCAAGATGCTGGAGATGCCGGCCGCGGAAGCCGAAGTTAAAATGGGCATCAAGCGTTAAAGCGGAAGGGAGAGACCCATGGGTTTATTTGCAAAGATCCGGGACGGGCTGAAAAAAACGAGGGAAGGCATGAGCGCCTCCGTTTCCTCGATGCTCGCCTCGTTTACGAAAATCGACGAATCCCTGTTCGAGGAGCTTGAGGAGCTCCTGGTCATGGGGGACGTCGGCGTGGAGACCGCCGGGCGCATCTGCGAAGAGCTGCGCGGAAAAGTCAGGGAGCAGGGCGTGACGGATCCCCGGGAAATCACCGGGCTGCTCCGCTCGATCGTCGCGGACCTGCTCCGCGGCGGGGAGGCGCTGAAGATCGGGACGAAGCCGTCGGTGATCCTCGTCATCGGCGTCAACGGCGTCGGAAAGACCACGACGATCGGCAAGCTCGCGGCGATGCTGGAGCGGGAGGGCAGGAAGGTGATCCTCGGCGCGGCCGACACGTTCCGCGCCGCGGCGATCGAACAGCTCGAAGTCTGGGCGCGGCGTTCCGGGGCCGAGCTTGTGAAGCAGACGCCGGGCAGCGACCCGGCCTCCGTCGTGTTCGACTCCGTCGCCGCGGCGAAGGCGCGGGGCGCGGACATCGTGATCTGCGACACCGCCGGCCGTCTCCACAACAAAAAGAACCTGATGGCGGAGCTCGCAAAGATCAACCGCGTCATCCTCCGGGAAGCGCCGGACGCGGACCGGGAGGTCCTGCTCGTTCTGGACGCCACCACCGGACAGAACGCCGTTGTTCAGGCGAAGGAATTCCGGACCGTGACGGACGTCACCGGCATCGTCCTGACCAAGCTGGACGGCACCTCCAAGGGCGGCGTGATTCTCTCGATCCGCGAGGAGCTCGGGCTGCCGGTCAAATTCGTCGGGGTCGGGGAACAGATCGACGACCTGCAGCCGTTCGACGCGGACCAGTTCGCGCAGGCGTTGTTTGAAAGGCGGGAAGAGGAAAATGGAACTGATCGTGGCCACGCATAATCCGGACAAGGTGCGCGAATTCGAGCGGATCCTCGCGCCGCTCTCCGTTTCGGTGTGCACCGCGCGGCTGAGCGAGGCGGAGGAAACCGGAACGACGTTCGAGGAAAACGCGCGGATCAAGGCGGAGGCCGCTTTGCGGGAAACGGGGCTGCCCTCCGTCGCGGACGACTCCGGGCTTTCGGTGGACGCGCTCGGCGGCGCGCCGGGCGTCTATTCCGCGCGGTACGCGGGGCCTGGCGCGACGAGCGGGGACCGGAACCGGAAGCTGCTCCGGGCCCTCTCCGGCGTTCCGGAGGGGAAAAGGGGCGCGAAGTTCGTCTGCGCGATCTGCTGCGCGTTCCCGAACGGGGACCGCATCACCGCACGCGGAGAGTGCCGGGGCACCGTCGCCTTTGCTCCGCGCGGAAACGGCGGCTTCGGCTACGACACCGTTTTTCTGGTCGGGGACCGGTCGTTCGGGGAACTTTCCGGAGAGGAAAAGGATCGGATCAGCCACCGCGGCAGGGCGCTGCGCGCGTTTGCGGAACAACTGAAGCGGTACGGGGGGGATTGCCGATGCTGACGGGAAAACAGCGGGCCTATCTGCGCGCGCTTGCGAATCCCGCCGATACGATCCTGATCGTCGGGAAGGGCGGCGTCGGAAGCGATCTCGTCAAACAGGCGGACGACGCGCTGACCGCGCGGGAACTGATCAAGGGAAGGGCGCTGGAAACCGCGCCGGTCTCCGCGCGCGGGGCGGCGGACCGGATCGCCTCTCAGACCGGGGCCGAAACCGTCCAGGTCATCGGTTCCCGCTTCGTTCTGTACCGCAGAAATGAAAGGGAACCGAAAATAAATCTTCCCAAACCGGGGAAAAAGTAATATGATAGGAAGAAAAGAGAATCGGGTGAAGCCATGCGGAAGCTCGCGGTCCTCGGCGGGACCTTCAATCCGATCCACAACGGGCACCTTCATCTGATCCGGGAATTCGTGCGGCGCATCGGCGCGGACCGCGTCCTGGTCGTCCCGACGGGCACGCCGCCGCACAAAAGCCCGACGGATCTGGCGCCGGCCGCAGACCGGCTCGCGATGTGCCGTCTGGCCGGGCGGGACGGACTGTTCGGGGTCAGCGACATGGAAATCCGGCGCTGCGGGCCGAGCTATACGTCCGACACGCTCCGGACCGTCCACCGGATCCATCCGGAAGCGGAGATTTATTTTCTGATGGGGGAGGACATGTTCCTGACCCTCAAAGACTGGCACGAACCGGAGAAGATCTTTTCGCTCGCCACCCTGTGCGCCGCGCCGCGCAGCCGGTCGGGCGCCGCGGATCTGGCGCGCTACGCGGCGTCCCTTCGGAAGATGGGTGCGAAAACCAAGATCTTCGCGATCGATTACCTGCCGGTTTCTTCGACCCTGGTGCGGCGGGCCGTCCGAACCGGCCGAAGCATTGCCGAATATGTTCCGCCGCAGGTGGCGGACTATATCCATACCCATCATCTCTATCAGTATACGGAGGAATCAAATTGAATCCGGAAGACTATCAATCGGTCATCCGCGGCTTTCTGGGGGACAAGCGGTACGAGCACTCGCTGTGCGTCGCGCGCGCGGCGAAAAAGCTGGCCCTCAGGTACGGCGCGGACGAAAAAAAGGCGGAAACGGCCGGAATCCTGCACGATATCATGAAGGATCTCACGCCGCAGGAACAGCAGGAAAAGATGGCGCGGTACGGCATCGTCCTGACGGATGTGGAAAAAAGCGCCCCGAAGCTGTGGCACGCGATGCTCGCGGGCGAATATCTGCGCCGGGAGCTGCACATCGGGGACCGTGAGATCCTCGATGCCGTGCGTTACCACACGACCGGGCGCGCGAATATGACTCTGCTGGACGAAGTCGTTTTCATCGCGGACTTCATCTCCGACGACCGGGACTACCCCGGTGTGGAGACCATGCGCGCCGCGGCGGGGGAAAGCCTGGAAAAGGCGATGATCGCCGGCTTCGTTTTTACCATCCGGGACCTTGCGGAAGCGGAGAGGCCGATCCACCCAGACATGATCGCCGCCTATAACTGGACGGTATTGCGGAAGCCGTGATTCTGGACCGGAGCGTCGGGCGCGCGCCGCTCCCCGCGGGGAGCGCATCTGAAAGCAGCTTAAAACGGAATCAGAAAGGTTGTTGGGAATGACGTCACTGGAACTTGCCGTGCGGGCCGTCAAGGCGTTGGATGGAAAAAAGGCCGAGGATCTGAAGATCATCGGGATCCGGGATATTTCGGTCCTGGCCGATTATTTTGTGCTGGCCACCGGCACGAGCGGCACCCACGTCAAATCGCTTGCGGACGAAGTGGAATTCCGGCTCGGGGAAGCGGGCGTCAAGCCCGACCATACGGAAGGGTACCGGTCGAACACATGGGTCCTGCTGGATTACGGCCGGGTCGTCGTGCATGTGTTCACGCCGGAATCCAGAAGATTCTACGACCTCGACCGGCTGTGGCGGGACGGCGAAACCGTGGACCTTTCGGGATACCTTTCGTAAAATTTCCGCGCGGCGGACTTTTTCCGCCGTGCAAACGACAGAAGCGTAGGGGCGAAGAATATGAAATACGATCCGAAACAAATCGAAAAAAAATGGCAGGACCGGTGGGAGAAATCAGGCGTTTTTCACGCGTCCGACAGCCATGACAAGCCGAAGTACTATACGCTGATCGAATTTCCTTACCCGTCGGGGCAGGGGCTCCACGTCGGGCATCCGCGGTCCTACACGGCGATGGACATCATCGCCCGCAAGCGCCGCATGCAGGGCTACAACGTCCTGTTCCCGATCGGCTGGGACGCGTTCGGTCTGCCGAGCGAAAACTATGCGATCAAGAATCATGTGCACCCGGCCGAGGTGACGAAGAAAAACATCGCGCGTTTCAGGCAGCAGCTCCGGTCCCTGGGGCTTTCGTTCGACTGGACCCGCGAGATCAACACGACGGACCCGGACTATTACAAATGGACCCAGTGGATCTTCCTGCAGCTTTTTAAGCACGGCCTCGCCTATAAAAAAGAGATGGCCGTCAACTGGTGCACGTCCTGCAAATGCGTCCTCGCGAACGAGGAGGTCGTCAACGGCGTCTGCGAGCGCTGCGGCAGCGAGGTCGTGCAGAAGGTGAAGTCCCAGTGGATGCTGAAGATCACGGCCTACGCCCAGCGGCTGATCGACGACCTTAAACTGGTCGATTATCCGGAGCGCGTCAAGTCCCAGCAGATCAACTGGATCGGCCGCTCCACCGGCGCGGAGGTGGATTTCACGACGACCTCCGGCGACAAGCTGACCGTTTACACCACCCGCCCGGATACGCTTTACGGCGTCACCTATATGGTCGTTTCCCCGGAGCACCCGCTCCTGAAAAAGTGGAAGGGCATGATCAGAAACCCGGACGAGGTGACCGCTTATCAGGAGGCCGCCGCCAGAAAATCGGACTTTGAGCGCACCGAGGTCGCCAAGGACAAAACAGGCGTCCGGCTCGACGGGGTCCGCGCGGTCAACCCGGTGAACGGGAACGAGATCCCGATCTTCATTTCCGATTATGTCCTGGTTTCCTACGGCACGGGCGCGATCATGGCGGTGCCGGCGCACGATACCCGCGACTGGGAATTCGCGAAAAAATTCGGTCTGCCGATCGTTGAGGTCGTGAAGGGCGGGCATGTACAGGAAGAGGCCTTTACAGACTGCGGCACCGGCATTCTGGTCAACTCCGGCATTCTCGACGGCCTGACGGTCGACGAGGCCAAAAAGAAAATCACGGCGTTCCTCACGGAAAAGGGCATCGGGCGCGCGAAAGTCAACTACAAGCTGCGCGACTGGGTCTTTTCGCGCCAGCGCTACTGGGGCGAGCCGATCCCGA
>ENA-UOOI01001967-UOOI01001967.1-fermentation-metagenome-genome-assembly--contig:-NODE-1967-length-19346-cov-3.702452_pt1 | contig 19346 bp, 16 predicted proteins | sample MGYA00245779_ERZ724027 | MGnify/ENA primary metagenome ERZ724027 (study PRJEB28704, sample SAMN03018318) | fermentation metagenome | biome: anthropogenic terrestrial biome; feature: soil; material...
TCGATCGCTTTCACGATTTTCTTTGCCGCTTTCTCCGCAGGGATACCGTTGTTTTGACCATCGTCCATTTGCCCGTGTTTTCTGCCGTCCGCTTCCAGCGCGTTATAGGAGATATTTGTTTTTACCCGTCCGGGGCAGACCATCACCACCCGGATATTCCGGTCGTAATATTCCGCGTGAAGGGTTTCGAAGAAACCGTAGAGGGCGAATTTAGAGGAGGCATAGGCCGATCGCAGAGGAAAGCCGAATTTTCCGGAGATACTGGTGGTGACAGCAATGGTGCCCCCTCCGTTCTCTATCATTCCGGGCAGTAATCGTTTACTGATCTTTACCGGTGCAAAGAAGTTCACGGCCATGATCTTTTCATCCACCTTATCATCTGTTTCCAAAACTTTGGAACGTTGGCTGATGCCGGCGTTGAGGAACGCGATATCGATCTTCCCGAAAGCGGCGATGGCTTTGTCTGTCAGCTCGTCGATATGTGCCAGGTCGGACAGGTCGTATGGCAATATCACGCATTGCGCTCCACGGCGGATACACTTTCCCTGCACATCCGCCAACCTGTCGGTTCGGGTAGCCGTAAGGATCAGATTGACTCCCTTCTGTGCATAGAGGTAAGCGCACGCCTCGCCTATACCCGACGAGGCGCCCGTGATCCATATTGTTCTGTTTTCGACTTTCTCCATTGGGGATATAGGATTTCGGATTTCAAGATTTGACTATGTCGATTTTGGCTCCGCCGAACGTTGTTTCAATTCAAGATCATTAAATCTACTAATCGTTAAATCATTACATCACTTCTAATTTCTAATTTCAACTAATCATCAAATCAATCAATTGGCACATTGGCATATTGACTCATTAGCACATTCACTAATCAGCACATCATCACATCAACAAATTGACCTTCCCACCTTCCCGCCTTTGCACCTTTATAATTAGCTCATTGGCACATCGACAAATCAGCACATTAATTCAGTCCCTCATTACTTCGTTCCATAGTTGTGCGCGGTAGTCGTCAATGGAGTGGGGGGCACATTCATCCACATTATATACATTATGGGAAGTATAGATCATCTGCTCCAGGAAATAAGGCGCACGATTAGGCCCTTCGCCTATGTTAAGCAGTACCGTCTCCCCGTTTTTGATCAGGTTCTTCCTGAGTGCGACAAAGAATCCGGCGATCGAAACGGCTGAAGCCGGTCCCGGGATGACTTTCTGCTCATAGGCCGTCAGTTTACCCACGGGGACCAGTTTCTTTTCATGCATCCGCAGGAAGCTGCCGCCCGACTTTTTCACCAATTTCGCTACGATAGGATAGGTGGCCGGGTTGCCGGTCGCCAGGGTAGGCACCTCCGTTTGAGGATTATTAATGATGGGATATTTCTTCTCAAAACCTTCGGGAAATCCGGCGGCTTCCGCATCTTCCCACGCCTGTACCATGGGATCGCATCCGTCTGTCTGTACCAGGAGGAAACGCGGATTTTTCAACCCGGGATAGACCTGTTTGATCTCGCGGATACCTTTATCGATAGCGATCGGGCCGGTACCGCCACTGACTGCCTGGATATAGACATCGGGGAACTTATCCATCTGGCGGAGCCATTCGAACACCATTGTTTTTTTTGCTTCTATACGGATAGGGTCAATATTGCCGGTCGATATCGGGATGTTGTGCAGCCTGGCATATCCTACCGCAATCTCCTTGGCTTTGGCATAATCGCCCATTACACGGAAAACCTGTTGGCCGTACGAACTGATAGTGGCTTCCGATGTTTTGATGGCATCTTCCGGCATGAACACGGAGCAATTCACCTTTGCCAGAGAAAGATATTTGGCATAGGCTGTAGCCGAATTTCCGGTGGAAGCGATGCAGTATTGGTTGATACCGATCTCGTTAAACAGACTGGCTGCCAGTGAAGCGGCAATATCCTTGAATGTGCCGGTCCCCCCGTTCAGGTCGTTTCTGTACACATGTACGTTGAGATCGAGTCCGTATTTCTTTTTTGCAAATTCTTCCAGAAATATCCACCGCTCTACTGGAATGGCGCCTTCACCTTTCGAGATAATATGCCTTCTGCGTAACAGCGGAAGAAAGGGGAAGTAATGCCAGAAACTGTTGGGGGTACGGCCTATAAGCCGTGGTAACCGCTGATACCTTCTGTTGTACCATACTTCGGAATGTTTACTTCCGCATTTCGGGCATTGTTGATCCTGTTCGAACCAGGTCCAGAAATTGGGAGTTAAATACCCGCACTGGGTACAGGTTAAACGGTACTTGTGTTGAATTTTTATGCGAAGCATCCTGTTTTTTTATGCAATGGACATCGATTTCATCTCGTCGGAGATATATTTTCCCGCTTCAAGATTCACTTTTATCTTCTTGAATACCTCAATGGTCTGATCCACTTCCTCCTGTGTGTGCGAGGCGGTGGGGATTAGCCTGAGCATCAGAACTCCTTTAGGCACCACCGGATACACCACGATAGAGCAAAAAACATTGTGATTTTCCCGCAGATCGATCACGATATTGGTTCCTTCGGGGACAGAGCCGCTAAAATAAACGGGCGTCACCGGTGATTGGGTATTACCGATATTGAATCCTTCCGCGATCAGTCCTTGCTGCAGCGATTTGGCAATTTTCCAGAGGTTTTCTTTGTATTGCGGCTGTGTCTGCACTATTTCGAGGCGTTTCAATGCGCCGATAACCATGGGCATGGGGAGCGATTTAGCAAATATCTGCGACCGCATATTGTATTTCAGTGAATTGACAATGGCTTTTTCGGAAGCGACAAAGGCGCCGATACCGGCCATCGATTTGGCGAAGGTGCCAAAATAAATATCCACTTCGTCCATCAATCCGAAATGTTCGCTTGCACCCGCGCCGGTCTCTCCCATGGTGCCGAACCCGTGTGCATCGTCTATCATAAGGCGGAAATTGTATTTTTCTCTCAGCTTAACGATCCCGGGAAGATTTCCCAAATCGCCTGACATACCGAATACCCCTTCGGTGATCACTAAGATACCACCTCCTGTCTCTTCGGCCTTCCTGGTGGCAAAACCGAGCATCTTGCCGCACCTCTCCATGTCGTTATGGGGATATACAAAACTTTTTCCGCCCTTGGCTTTATGCAGGAAGATACCGTCCATGATACAGGCATGGGATTCGGAATCATAGACAATGACATCGTTTCTCGAAACCAACGAATCGATGATCGATACCATTCCCTGATAGCCGTAATTGAGCAGGTAGGCTGCCTCTTTTTTCTCAAACGCGGCGAGTTTTTCTTCTAACTCCTTGTGATATTTCGTCTGACCCGACATCATGCGCGCCCCCATGGGGTATGCCATACCCCAGTCGGCCGCAGCTTTCGCATCGGCTTCACGCACTTCGGGATGGTTGGCCAATCCCAGGTAGTTGTTCAGACTCCAGGTGATCACCTCTTTGCCGAGAAATCTCATCCTGGGGCCTATTTCGCCTTCCAATTCGGGAAATATAAAATATCCTTCCGCTTTTTTACGATACTGTTCAAGCGGACCTTCGGCACTTTTCAGCCGGTCAAAAATATCTGTCATGATTGAATATGATTGTAATGATTTTCCTTTTTGCAAAAATAGCTGTTTCTACACTAACTTTTACTCCTGTCTTTTACTTCCACAAAATCCGCATCTTCGATTTCGCTCGATTCGAAGTTTTTTTTCTGATATTCAATGATTCTATCTTGTTGGTTTTCAGATTGTTTTGACTGCTGTGCTCGTTGCCGTTGGTAGCTTGAAGCTTGCCTTCCCCGCTTCCCCATTAGAAAAACCGCGAATGACTTTAACAGAAAGTAAACGACAATAAAACCCAGAAGAAATTTAATTAGGAATCCCATATATGGTGTGATAATTTGATTTAGGAATAAAGATACAATGATTCATGCAATGGTAACCAATCTCTTTGAATTATTTAACGGTTGACTTCTCTTTGCTACGGCCTGCAATGGAAAGTAGGATATAGGCCACGATTCCCCAGGCGACACCGCTGATCCCCAGCAGCGCTACGAGCAGGATCATCAGGAGAATCAGAATGATCTGTCTTTCATTCCCTTTGAGGGCTAATTTTTTGATCTTAAATGAGAACATCGGTATTTCGGAGATCATTAACAAAGACATCAGGATGATAAGGATGAGCGTGAGATAAGAAAAGTATTCATTGGTCGATATCACTTCTACCATTCCGTAGCAGTAGCTGATCCAAAACAGTCCGTTGGCGGGAGCGTTAAGCCCCCGGAACGAGGTGGTCTGCCGTTCGTCGATATTGAATTTTGCCAGCCGGTAAGCGGAAAAGACGGGAATAAGAAAGGCCAGGTAGGGAATCCACAGATGCAGAGGTTCCGGATAATCGGGGAGGAAAGAGAAATCGCGGAGCAGGATAAAAACCGCCGACGCAGGGGCTACGCCGAAACTGATCACATCGGCCAGGGAGTCCAGCTCTTTTCCCAAAGGAGAGTAGGCTTTCAACAGGCGTGCGGCCATCCCGTCCAGGAAATCGAACAGGGCTGCAATCGTAACCCATACCGCTACCGCCTTGAAATTACCCTGAAAAGCCATGGAAATGGCTATACATCCTGAGAAGAGATTGGACAAAGTGAGAATATTGGGTATCTGTTTTCTCATAATCCCTTATGTTGACTGTTTGGTAAGTCTTGCCAGAAAGGTGACATTGGAATGGACTTCTTCTCCGAGATCGACCAGTACCTCACTGTCCGGAGGCAGGAAAATATCCATTCTGGAACCCAGTTTGATGAAACCCAGCGGGGCTCCTATATGCACTTCATCTCCTTCTTTCACATAGGTGATAATTCTTCGCGCTACTGCGCCGGCGATCTGTTTTGTAAGTATTACGCCATGATCGGGCGTTTCGATCAGGATATTCGTATGCTCATTTTCATGGCTCGATTTAGGCAGGTATGCCGCATGAAAATTCCCCTCAATATGGGAGAAGTGGGTGATCTTGCCGGAAACCGGTATCCAGTTTGAATGGGCGTTGAAAAACGACATGAAGATGGATATCTGTATACGCTCTTCGTGAAGGAATTCTTTTTCGAATACTTTCTCAATGACTACGATCCTGCCGTCCGTGGGTGCATTTACCAGTCCGTGCAGATCGCCTTTATAGGTGCGCTCGGGCTTTTTATAGAAGTTGAGGGCCATGGCATATAACAGGAGCGACAACATTGACAGAATGACGGTAAAAACCGTGCCGGGCAAAAGGATCGGAAAAATCACATTGATCAGGATAAGCACAATGCCTATTTTTATCAATGCTGACTTACCTTCTTTGTGTATCCGCAGTAGCTTCATTCGGACAAACGGGTTTTGAAATAGCGTTGTTGGTATGTTGAATCAATAGGAGTGCTCGTATCCGGGTCATGGTAGAGGCTATCCGATTTTTTTTCGATCTCCTCCCGGTACCTTTCGGGTATATATTCATCCCAGAATTGTGGTTCCAGATAGGGGACAATGGCGGGAACCACCGCTTCCACCCGCCCGAAGAAGAACGATTCCTCCTTCGTTTTTTTATTGATCACCTGCTCGTGCTGGTCGAGCATCAGCATCAGATTAAGGATGATACTCAGGAAGAGCATCATGGTCCCGGCAGCAATCACGGCTCCCAGCAGGCGGTTGAAGAAACTGAGTAAAACCACATCGATAAATCGTTGCAGTATCTTACCGACCAGGGAAAGAACGACTGCGATGGCCACGAAAGCAAGGATAAAAGACAATACCCTTGCCGCCTCCGGGGAGAGGTCTATCAGCCTGTTTATTTCGGGCAGGATCGTTTGGGCCAGCCTTCCCCCAAAGATGGCGGCCAATACAATGGTTGCCAGTCCTACAAGCTGCATGATCAGGCCTTTACGATATCCGTTGATAAAGGCGATGAGCAGTAATATGCCTACGGTCAGATCGAACCAGTTCATAGCTTTTGTTCAAGATCGGTTTGGCGGGCATCGATCGGTTCATTCAGGAAGATAGATGCCTGTTGTTCGAATTTTTCCGGCGAATCGGTGGTAAAATACTGTATGCTTCCTTTTTTTGTGCATTTCTCCTCCATTTCAGGATGCCTGTGCAGATAATTCCTGAGGCTTTCAGCCACGTATTTCCCTTGGGAGATCACTTTCACATCCTCCGGCAGGTATCGGGTTATCTTGTGCATGAGCAGCGGATAATGGGTACATCCAAGTATAATTGTATCGATAAGAGGATCTTTCTCCAAGAGTCTTTCCAGATGTTGTTGTACAAAATAATCGGCTCCCGGTTTGTCATACTCCCTGTTTTCCACAAGCGGAACCCACATGGGACAGGCCTCCCCTGTTACGGTTATATGAGGATCAAGTTTCCCGGTCTCCAACTCATACGATCCCGACCGGATAGTTCCCTCTGTCCCCAGGATACCTATGTGGCCGCTTTCCGAAAGAGTTACCACCGACTCCGCGGTGGGGCGGATCACTCCCAACACCCTTTTCCGGGGATCAAGCTCCGGTAAATTGACCTGCTGGATAGTCCGTAACGCTTTTGCGGAGGCCGTGTTGCATGCCAGGATCACCAGGTGGCATCCCTGCCTGAAGAACCATTTCACCGCTTCGAGTGTGAACTGGTATACCCGTTCATAGGAACGATTGCCATACGGAGCACGGGCATTGTCTCCCAGGTAGATGTAGTCATTCTCCGGCATCAGCGCCCTTATTTCGGAGAGTACCGTAAGCCCGCCGTATCCAGAATCGAAGATGCCGATCGGTCCCGCTTGCCGCCCTCTGTGGTCAATTTGTTTCTCCACGTCTGTCGAGGATCGCTTAGCGGATGCCCAGTTTCAGTTTTACATAGGGATTGGCATCCACCGCATCGGGCGATACGAAAGCAATTCCCGGGTTGGCCAGATCGTAGATCACGGTATATCCGCGCTCAATTCCGACAGCGTGAATGGCATTGTTTATTTTTTGTTTCAGGGGTTCCAATAATACTTTTTCCTGATTTTCAATGTCCTTCTGAGCCAGTTCCATGAATTGCCTTATCCTGTTTTCCAGTTCGGTAAGCTCCTGCATCCTGCGCAGCTTGATATTCTCTGAAAGAGAGGCTTGATAAGTGATATAGTCGGAATACTTTTTGTTGTATTCGTTCTGCATCAGTTGAAGCTCTTTTTCGTAATTCTCACTTAATGTAAGCAGTTGTTGTGTGGCCTGTTCCTTTTCAGGAAATTCATCCAGTAATTCGGTTGTATTCACATAGGCAACAGTTACTTGTGGCACCACCTGTGAAAAAGCATTTCCACCGGCCAATAAAATAAGTACGGTAAGCGTGAAAAGAACTTTTTTTGTCATTATCAACTATTTTATAAAGTGAATATTCAGTTAATGGTACCGGGTTGCTATTGTAATTTCTTTTCCAAATCCTGTGTGTTGTGGCCGCATCTGCTCTTATAAGCGGATGCGGCCGCTCTCAGGGTAGGAATTAAAATTACAATGTCAACTGGTTACCATAAAGCCCCGGGATTTCCCGTTCATGACGGGAGGAATCCGTGATGGGGATTTTCTATAATGTTTTTTTAACTTCGGTTTCCTCGTAGGATTCAACGATATCGCCCACTTTTATATCATTAAAATTTCGTATGGTGATACCGCATTCGTAGCCTGAAGTTACCTCTCTGACATCCTCTTTGAATCGTTTCAATGATTCCAGTTCGCCGGTGAAGACCACGATACCGTTGCGGATAAGATGGATACGGCTCGACCGTTTTATCTTACCGTCGCGTACCATACATCCGGCCACAGTTCCCACTTTCGAGATCTTGAATACTTCCAGCACTTCCACGTTGCCGGTGATCTCTTCCTTGATATCGGGAGAAAGCATACCTTCCATGGCAGCCTTCACCTCTTCGATGGCATCGTAAATAATGGAATAGAGGCGGATATCCACACCCTCTTTCTCGGCGTCTTTACGCGCGCCGAGTGAAGGACGTACCTGGAAGCCGATAATAATGGCATCGGAGGCGGCAGCGAGCGTTACATCCGATTCCGAGATCTGGCCTACCGCTTTGTGTATTACATTGACCTGGATCTGTTCTGTGGAAAGCCGTATGAGTGAGTCGGAGAGGGCTTCTACCGATCCGTCCACATCCCCTTTTACAATGATATTCAATTGCTGGAAGTTACCGATGGCAATGCGTCGGCCGATATCGTCGAGTGTAAGCATTTTCTGCGTACGTAACGACTGTTCGCGCTGTAACTGTTCCCTGCGGTTGGCAATTGACCGCGCCTCCTGTTCGGTTTCCATGACGTTGAAAGTGTCGCCGGCCTGAGGTGCTCCGTTCAGACCGAGGATCAGGGCGGGTTCCGACGGGCCTGCCTCATCTATACGCTGATTGCGTTCGTTGAACATTGCTTTTACACGGCCGAAGTAGGAGCCTGCCAGTACGATATCGCCCTGCCTTAGCGTTCCGTTCTCTACCAGTACGGTGGCTACATATCCCCTTCCTTTATCGAGCGACGATTCTATGATGGATCCGACAGCCCTTCGGTCAGGGTTGGCTTTCAGTTCAAGCAGGTCTGCCTCGAGCAGTACCTTCTCCAGCAGTTCGTGAATGCCGATGCCGTTCTTTGCCGATATATCCTGTGATTGGTATTTTCCTCCCCAGTCTTCTACCAGGTAATTCATCTCGGCCAGTCTCTCTTTTATCTTTTCCGGATTGGCTCCCGGTTTATCGATCTTGTTGATGGCGAATACAATGGGTACGCCTGCCGCACCCGCGTGGTTGATAGCTTCCACTGTCTGCGGCATCACATTGTCGTCTGCCGCCACTATAATGATAGCTACGTCGGTCACTTTGGCGCCGCGTGCACGCATGGCGGTAAAAGCTTCATGCCCCGGTGTATCGAGGAAAGTGATCTTGCGTCCGTCCGATAACTGTACGTTGTAGGCCCCGATATGCTGGGTGATACCCCCGGCTTCACCGGCAATTACGTTGGTGCTGCGGATGCTGTCGAGCAGTGAGGTTTTACCGTGGTCTACGTGTCCCATCACCGTAACAATAGGGGGACGCGGTATCAGATCCTCGGGATCATCCTCCTGATCGGCGATCGCCTCAATTACATCGGCGCTCACATACTGGGTCTTGAAGCCGTATTCTTCGGCCACAATGTTGATGGTCTCGGCATCGAGCCGCTGATTGATAGCCACCATTACCCCCAGGCTCATACATGTGGAGATTACGTTGGTTACAGGGACATTCATCATATTGGCCAGGTCGTTTGCCGTTACAAACTCCGTCAACTGCAATATGCGGCTTGCCTTTTCCTGTTGTTTAAGTTCCTCCTGTTGTTTATGGGCGCTGGCTTCACGCTTTTCACGACGGTATTTGGCTCCCCCTTTTTTACCTCTCTTTTCCGTGAGTCTCGCAAGAGTCTCTTTTATCTGTTTTTGAACATCTTCTTCACTGACCGCGGCCTTAAGCGGTTTTCTGAGCGACAGCTTTTTGTTGTTCTTGGAAGTCTGACTATAAGTCGCCGGTTTATCGATGTTTACTTTTCCCGAGCGTATACGCTTTCTCTTTTTCTTTCTGATATCTTCCTCACTCTCAGCAGTGTTTGGCTGTTTTTTCTTTTCATCGATAGCCTCTTTCTTCAGTTGTTTTACCTTTTCCTCTTTCAGTTTTTTGGTGTCGAGTGCTTTCTGTTCGCGTTCAAGTCGTTCTTTCTTCCGCTGGGCTCTCGATTTTCTGGGCGGCCGGGTCCGGTCATTAATGGAATCCAGGTCGATAGATCCCTTCACAACAATATTGGATTCCAGTTTATTCTTATGTAACCGGAATACTTTGTCGGATCTTGTCCCATCCGTTTTTTCTCCTGTTCCGGATTCTTCCTTACGTACCCCCTCTTCCCCGGATTTTTCCGGTTCAGGTTCGGCTTCCGCTTTCACTTCTTCCGAAACTGTTATTTCCGTTTCTTTTGGTCCGGATCTTTCCATTTCTTCTTCATGTATTTTCTCTTCCTGCTTCTCTTCGACTCTCTCTTCTATCTTTTCCTTTACTCTCTCTTCTGTCTTTTCCTTTACCCTTTCTTCTGTTTTTTCTTTTATCTTCTCCTCTGTTTTCTCTTCAACTTTTTCTTTTTCTTCTGCCTGAGGTATTACTTCTTCCACAGGGGTCGGTTTTTTTGTTTCAGGTTCGGGTTGTGCTTCAGTTTCATAGAAATCCCGGGCAACAATCTCTTCGACCGGAGATGGTTGTATGGTCTCTGTCTTCTCTTCTTTCGCAGGCTCTTCGCTCTTTGACTCGCTTTTCTTTTTATGAAGGTTGTCGAGATCAATGCTGCCCACTACATTGAAATGAGGCCTCATCTCACTCGGTATCTCTGTTTCGATGGTCTCTTTTTCCGCCTTTTTCCGGGGGAATTGCTCTTCCGGCAGTTCATACCCTTCTATGGCGATGGTTTCCCGTTTTTCGTCACGGCGATGTAATTTTTCGCGGGTGATGGTCGCCTCTTTGCGTATGTTTTTGTCTTTACCGAATTCGGCAATCAGTATATCATACTGTTCATCCTCAATTTTAGCGTTGGGATTTGCTTCTATTTCAATACCTTTCTTGTGCAGGAATTCAACAAGGGTGTTGATCCCCACATTCAAATTTTTTGATACTTTTATTAGTCTTACAGGCATATATCTCTTCTAACCTTTACTCTCTTTTTTATGTTGTGAGCAGTGTGTGTATTTTGTCTTCCGATCGCGTACCTCGGGGAAAAGCTGTTTTACCGGCTAAGGACCTGAGGAAGATCAATTCTCATCTTCCCTGTCCGTGTCCATACTTATCTCTGTGTCTACATCTGTATCTACATCTACATCTGTATCCGTTTCCACATCAGTAATTCCTTCTGCATCCGTATCTGCAGCTGTCTCTATATTTGTATCCGTATCGTCTTCTTCTTCGAACTCGTAACGTAAAATAGACAGTATTTCGTCTACGGTGCTCTCTTCAAGATCGGCCTCTCTGATCAGTTTTTCACGCCCCATAGAGAGGACGTTCTTGGCTGTGGAGCATCCGATCTTTTTCAATTGGTCGATGATCCAGCCATCGATCTCATCACGGAATTCATCGAGATAGATATCTTCCTCATCCACCTCATCTATGTCGCGGAACACTTCGATATTATAACCGGTAAGCATGGAGGCCAGTTTGATATTGGCGCCTCCCTTTCCGATAGCGAGGGAAACTTCCTCCGGATTGAGAAATACCTCGGCACGACGCTCCTCCTCCCTCACGGTAATAGAGTTGATTCTTGCCGGACTTAGCGCCCGCTGGATATAGAGGGTAGTGTTATTGGTATAGTTGATGACGTCAATATTTTCATTACGCAACTCACGCACGATGCCGTGAATACGGAATCCTTTCATTCCCACACAGGCCCCTACCGGATCGATACGGTCGTCGTAGGCTTCCACAGCCACTTTGGCACGTTCGCCCGGGATGCGGGCAATCCCTTTGATGGTGATCAGTCCGTCGGCAATCTCGGGGATCTCCTGCTCAAACAGCCGTTCAAGGAATATGGGCGAAGTGCGTGAAAGGATGATCCGGGGATTGTTGTTCTTGTTTTCAACGCGTGCTACCACGGCGCGTGCATGTTCTCCCTTCCGGAAGAAATCACTGGGTATCTGTTCCGTCTTGGGCAGGATCAGTTCATTATGTTCATCATCGAGCAGCAACAGTTCCTTTTTCCATACCTGATAGACCTCTCCCGATACAATCTCCCCTACTTTCTCCTTATACTTGTTGTAGAGGTTGTCCTTTTCCAGTTCCAGTATTTTGGAAGCCAGCGTCTGCCTCAGATTCAGGATGGTGCGACGGCCGAAATGATCCAGTGAAACTTCGTCGGTCACTTCTTCTCCTACCTCAAAATCCTCGTCTATTTTCAATGCTTCCGACAGGGTAATTTCCAGGTTGGGATCCTCCAGTTCATCGTCCTCCACAATCACCCTGTTGCGCCATATCTCCAGGTCGCCTTTGTCGGGGTTGATGATAATATCATAATTTTCATCCGTACCGCTGCTTTTGGAGATAACGTTACGGAACGACTCTTCAAGCACGCTGATGAGGGTTGCTTTATCGATATTCTTCAGCTCGTTGAATTCGGAAAATGTATCGATGAGACTGATGGTTTCTTTCTTCTTACCCATATATTATTTAAATCGTATAAGATATTTTGTATGTTTTACTTCATCGAATGCGAAACGTATCTCTTCCTCCACTTCGGTTTTACGTTTGGCGCCTTCGGGTTTTATCTTCTTTGTGGCCGAGACGGTAAATCCTTCGTCATCGGACGATTTCAGCACACCGGTAATTTTTTGTCCGCTCTTGCTGAGCACTTCAATCTCCTTGCCTTCATATTTTTTGTACTGACGCAATATCTTGAAAGGGGAGGAGAGCCCGGCGGAGGTAACAGTCAGTTCGAAATCTTCCGCATCACGGTCGAGTTTCGACTCCAGATACCGGCTCAACGCTACACAATCGTTAATATCCACACTATGATCGTTATCGATTTCGACGGTAATTGTATTATCGGCACTCACCGAAACGTCCGTCAAATAGTTGGGCGAACCTTCCAGATACTGCTTCACGGAATCGATAATCAGTTTCTTTTCGATCATAATAATTATATCTGGCAAGAATAAAAAAGGAAGCGGTGTGTCCTGCTTCCCTCCTTCTTTACGAGTGCAAAGATATTATTTTCAAACGGATTCACAAAATGTTTGTAACTTTTTTTGTATTGGCCGGAATTCCTGTTTAGCGCGGCCGGGTGTGATATTATCTGAAAATATTGTGTAATTTTGTCTCCCGAAAAAAGTCATGCCCCTGAACGGATTGAAGAAGTACAGGCTCCTAAACGGATTGAAATCATGGAAAGAACGGATATCGAAAAGATCGTATATGACAAAAGTGTAATCGACTTTGTCACCATTGCTGTGGAGATTTGTGTGTTCCTGGAAAAAAACGAACTCCTCCCGCGGGAGGAGTGGATAGACAGGATACTGAAAATGCTCCCTCTTTTATATGTGAAGGCGCTTTTACTGCCTGAAACCTTTGCCACGGATGAGGAACTTTCCGCCACTTTTGTGCGTGAAGAGGATTATTCGCGTGTGATGAACGGAATATCGGAGGTGATGGGGGAAGAAGATACCTATCTTGATGTCTTTGTAGAGGATATGAAATACAGCGATACACCTGTCTCTGCATTTGTTTCAGAGAATATTGCAGATATCTATCAGGATATCAGGAATTTCGTATCAGTGTATCAGTTCGGCCTTACAGACCGGATGAACGATGCATTGTTCCAGTGTAAAGAAAACTTCCGTCTCTATTGGGGGCAGAAACTGGTAAACGTGTTGCGCCCGCTGCACACGTTGAAGTGTGCATACATGGAAAATGAAAATGATGAGGCGGATTTATCGGAGGAAGAACTGTGGGATTGACGATTTCAAAAGAACAGATAGCTGAGTTGCCTGTAGAGATGTTCGGGGGTGATATCATTGTCATTGATCATCCGGAGGAGGTACGCGGAGCCTGCCAGTATCTTTCCTCCCAAAGCGCACTCGGTTTTGATACGGAAACCAAACCCGCGTTTAAACGGGGGCAGGTAAATAAGGTAGCGCTCATTCAGCTCGCCACGGAGGACAAGTGTTTCCTGTTCCGCTTAAACCGGATCGGTTATCCCGATGAATTGGAAGCGATCATGAGTGATCCCGGGATCAAGAAAATAGGCCTTTCGTTGCGTGACGATTTTGCTGCCATCAGGAAACGTTCCGTACGTAAACCGGAGAATTTTATTGACCTGCAGGGTTTCGTGGATAAATTCGGTATAGAGGACAACAGCCTGCAAAAGATCTATGCAATTCTTTTCGGCAGGAAGATATCCAAGAACCAGCGCGTTTCGAACTGGGAAGCGGCAGCGCTTACCTCCGCACAACAGTCTTACGCAGCGATCGATGCCTGGGCCTGCCTTCGTATTTACAATCATTTAACCCGAACAGAAAGATGAAACCATACAAAGAGATCCTGTTGCGTCCCGGGAAAGAAGCTTCCCTGCAACGTTTTCATCCCTGGGTTTTCTCAGGAGCTATTGCCCGTAAACCGGAAGATCTGACCGAAGGAGAAACGGTGCGTGTACTGGCTTCCGACGGGTCTTTCCTGGGAGTAGGGCATTTTCAGATCGGCAGTATTACAGTACGTATCCTGTCGTTCCTTGATGAGCCTGTAGATACTGTATTTTACGAAAGAAGCCTGGCGAATGCCTACAAAATGCGAAAAGAACTAAATCTTGTCAGGGCCGATAATAATATCTTCAGGCTGGTGCATGGAGAGGGGGATTTCCTCCCGGGGCTGATTATCGATATATACGGCGATACGGCCGTGATACAAGCTCATTCCGTAGGAATTCACAGAGATCTGGGGTTTGTTACGGGTGCATTAAAACAGATGCTTCCGGACGGTTCCGTGAAACATATCTTCTATAAATCGGAAGGGACATTACCTTATAAAGCCGGGATATTCCCGGAGGACAGTTATCTTTCAGGGGGGAGTGATGTCAATGAGATAGCCGTAGAGAACGGATTGAGGTTTCGTATCGACTGGTTGAAGGGACAAAAGACCGGATTTTTCGTCGATCAGCGGGAAAACCGCGCGCTGCTGGAACATTACGCCAGAAACCGCCATGTGCTGAATATGTTCTGTTATACCGGGGGCTTTTCCGTATATGCCTTGCGGGGCGGGGCCACCACCGTAGAGTCGGTGGACAGTTCTTCGAAGGCGGTTTCCATTACCGATCAGAATGTAACTCTCAATTTCGGTGACGATTCCCGCCACCATTCCTCTCCGGAAGATGCCTTTAAGTTCCTGAAACAGCTTTCCCGCGGCGAAAAGGATCTCATTATTTTGGATCCGCCTGCTTTTGCGAAACACCGGGGAGCCATCAATAATGCGCTGCAGGGCTACAAAAAATTGAATCTTCTTGCACTGGAGAAGATTGCGCCGGGTGGTTTCCTGTTCACATTCTCCTGCTCACAGGTGATCTCCGGTGAGCAGTTCCGGCTTGCGGTTTTCAGCGCTGCGGCCATCTCGGGACGGAAAGTACGCATTTTGCATCAGCTTACGCAGCCTGCCGACCACCCCATCAATATCTACCATCCCGAAGGAGAATACCTGAAAGGATTGGTGCTTCAGATAGAATAAAAGAAAAAAAATCCGGAAAGATGGGTGTTTTTGATAGAATAGCCCTGGAAAAGGCGTTTAAATCTGTTTAAAGCCTCTTTTTTTGGTTAAACTATATAAAATGTCTGATTTTTTCCCATGGAAAGTATGTTTTATAACACAAAAACGTCTATATTTGCAACGTGTTTTTCATGGTATTAGATTTAAGGTTAACAATGAAGATTGGTTGTCGTGAGACAACCTTTCCTTTTTTATAGACCTTCCCACCTTCATTCCTTCTGCGATTTCACAAATTATAAACCGGTTGAATGAGCGAAATGGCGCCATTATTGTTATTTTTGTAATGAAAATTGTGTAAGATGAATTTCAGGACAACTATAGAGATACCGGCATCGGATATACGGATCGATCACTCTACCCGGCTGATGCTTTTCGGTTCCTGCTTTGCTGAGAATATAGGCGGGAAACTTCTGCAATATAAGTTTCAGGTGGATATGAATCCGTTCGGTATTCTGTACAATCCCCTTTCCGTTGCCGCTGCCCTCAGGAGGCTATTGTCCGCAGTTCCCTTTTCAGAAGCTGATCTTGTATTCCACAACGGACTATATCACAGTTTTATGCACCATGGACATTTTTCGGCTCCCGACAAAGATACCTGTCTGCATAATATTTCGGAACGTTTTGAAAGAGCTGCCGGGAGTATCAGGGAAACGGATCTTTTCCTCATTACCTTTGGCTCTGCTTATGCATATAAATGGAGGGAAAACGGTGAAATTACGGGAAATTGCCACAAGTTTCCCGCCCGCCTGTTCCACCGGGTCCGTTTGTCGGTAGATGAGATTACGGAGGAGTGGGGGAAGCTGATCACCACGCTCACGACCATTCATCCGAACATTAAACTGCTGTTTACGGTCAGTCCCGTCCGCCACTGGAAAGAGGGGGCGCATGACAATCAGGTCAGTAAATCCATACTCCATCTGGCGATAGACAATCTGCAGCATCTTTTCGAAGAGAATGTGCGCTATTTCCCTGCCTATGAGGTAATGATCGACGAATTGCGCGATTACAGGTTCTACGGCGAAGATATGATCCACCCTTCCCCTGTCGCGGTAGATTACATCTGGCAACTTTTCGGTAATACATTTTTTTCGGCCGGGACAAGGAAAATCAATGAAGAATGGGAGCAGATCAGGAAAGCGATAGATCATCATCCGCTCCATCCCGGAACGGAAGCTCATGGAGCATTCATAGAGGATACGTTGAGAAAATTGGCCCGTTTTACCCAAAAGTATCCTGAGATTTCATGGGATGAAGAGAAGCATAGGTGGTTCGGTGGAAGAGCGGAAGGTGTCAATGAATGAGACAATACGCCCGTATGCCCATGAGCCAAATCAATAAATCAGTAAATCTACAAATCGGTAAATAGTCGTATGCAATATAATATTCAACAGATAGCGTCCATATTAGGTGTCCTGGTCAGTAAGCAGCAACCCGGTAAAATTACTATCCTGCTCACCGACAGCCGTAAGTTGACACTTCCGTCCGAGACGCTTTTCTTCGCTCTCGAGACTAAAAATAATGACGCACATGTATTTGTAGGGGAGTTGTATGAGAAAGGTGTGCGTAATTTTGTGGTATCTAAGTTCTTGCCGGAATGGAAAAAGTTTGCCGATGCCGATTTCCTGAAAGTGAAAAACACCTTGTCGGCATTGCAGAAGATCGCAGCTTATCATAGAAGGCAGTTCAACATACCGGTGATCGGAATTACGGGGAGTAACGGAAAAACCGTTGTAAAAGAATGGCTCTATCAAATACTTGAAAAGGATTATAACATTGTCCGTTCCCCCAGGAGTTACAATTCCCAGATCGGCGTGCCGTTATCTGTCTGGCAACTCGACGGGGAAACGGAACTGGGTATTTTTGAAGCGGGCATATCGATGCCGGATGAGATGGAAAATCTGGAACCTGTTATCAGACCTACCATCGGGGTCTTGACAAAAATAGGGGAGGCACATCAGGAAAATTTCACTTCTTTACAACAGAAGATCATGGAAAAGCTGGTGCTTTTCACCAATTGCGATGTGTTCATTTTTGATGAAGACAGCGGATTGGTTTCCCAATGCATCGATCAGATGGTGCTTTCACAGAAAACCTTTACCTGGTCGAGAAAAAACAGGAATGCCCATTTATATGTCTCGGCCGTGAAAAAGAGAGGAGACGGTACGGAGATTAACTATTCTCTGCTGGATTTTGACGGCTCCTTCACGATTCCTTTCACTGATGAAGCTTCCATTGAGAATGCCATCAGTTGTCTGGCAGTTGCACTCTATCTGCACGTTTCACCGGAAGAGATCTCGTCCAGGATGGCCATCCTCGAACCGGTGGCCATGCGGTTGGATGTGCGGAAAGGAAAAGAGAATTGCATCATTATCAACGATACCTATAATTCCGATATCAACTCCATTAAAATTGCGCTTGATTTTCAACAACAACGAAAAGTAGACCGCCATCTGAAAAAAACGTTGATCCTTTCCGATATCCTTCAGGCTGGGATGCCGTCGAGACCTCTCTATAAGAAGGTGGAGGAAATGGTGGAACAGAGCGGAGTGGAAAGAATTATCGGGATAGGCAAGGAGATTACCGCCAATCAGGATCTGTTTTCAATGCCGGAGAGATCGTTTTATCAGACGACGGATCAATTTATCTCTTCTGGGGAATGGAAAAAATTCAATCATGAGCTGATCCTGCTGAAAGGAGCACGAAAATATCATTTTGAGCAAATTACTTCCCTTATTGAGGAACGTATCCATGAGACAGTGCTGGAGGTCGATCTGGATGCGGTTGTACATAATTTCAACTTTTACAAGTCGCGTCTGCAACCCGATGTAAAGCTGGTTTGCATGGTGAAGGCCAACGGATATGGGGCCGGTGCCGTGGAAATTGCCAAAACACTCCAATACCACCGTTGTGATTACCTGGCGGTAGCCGTTGCCGACGAGGGTATTCAGCTCAGGAAAGAGGGTATCTCGCTGCCCCTGATTGTGTTGAACCCTGAAGTGAACGGTTTCGAAGAGCTCTTCTCGGCGGACCTGGAACCGGAAGTGTATAATTTCCGTATTCTGGAGTCTTTTATTAAGGAGGCAGAACGAAGAGGGGTCACTCATTATCCCATCCACCTGAAGATCGATACCGGTATGCACCGATTGGGATTCCTTCCGGAACAGATACCGGAGATGATCGCGCTGCTTAAGAGACAAAAAGGGTTGAGAGTACATTCCATATTCTCTCACCTGTCGGCAAGCGAAAGCTGGCATTTCGATGATTTCACCCACCGTCAGATGGATATATTCAGGAATGCGGCAAAGGAAATTGAACAGGCATTCAATTATCCCATATACAAGCATATTCTCAATTCCGCGGGTATGGAACGTTTCCCGGAATCCCGATGGGATATGGCCCGTCTGGGAATCGGATTGTATGGTGTAAGCGCAAGCGGTTTACCGGGGCTTAAGAATGTCTGTACATTGAAGACGACTATCCTGCAGATAAAGCAGATCTCCTCAAACGAGACTATTGGTTACGGGAGGAAAGAAAAACTGGATCGTGACGCCCGTATCGCGACCATTCGGTTCGGTTATGCTGACGGACTGGACAGGCAATTCGGTAACCGAAAAGGAAAAGTGCTTATCAATGGGCAATATGCTCCCATTGTAGGAAATGTATGTATGGATCTTTGCATGGTAGATGTGACCGGCATTCACGCAGAGGAGGGCGATACGGTCATCCTGTTTGGAGAAAATCTGTCCGTGATTGAACTTGCGGAAAGTATCGGCACCATTCCTTATGAGATACTGACCTCCGTCTCTTCCCGGGTAAAACGTATCTATATCAAAGAATAGTCTGAACCTTATCGGAACCGCAGGCGGCTTCCGGAATTCATCCCCCCAGAACCTTGTAATATTATTCTGTGGTTAGTACATAAAAAAATATCCCGGTAATGCCGGGATATTTTTTTATTCAGTATTTGCTATAACCTTATCCTAGTCAACGAAGAAGATAGCAACACGGTTCCAGTCGTTTTCTGCATATGGCTGTTGGGTATCACCCTTCCAGT
>ENA-UOOI01001969-UOOI01001969.1-fermentation-metagenome-genome-assembly--contig:-NODE-1969-length-19313-cov-91.856164_pt1 | contig 19313 bp, 16 predicted proteins | sample MGYA00245779_ERZ724027 | MGnify/ENA primary metagenome ERZ724027 (study PRJEB28704, sample SAMN03018318) | fermentation metagenome | biome: anthropogenic terrestrial biome; feature: soil...
TTTCCTCCCTGTTGTACTATAGGAAAGAATATCATTTTATATTAGCTTATGGAATAACGCCCTCTTTTGAAGCACTTACTAAAATTCAGAAGTCAAACCGGCCTTCATATAAATCGACAATAGTTCTGTTGTTTATAAAATTTTTAATTTTAAATTCGCTCAAAACCAAGTCTATAGCACTTAAGTATTATAGAAATCTTTACAAAAAGTAATGTTGTCTCAAATAAAATTATAAAATATACTTTATTACGACTGAACTAATTACTTTTTAAATCAAATAGGTAGATGGGCAATACTGTTCTTTCAAAAAGTAGTCCACCTCCCCATTTCGGAAATTGGAATGTTTATGTGACGGTCTCCAGAAGGCTGATCTCTAGAATGAGCGCATGGATAACCCTTTCAACAATTTAAATGAGATTTGCTTTCTACACCATTGAACAAGTTCAGCATTCGTATATCTGCTCTACTTTCCTTTTCATTTTGTAGCACTTTTTAATTTAAAACGAAAGTCAATAATAATTCATCGTTTACCGATCGATTACTATTGACCTAAAGAATACGCAGTCAATCTGGCGTGTTTCCTTGTAAAAACAGCAGAATATCTGTTCGTCCTTAATGGAACAGCATCATATCCCTTCCACATAATACCATAACCTAGAAATTATGCCACTATTTATCTACAAAAACGAAAGAAATATACGGTCTTCCCTCCTACTATATCGATAAAAATGCCCCTTCGTTATAGGACAATAAAAAATAGACCCCAGAAAGAAGAGTCTATTTTTTATTTACTTGCCATTATTTATTCGTCGTTATTTACTATTATTTATCATATTGTATCGAATAACAAATTTGTATCCGAATAACCATTCCACTTTTTCAGCCATGATGGAGTAGCCCAACCCGGTTGCATTCTCTCTTATTATTTCAATGTGGCCAGAGCTTCCTTTGCTTCCGCTTCCGTATCACCATAGATAAATTTAAATAATTCAACACGGTTGACATCCCAATCTAATAAAATCGGATACCCGATGCCATTATATTTTTTAGGTGATTCAAAAGCCCCATCGACCGGAATACGTAAGGTATCTATCGTTTTCATCCGATTCTCAACAACCGCTTCCATTGCATCGGCAATTTGTTTTTCTGTAACATTCGTATTAATATCATTCAGACATTCTTTCGTAATTCCCGGAAGCTTGAATACGTTGGTCGTTATATAGCTTTCGAAAATTGCTTTTAGAGCTCTTTGCTGACGAAGAACACGTCCATAATCGTCATTAACTCCGCCCAATGTTTTAACTTTTCTAACACGGCAGTAACCCATTAGCTGATTTCCGTTTAATTTATTGACACCAGGTTTTACATTACGATATTTCTTTTTGGAAATATAATTGGTTTTATTCAGATATTCTGCCTCTTCTTTTCCAAGTTCTATCGTTACGCCGCCTACGCGATCCACTATTTTCTCAAAGGATTTGAAATTAACCGAAGCATAGCCGTCAATTTTAATTTTATAATTCAGCTCAATCGTATCAATGAGTAACTTTGCTCCGCCCCTCGCATATGCGGAATTTAGTTTATTATTCTTATAGCCTGGAATTTCAACATAACTGTCTCGAAGCAATGAGGTAAGCTTGATCGTATTATCCTTTGTATTCAGGGATGCGATCATCATCGAATCGGTATTTCTCGCTCCGCCGAATTCTTCTATTCCAAAAATCAAATAATTGGTTACATAATCTTCCTGCCTCATTGCGGCCGTATTAGGATTCTTCTTGTCCTTCTCCTCATATTCTTTAATAACATCCTCATTATTGACGCTATTGTATATAAAATTGCCGGCACCCTGGTATATCATCCTCCTGCCACGCTTTGTTCCAACAACCAGAACAAGGATAACCAGCAGTATAGAAGCCATTAGACCGATTACCTTAAGCAATGTATGCTTTTTCTTTTTAACCGGTTTTCTGTTCTGCCTGCTCGTATGTACCTTCGGCTCAGTTGCCGGCTGTTCATCCATCATTTCATTCACTTGTTGCTTTAATAACTCTTCCACACTATTATTTTGCATAATTTTCTCCATTCCTGCACATGTGTTTTGTGCATCCTAATTTGTGCCGAGGATTTCACAGGCACAAATTTGTGGTTGAAATGTATTTCTTTCAACCCTTCTCCTTCCTCGCAGGTACCAAATGCTATATATTTTTCTAAGAACGAATCCTTAATTAGACGCTAATCTACAAATATCTATGAGATATTACTTAATACCGCATGCATATACTATGGGCAGTTTTTTTCATTATGTCAAGTATTTTTTCGCATTTCTAAATATTTCTAAATACATTGAAATATATCAATAATATCAATATCGATAACTGTATTATATAAAAAAATTGCATTAAATTTGTGTCGATTTTCTTAATATTTTCAGAAGCTTTCCTTATGAAGTTATGTCTCGTGAATGTCCCGGAAGAAATTGCTATAGAAACCTTATCATACAGATCAATTTGTTGAAACCGGAAGGATTTTATACAGAAGGTTTTACTATGGAAGTTTTCTTCGAAATAGATTTACTGAGGTCAGACGATTTGTATATAGATGAGATTCTTATGGAAGTTTCCTTCAGAAATTAATTTTACTAAAATCAGAAGAGTTTTATAAGGAGGAGATTCCTATGGAAATATCATTGCAGTTATGATACGATGAAGAGGTGCAGACAACTTTTATCGCGAAAATTTGTTTGACTAAACTTGTGCAGGAGAATACATATGAAATTCGGTTTAAAAGATAAGAAAAGAATTATAGCCGTTTTGCTGGCGGTTATTTTTATGGGCTTCTCGTTATCCTTTCTAATTCGGGTCGATTTTGGAACCGATCCATGTTCCAGCCTGAATCTCGGTATCGCCAATCAACTGGGTATTCCCTTCGGTACCTGGCTGATCATTTTTAATGCTATTCTTTTCCTATTTGTCGTCGTATACGACCGGTCACAAATTGGTTGGGGGACCCTCGCTAATATGCTGCTTGTCGGATATAGCACAGACTTTTTCACCTGGTTGTTCGATGGTATAATTCCTGCGGACTTTTTTACGAACTTGGGAGCAAGGATTATTGTTTTAATACCTGCATTGATTATTTTCATTCTATCCGCCGCTGTCTATATGGCTGTTGAGCTTGGTTCCGCTCCTTACGATGCTGCTGTTTTCATTATTGCGTCAAAGCTCAAAAAGATACCTTTCCGATTTCTGCGGATGGCTTGGGATATTACCGCATGTATTATCGGATATTTACTCGGCAGCACCATAGGAATTGTAACCATTGTGATCGCTTTTGCATTGGGACCGGTTATTACCATGGTAAAGGAAAAGATCAATAAGGTGCTATAGTTTCAAGTCGATTCTAATAATATTTACGAATAATATTCTGGGCAATCTCTTTAGCGTATTTTCCTGATACATTGCTCTTGTCATCATCCTTTAAATATACCGCAAAATAATTTGCGGATTCATCTATCGTAAAGAAACCTGTAAACCACACATTTCCGGTAGTCCCTGTACCAGTCTTACCATATAATGAAAACTTATCACCATGGCCATGATCAATTTTCATTATATTTGTTAATATCCCGATGTCATCCGAACTATATTCTGATTCACCACTAAAGATCGAATATAAAATATCAACCTGTTCCTTCGGAGATATTTTTAACGATGATTCTAACCAAAATCCATTTAATTCCGCCAATGGATTGCAGCTGCTTCCTTCCCATTCAGAAATATCACAATTTCCATATACCAATGTATCCAGTTCTTTCTGAACTTCGTCTTTTCCTACCTTATCAATTACTTTTCGGAAATACCATATACATGAAGTTTGGAAAGCTTCTTGCAGTCTTAAATCAGAATTCCATTCATCGATAGGATACTGAGTTCCGTTATACTCCATTTTCGAATCTTCCGAGCTAATTACACCGTTTTTTAATCCCATCAGTGTAGAGACAATCTTGAATGTCGAACAAGGAGATACCTGCTTATCACACATGTCCTTATTATAAAATGTATACTTGTTTTCATCCGGTGAATAAAAGACTGCACATCCGTTAATCCCATCAAAACAGTCTTTATAATCAAAGATTTCTTTTATGGGATTTTTATTTCTTTTCGATATATTCAACTTCTTCGATGCACTGTTTGATCCTTCTGTCTGCTGAATTTTCTCTACTATTCCTAAATTGTTCAATTCTTCTGATTGCTCAACGCCTTCTTTATGATTCTTGCATCCGCATAAGATAATTGCGCAGAAACTCGCTAAAATATAGTTAATAAATTTTTTCATAGTTTTTCCTCAAATTCATCTGACATCATTGTTTCCTATTCCTATTTTTCATGCAAATAATTTTCTTTTCCTCAGCGTCAATATCCCTCGCAATTACCTCACATTTGGTCATTAACAGGAAATAGATATTTTTATTTTCTTCACTTAAGCATTCATAATTTGCCTGCCCTTTCGCAATAACTACATCCGCCTTTTCATAAATTTCTTTGAATGCAGGACTTGTTCGATTAAGCACCGTCCCAAGAGAACCATCCCCATTCTCAAGAACCTCCGCATATTTATCAATCCCTACAAAATATGCGTCTTCCGCTATCGAATCATTCACAACCGATTTACCGCGCACTCCAAATATCAATTTAATATTCAGGTTCAATTCCTTTATTTTCTTTAAAAAGAGCTTGTCCATACAGATTTCACCGCAATTATCGCCTAAGTATAATAACATTTTTGAATTTGCAATATCCTCCATCAGTGCCTTGGTATCATCGATTGCTAGATCTAACTCTTCCATTTTTTCGAAGTAATCATAAATATCCTCTAATAATGTATTATGTATCGGATTAAAATCTATGATATTACCCACAATTGCATATCTAATTGCTAATTGAAACGAATTTTCTGCTTGCTCAATCTTCCGCGCAAATTCAGACAGCAATTTTAAAAATAGAGCATTATAATATTTTCTGGTTTTTTTATATGGGTCCGAATTATTCGTATGTATTTTAATTATGTCAAAAATTTCACCTATAATTTCCGGCGTAGTTGCATCAAAATTCATGTTACTAAGATAGGTGAAAACTTCTCTTAATAACTCTTCTTTTTATCTACTCCCATCATATCTGCCACTTTGATAACTTGGTTAACCACACATGGCAAACATTTATCCTGCATCCTCATAATTAGCCTTTCTTCTGTTAAAATAATATGGATATTGCCAGATCACAGTCTTTAATTTGATATCGTTGTTTTTTTATTCATCCGTGACTCACCATTTTTACAAGAACATTTACGCTAAGCTTTTATACTTTTATTAATGATTGAGGTGTAAAAACTATAAAATTTCAAATCACTAAAAATATTGCATAAAAAATTTTCTTACCCACCAATGTTTTAGTAAGAAAAAAACTTGAATTATTTGATTCTGAACTGAAAATCAAATAATATTAGGTTCTTAACTAAGCCTTATTGTGCAAAATGCCAAGTCATTTTTTATTCATGTAGTTTTTACACCTCAATCATTAATGATATAAACTATATTCCCTTAATCATAAAAGTTTGAATTCTCCTACTTCTCTTTCTAAAAACTTAGTCTCTGAATCTGCTTTTTAACAAGTTCAATAATAGATTCTGCATCTTCTACCCTAGGCGCTCTTACCGTAACCGATTTCCCGTTTTTTAATAAATACTTCAATCAAAACAGCCTCCATCATCTTGAATAATTTTCTATGTAATTTACCCATTCGAAATATATCCCTATGTGTTTCTCCACATACCTTCTGATAATTATTTGCCTTAATTATTTCAAAACCGTATCTAGGTAACATCGATATCTTCAATATTTTTCCGCTTCTGTATCGGCAAGCCTAAAACATCCCTTGCGTCATGAAATTTCCCTCTTTAGAAGAGTTATTTTATGTCTTCTTAATATCTAAATCATTTATGTGCCATACCGATCTATTCTATTTCCCAATGCAATTTTTCTTACAGCTCAGGTGATGTTTCTATAAATTCATCATTTCATCTTTTAATGTTATTCCCTCGTAGATCTCACCAGTGCTAATCCGTTTTTTGCTATATCTTTTATTCTTCATAGCTTTATGGAAAACACTTCGGCCAAAAGCTTTTCTGTCAGTAAATTCGCAGTATTTCTTATATTCATCGTAAAGCTCCGGAGCCTTAATCGATTTTCCATTATCACGTTTCGTCTTTTCGGACAAGAATGCTGTCACAGTATCTGCTTCCATATAAACCTCTTTGACATTATCCTTACTGTTTTTACTTTCTACGAATTCGCTAGCTATATAAAGCCTATGTAATGCTTTGCAAGCCTCCATGAGACTATAATCAATTTCTGCATCTAACTGCTCCCCAAGATTCAAATTTATTTTCTCTGGTTTGCGCTCAACTTTAATGATCAGCATCCGGCGATACAGTGCTTCAGATTTTTCTTCGATATTGATCGGGATTTCGTTAGCAGAAAAGATAAGCTTGGCATAACTCCGGAACGAAAAACCGTCTTTGCCTTTCTTTTCTGCAAACATAAAATCTTCACCGGTGGCTTTTTTGATACCATCGACCGCATCCATTGCCTTAGTAGGAATGTCAGCACATGAATTCAATAACTTTCCAAGTAACATTGATGGGTGAAACCTTTCGTTAAGTTGTTGTAGTGATATGCTTGAAGTGTTCTCTTTGCCAACCATCATTTCAATAATATGCAATAATTTTGATTTACCGGTTCCTCCTTGTCCCTTTAAAATCATAAATTTTTGAAATCGTGTATCTGGAGTAAGACAATATCCTGCGTATTGCCAGAACATTTTTCGATCTGCCGGATCCGGAATAGCAAATTCCATAAAATTCTTTGTGATTTTTCCTTTTGGTATTGCGTTCGGATTGAAATTCCACGGGATTTGATTTATAGAAAAATAGTCCGGTGTATGTTCTTTCATTTTCCAATTCAACGGGTCGAACAATCCGTTCTTGAAATTTATAATTCTTGCATCCATGTTATTTATTTCTTCAAAATCACGCTGAATGCTGTCCAAGCTAAGAAACAGGTTGTAAATCTTATTAATTGTACTTATATTAATCAATTCTTCAATTAGATGCTGCGTAATTATGGCTTTCAATCTAGTCTGTCTCGAATCTATTCGATAATATCCGTTCTCATAAATGTAAGGGATTCCAGCTATGATATAAATTTTTGTTTCTCTAAGGATATGTTTAACAAGTCTGCTATCTATTACAGATTTGGCGGTTCGCCCATCTTTTGAAAAAATATGCCATTGGGCTTTTTCTACGAAAGATACATAGTGATCTGAGAAGTCAACTACTAGATAATTGCATTTATCATCAGGAAGTAAACACATTTCAACATTAGCAGTTGGTTTAATCCCGTTATTTGCCCCTGAGACAGATTTATTGGCCTTTTTCATTGTAATCCTCCCGAAATTGTAAATAAAGAAAGTTTCAAAAGTTAACTGGTCTTCCCTTTACATAAATAATCAGTATCTCAAGCTGCCCATGAAATTGGCACTGGCTATAAATCCTGGTTTATGCGCGCATAATAGTGCCTATTTTCAAAAATATAGTAACAACCAGCCCCTGTGAATAAAAAACATAGGTATGGAACAATTGATAATATTTCATATACATTAGCTAACAATGGTGTAAATGCCGTATCTGGCCATTTCAGAAGCACAAATATAAAATAACCACAAAATTAAACCTATCCGTATTGTTATTATAATTTTATTGCTCTTTTCAGTCATCCTATTTTATCCTCCCCAAGTTTATATTAGCATATAAATATTGAAAAGCAAACCAAAATTCCCAGAACATGGTGTTCACTCGTATATAAATAAGGTGTTGTTTAATTGAAAAAAAGAGTTTCATGCTAGAATATAAGAATAAATAATTAAAACGTATAAGGAGTAATCAAAAATGTAAAACTGCGAAAGCGATAGAAAAAGAGAGTTTTCGTAAGATTATAGAGGGAGGAAAGCTAATGATTATCCATAATGTGAAAGTTTTAATAAAAATCCGTAAAATTTCTTTGCTATGTTTGTTTATATCAATTCTAATTAATTTACTAGGCGTTTTGTTACGGTTCGGATATTTGACAATTATAGGAACGCCCTTATTGATAATTTATATTTTGCTTTCACTTTTATTTTGGAAATGTCCATACTGTAAAAAAAGGTTACCTATGAGATTTAATATTAAGGATAGTGATTATATTAATGATATAGATGAGTCATATTGTTGTCCATGGTGTAATACAAGAATTTCATAAATTGTATTGCCTAAGAGTTAAATGTTACAGAGAATAGAAACCGCTGATGTGAATTGTGACATCACTCATGTTCCTAATCATAAACTTGTAGTTTCCAGCATTGGGTACTTCAAATTCACCAGAGACACTTCCATCGCTACCGGAAATATAATAGAATGTCGTCCCATCGTAGACACTGATATTACTATCTGTTTCGGCCCAAGATGCAGATACCTCAACAGTATCTCCTTCTCTCAAATAATACTCATTTGTTCCCTTTGAGTAGCTATTTACCGCAACTGTCAAGGAGTATTTGTATTCGTCGGTACTTTGGCTCCGTATTTTGGAGCCTTATGTACCGCTACGTAATACAACTAAGCGAAAGCGTCTCCGATTCGGATACATTTGTCGAAATTATAACACAGTATACATGATGGAGTGTGAGCAGTAATATATAGAAGTACGTGAACAGTTGGCGCATGAAATAAACCTTGCACCCGTTGCCAGCTTTTAATATTTATTATATATCCCTCTGGAATGAATTGGGGCGCATAAGCATTCTCCCCATAAATATTAAATTCATTCTCTGTTCTACTGTTATTCTCTTTTTCTTTCAGGTGAATATTGGTATGCTCCTCTTGTATATCAAGCATAAGATTCAATACCCTTGTTCTGACTGCTTCTACTGTAAACATAGAAATCCACAAGGATGCCATAATTATAAGAAGAATTACTGCCACTTTATTGCCTACCCTGCGGCAATCATAAAAAATTTTTCTTCCTTTCTGTCTATAATAATGCCTATTTAGTCTTCTAATAAATTTAACTTTAGCTTTACTTTTCAATGAGTATTGTTCATCCCTCATTAGTTTTTTGTTCTCCTCCAGTAGAGCTTTCCCATCCATCTCCGCATAGTTGATCATTGCAAGCTTTATTTTCAAGTCCATTAATTCCTCTGTCAATTCGTCCTTATCCATGAATTTCCTATATGACATTTTTCTTCCCCTTTCCTAATTCATTATTATTATCTTTTTCATCATTCATTATCTTATATGCTCTGTGTCTAGCCGAACGGTCGCTATGGTATTAATGATAGTGAGAGCTATTGAATAATCTTCCTTTCGCCCCCATATAGCCGCTGGGAACATCTTCAGACAATGGATTTGCTTGCACTCAAATTTTATAAATATTAATTTCCTCTTCATATATAAAGACAACCCTACTCTTATATTTGCAACATATTATTATCAATTTTTAACTTTTTTATGTTAATTTATTATTTCAACTTATCCATCCCTTTTAAATCTGTTCAATGATCAAGTAAAATATCCAACCAAAACCACATCCCTAATAACTTATTACCGATGAATAAGCCGTTGCAATTTCCAGAACAGTACCAACCGGATAAATGCATCATTAATAATATCGTCAACAACACTATAGTAATAGGTAATTGAATACGCTTTCTTCAACTCTTTTTTAAAATTGTACGATCAGAGGATGCTGCACACATTCTGAACGCATCATTTTTAGGCATCAAAAAATCACTAATCCTTAATTTATTAAGATTAGCGACTAATTTTTATTAAGCACGAGACGGGGGATTTCTCTGGGATATTTCCTTTTTCCAGTCCAGCCTACACAGGATTTGCGGCAACCAGGCCGTTTTTCTCCTTCTAGGCAGCCGGGCAGGAAAAAGCGGAAATGAGGTCCTTTATCGCAGAGGATTATCACTATACACATGATTAGGAAAATATGCAGGTAGATTACTCTCCATCGCCCTACTTTAATTCAAATAACTGAAATACCACCTCTGTGTTCTCTGCAAACATTCCAAAGAAGGTACCTGTAAATGTCATTCTTCTTGTAATCTCGGTAGATAGAGCAGCTGTGGTCCCCTGATCCAACAAATGATAAGGCTGTTCACCGATTTGATAAGAAAGCCTGTAATACTCTTTATCTGCTTTGATCTTAAGGTTAATCGCTTTCCCCTCTTCAATCTCCTGATACTTGGTTATCGCACCGAAATCATAGATTTGCTTTCGGACCGCAATACATTTTTTCCCGTTCTTTCTGCAAACCATGATTTCATAATGATGTTCATTATTATAAAAAGCAGTCAGTCCCGCTGCCATATCCTCCTCTGTTCCATTTGCAATCATAGTAACTTTCACCGATTGCTCAAAGGCTGTCTGCCTTGCTCCTAAGAAGGTAGGATGTCCGTTTTCCGTAGACAATTGAATATCGGTACCCTTTAGATGCAAGCTTCTATGATTTGAATCTAAGCTATAGTTCTCCATATAGGGATTACGAATATGGGCGAATTCCAGATTCCAGCGTTTGCCGTTAAAATACTCGGTAAACCCGGTGGCGACTTCTTCTATTCTACCAGGTAAATCACCTTCCATTGCAAGAGCAAAGCAACCGTTATTGCCCACCACCGGCCATCCGTCTTCTCTCCAGTTCATAGGCGCCAGAAAGGTTTCCCTGCCTAGGTTATGCAGCATAATGCTGCTATTATCGTAGCTTAATGTTCTTACGCCTAAGGCCGTTAGCCACCAATTTCCATTCGGATCCTCCACGATATCCGCATGCCCTGTGCAGACGATATCCATACTTTCTTCATCCTTGTGGCTCAGAATAGGATTATACGGACAGGATTCGTACGGACCATAGATGCTGCTGCTTCGCTGCAAGGTCACCATATGTCCGTATTCCGTTCCCCCCTCGGCTAGCAACAGATAGTATATATCTTTTATTTTGTATAGATGCGGTGCCTCCGGGAACCTTCCGCCGCAGCCCTCGGAGATCCATACACTTTCCGTCAGCATTTCACCGGTAAAGGGATTTACTTCACACACATAAATACCTCGATTTCCTTCGCAATCTCCTGTCGATACAAAATACACTTTACCATCTTCAAATAAAAGGGATGGATCGATTCCTCTTTGCTTTACCCATGCCGGTTCTGACCATTCTCCGGCCGGGTCTTTTGCATGTACGATAAAATTTCCTTTGCTTGTAACATTCGTTGTAACCATAAAAAACACGCCATCATGATAGCGGATGGTTGGAGCATAGATTCCTCCGGAGACACGGCAATTCTGCAGGGGAAGCTGACTATCCCTTGTCAGGCAGTGTCCAATCAATTCCCAATTAATCAAATTCCGGCTCTTATATATAGGAACTCCGGGAAAATATTCAAAAGTAGAAGTTACCAAATAGAAGGTGTCACCCACTCGGCATATACTAGGGTCCGGATGGTATCCGGGAAGAATAGGATTCTTATATACAGGCATAATTTCCTCCAATAGGCTTTATAATTTGATAGGAGCGTCATTTATATAATTCAACAATTTGCTCCATATACTATCATGTAGTATATTTCATTGCCATTTCTTTTTAAAGGTCAAAAAAATCCCCATTTCAAACTATATACGTTACTGTTCACACCTTGGCAAAATCTATCCTATGATTTCGACAAATGATATCCGATAAGGAGTATTTACATTCGTCGGTACTTTGGCTCCGTATTTTGGAGCCTTATGTACCGCTACGTGATGCAACTAAGCGAAAGCGTCTCCGATTCGGATACATTTGACGAAATCATAACATGATTTGCCCGACAAATGGGATGGTTTTTTAATCCGTATGGCAAATTGCACAAAATGGCTTATAAGATCATAGCTGAAAATTCGAGAGAGACAAGGTTTTTAATGATTTTCAGCCTCTTTTAAGTGGATATACAGTTTTTGAATGATAATGTTTTGTGTATTTTTTCTGAATTTTTTAAAATAGCTTCATTTGTCGAGCTAATCATAACATGGTATACATGGTGGGTGTGAACAGTAACCTATATACGGTAAGTTTAAATGGAGATTTTATCAATTAATCTGTTATAACGATAGGTTTCTTATAATGTGGATAATCTCTTTTCATTTTCTACGGCAAAATATTCTGGATACTTCTCCATAATCTCATTTTGGTCTAATTTATATCTGGAGAGATGCTTCACAATCAACCCGGCCGCCATTTCCTTATCTCCTGCTTTAATCGCATTAATGATCGCTTTGTGGTCTGCTACGATTTTAATATCTTTTACGGAGTATAGACTTAAGGTACGGATCCGGTCAAAATGACCCAGCATACCATTCATCAGATTATAGATTCGTTCCTTATTACACATGACAAATAGAGCCCTGTGGAAATCATTATCCAGTTCTATCATTTTCTGAGGTGACCGGTTATCCAGGTAAAACTCCTGCAGCTTAATGTTTTTCTCCAGCTCCAGCAGATCCTCCTCTGTAATGCAATCACACAGTTCTTCGACCACTGCCTTTTCCAGCACCTTACGCAGGAATACCGTTTCCTCAACAACATCAAAATCAATATGCGATATGATACTGCCTCTCTGTGGATACACCTCAATCAGATTGATCTTCTGAAGCTCCTGAAGCGCCTCTCGGACAGGGGTTCTGCTAACTCCAAGCTCCTTTGCCAGTTCATTCTCGCTGACGGCACTTCCGGGTTTTAATTTTAAAGATATGATATCTTCACGTATCTGCCGTAACGCATATTCCCTAGCACTTTCTTTGACTGTTCGACTATAAATGTCCATTCTATATCCTCTCATTATCTTCAGGATTACTTCTTGCAGCTATGCATTTTTTCAACAGCTTCCCATAATCCTAATAGGTAGGCTGCACCCAATGCTCTGTCATACAGACCATATCCCGGTCTTGCTTTTTCTCCCCAGATCATGCGGCCATGATCCGGTCTGATATATCCGTTAAATCCATTTTCTTTCAATGCCTTAACTATTTCATACATGTCTAAATCACCGCATTTGCTTAAATGCGCCGACTCTGTAAATACCTTCTCACTTGTATGTTTTACGTTACGGATATGTGCAAAATGTATACGTCCTTGCGCTGCAAATTCTCTGATTATTGCCGGGATATCATTCCTTAAATCAGCACCAAGTGATCCGGTACATATAGTTAATCCATTGTATGGACTTGTATTCAAACTTAAGAACTTACGTATATTTTCAATATTATTAATTACTTTGGGAAGACCGAATATTTCAAAAGGAGGATCGTCCGGATGGATTGCCATTTTCACATCATATTTTTCCGCATATGGAATCACTGCATTTAGAAAATATTTTAAATTGTCCCAATATTGCTCCGCCGTCATATTCTGATAGAAAGCAATATCTTCCTGCATTCGTTTTAACCGCTCCGGCTCCCAGCCCGGTAAGGTAAATCCTCTGGAGCTTCCCAGCATCTCTTTGCCAATACTGGCCGGATTCAATTTTAGAATCTCATTATGATCATACGCCATTGCCGTACTTCCATCTTCTAACGGAAACTCTAATTCACTTCTTACCCAGTCCATCACTGGCATGAAATTATAGCATAAACATTTAATATTAATTTTTGATAAATTCTCAATTGTTTTTATGTAATTGTCAATATATCTATCTCTTGTAGGTAAACCTTTTTTTATATCCTCGTGAATATTAACGCTCTCGATTACTTCCAATTCGAGCCCTGCTGTATTTACTTCTTTTTGTAAAGCTTTCAAGCGTTCAAGAGGCCAGATCTCACCGACCGGTATATCGGAAAGCATGGCTGCCACTCCAGTCACGCCGGGAATCTGCCGTATTTGTTCTAGGGTAACGCTATCATCTCCACCTGGAAACCAGCGAATTATCATCTTCATATGCCATTCTCCTTGAAAGCTTATATTAGGAAGGGTCCTCCGTTAGAGAACCCTTCCCTCATCCGTTATTTATTACTTCTGGCTATTGTAGGTTTCATTGTACATATCAACATATCTTTGTGAATTGTTTGCCTCACAGTTAGCAACATATTTATCCCAGTCTTTCTCAATGTCTGCCTGACCGGTGATAAACTTCAGGGTTGCACTCTTTACATAGTCAATTAAAGGAGTCTTAATGAGGTTCATCTCTTCCTGCTGATCTTCGTCAAATACAACGGTCGGATTTAACGGTTTGATATCCCGGTAAGAATTCAATCTTTCGAAGAACTCTTTCAGATCGTCGGATAACATAGAAGCAGCATGCTCCTGTGTACCGCCATACATGAATACACCGTTACCAAAACCATAATCTACATTTAAAGCTTTTGGTGCACCTGGGTTAAGTCCGACGTAGGTAATTTCCGGATTTAATTTATAAACGCCGTTTTCTTTGGTGTAGGTTTCACCTTCCACACCCCATCTTACAAGGTCTTTTCCCTCATCGGAATACCATAACCAGTCGATGAAACGAAGCATCTTGATTAATCCGTCTTCTCCGAGTTCATCCAGAGCCTTGGATGCAATCATGATACCATTCTCAAGTCTTGAGTTAGCTATCTGATAATTATTTTTAGCCTTAGGAATAACAATGGAATACAATTCATACTTGCCTTCTCCAAGCGTCTCATTCATCTTATCTTTGTACGTCTGAAGCATGGATCGGTTCGAACCTAGGAGCAGAGTCTCACCGGTGTAGAATTTATTTTCAGCAACCGTATCTTCCTGTGTGAAGGTTTCTGAATCCATGATACCGGATTTTATAAATTTGCTCATTAAGGTTACAAATGCTTTGTAATCCTCGGAGGTCTCTGCAAAATACCAGGAATCGGATGCCGGATCATACTGCATACCATCACCAGCGGCCCAGCCAGCCGGTATATCATAGGTCTGTCCGACAATATTAAGAAGAGCATCACCTTTCCAACGGTCGGACCAGATTACGCCGCCGCCGACATACTGTTGAACCTTTAATAATGCATTATAGAAATCGTCCCAGTTCCAATCCTTCTCTAATGCGGTAACATCAACGCCTGCTGCATCAAAGATATCCTTGCGGACAACTAGGGTATACTCACTACCGGTTCCGGCAGGAGCTTCCCACATACCCGGAAGTTTGTAATATTTACCGTCGCTCTTTACAATCGTCTTCAGATCATCTTCCATATGGTAGGTTTCAACGAAGTTCATGTAGTTCGGCATATACTGTACCCAGTCGCTGACCGGAAGAACCGCTCCGCCCGTAACAAATGCAGATTCATCGTATGTCTTAGGAATGATATAAGAAGCTTCGCCTGCATTGATTAGCAGAGATTTCTTATCATCATAGTCCGCACGTGCAATAAGATTTAAATCAAAGCTTACATTAGATCTCTCCGTAATCGCACTCCATAATCTCCAGTCTTCCTTGTATGGATATACCTCATGATCACTGTACATCATGGAATAAGTAATCGGTTCATCCGAATGGAATGTGGTATTTAAACCAAACGTATAATCCAGTTTTTCCTCTTCCTTTGCATCAGAATCCTCTGTGTTTGCTTCCTTATTGTCGTTTGTTTCTGTTTGTTTCTCTGCGTTGTTTGTGTTAGCTCCTTTGTCATCCCCCTTTTTTCCACATGCAACTATGCCGAGAACCATAGCTGCTAAAAGTAATGTAGAAATGACCTTTTTCAATTTCATCATAAACCCTCCTTTATAATATATGTTGTTTCTATATTTAGCATCGTATCCGATGCTTAAATATCAGCTATAAACGCCCCTATCCGGCATGAAAAGATCAGCCTTTTACCGAGCCAAGCATCATACCCTGCACAAAATATTTCTGAATAAACGGATAGACGCAAATAATCGGCAGTGCCATTAACACCATGGAGGCAGATTTAACGGATGCGGCAATCCCTGCGGTCTCCTCAAAACCTGCGGATAATTCATTCGTGCTTTGTGCCCCATAGATAATCTGTCTTAAATACAAGGCTACCGGCCACAGCTCTTTCTTATCAAAATAGATGAATGGTGTAAACCAGTTGCCCCATAGACCGGAAGCATAGAACAGAACCATGGTAGACATAATCGGTTTGGATAGCGGAAGAACAATCTTCGTAAATATTCCAAAGGTACCCATACCATCGATTGCTGCTGCTTCTTCAAGTTCCTGCGGCAGGTTAGCAAAGAACGCTTTCATGAGCAGAACAAAATAAGTACTGATTGCCCCGGGAATTAGCATCGCCCAGATCGTGTTTCTTAAGCCAAGCGCATTAACAAGTACAAAGTTTGGTATTAAACCACCGCCAAAGTACATGGTAAAAATAACAAAAGGTGTAAAAAACTTATTCAGTCTTAAATAAGGTTTGGATAACGGATACGCAAGGATTGCCGTTCCGAACAGGGAAATTATCGTACCGCTTATCGCATACAGGATGGTATTCTTATAATAACCGATAAAATCGCCCTGTCGAATGATGCTTTTATAGGTATCGATATTAAAATCTACCGGGAAGAAAGTAACCTTACCGGAATAAATTGCCGCTTCCGAACTAAAGGATTGTGCAACCAAATATAAAAATGGATATAGGGTAAGTAATACAACGATAATCATCAAGATTGTATTAAAAACCTTAAATATTTTGTATCCTCTTGATTCTTTCATGTTTTCCTCCATTTCTGCGCTTGTATTTTACGCATTATTAAGTTTTGTGCCAAGTGTTCCATACAAGCTTTGATTACACATGCACAAAACTTGCTGGTTGAAAAACTTGTTTTTCAACCTACCCTCCTACCACAAACTTTGCTTTGTTAATTTGCGTGAGATAATATTTGCAGATGTAACCAGGATCAGACCAATCACACCTTCAAAGAGACCTACCGCAGTTGCATAGCTGTAATTACCGGAACCTACACCCATTCGGTATACATAGGTGGAAATAACATCTGCCGTCTCATAGGTCATTGGATTATACAGCATCATGATTTTTTCAAACACGCCGCCGGATCCCATAATACTTCCGATATCCAGAATCATAATGGTTGTAATGGTCGGCAGTATGCCTGGAATGGTAACATGCCATACCTGGCGGAACCGATTCGCACCGTCCACCTTCGCAGCATCATAGAGTTCCACATTAATTCCGGACATAGCCGCAAGGTACAGGATCGTTCCCCATCCAAGTGCCTGCCATATACCAGAAGTAACAAAGATGGTAAGGAACCATTCCGGTAACTGGATAAAAGGAATTGCTTCATGACCGAGTGATTTTATCAGCCCATTAATCGGTCCATTCACGGATAAAAGTTCTTTTACCATACCACAGACAATAACGACGGAAATAAAGTGTGGTAAGTAAGAAACCGTCTGTACAAACTTTTTCCAATGCACATTCTTTACCTCATTTAAAAGCAGGGCAAAAATAATCGTCATTGGAAAACGGAACAATAAATATGTAAAATTAATTGTCAATGTATTGCGAAACGCATTCCAGAAAGTATTGTCCCTCATAAACTGTCTAAAATATTTTAGTCCCGACCATTCATCACCAAAGATGTTGCTGCCGGCACGGTACTTACGAAAAGCAATGATATTTCCCGCCATTGGAAGATACTTAAATAATATGTAATAAACAACCGGAATTATTAAGAATGCATATAGCTTCCAATACCTTTTTATGTGTACCATGATTGGCGTTTTGGCGCCTTGCAGTAATTGGACTTGTTCTTTTTTCTTACTACCTTTCAAGATAACCTTCTCCCTTCATTCGTCATGTTGTCTAACTTGTATACTAATATATTAGCATTTTAGTTATTACTTTTAAATAGTAAAATTGCTCTAACATAAACTTATTTTCTATACAATTTGCATATAGTTCAAGAACTTAACTAATTTATCCCAAATATTTTATACATATAATCAAATTAATTTTTATCAAAAACATATAAAGGCACCATTCGAATTTTCACCACTCGAAATAGTGCCTTTTTTGTATACTTTTATAAATTAATTTATTCTGTGCCTGTCTTTAATAGGTAGAAACTACTGATTTTCATAATTTTGGTTGTTCTTACGTCTTCCCTACTCCTTTACTCCGCCGATTGTTAACCCCGTTACAAAATACCTCTGCAGGAACGGGTACAGGCACACGATCGGAAGTGCCGTTACTATGGTTGCTGCCGCCCGGATGGATTCCGGTGTTACCATATTAGCGGCATGCTTTGCCATGTTTGGATCACCGGATTGCTGTGAAACGGATGACAGGAGTTTCATCAGCTCATACTGTAAGGTAGAAAGATCCGGTCTGCTTGCATTATATATCATTACATCAAACCAGGCATTCCATTGGCCAACCGCTATAAACAGCGCAATGGTTGCCAGTACCGGTTTACATAACGGCAATATGATCTTTAGAAATATTCGAAAATGCCCTGCTCCATCCACCTGTGCCGATTCTACCAGGCTGTCCGGCAGCCCGTTCATATAGGTTCGGATAACGATCATATTGAATGCGGAAATCGCACCAGGAATGATATATACCCAGAAGGTATTGGTGAGTCCGATACTCTTAAATAAAAGCAGTCCCGGAATCATCCCGCCGCTTACATACATGGTAAGTACATAGAATAATGACACCTGCCGATTGAACAGGAATTCCTTTCTTGACAGTACATAGGCAAGCAGGGAGGTCAATACCATATGCAGCAGCGTGCCAAGGACGGTTCTTAAAACAGAGATATAGGCGCTGTGCATTAACGTACGGGTTCGGAATACCGTCCGGTAATTCTCCAATGTGAATTTTCTTGGTACAAGATGTATTCCTCCTGTTAAAGTATCCACCGCCTCATTGAAGGACACGGCAAGGGTGTTCAGGATCGGATATAACGTAACAATACAAAATATCGTCAAAACAATTGTGTTGACTATGACAAATGCAATATCAAAACCACTCTTTTTTCTTCTGCTTCTTTTCATGCCAATCCCCTCCCTCTTAGTAAAGTCTTTCCTGGTCAAAGGCTTTTGCAATACGGTTCGCCAGGGAAACAAGTAGGATGCTTATAGCGCTCTTAAAAATACCGGCTGCCGTACCGATGGACCAGTCTGCGCCCTGATTAAACGACTTCTTAAGGACATAGGTATCGATAACCTCCGCTGTACTCTTAATAAGAT
>ENA-UOOI01001971-UOOI01001971.1-fermentation-metagenome-genome-assembly--contig:-NODE-1971-length-19301-cov-6.480515_pt1 | contig 19301 bp, 13 predicted proteins | sample MGYA00245779_ERZ724027 | MGnify/ENA primary metagenome ERZ724027 (study PRJEB28704, sample SAMN03018318) | fermentation metagenome | biome: anthropogenic terrestrial biome; feature: soil; material...
GCGCGGCATGAGAGGGCCGCAGCTGACATCGTTTGTGGCCGTAGCTGATCTGCGGCATTCGGTGGGGAGGATTTCATGCTGTTAATCGTTAACGGTCGAGTGGTGACGCGCGATGCAAAGAAACCTTACGTCGAAGATGGAGCCGTAGCGATACAGGCTGACAAGATCGTCGCTGTTGGCGGTCGCTCTGAGCTTGAGGCAGCCTATCCTGACGCAGAGCTTCTTGATGCTCATGACGGCATCATCATGCCAGGCCTGATCAACTGCCACACGCATATCTATTCCGGCCTTGCGCGCGGTCTTGCCATCAAGGGCTGTAATCCGCATAACTTCTTGGAGAACCTTGAGCAGCAGTGGTGGAACATCGACCGCCACCTGAGCCTCGATGGGACGCGCGCAAGCGCCTATGCCACCATCTTGGACTCCATTCGCAACGGCGTGACCACGATCTTCGACCACCATGCCAGCTTCAAGGAGATCCCCGGGTCTCTTTTTGCCATCAAAGACGTCGCACAAGAGCTGGGGATGCGTGCCTGCCTGTGCTATGAGGTCTCCGATCGTGACGGCATGGAAAAGCGCGACCAATCCATCGCTGAGAATGCGGAGTTTGCCAAGTGGGCGGCAGGCCAGGACTCAGACATGATCGCGGCCATGTTCGGTGGCCATGCGCTCTTTACCTTGTCGGACGAGACGCTCGACAAGATGGTCGAGGCGAACGACGGCCTGACGGGCTTTCATATCCATGTGTGCGAAGGCATGAACGACGTCTATGACAGCTTGCAAAATCACGGGTGCACGGCAATCCACCGGCTGCTCGACCATGGTCTGCTGGGCGAGAAGACCCTGCTCGGCCACTGCATCCACATAACCCCCGCAGACATGGACATCGTTGCGCAAACGAAGACGATGATCGTCAACAACCCCGAGTCGAACATGAACAACGCCGTCGGCTGCGCTCCTGTGCTCGAGTTCTTCAAGCGAGGCATTCTTGTTGCTATGGGAACTGACGCATATACCCACGACATGCTTGAGTCCTTGAAGGCATTCATTCCGATACAGCGCCACAATGCCTGCCTGCCCAATGTCGGTTGGGCCGAGGCCATGGACATGCTCTTCAAGAACAACCGCACCGTCGCAGAGAAGTATTTCTCTGCAAAGCCTCAGGGCAAGCCCCTTGGCGTTTTGGCGCCGGGTGCAGCGGCCGACGTCGCGATCTTTGACTACAAGCCATTTACGCCCTTTTCTGCTGACAACATAGACGGCCACATCCTCTTTGGACTCGAAGGCAAGAACTGCCGCACGACCGTCATCAACGGGCATGTCCTGTACAAGGACCGGGAGTTCCAAGAGATTGACGAGGACGCCATCAACGCGCAGATCCTCGTCGAGGCGAAAAAGCTCTGGGGGGATCTCAACGGCTGCAGCTACTAGCCTTGAGAGCGAGCTTCGCACACCTTAGCGCACGCGGACTCCGTGGCGCCGCGCGCGTGTCATCGTCCCCACGGGAAGCGTTGTTGGAGAGGAACCATTATGAGCGACATCATGCGCCCCATCTCGTTTGACCACCTCATGAACTGGATTTTGGAAGAATATGCGACACAGAAGACCATCTTCGGCGAATCAAAGCTCGCTCACAAGGACGGCAAGGCGCGCCCGATTTTCAACGAGAAGGTCGAAACGCCCTTCGGACCTGCAGCAGGGCCGAACACCCAGCTCGCGCAGAACATCATAGCCGCCTACGTCACGGGAGCGCGCTTCTTTGAGCTCAAGACCGTCCAGAAGATGGATGGCCGCGAGTTGGCTGCCTGCGTCAACAAGCCCTGCATCCTTGTCGCGGACGAGGGCTACAACTGTGAGTGGTCGACGGAGCTTACCGTTCCCCAGGCATTTGACGAGTACGTCAAGGCGTGGGTTGCCTGTAAGCTTTTGGCCCGTGAGTTCGGCTTTGGCGACCCAGACGGCTTCGTCTTCAACATGTCTGTCGGCTATGACCTCGAGGGCATAAAGACGCGCAAGGTCGACAGCTACATCAACGACATGAAGGATGCCTCTCACACAGACGCGTTCAAGGGTGCCATCGCCTGGGCGAAGACGAATGTCGGTCGCTTTCGCAACGTCGATGAGGCGTTCATCGATTCGATCACGCCCCATATCTCTGACTCCATTACGGAGTCTACGCTGCACGGATGTCCCCCTGAGGAGATTGAGCGCATCGCGACCTACCTGATCTGCGAAAAGAAGCTCAACACCTACATCAAATGCAACCCGACGCTTCTCGGCTACGACTACGCGCGCAAGACGCTTGACTCCCTCGGCTTTGGCTACGTCGTCTTCGACGCGCACCATTTCGAGGAGGACCTCCAATGGGCAGATGCCGTGCCGATGTTCGAGCGCCTCATTGCCCTGTGCCAAAGGGAGGGTGTTGACTTTGGCGTCAAGCTCACTAACACCTTCCCGGTAGACGTCACGCGCGGCGAGCTGCCGAGCGATGAGATGTACATGTCCGGCCGTGCTCTGTATCCGCTGACTGTCTCTCTCGCTGCGCGCATAGCCAAGCAGTTCGATGGCGCTTTGCGCATCTCATATTCCGGCGGCGCTTCCATAAGCAGTATCCGCGGGCTGATTGACGCAGGCATCTGGCCAGTCACGATGGCCACGGAGATTCTGAAGCCTGGTGGCTATCAGCGCATGAGCCAGATAGCTGCCGCGCTTGATGACATCGATGACAAGCCGTTCTCAGGCATCGACACAAAGAAGGTCGAGGCGCTGGTGACGGACGCTTTGGAAAACAAGCTCTATCGCAAGTCCGTCAAACCCGCGCCCGATCGCTACGTCAAGGACAAGCTGCCGTTGCTCGACTGCTATATTGCGCCGTGCCGTGACGATTGCCCCATCCACCAAGATATTCCTGGCTACCTTATGGCTGCCGAAGGTGGCCACTACGCCGATGCGCTCAACATCATTCTTGAGCGTAACGCGCTGCCGTTTATAACCGGTACCATCTGCCCCCATACCTGCGGGTATTCTTGCATGCGTGCTCCCTACGAAGAGCAGGTACACATCAGGGACTGGAAGCTCAAGGCGGCTGAGGAGGCTTATGACGAGGTCCTTCCGACCCTCGAGGCGCGTAGCACAGTCAAGGACAAGAAGGTTGCTGTCGTCGGAGGGGGCCCGGCTGGCCTTTCCGTGGCGTCTTTCCTCTCACGTGCCGGTGTGGACACGACGGTTTTTGAGCGCACCAGCAAGCTTGGTGGCATCGTGCGCCATGTCATCCCGGACTTTCGTATCTCTGATGAGGCCATCGACAACGACGTCGAGCTTTGCAAAGCCTATGGGGCCGCATTTAAGGCTGACACAGAGGTTGGAAACGCCCAAGAGCTGCTCGATGAGGGCTATACGGACGTGGTCGTAGCGATCGGAGCTTGGGCGCCAGGGCGCCCTGCGCTCAAGAGTGGAAGGGCTCTTGATGCGCTCGAGTTCCTCGGGGCTTTCAAAAAGGACCCAGGCTCTTTGAATCTTGGCACGGATGTCGTCGTCATCGGTGGCGGCAACACGGCTATGGACGTCGCCCGAGCGGCGAAGCGCGTCCCTGGCGTTGAGCATGTGAGGCTCGTCTATCGTCGTACCCGTCGCTATATGCCGGCTGACGAGGAAGAGCTCGTGATGGCACTCGAAGATGGCGTCGAGTTCTTGGAGCTGCTCGCTCCCGATACGCTGGACGACGGGAAGCTTTCCTGCGACGTGATGAGGCTCGGCGAGCCTGACGCCTCCGGGCGCCGCTCTCCTGTGCCAACGGGAGACACGGTCTTTGTCGATGCCACGACGGTGATCACCGCCGTCGGCGAGCGCATACAGCAAGGGCTCTATCAGCGCTCAGGCGTCGAGCTCGACAGGAAGGGACGCCCTGTCGTCAATGACCAGCTCGAGACTAGCGTACCTCATGTGTATGCGGTTGGCGACGCGCGGCGCGGGCCGTCGACGGTGGTCAAGGCGATCGCAGATGCAGCGACGGTCACGACAGCGATCTCAAGCTTTGACTTCTCCAGCATGGAAGCCTCTAACATCAGCTCGGATGTCGCAAAGATTTTGGGGCAGAGGGGCAGCCTGTGCGCTGATTGCAGCTCAATGGCAACGACGCGCTGCCTCGGCTGCCCGACCATCTGCGAGACGTGCTGCGAAGTCTGCCCGAACCGTGCAAACGTCGCCATCCATGTGCCCGGCATGCGCCAGTCGCAGATCGTCCACATCGATGGCATGTGCAACGAGTGCGGCAACTGTGCAGTGTTCTGCCCGTATGAGGGAGGTCGCCCTTACAAGGACAAGCTCACGCTTTTCTGGAGCCGCGAGGACTTTAACGACAGCCAAAACGAGGGCTTCCTTCCCGTCGATGGCGGCTTCTTGGTGCGCCTTGGGCAGGACGCGAAGGTCTATGACGTAGACGACGCTTCTTGCGGCCTTCCCGAAGGCGTTCGCAAGGTCATTGTCACCGTGCGAAATGATTACAGCTATCTTTTGTGCTAAGTGAGGTGGCTCTTGTTGTGTTGCTTGGCCAAGCGTCATGTTGCGACCAAACAGCACAACGGGAGGCGGCTTTAGGTTGTCGATGCAGGTTAGCTAGGTAGGGAGAGAAGACAGCATGTCTGAGCAATATGCGTTCACTGTCAATAGCGAGGCAGTCACGACTTCAGAAAACAAGCCCCTGCTTCGGTTTCTCCGTGATGACCTGCACCTCACGTCGGTAAAGGACGGCTGCAGTGAAGGCGCTTGCGGCACCTGCACCGTCATCATTGACGGTGTGGCGAGAAAAAGCTGCATCATGTCGACGAAGCTTGCGCAGGGCAAGAGCATCGAGACGGTGGAAGGCCTCTCCGACAAGGAGAAGGAAGCTTTTGTCTATGGCTTTGGCGCCGTTGGGGCTGTGCAGTGCGGCTTTTGCACCCCTGGCATGGTCATGAGCGGCACAGCACTGCTGCGCAAAAACCCTAACCCCACGGAAGACGAGGTCAAGCAGGCGATTCGTGGCAACATATGCCGCTGCACCGGCTACAAGAAGATCATAGAGGGCATTCGCAAGGCGGCTGCCGTGCTCCGTGGTGATGAGGAGATCGACTACTCCTTGGAGCGGGGAGACAGCTATGGGATCGGCGAGCGCGCCTTCCGCACAGATGTGCGCGAGAAGGTCCTTGGCTATGGTAAATATCCAGATGACCTTAACGAAACAGACTTTCCCGATATGGCTTATGCTTCAGCAGTTCGCTCGAAGTATCCGCGTGCGCGTGTGCTGAAAATCGATTCGACTGAGGCAGAAGCCCTACCTGGCGTCATAGGGGTCCTCAAAGCGGCGGATGTTCCCGTGAACAAAGTGGGCCACATCCAGCAGGACTGGGACGTCATGATCGCTGAGGGCAGTATCACCCGCTTCGTGGGCGACGTCCTGTGTCTGGTGGTCGCTAAGGACAGGGATACGCTTGCCGCGGCAAAGAAGCTTGTCAAGGTAGACTACGAGCCGCTGGAGCCGGTGCGTTCCGTTGAGGAGGCCCGCGCTCAGGGGGCGCCGCTCGTGCATGAGGAGGCGCCGGGAAATATCTGCCAGAGCCGCCATGTGGTTCGTGGCGATGCGAAGAAGGCCCTTGCCGAGTCGGCCTACACGGTCACCGAGACGTTTGAGACGCCGTTCACCGAGCATGCCTTCTTGGAGCCTGAGTGCGCCGTGGCCTTCCCCTATAAGAACGGCGTCAAGGTTTGCAGCACCGACCAGGGCGCCTACGACTCTCGCAAGGAGATCGCGCACATGTTCGGCTGGGATAAGACGCCTGAGCGTGTGGTTGTGCAGACGATGCTCGTAGGAGGTGGCTTTGGTGGGAAGGAAGACGTTTCCGTCCAGCACCTCGCGGCTCTCGCAGCGTACCGCTTCAAGCGTACGATCAAGTGCAAACTGACGCGCTCCGAGTCAATCGCCTTCCATCCGAAGCGCCATGCGATGCTGGGCACCTTCACGCTCGGCTGTGACAAGGACGGCATGCTGACCGGCCTCGACTGCGAGATCAACTTCGATGGCGGAGCGTACGCGAGCCTGACGGGACCGGTGCTCGAGCGCGCATGCACCCACGCAGTCGGCCCCTACAAGTATCAGAACACTGACATCAGGGGCTTTGGCTACTACACGAACAATCCTCCTGCTGGCGCGTTCCGTGGGTTTGGCGTGTGTCAAAGCAATTTTGCGCTGGAGTCGCTTATTGATGTGCTTGCGCAAAAGGTAGGCATCAGTCCATGGGAAATTCGGTTCCGCAACGCTATAGAGCCAGGTGAAGTGTTACCGAATGGCCAAATTGCTGATTGTTCCACAGCCCTTAAGGAAACTCTACTTGCTGTCAAAGATGCCTATGATGCAAATGCTGACCATTGCGGTATTGCTTGTGCAATGAAAAATGCTGGCGTGGGCGTAGGTTTGCCTGACAAAGGACGTTGCCTGATCAGGGTCGAAGGCGGTAAAGCCGTCATCTATGCTGCCACATCCGACATTGGCCAGGGTTGCAACACCATTTTCTTGCAAGACGTGGCGGAGGCGTGCGGCCTTCCCAAGTCCCATATCCGCAACGGCGAGTGCTCGACGGAGCTGGCGCCGGACTCCGGCACGACCTCGGGATCTCGCCAGACGGTCGTCACCGGCGAGGCGGTGCGTGGCGCGGCGTTTCTCCTGCGCGATGCCATGCTTGCGGTTGAGCGCGGTGAGAAGGTATCCTCTGAGCCTGTGTCTGCCCATGGTGACGGGGCGGAGATCTCCTATGACGACGGCGAGCCCTATGTCGTTAAAGATGATGCCCTGAAGGCGGGTCATTCGCTGCATCCGGCAGATCCCATCGCTGCCTTGCAGACGCTCGAGGGCCATGAGTTCTCCTACGTCTATTTTGAGCCCACCGACAAGCTTGGCGCTGACAAGCCGAATCCCAAGAGCCACATCTGCTATGGATTTGCGACGCATCTGGTAATCCTTGACGAAAAGCGGCGGGTGAGTGAAGTCTATGCGGCTCACGACTCAGGGAAGGTTACGAACCCGATAGCCATCCAAGGGCAGATTGAGGGCGGCGTGCTGATGGGCATGGGCTATGCCCTTACGGAGCGCTTTCCTCTCAAGGACTGCGTGCCAACTGCGAAATTCGGCACGTTGGGGCTTTTCCGTTCGACGCAGATTCCCAACATCCATGCTATCTATGTTGAGAAGGGCAAGCTCTTGCCGGTTGCCTATGGCGCCAAGGGTATCGGGGAGATAGCTACCATCCCCACGGCCCCGGCCGTCCAAAATGCCTATCACACAGTCGACGGGAAGCTTCGCACGAAGCTTCCTCTTGAGGGAACGCCTTATTTCAGGAAATAGCCTGTCTTTAGCAATACGGCCGCAAAGACTACGAAATACGCAAACGGGAGAATCGTTCAAAAGCTTCTACGCTTGGAAGGTGGTAGGTATGGCAGAGTTGCTGAGGATGGAGAACATCAGCAAATGCTTTGGCTCGTTTTATGCAAACCGAGATATAAATCTAGAAGTGGAAGAGGGAGAAGTCCATACGCTCCTCGGTGAGAACGGCGCCGGTAAGTCGACGCTCATGAATGTTCTCATCGGGCTATACCAGCCGACTGAGGGAAAGATCTTCATGCACGGCAAGGAGGTTCAAATTACCTCGCCAGGCGTGGCCGTTCAACATGGCATCGGCATGGTGCACCAGCATTTCATGCTGATTGATGATATGACTGGCCTCGAGAACATCATTCTCGGCGACAAGCGCCATAGCTCCCCGCTCTTGCAAGAAGCTGACGATCACGCGAAGATCAAAGAGCTCATGGATCGCTACGGCCTGGGGATTGACCTTAATGAGCGCGTCGCCGACATGTCGATTGGCATGCAGCAGCGTGTCGAGATCATGAAGGTGCTGTTCCGCGGAGCGGACCTCCTTGTGCTGGATGAGCCAACAGCAGTACTTACTGATCTTGAAGTTGAAGGCCTTTTTGACATAATGCATTCGCTGACTGACGAGGGCAAGTCCCTTATTTTCATCTCACACAAAATGCGCGAAGTCATGAAGATTTCTGATCGCGTGACCGTTTTGCGCCGTGGTAAATCGGTTGAAACAGTACGTGTAAGCGATACCACCGAGCAAGAGCTCGCCGACCTGATGATCGGGCAAAAGTTCACAGAGAACACTTACCAAAAGGTTGAGGCTGCAGAAAAGGTAGCTTTTGAGCTCAAGGATGTCTCATATCATTCGAGCATCAAACACGGAGGCCTAAAGGATGTCTCTTTGGCAATCCATAAAGGTGAGATTTTCGGCGTGGCCGGAATTGATGGGAATGGGCAGACTCCTTTAGCTGAGCTCGTTACTGGACTTATCAAGCCAGAATCTGGCGAAGTAATAGGGCCTGATGGGTCCAAGATCGCGCTTTTCTCACCAAGTTCTTTTATCGATGCAGGCTTGGGAAATATTCCGGAGGACCGCAATAAGATGGGTCTTGTCGGTGATATGACTGTAGCTGAAAACCTTATTTTAAAACAAACCAAGTCTGATCGTTTTTCTTTTGGTCATGGCGCATGGCTCAAGATGGGCGCAATCGAAAAGTACGCTAATCGCCTCAAAGACGAGAACGATATACGCTGTACCTCTGTTAGACAGACGGCTCGCAGCCTTTCAGGCGGTAACCAGCAGAAGGTTATACTTGCTCGTGAGCTCGACGCCCACCCCAAGCTTCTTGTAGCCGTATATCCAACGCGCGGCCTCGACATTGGCGCCACAGAGTTCGTTCACAACCAGATCGTGGCCCAGCGCGATGCCGGCTGTGCGATTTTGCTCATATCTGCCGACTTTGATGAGGTGTTGAAGCTTTCTGATCGTATAGCTGTGTTGTTTGAGGGGCAGATCATGGGAGTTTATCCAGGCGCAAATCCCCCAATTAAAGAAATTTCACTTGCAATGGCAGGAAAATAGGGAGGAGCAGCTGTGGCAAAAAAAGTGCTCAGCATGGAGGAGAAAAACGAGAGGCGTTTTATGGTTTTGACGCCAGTTATCTCGGTTTTGCTCGCTCTTATAGTCGGTGCAATCATCATCGGCTGTCTCGGTAAGAACCCGCTCGTAGGATACAGCGCCATGTTGGAAGGATCGCTTGGCAGCATGGCAAAAATCAGCAAGACGCTCGAGCGCGCGTGTCCGCTTGTCTTTACAGGCTTGTGCGCGGTGTTTGCGTATAAGTGTGGCGTGTTCAACCTTGGCGGCGAAGGTCAGTTCATCATGGGTGGCTGCGCAACTGCAGCGGTCATTCTGGGCTTGGGCGTTGATGGCCCGGGCGCCTTGGCGCTGGGCCTTCTTGCGGGCATTGTCGCAGGGGCCATCTGGGGCCTTCTGCCAGGCATCATGAAGATAGCACGGGGATTAAATGAGATGATCACCACGATTATGCTCAACTATGTCGCGATGTATTTTATGGAATACATTTTTAAGAATGCCTATTCCGACCAAGGTCTCCCGAAAACTATCGCGATACCCCAGAGCGCCCGCTTGCCGCAGGTTCTAGGCACCCATGTTGGCGTCATCATTGCCATTGCACTTGGGATATTTATCTGGTACGTCATCTTTAGGACCTCGTTTGGCTTCAAGATTCGTGCGGTCGGCATGAACCCTATCGCCTCTAGGGTTAACGGTTTCCCCGTGAAGAGACTCGTATTGCTTGCTTTTATTATCTCAGGTGCTATCGCAGGCCTTGGCGGTGCTATTGAGCTGCTGGGAAAGACGCCTTTTAGACTTGCTGACGGATTTGGGTCAGGCTTTGGTTTTGATGGTGTGGCTATAGCACTGATCGCTCAGTTAAATCCTATCGGTGCCATTGTCGTGGCTTTGCTTTTTGGCGTTCTTTCAACAGGTGGAACGATGATGCAGAGCATCATAGGTGTTCCTACTGCTATCGTGGATATCATCCGTGGACTTATCATTATCTTTGCTGTTGCAGGTATGGCCTCTGTTAGGCTCCCAAAAATCAAGGCATTTCTGGCTACATGGGGCGCAAGAACAAACAAAGCGGAGGCGAATGCGTAATGGATTTCATGGCTACTCTTCCGACCATTCTCAAAGCGATGACAATGGGCGCGGTGCCTCTTCTGCTCACGTCCTTAGGGGAGCTCTTCTCTGAGCGAGCGGGGCTCGTAAACATTGGCCTTGAGGGCATCATGGCAATAGGGGCCTTCGTAGGCTTTGCGGTGGGCAAGTTCACTGGCAACCTGTGGCTGGGGCTTCTTGTGGGCATGTCTGCTGGCGTTCTCATAAATATGCTCTACGCATTTTGTACCGTTAGCCTCTGCGCAGATCAAGTGGTCACCGGCATGGCTATTAATATACTAGCTCCCGCCATCGCGCTGTTTGGTTATAATCTCTTCGTGGGCTCTAATTCTGCAAATGCTACTGGTAGTCAAATGGCAAGTATCGCAATCCCTGGGCTTTCATCTATACCTCTAATCGGGAACGCTTTTTTTGACCAGACATTGCTTGCTTATCTTACGTTTATCTTGGTTCCGCTCGTATCATACTTCTTCAAGCATTTCCGTTCGGGACTGTCGTTTCGCTCGGTCGGGGAGAACCCTCATGCAGCTGAGACGCTTGGTATTGATGTTGTGCGTATAAAATACATTGCATGTATTGTATGTGGCGCACTTGCGGCTGCCGGCGGAGCTTTTCTGACAATTTGCTATACGCCAATCTATACTGATGGCATTGTAATGGGACGTGGGTTTATAGCTTTGGCTACGGTGATTTTCGGCCGCTGGAGCGCGGTGGGCATTCTAGGAGCAAGTCTCCTATTTGGCTTTTTCGATGGCCTGAATGTAGCCCTCCAGGCTCAATTTCAAGCAGCACCAGTGATGTTCTTCAAGATGATTCCCTATATTTTTACGATCATCGCGCTTATTTTCTTTGGCTCGAGGCATGCAGGTCCTAAGGCCAACGGACAGCCGTATTATCGTGAGCAGCGTTAGGTTGCAAGATAGATTGACTTTAGAAATTAAATCGTCTCTTTTGCGAAACGACGTTGGATCAATTGAAAACTATTTTATTGGAAGCTTGCCTGGCTTTCAGTTAGGCAGTTAAAGTCGCGGATATACCGTGGCCTCAGGTAACGTAGATGGGAAGGAATAGACATGAGAGAATTTAGTAGGTCTAAGTCGCACGTCATGGTCAACAGGCGCCAAGCTATTACGGCAGGCCTTGGTGGAGCCGCTACACTTGTGCTAGCAGGTTGTGGCTCAACAAGCTCAAGCTCCTCAAGTGGCTCTACGGGATCTAGCTCGAGTCAGTCTAGCTACAAGGTGGCAATGATCATGAGCGGGACGATCACCGATGGTGGTTGGGATCAAGGCCATTATGAGTCGTTGAAAAAAGCACTAGATAGTCATTCAAATTGGACGATGCTTGAGCCGAAGGAGAATACGGCCGATGCCGACGCTGCCTCTGCGGCGCAGTCCTACGTCGATCAAGATGTTGATCTCATCATCGGTAACGGCAACCAGTTTGCCTCCGATTGGGCTGAGGTTGTTTCTGACGCAGCTGATAGCCATCCCAAAGTACACTTTCTAATTACCAATACGGACCCGTCGTCAGAGATGACAGACTACGATACGCTTGACCCTGTCGAAACGGTTTTACCTGACTTTAAACAGACAGGAGCCCTTGCGGGAGTTGTTGCAGGTCTAATGACTCAGACGAAGAGAATTGGTTTTATTGGTGGTATGAAATTGCCTTCCACCCTTACGAAGTATGCAGCGTATCTTGCTGCGGCGCAGAAGATCGATGCCAGCATCCAAGGCCAGTATAACTTCGAGGCCGGTTTTACCGATGCCTCCTTGGGGACCAAACTCACTGAGCAGTGGATCAATACGAACAACGTCGACGTCATGTGGGGCGATGCGTCTGCAGTCGACAATGGTGCACGCCAAGCGCTCGAGCAGGCAGGAGCAGACACCCACTTCGATATTGCCCAACCTATCGACATTGTTGGATCAGATCAACCTACAGTCGTTACCTCTACAGTTACTGATTGGATGATTGGTCAGGCAATGGATGAGGTAGAGTCGGGATCATTTGGTGGAGGCAATGTCATTGAGGCCAATATGAGCAATGGTGGTATTTCGCTCGGTAAGTTCTCAGACAAGGTCTCCTCTGACGTCCAGTCCAAGATCAAAGATTACGCCGATAAGATTTCAGCAGATGAGTTTTTGACCAACGATGAGATTAATGCTATTAAGGATACACTGGGCTAAAAGTATTCAATCATTTTTGCTTTAGATGACAGCTGGAGCAAAGAAGATCGTGATGTAGAAGCATCACGATCTTCTTTTTAAATATCTACATTCATACATATGCGGATTGTTCATACACTATGGTTAATACTTAGATGTTTTCCAGCTTGGTTTTGTCAGAGAGTGTTAGCTGGCGATAAAGTCAGCACTGCATGATGAAGAATATCGTAATGATAATACTAAAGCGATAAACATATAATAATCTAACGATTATATCAAAAACCAATCTATTTAAACTACCGCTGGCAGAGCTTTTTATGCCGAAGGCCCTCTTTTTTTAAGTACTACTAAAACTCATACGTATAATATCAAATAAGAAAAAAATATTTCTGCAAAAAATATTTATTTTGAGTGCTTCTGTATCTTTTAAAGGAATAGTTCTAAATGAAAAGTATTTGCCGTAAGGTTTTGTTACACGGAGAAAAGGTTTTGTTACACGGAGAAAAAAATGAAACCTGCATAGAAAAAGCGGCTCTCAAGAAGACCAAGAAAACTTAGGCGCTTAAACTATAGCAAAGAAAGTAGTCGTTGAGTTTTGAGTTACATAATAGCTAGGTCAGAAGGGCTATATCATAAAAGATTATGCTAGTCAAAAAGAATGTTGACGTATTGTTACTTTTTGGTGGCGCCTATCTAGGATCTTCTAACGGGTTCTTGGTGCAGATATTAGTTTTAAGGAGAGGGAGTGCGTCATGGAAAAGTTAAAGGAGGTCGGTAGACCCGTTCCTCGTGTTGATGCGTACGACAAAGTTACGGGACGGGCGATGTTTACCGATGATCTTTGTCCCAAGCCATGTCTTGAGGCTAAACTTCTACACTCGACGATAGGCAATGGCCTCGTAAAGTCTATTGATACTTCAGAGGCAGAGAAGGTTCCAGGTGTAGTGGCAGTTTATACTTGCTTTGATGTCCCAGACATAACTTATCCAGTTGCGGGGCACCCTTGGTATGCAGATACCAGAAGCGACAAGCGCGACGTCATGGATCGCAAGATGCTTGATTCACGCGTTCGTATGTACGGGGATAATATTGCAGTTGTGGTAGCGCAAGACAACGTTGCCTGTGATCGTGCTCTTTCGAAGATCAAAGTTGAGTATGAGCAATGGCCTGTTGTCTATGATGCACAAGAGTCGCTTAAGGGCACCGAGCATCCTGTCCAAGAAAGAAAACCTGATAACCTCATTGCGCACACCTGTGCCGTAACAAGTGAGGAGGAGCTTGCAAGATACGGATATTCGAGTGTGGAGGATGCATTACACGACCCCAAGTATCACTACTATAAAGCGCATATGGAAACGGCTGAGCAGTCTCAAGTCCATCTTGAGGTTTGTGTCTCATACTGCTACATGGAGGCTGGAAAAATCGTTTGCGTTTCCTCTACGCAAATTCCCCATATCGTTCGTCGTGTTATCGGTCAGGCTCTTGGTATTCCGTGGGGAAAAGTGCGTGTAATCAAACCTTACATCGGTGGTGGTTTTGGCACAAAGCAAGATGTGCATTATGAACCATTAAATGCATGGATTTGTCAACAGCTTGGCGGACGCTGCGTGAAATTTGAGTTGAGTCGCGAAGAAGTTTTTTTCGCAACAAGCGGTAGGCAACCAAAGACCTTTGATGTGGAAGCCTCTTTTGATGATCATATGCAGTTGCATGCTCGTACAATCTTGGCCTATTCAAATCAAGGTGGCTATATTCATCATGGACACGCCTTAGTGCTTAACTCGGTCAATTCGTTTCGTTGGCTTTATCATACCAATGAAGTAGCAACTCGAAGTGAAGCATATACGGCCTATACCAATGGCCCGCATACCGGTGCGATGCGTGCTTATGGCGTGCCAGAGGGCAATTGGGCGGCTGAGTGTTTGATGGGTGATATAGCTTATGACATGGGCTGGGATGGTGTTGAGTTTCGTTTGAAGAATGCCATCCAAGAAGGATTTGTGGATGAGTTTACGCCAGGTCAGGTAATTTGTGCTCATACCTGTGGGCTTCCTGAGTGTGCTGAAAAGGGCAAGCGCTATATCGGATGGAATGAGCACAAGGCAAAATATGTCAATGAGAAGGGACCTATCCGTCATGGCGTTGGTGTTTCCTTCTTCGTGTATAAGACTGCTGTTGCCCCATTCGCGTTAGAGACAGCAACTGCGGCTCTTACGCTTAACCAGGATGGGTCCGTTCAGCTACAAATGGGTGCAACTGAAATAGGCCAAGGTGCTGATACGGTATTTTCTCAGATGGCAGCTGAGGCTATTGGGATTGACACTGAAGATGTTCATATCACATCTTTCCAAGATACTGATGTTACTCCGTATGACTCAGGTGCTTATGCTTCTAGGCAAACATACGTGTCTGGCACAGCTGTTAAGAAGGCTGGTCAGACCTTGCGTGGCAAGATTCTCGACTATGCTCGCTTTTTACACCCTGATGCGCAAGGCACTCTTAACCTTGTTGATCATAAGATAGTAGATGCTCTAGGCCATAAGGTGTGTAGCCTACCCGAGCTGGCGCTTGAGGCATATTACAACATGGAGCACAACGATCAGCTTCATGTGCACGAGACTGTTCAAGTTCACACCAATGCGATTGCGGTTGGTTGTAGTTTTGCCGACGTAACCGTTGATATGCCTTTGGGGCAAGTGACCATCAACAAGATTATCAATGTCCAGGACAATGGGCGACTTATCAACCCCAAGTTGGTTGAGCAGCAAGTTCATGGCGGGATGGCTCAATCCATAGGTTTTGGACTCTATGAGGAGTTGCAAATCGATCCAAAGACTGGCCGTGTGCTCAATCCTACGCTGCTTGATTATAAGGTTCCTACCATGATGGATGTACCCGATCTTGAAGCGCAGTTCGTCGAGACGGATGATCCAACAGGTCCTTATGGCAACAAAGCAGTGGGTGAGACACCGGTTATATCTCCCGCAGCTGCTATTCGTGATGCAATACTTGATGCTACCGGCGTGAAGTTCTATCAGGAACCAATGACTCCTCAGCGTCTCTTCGAGGGCTTTAAGAGGGAGGGACTTATCTAATGTATGATATTGAAATGTTATACGAGGCGAAAAGCGTTGATGATGCTGTCAAAACTTTAGCGGCTGACCACAAAGCTATAATCATTGCAGGTGGGACAGATGTTCTCGTTAATATTCGAGCTGGAAAGATAGCTGCGGCTCACCTCATTTCCATCCATGGGCTACATGATGAGTTGGATGGCGTCTCTTTATCCGATGATGGTACGATTGAGATTGGTCCGCTAACTTGGTTTCATCATGTCGTGACAAGTCCAATCGTTCAAGCTACAGTGCCAACTTTGGGTGATGCCTGCAATACGCCTGGTGGCCCTCAACTTCGTGTCTCAGGGACTATTGGCGGTAACATTTGTACAGCTGCTACTTCTGGGGACTCTGCGTCAACACTTTTTGCTTATGGGGCACTTTTGGACGTGCGTAGCGTCCGTGGCATACGTACCATTCCAATTGAAAAGTGGTATGCAGGCCCAGGTAAGTCGACAAAAGAACGCGACGAGCTACTGGTAAAAATTCGTATACCCAAAGATCATTATGAAGGGTTCACTGGATACTATTTTAAGTATGGAAAGCGTCGAGCTCTTGAGATAGCAACGATGGGGTGCTGCTGTTTAGTGAAGCTTGCTAAGGACAAATCCACAATAGATGATATTCGTCTTGCCTTTGGTGTTGCTGGGCCGACTCCTATGCGCTCCTTTGAGGCTGAAGATGGTGTGCGTGGCCTTCCAGTTGCTGAGGCTGTGGCAAAAATTGGTGAATTAGCTCAAGCTGATACACATCCACGTGATAGTTGGCGTGCATCAAAGGAATTCAGACTCCAGCTTATCAAGGAAATGTCCAAGCGCTCCCTTGTTGAGGCAGCGCGTAGGGGAGGGGCTGATATCTAATGGACATGCAAATTCTTAAATGTACTGTAAACGGTAAGCAAGTGCAGGTAGGCTTTGATCCACGTGAATCGCTTCTTGATACTTTGCGCAATCGTCTCAACCTTACAAGTGTAAAGCGTGGTTGTGAGGTAGGCGAGTGTGGTGCATGTACAGTTCTCATTGATGGCATTGCTACTGATACCTGCTTGTATTTAACTGAATGGGCACAAGGTAAGACTATTCTTACTGTTGAGGGCTTGCAGGCGCCTGACGGTACTCTCAATCCTGTCCAGCAAACATTTATTGATGAGTTTGCTGTTCAGTGCGGTTTCTGTATCCCTGGAATTATTATGAGTGCCGTGGAGATGCTTAATTCTGGTAGGATATACACCCGTGATGAGATTAGAAAACAGCTCTCTGGCCATCTTTGCAGATGCACTGGTTACGAAAATATAGTTAATGCTGTTGAGAAGGCCATCGATGTTGTACATGGTATGGTAGGGTCCGACGCGTAAGAGACAAAAGAATGATAAGGTTGCGCTGTGGATAGTCGATAAGGTAACATTGTACGCATGTTATATCGTCTTACTGATTATGATCTGATCTCGGACCACGAGTTTGTAATTGGGACTATTTCCAGCTTATGATAATAGTACTGTCGTCTAAGCTGGTGTTACCATATTCGTCTTCCCCAGTTGTAACATCGTAGCCTAAGCGTTTTAGGTCCCGTACAAATTTTGCTAGGTGAGCACTATAAGTATTGAGCAGTCGAGCGGTTTGAAGAGGAGAGATAAGCTCTTGCTTACGTCCGTAGATTATGTTACAGATGGCATCAGCTACAGATGTGTTGCTATTGGCAGCTAAATCGCTGTAAAAGGAGTTTCCGCTGCCTTTGCCATCTTCGGTGCCAGGTGCAAACTTTACAGCAAGTGAGCTACGGCCATATTTGGCATAAAGACGTATACGCGTATCAGTACGGCCTTCTGCATTATGTAGTGCCCAGGACATGGCATTGTCTGAGAGAGTGTCTGGCTCAGCATGGTCCCGACCAGTTTTAGCAGTAGCCGTCAGCTTTTTTGCTTCATTAGCATTGATCATTGTCTCCTCCTCGGCCGTGATTTTATAAGGCTCCTCCTAGTTTGTAGAGTACCTTGATATATAAAAGATAGATGGTGATGTAGTAAAAAGTAAGTTTCGTTTAAGATTGAATTGAACTTTTTTAGATTTACATGTCTGTCACAGTCCATATTGTAACCTCTACCGAAAATAAAATAATATTCCCAAAAATATATTTAGTATGACTATCTAGATACCGTTATATTTGTAAAAATATAACGGTATGACTCTGAGTCTTTTAGATGCAATTATGATTTAAAAGGAGAGGACTATGGTACAAGAAGAGCAGGATTTTAATAAAATGTGGTCAGACCTTGGAATGGATGTCGCGGCTCATAATTCACTTTTAGATGCCGTAGGACAAATGTATGAAACAGTGTTTCTTACTCAGAAAAATCGTCCAAAGTCTACAACTTACTTGGATAATTTTGCAAACAATCTCCACTCAGGCCGAATTCGTGAAATGGTTGATGCACGTAAAGACGGTAAAACAAAGAAAATTATTGGGTCCTTTTGTCTTTATGTACCAGAAGAAATAGTTATAGCTGCAGGTGGCATTGAAGTAGGCCTGTGTGCTGGTGCAAATTGGAATACAGATGAAGCCGAGAGATACATACCACGCAATACTTGTCCTCTAATTAAAGGTTTTATGGGTTTCAAACTGGGTCGCGTTTGCCCGTATATTGAAAGCGCTGACTTAGTTGTAGGAGAGAACACCTGCGATGGTAAAAAGAAAGCTTATGAGCAGTTCTCGAAAATGAAACCTATGTACGTGATGGATGTCCCTCATGTGCGTAATAACAATACAAAAGAAATTTGGAGACAAGAAATTTATCGGTTTGCTGAAAAGATGGAAGACGAAACTGGTCAAAAAATAACTCTGGAAAGCCTCAGCAGGGCTATTAAGTTGGTGAACGATAAGCGTCGTGCTCTTCAACGCTTATCTATGACTCGTGCTGCTGACCCTGCTCCTATATCTGGTCTTGATTCTCTTTTAACCATACAAGCTGCTTTCATGGATGATTCTGCTCGATTGACACAAGCAATTAATGCTTTAGCTGCTGAATGTGAAGAGCGTGCAGCAACTGGAGTTGGGGTAAAACCACACGGTGCTAAGCGAGTACTTTATACAGGCACGCCCATGGCTGTGCCTAATTGGAAGCTTTTTAATATAATTGAGAAGTGCGGTGGCGTAGTCGTAGGAGAAGAGTGCTGCACGGGCAGTCGCTACTATAAAGATCTTGTGCCTGAAGATGGCAAAACGGTTGAAGAGATGCTAGATGCTATTGCAGATCGCTATTTAAATATTCATTGTGCGATTTTTACCCCAAATCAAGATCGTCGAGATGATGTTATTAGTATGGCTCACCGGCTGCATGTAAATGGAGTAATAGATTGTTCCTTACAATTTTGCACGCTGTATGATATGGAGTCTTTCAGTATGGAGGAAGCTGTTCAAAAGGCTGGTATTCCTTATATGCATATTTCTACAGATTACTCAACTGAGGACGAAGGGCAGCTTAAAACACGAGTTGAGGCTTTTCTTGAAATGATCTAAAGCTTTCAGTAGGCTTTCTGGCTCTTCATATTAATAAGAAAAATTTTTTGTAATTACAGCTTAATATTATTTAGTATATGTCATATTGTGTGTATATAAAAAGGATCTGAATTACAGTCAGAACTATTGAATTAGGACAAAACTAGGGGCGGGGAGAACACTGTCTATGGCGGTATCAGAAGCAAATGAGAGGGGTCTCAACGAAGTTCTTTTTGAACGCAAAGGCCTTCCATCGATTATGGATCTTATCCCTACATCGCTTCAACATGTCCTTGCGTCATTTGCTGGCATAATAACTCCTGCAATGATGATAGCTACTACCTGCGGTTTTACGCAGGAGCAAGAGACGGCCATCATTCAGGTCGCCTTGATTTTGTCAGGCCTTGACACGCTCCTGCAGCAGT
>ENA-UOOI01001972-UOOI01001972.1-fermentation-metagenome-genome-assembly--contig:-NODE-1972-length-19300-cov-103.294414_pt1 | contig 19300 bp, 12 predicted proteins | sample MGYA00245779_ERZ724027 | MGnify/ENA primary metagenome ERZ724027 (study PRJEB28704, sample SAMN03018318) | fermentation metagenome | biome: anthropogenic terrestrial biome; feature: soil...
TTCTAACATCTTATTGTCAAAAGGAGATTTACCTTCTGATTTCTGCGAGAATGCTTTAAATGGGGCAGCAGTTTTTCTTGATGACCATAAAACTGCCGGACCGTCTAAGCATCCGCCTTCGCACATCATGCCCTCAATAAAGTTTCCATCAAGTCTTCCAACCTTTGCTAATAAAAGTGTCTTTTTAAGTTCACTTTGACCATTTATTTTTACAGGTTTCAAATCAACGCCTATTTCTTTTGCAGCTAATGCTATAGCATTTGATAATCCTCCTGATTGAGCAAAGCCTCTTGCTGATAATGTGGCATCGCTGACAGGAAGATCACTGCAATTTTGAAAATCAATTTCAAAAGCATCAAATAGTGCAGATATTTCTTCAAATGTAAGAACATAATCAACTGCTTTAGCAAGATTTGGTTTTTTAATTTCACTTTTTTTTGCTGTACATGGACCAACAAAAATTACCATGGAATCGGGATGATTCTTTTTTATAAGTCTTGCTGTTGCAATCATAGGGGATACTGTTTCTGAAATCATACCTTTAAGTTCCGGGAAATTCATTTCAACATAAGAAACAAATGCGGGGCAGCAGGAGGAAGTCATAAATTTATCGCCCCTCTTTAGCCTTTCTTTTAATTCTTCTGCTTCGTGGACGGCAACAGCATCAGCACCACAGGCTGCCTCTACCATGTCCTTAAATCCTGTCTTTAAAAAAGCATCTTTAATTTGACCAACAGATACCTTTGGGCCAAACTGCCCTGCAATAGACGGAGCTGCAACAGCATATACATCCTTTCCTTCCATAAGTGCATTTACCACAGGAACGATGTAGCTTTTATCTGATATAGCGCCAAAAGGACATCCTGCCATGCAGGCTCCACAGTTTATACATTTATTTTTGTCAACAGCAGCTTGTCTATCCTCCTCATCAACATGAAGAGCTCCTGTAGGACAGGATTTTTTACAAGGTCTCATAACTTCAGATATTGCATTATATGGACAAACTTTTTTACACATTCCGCATTCTTTGCATATTTCTTGATTTATAAAGGCTCTTCCATTTATTTTTGTTATAGCTCCTGATGGGCAAGATTCCATGCATTCATGGGCTATACAGCCTCTGCAGGCTTCCGTAACAGAATATTTATTAATTGGGCATCTATCGCAGGCAGAGCTTATTACATATATTATTTGTTTATCATCTTTTATATCTTTAAGCTGTTTATTTATTCCATTGCCATCTGAAAGATATCCTGCTGCAAGCTTCGTTCTTTCATAAACAATGGCTCTTTCTTTAAAAACGCAGCATCTATATTGAGGTTTATCACCAGGTATTACCTTATATTGAATGTTCATTAATTCTTCTTTGGTTAAATTATTGTCTTTAGCCAGAAGAACAACATTTTTTAAAACTTCATGTTTTAGCTTTTTAAGTGGAGTTTCAAAGCTTATCATTTACATTCCCCCCTATATATAACATATAACATTATTTTATATAACAGCTAAGTATAACCATATATACTATGCCAAAAACATTATAACACGGGCAATATAATAATTGAACAGGCAATTAATATATTTTTTTTAATTATGATTTGTTAGATGATTATGATAACGAGTATAATAAATAATGAGTATAATAAATAAGCTATACATGTATTGAAGGGGTGGACAAATGAATTATTCAAAAAAGTATATTAAAAATTACTGGAAGCCCTTTTGCCTTGCAATTGCATGCCTCACGGTTGAGGCTGCTTGCGACCTTTTGCAGCCAACAATAATGGCCAAGATAATTGATGTTGGCGTTAAAGAAAAGCAAATGGATTATATAATAAGCATGGGAGCTAAGATGCTTATGGTGACAGGGGTAGGAGCACTTGCAGCAGTAAGTAGAAATATTATATCAAGTAATGTATCGCAAAAATTTGGAGCTGACCTTAGATCAGACCTTTTTAAAAAAATACAAAAACTTTCTATTGAAAATATAGATAAATTTGGTACTGCATCGCTGGTTACAAGGCTTACTAATGATGTAACACAGGTGCAAAATTTTGTTAATGGTCTTATGAGAATTTTTGTAAAAGCCCCATTATTATGTATAGGAAGTATTATAATGGCTATAAGATTAAATTTGAGTATGTCTATAGTTTTTTTAATAGTAGTTCCTATAATAAGCCTTCTTATATACATGAATATGAATATAAGTTATCCTTTTTTTACAAAAACTCAAAAAGCAATTGATAAAATAAACAGCACAATGAGAGAGTACTTGTCAGGAGTTAGAGTAGTTAAAGCATTTAATAGATTTAAATATGAGGTGGAACGTTTTGAAAAGTCTAATGAAGAGCTAAAAGATGTGTCAATTTCCGCCCTTCGTGTAAATGTTTTTTTTTCACCTAACGTAATCCTTACTATAAACTTAGGCATAGCAGCTATTTTATGGATAGGAGGAGGTAAGGTAAACAGTGGAAATATGCAGGTAGGACAGATAATTGCTTTTATAAATTATATGACTCAAATACAATTTTCTTTAATGATGATTTCTCATGTTTTAACAATGTTTGTAAAAGCAAGGGCTTCTGCTGAACGTATAGGAGAAGTGTTAAATCAAGAAGACAGCATAAATGTTATAGAAAAACCTATAGATACATTTAATACAAAAGGGAAAATAGACTTTGAAAATGTATATTTTTCTTATGCGGGGGCATCAGGTGAGCCAGTGCTTAAAAATGTCAGCTTCACCTGTAAAAGCGGAGAAACAGTTGGAATTATAGGTTCCACAGGCTCAGGAAAAAGTACCTTAGTTAATCTTCTTTGTCGTTTTTATGATGTAACAGATGGCTGTATAAAAGTAAATAACGTAAATATAAAAGATATGGACATAAAGGAGTTAAGAAATAAGATAGCAGTAGTTCATCAAACGATAGTATTATTTTCAGGAACAATTAAAGATAATATAAAATGGGGCAAAGAAGATGCATCAATGGATGAAATAGAAGAAGTATCAAAGATCGCAGAGGCCCATGAGTTTATTTCTTCCTTGCCAGAAGGGTATAATACATTTTTGGGACAGGGAGGAGTAAATTTATCAGGAGGTCAAAAACAGCGGGTTTCTATTGCCAGAGCTCTTATAAAAAAGCCAGAAATATTGATTTTGGATGACTGTACAAGTGCTGTAGATGTAACTACAGAGATGAAAATAAAAAAGGCACTAAAGGAATATTCAAAGGATCTTACTTGTATTGTAATTGCCCAGCGTATAACTTCAGTTATGGATGCTGATAAAATAATAGTCCTTGATAATGGGAAAATAGCTGGAATTGGAAAGCACGAAGAGCTTTTGAAAAAATGCGAAGTTTATAAGGATATATTCCGTTCCCAAATTGGCAGTGAGGTGATATAAATGGCAAAAGAGAATATAAAAAACAGCAACACTCCAATTGGGAATATGAGAGGCTTTTCAGGTGGCCCAGGCAGGGGAGGATTTGGAGGGCGAAGGATGGGGCCGGTTGTTAAGCCAAAAGATTTTAAAGGCACCATGCGAAGGCTCATGGAGTATTTTAAAAAAGATAAAAAGCTATTAATACTGATATTTATTTTTGTAATAATGGATGCAGGCATAGGTTTATCAATTCCCTATTTTATAGGAAAATCCATAGATGCTATATCCCCTAAAAGCGGAGCTGTAAATTTTGAAATGCTAAAGATAATGGTTATAACTCTTATCACAGTATATATTGCAGATGCAGTTATTAATTTTCTTCAAGGATGGCTTATGGCAGGGGTTTCTCAAAGAATGGTAAAAAGTCTTAGAGGCGGCCTTTTTGGAAAGCTTCAAAAGCTTCCTATATCTTTCTTTGATACTCATACCCATGGAGATATAATGAGCAGATTAACTAATGATATTGAAGAGATAAGCAGTACTGTGTCCCAATCTATGGTGCAGCTGATGTCTGGGGCAATTATGCTTGCCGGCTCTGTAGTAATGATGCTGCTACTCAGCCCAATTTTAACTTTAGCCAGTGTTATAACTGTACCTCTTGTATTTTTGCTAACACGAACTATTGCTAAAAAAACTAAGGTTTTGTTTAAATCCCAGCAGGAGGAACTTGGAAAATTAAATGGGCATATAGAAGAAACCATATCAGGAATTAATATAGTTAAGGCATTTAACCACGAAAATAAAGCAATAGAGGAATTTAGTGATATTAATTTAAAGCTTAGTAAAGTAGGCATAAAGGCGCAGATATGGTCAGGGTTTCTTATGCCAATGATGAATGTTATTAACAATATTGGCTTTGCTGTAGTTGCAGCTGTTGGAGGAGTGCTTGCAGTAAAGGGAAATATTTCTGTTGGAGTTATAGCCAGCTTTTTGAACTATTCAAGGCAGTTTTCAAGGCCATTAAATGATATGGCTAATGTATTTAACACACTGCAGTCTGCTGTAGCTGGTGCGGAAAGAGTATTTGAAATTATTGATGAAAAAGAGGAGTCTCACGATGCTCATGATGCTAAAGAACTATCAAATCCAAGGGGACATGTGGTTTTTGAAAATGTATCCTTTGGCTATAATAAGGATAATCTTATAATTAAGAACATTAGCTTTGATGTAAAGGAAGGAAGTACTATTGCATTGGTTGGGCCAACAGGAGCTGGTAAAACTACTATAGTAAATCTTCTCACAAGATTTTATGATGTATCCGATGGAAGGATTTTAATTGATGGAGAGGATATAAGAAATTACAGCAGAGATAGTCTTAGGCAGTGCTTTGGGATAGTACTTCAGGATACCTATCTTTTTTCTGGGACTATAAAGGAGAATATAAGGTATGGAAAGCTTGATGCAACTGATGAGGAAATAATGAATGCAGCAGTTATGGCTAATGCAGATGTGTTCATTAGGCGTCTGCCAAAAGGATATGATACAGTTTTATCAGAAAGCGGAAGCAACTTAAGCCAAGGGCAAAGGCAGCTTTTGGCTATAGCCAGAGCTATTTTATCAAATCCATCTATACTTATTTTAGATGAGGCTACAAGCAATGTTGATACACGTACAGAACTTCATATACAAGAGGCAATGATTAAGCTTATGGAGGGCAGAACCAGCTTTATTATTGCTCACAGACTCAGCACTATCCGCCATGCAGATACTATCATGGTAATAGATGATGGAAGGATAAAGGAAAAGGGCAACCATGATAGTTTAATTAGCCAAAAAGGAATTTACTATGGCATGTATTATAGCCAATTTAAAAATATAGTTGAATAGCTGCAATTTATAGTATAGATTTAATTCACCGCTGAGATAAGAAAAATATATTCCATTCACTTTACCGTTCACAAAGAAGCTCTAAGAATTAAAATGCCAGACAAGCTAAGTGATTTCGTTAAACTCGCTATCGCTCAAACAAAACGAAATACACTAAGCTTCTCTGCCATTTTAATTCTAAGAGCTTCTACTTGCTCACTCTATGTTCATTCCATATATTTTTCTTATCTCCGCTGTAATTTGTTCATTAATGAAATTACAGTATAGCTGAATAACTGAATGTGGGATGTTTTTTATTTTAATTTTGTTCCCTTTTCATTTTGAAAGATTAATCCCTTTTTCATTAGGCCTCCTAAGGAATTTTTAAAATGCTTTTTACTTACATGAAAAACTTCATATATTTCTTCAGGAGAGGTTTTATCATTGTAGGGCATAAAACCATTATTAGCTTTTAAATTTTCCAAAATAGTTTCTTCTAAGTTTTCCACTTCAATTTTAGCAGGCTTTCTTGGGGTAAGGCCTAGTCTGCCATCTTCATAAATTTTAATTACATGTAATTCTAAAATATCTCCGTGATTAATTTCTGTGAAGTACTCATTTTTTAAAATTACACCTCTATATTTATTATCAACAGCAACCATTGCACTTCCATTGGTTTGAAAACCATAAACAGTACCCTTAACTGTATCCCCAACTTTATAATTGCTTGGAGATTCTAAATATTTATCCACATTTGTGGTAGCAGCAATTCTTCTGGTGTTATCTAAGTAAATATAAAATAAATAATATTTATCATTTTGCAGGGGATAAAGCCTTTCTTTAAAGGGAACTAATATATCCCTTTCAAGACCAAAGTCAATAAAGCTTCCTATTTTAGTAGTGGAAACCACTTTAAGATAAGCTATATCTCCTACTTTAGCTAATGGCTTTTTTAATGTAGCAATTAATCTGTCACTTGAATCCCTGTATATAAATGCTTCAACTTCATCACCAATATTAATTTCAGCACCAAGAGCACTATTATTGGGAAGCAGTATATCATCTGAGGTATTTCCAGTATCTGCATCTAAATAGTAGCCAAAAGAAGCTTTTCTGACAATTTTCAATTTATTAAATTCACCGATTTTTATCAAATTAATTACCTCTCTTTTTTAAATATATTTGTATCAATAAATAATTTTAAAATTTCTTTCATTTTTAACAGGTTTTATTTCATTAATAAAGATGTCTTCAATTTCACAAAACCCATTTCCTATTTTAATCTTATTTATAAATTCTTCAAGGCTGTCTTTTTTCCCCTGAGCTTCCATTTGAACAGAACCGTCATCACAGTTTTTTATCCATCCTGTCAAATCATAAAGCTTTGCAGTATAGCTCACAAAATATCTAAATCCGACTCCTTGAACATAGCCTTTGATAATAAAAAAGTCTCTAACCACTTTTGATTCCTCCTGAATTATATATTGCTAAATTATATTATACCTAAATTTCAATTGCTTTTTTCATTTTATATATAAATGTTTCAAAAAAACTATATATTGTTCATGTTAGTCTAGGAATTATTTAATAAGTTTTTACTATAACTTATAATAATATATAATAAACAGCCGATAACAATAATAAAGTATAAAGTGTTTAAGAATCATTTGATGCAAATACTATTTAATAAGAAAAACTCAAAAATTATATTTTATGAATTAATGCTTGCTGCTAAAGATTAGTTTGTTTAAAGGAGTGGTACTTTATTATGAAAAAAATAAGAACAAAATTACTTGTTAGCTTTGGTTCTATTATTGTTATAATTTGTATGGGATTTGAATTAGTAGCATCTACATCTGCTACTAAAGCTTTCGAAAAAAATACGGGTGAAACACTGCCTCAAATGGCCAAGCAGGCTGCAAATGTAATTGATGGCAGGGTTAATGCACAGCTTTCTGCGCTTCAGGTTATGGCTGACAAAACTGAACTGAAAGATGAGGCAGTTCCATGGGATGTTAAAAAGAATATTTTAGTTGAAGAGTGCAACAGAGCAGGACACATAAGTATGGGTATTGCTAATTTAAATGGTAATGTTATTTATACAAATGATAAAAAATTTAACATAAAGGATATGGAATATTATCAAAAGGCTTCAAAGGGTAATATTGTTGTATCAGATCCAGCGACGGATAAGGATGCTAATTCTTTTTTAATACATTATGCTGTGCCAATATATGGAGACAAAAAGTCCATTATAGGGGTACTTATAGCAAATAGAAATGGAATGGAGCTTAGCAGAATAATAAATGATATTACATATGGGAAAAGCGGAAAAGCACTGATTATTAATAAAGAAGGAACAACAATAGCTCATACTAATGAAGAACTTGTTATGAATTGTTATAATGTAATTAAAAATTCTGAAAAGGATACAGGACTTAAACAGCTTGCTACTATTAATAAAAGAATGATTAATGGCGAAATAGGCTCAGGCGAATATACCTATAAAGGCGAAGCCAAATACATGGGATATGCACCTATTGCAAGTACAGGCTGGTCTATTGGAATAGCCACTCCTAAAAGTGAAGTGCTTGCTGGTCTATCAGGTATATTAAAATCTGTAAGCATATTTTCTGTAGTTTTTCTTGTTGTTGGAGTAGTTTTTATAATAATAATTTCAAGATTTTTAACTTATGGAATTAATGAACTTAAAAAGAATGTGGATCAAATTTCAAACGGGGATTTTACAAGTGAGTTTAAAGGTAAATACTTAAAAAGTCGTGATGAAATAGGAAGTATTACAAGAGCTGTAGAAGATATGCAGAATAAAATAAAATCTATGATAAATTATATAAAAGAAAGTGCTGTAAGTATTGAAGAGCAAACACAAAGTTTAACCTTTGTTTCAAATCAAATGGCATCATCTGCTGATAATGTTTCTTCTGCTATTCAGGATGTTGCTAAAGGGACAGGAAGCCAGGCAGAGGATTTGGTAGATATAAGCGGGGTAGTTGATGCTTTTGGGAATGAAATTAGTGAATCGGTAGGGGCTTTCAATGAAATAACAACTTTGTCAGATAAAATACAGACTACTGCTAATACAAGCAGCAAAGATATGCAGAGTTTGGTTCAATCTATAACAAAAATAAGTGATACATTTAAAGAGTTTTCAGACAAAATAAATACTCTTGGGGATAAAATACTTAAGATAGATGAAATCACTCTCCTTATAAACAATATAGCAGAACAAACCAATCTTCTTGCTCTAAATGCAGCTATTGAAGCCGCCAGAGCAGGAGATGCAGGAAGAGGCTTTGCAGTAGTTGCAGAAGAAATAAGAAAGCTTGCCGAACAGAGTAAGAATTCAGCAGAAGATATAGGCAGTTTAGTTGCAGTGATATCTGGTGAATCTGGGGATATAGTAAATTCTTCTAATGAAATGGGCAATGAACTTAAAAATTCTGTTAAGGTAATAAATACATCTATGTCATCTTTTAAAAATATTATTGTATCCATAGATGATATAATACCAAAGATTCAAACTGTAAACGACAGCGCTCAAAACATTGATAAAGAAAAGGAAGAAATATTATCAAAAATCGAATCTGCATCTTCCATTGCAGAAGAAACATCAGCATCTTCTGAGGAAATTGCAGCATCTTCTGAGGAAATGAGTGCATCAACACAGGAGGTTGCAAAATCAGCTCAAGTATTAAGTGAAAAAACAAAAGAAATGAAACAATCAGTAGATAAGTTTAAAATATAAAGATGGCTAAATGCCATCTTTATTTATTTTCAAGTTCCCGAGCCTTTTGGGCCCGGGAATTATTTTTTATAATAATTATTTTTGGGCTTGAAAAATGTTCTAAGATAGTATATATTTATAATTAAACATATGAACATATATTCATGTGATAATATGAAGGAGTGATTTTATGGATAGAAATTCTGACTGCATAGAAAGCTGCAGTGTGAATGTGATTCATGAAGATGTTGTAAATAAAGTTAAAAGTGGTATGCCTGATGAAGAATTGTTTTATGATCTTTCAGACTTGTTTAAGGTTTTTGGAGATACCTCGAGAATAAAAATAATATATGCACTTTTTGAATCAGAAATGTGTGTATGCGATTTAGCGGCACTTTTTAATATGAGTCAATCAGCAGTATCTCACCAATTAAGAGTGCTTAAACAGGCGAGGCTTGTTAAATATAGAAGAGATGGAAAGGTAGTTTACTATTCTCTTGATGATGAACATGTAAAAGAAATATTAGACAAAGGACTTGCACATGTTGAGGAAAAATAATAAAGATAATGTAACTTATTATATTTTTTGATTGGGGGTAAGGGGTATGGAAAATGTATTAAAAAAAGAATTGAAATTAAATGGACTTAATTGTGCAAATTGTGCGGCAAAAATTGAAAAAGAAGTAAATAATATTGATGGAGTTCAAAAAGCAAATGTTGATTTTATTTCTAAAAATCTTGTAATAAAAATAAAAAATAAAAATAATGCAAATGATATCATTAATAGTGCTATAAAAATAGTAGGCAAAATTAGACCTGATGTGATTGTGACAGTTAAAGAAAATGAGGAAGCAGATAAAGAGGATATGGAAGAAGACAATAAAAAGGATTTAATTAAAATAGGAATTAGCTTTGTTATATTTTTAGCTGCTAATATATTAAAACTTCCTGAACCCTATAATTTTATATTGTTTTTTACAAGCTTTTTAATTTCCGGTTATGAGGTTATATTAAAAGCTATAAAAAATATTTTACACGGAAATGTTTTTGATGAAAATTTTTTGATGACTATTGCAACCATAGGGGCATTTTCAATTAAACAGTATCCTGAAGCTGTAGCCGTAATGATTTTTTATGACTTAGGGGAGTATTTTGAGGATAAGGCAGTTGATCATTCAAGGAAGTCAATTACTTCCTTAATGAACATTAAACCTTCGTTTGCAAACATTAAAACAGAAAACGGAATCAAGACTATTTCCCCTAAAGAAGTTAAGATTGGTGATCTTGTTGTAGTAAAGCCAGGTGAAAAAGTCCCAGTAGATGGAAAGGTAGCTGAAGGCAGCTCCTTTATGGATACATCAGCACTTACTGGAGAGTCAGTTCCTCTTGGAGTAAATGAAGGAGATGCTGTTTTAAGTGGGTTTATAAATAAAAATGGACTTATTGTGTTTAAGGCTGAAAAGGAATTTGAAGACTCTACAGTTTCAAAGATTTTAGAGCTTGTTCAAAACGCCGGAAGTAAAAAAGCTAAAACTGAAAACTTTATAACTTCTTTTGCTAAGATATATACGCCAGTTGTAGTTTTCCTTGCTATAGCTATTGCAATTTTTCCTCCCATATTTGTGGAAGGTGCTGTATTTAAGGATTGGCTCTACAGATCACTTATATTTCTTGTAATATCCTGTCCATGTGCCCTTGTAATTTCAATTCCTCTTGGATTCTTTGGAGGAATAGGGGGAGCATCTAAAAAAGGAATATTAGTTAAGGGCGGGAACTATCTTGAGGCACTGCAAAAAGCAGAAGTGGTTGCCTTTGATAAAACGGGGACATTAACAAAGGGAATATTTAATGTAACTAAAGTAGTGCCTGAAAATAATTTTACAAAGGATGATGTAATAAAATATGCTGCCTATGCAGAAAGTTTTTCAAACCATCCCATTGGAACATCAATTTTAAAATATTACGAAAAAGAAATTAATAAGGATGAAATAAAGGATTATGAAGAAATAAGCGGAAATGGAATAAAGGCAAAAATATTTAAAGATGATGTAGCGGCAGGGAATAATAAATTGATGATTAAGGAAGGTATAAAATATAAGGAAGCCGAAGAAAATGGAACTGTGGTTTATGTTGCAGTTAATAAAAAATATGCAGGATATATAGTAATATCTGATGAGATAAAGGAAGATTCTAAAAAAGCAGTTCAAGAGCTTAAAAAGCTTGGCATTAAAAAGACTATAATGCTTACAGGGGATAGAAAAAAATCTGCAGAAGCTATAGGAAAAGAAATTGGAATAGATGAGGTTTATTCTGAACTCCTTCCGGATAAAAAAGTTGAAAACATGGAAAGGATTAAAAATGAAGTTTCAGATTCGGGTAAGCTTGTATTTGTTGGCGATGGAATTAATGATGCACCGGTTTTGAGGGCTTCAGATGTAGGAATAGCTATGGGAGGCATTGGCTCAGATGCAGCAATTGAAGCAGCAGATATAGTTATAATGACTGATGAGCCTTCAAAAATAACTGATGCAATAAAAATTGCAAGGAAAACTAATAGAGTTGTTACAGAAAATATAGTATTTGCTATAGGTGTCAAAATTGCAATAATGATTTTAGGTGTTCTTGGAATTGCAACAATGTGGGAAGCAGTGTTCAGCGATGTTGGAGTAGCTTTAATTGCAATATTGAATTCCATGAGAGCCATGAAGGTGTCTTAGGGACTGTTATAGGGTAAAAAAGAGCTGTAGGGAACGGTCTTGACCGTTCCGCCCCCCTAAATTTGATCGCCCTGTAAATGCCGTAGAATGAAATTGTTACTGGGTATCGGCACCGCTCCGCTCTCCTAGATTCCGCCCGTTCATCAACGGAACGGTCAAGATCGTTCCCTACTCTATGTTCATTCCATATATTTTTCTTATCTTTACTGTCTTTTGTTTTTTATAAGGGTAGAATCCATCGAAGTTTCGATGCCCAGCTTTAGATGGACGAGTTCACTTTGTCGATTTTAATTTTTTGTTTTTGAATAAAATCAATGCAGTGACTAAGAAAACAATTCCTATAATAGATACAATAGCATAGGTTGTGTGGGATGTGCCATTTGTCTTGATATCGCCGTAGAGATAATCTAGTACACGGGTTCCTCCTATTGCATCGTCTTCAGGATGAGTATTGTAATAATTAATAGCCTTATTTGCAGCATTGTTGAGCTCATCGAAAGTCTTAATATCATATGTGGTGTTATCAATACTGGTTTCTGCATTTACAAGTGCAATATTATCATTGGTATCTGCCAAAAGGTAGCGAAAATTTACCGGCAAAACTATAGGGATATCACCATTAAGACTACTTAATGTATCAGCGAAGGCTTTTGCAAAATCTTCACCAAATGTATTTATAACAGCATACCTGTTATTTTCATATTTTACAGAAAAAGCAGCTGTGGGCTTGTTTTTAATATATACTATAAACATCCACCCTGAGTGTTCTAATTTACTCTTGAAATCCTCACCCTTTTTATATTTTTCATGTGAGAAAAAAATCGGCATAGGGCTGGAAAGTGTTACACTGTTTATTTCTTCATCAGATAAATTTGGATATCCGAAGTCCAGTCTTTGAGATATAAGCATAGGTATTACAGTGTTTTCATATATGTTGCCAATTGAACTATTATCGCCAATTAAACTATTTATTTGTTCTGCGTCTGTTTTGTCGATTTTATTTTTTAGTTTATTTACATTGCTTGACTTTGCAAGGACATTTTTCGGATTGAGTAAGAGGGTGAAAGTAATTGTGATTATGAAAATCGAAAAAATTATTTTTACTTTTTTCATTAAAAACATTCTCCCCCAATACAGAAATTAAAATATATTACATTATTAGTATATCATAACATGTATTGGTAATGAACACTTATTATATAAATGTTTCTATGTTAACAACTGGGACAAGTAAAGAAAGAATAGATAGGATCTTTACCGAAGCATGGATAATATCTATTAAAAGCAAAATTAGAGAAACAAAACAAACTATCAGCTGTAAATTTTATTTATAAGAGGCGTTGCACAATGAATAAATAATTCATTGTGCAACAGATTTTTTATGCCTGCAAATGCAAAATGCGAGCCCAAAGGGCTCGCATTTTGTATTATAATTTAGTTATGTTCAAACAAGATTTCACCTGGTTTGGTTATCTCTTGCGCTTTGCAAGCATCGGCTCACTGACTTTGTCAAGGCCTGTCAATGCAAAGAGCGTCAAGAGGTTTCTCTGTACGCCGATATAGGAGTCCTTCGGCTCGAACCATTCCTTTGTCGAATGCATACCTGCGGACTTGCCGCCGCCGTTTACTGAGATTGCCGGGATGCCCAGGCTGATTGGGATATTGGCATCTGTGCTGCCATTTGGCATGTACTCTGGTGCGGTGCCCATCACATTGCAAGCATCTGCTGCGGCCTGCACAATCGGACAGTCTATTGGCTGATTGCCCACAGGTCTGTTTCCCAGAAGCTCAAGCTCCACAGTGATTCGCGCATTGCGATCAAAACACCAGCCCATGCCGCCCTGTTTTACTTTGCGCTCTTCGGTCCAGCGATTGTTCTCGTCCTCAACGGCTTTTTTAATGCAGGCCTGGAATTTTTGATTTAGCTCATCCAGTTCATTTTTGCCGTCCGAGCGCAGATCTACCAGCATACTACATTCCGAGGCAATAGAATTAACACTCATGCCGCCCTCCACGACGCCTACGCAGAACGTCGTCTTCGGTGAAAGCGGAGTGCGAATCTCAGAAATATTGTTAATCGCACGACCCATTGCGAAGATCGGGTTCACTAGACCAAAGGAACCATAGGAATGTCCGCCCGGGCCACGGAACGTGACACGATATCGAAGGCTTCCTGTGCCGCCGTATATAACCACGCTGCCGATTCCGTCAATCGAGATAAACCCGTCAACCTCTTTTGCGTGATTCTTGAAAAAGTTGCGTGTGCCCTTGAGATCGCCCAGGCCTTCCTCACATACATTGCTGCCGATAATGATGTCCCCTTTCGGTTTCAAGCCGCACTTTTTAATCGTACGCAGAATTGATAAAATTTCGGCTAGTCCACGCGTATCGTCACCGATCCCTGGGCAGGTGTAGCGCCCGTCTTTTTCGGTGATCTCGAGCGGAGTGTCCAAAGGAAATACTGTGTCCGTGTGCGCCGTGATGCACACCGTCGGACCTTCTCCCGTTCCCTTGATTCGAGTGAACACATTCCAGACATCATCTATCTCAGCACTGCAACCTTCGGCTTCCATCAGCTCTTTGAAGTACTTTGCCTTTTCCTCCTCATGGTTGCTGGGAGACGGAATTTTCACAAGTTTGAGCTGCTGCTCAAGCGTATGTTCGGCATCCTCTTTTACAAATGCGAATGCTTCCTGCATTTTCATGGAATCGTGCAGCTCTTTTACACTTTCTTCTATTGATAATGCCCCATTGGTTTTATTTATAGTTTTTTCTACTTTCTCTTTCATTGATAATACACCCCCTTGATTTTCTTTACAGTTTCTTTTCAAACCAGATAAGACGTCCTTGTACATTTCATCTTTGCAGGTACATTCAGGATTTCATGTCTTGTATCTTCTTTTGGTTTTCGGTCTGTGCTATAAAATGTCATTCTTCTTCATATATCAGAAGATTGGATAAATTGTCATAACCCAGCCGACAGTAATCAACGTGATGATGATTGCCGGAAGCCAGCTCATTTTTGCAATATCCTTAACGTCATAGTTGCCGACGCTCATCGCAAGCGGAACAGTAGGAGTTGCTAGCGGACTAAAGAATGCAGTCGTGCATGCGATAAAGCAAAGGACAATAGGTCCAATGGGGTTTGCGCCAAGCGACTTGCAGATCATGATATAAAGCGGCGTAAAAATCGCAACCACGCCATCGTTCAGCATGAACTGTGTGAGGATGAATGGCACAATAAAGATCAGCAGGCCTGCAAGATAATTATTATGTATTCCAGTGATCACGCCAGCGAGACTGTTTCCGATGACATCAGCTGCACCTGTCTCGGAAAGTGCAGAACCCATGCCCAGCGATCCAATAACCAAAAGAAGCATGGGAAGATTCATTGATTTGAAGATTTCCTCTTTCTTTAGGACACCAGATGCCGCGATGATCAGTGCGCCGATCATGGTGATTTCCCAGTTCGCAAGATGGAGCTTGGAAGAAAATAATAGCCCTAAGAGCACGAGGATAAATGTCACGGAGCCGATGACTTCGCGGACAGGATCTAGAGGTTTCGGTTCTTTGGCTGCCATGCCTGGCTGAACCTCATCGGCGGCCCCTTTGTCCGGGCAGAACTTTGGGATCAAAAAGATTGCCATAAGGATAATCGCGATCATGGTTGGCAGCTTTCCCTTCGTGATATCCATGATGGTCATATTATACTGAGTATAATTATAAGCCTTTAGGAAGCCATCGAAAAGTGCCATAAAACTTATGGAAGCAGAGAACGGCAGTGTACAGACGGTACCGATTGCGGTAATAGCGATCGGGAACATCATTTTTGATGGAGAAATTTTCATTTCTTTACAGACACCGTAGGCCAACGGATAAACAATGGAAAAGCAGACAACCGCACTTGGGATGAACTGTGCGAGCACACAGACTAGAATTACGTATCCCGCAAGCACTTTAGTGAAAGAACCATGGCTGATCCTGCAGATCCATGAGGACAGCTTTTTGGCCATCTGTGTGCGGTTAAGACCACCTGCGACGACAAACATCGATGCCATCAGAATGACAGTGGAATTGCCGAACACCCCAAGTGCCGTCTTGGCCTTCAGGCAGCCCGTCAGCACCATTGCCATCATGCTGGATAGTGCCAAAACGGCGATCGAAATCTTCTCGCCGCTAAACACAAAACTGATAAGGGTCAGAATAAAAATGATAATGCAAATTGTTAAGTGGTTCATATTGAACCCCTCCCTTCAGTTGTGACATAATTATTTTAGACGCCTTTTTTAGACATCTTTTTCTTTAACACTCATTTTATGCCGATTTTTGGAGAAGTCAAGAAATTTTTTATTGTTTTTATAAAGTAAATATTCAATTTTATTTTAATTAACATAAAGTTTGCCTAATTCTGTTTACCGCTGAAAACAGTTGTATTATTATCAACATATAGTTCATATGCAAATTTACCCGATAGTTACCATCCGTAATACCCCGCTTAACGCGGGATATAATGGCTGCTACACTCCTGGATCGGCTCTTCTAAGACTCAGATGGGGGAGGTATTTCTTATAAGTAGACTCCATTTGAGTCTAAGAATCACCTTATCTCACTGGTTTAATTTTTCGATGATAATTCAAACAGAAAGATGATAGAGCTTTATGGATTTTAGAATGGAAAGTGATTCAAGTGGGAATCTTTTAAATATTCTGGATAAAAATTTAACAAAAAAGTCAAAAAAACGGTTGCATTATTGCAAGAATGAACCTATAATTTAGTTAGATGAAAGAAATCCTTCATATTTATAAATTTACGCGTAAAAAAGAAACTTAAATTGCAAAAAATTGTTAATTGTATTGATTTTTCTGGATATTATTAATTTTATTAATAATGCAATAACAAAGGGGGATGTGTTTATTATGCTATTTAGAAAAGAAAGTGATTCAATTGGAGAAAAACAAGTTCCAAAGGATGCTTATTATGGTGTCCAAACCTTAAGAGCTGCTGAAAACTTTAATATTACAGGTTATAGGCTTCAACCTGAGTTTATTAAAAGCCTTGCTAAAATTAAAAAAGCAGCAGCAATAACAAATCAGAAAGCAGGACTTCTGGATGAAAAAATAGCAAAAGCAATTGTTAAAGCTTGTGATGAAATAATTGAAGGTAAACTTCATGATGAGTTTATAACAGACCCTATTCAAGGCGGAGCAGGAACTTCTATGAATATGAATGCTAATGAAGTAATTGCAAATAGAGCCATTGAAATATTAGGTGGTGAAAAGGGGAATTATAAAATTGTACACCCCAATGATCATGTAAACATGGGTCAGTCAACCAATGATGTAATTCCAACTGCAGGAAAAATTACAGCTTATGAATTACTTAATAATACAATAGATGAGCTTGAGAAGCTTCATGGTGCTTTATTGAAAAAATCAAAGGAATTTGATAATGTTATAAAAATGGGAAGAACCCAGCTTCAAGATGCTGTGCCTATAAGACTTGGACAGGAATTTGGTGCTTATGCAGAGGTAGTTGGAAGAGATGTAGTAAGACTTAAAAAGGCACAGGAAGAGATATTATCTGTAAATCTTGGTGGAACTGCAGTAGGAACAGGAATAAATGCAGATAGTGAATTTGAAAAAAATATTGTTCCAAATTTAGCAAAGATTACAGGAATCAATTTAAAACAGTGTGAAGATCTTGTTGATGGAACTCAAAACCTTGATGGATATGTAGTTGTGTCAGGCGCACTAAAAACTTGTGCAGTAAGTTTATCTAAAATATCAAATGATTTAAGATTATTATCTTCAGGTCCAAGAACTGGCTTTGGAGAAATAAATTTACCTCCAAAACAAAATGGTTCTTCTATAATGCCAGGAAAAATAAACCCAGTTATTCCTGAAGTTGTAAATCAGGTTGCCTTTAGTGTAATAGGCAATGATATGACAATTACAATGGCAGCAGAAGCGGGACAAATGGAGCTTAATGCTTTTGAACCAGTTTTGTTCTATAAATTGTTTGAATCAATTACTACTCTTGGGAATGCTGTTAATACATTAACAAAAAATTGTGTTGAAGGGATTACTGCAAATAGAGAAAGATGTAGAGATTTGGTGTATAATAGTGTAGGTATTGTTACTGCTATTTGCCCATATGTTGGATATAAGGAAGCTGCAAAAATTGCAAAAACAGCTATAAAAACAGGCGAACCAGTAAAGAAAGTAGCACTTGATGAGGGGGTACTTAGTGAAAAAGAATTAGATGTGCTTCTAAATCCTGTTGCCATGACTGAGCCTGGTATAGCAGGGAAACAACAACAATAGCAGGAAAACAAATTTATTACAAATAGAGGTGTATAAACATGGATTTAAGGAAAATATCATTAAAATTTCACAAGGATCATGAAGGCAAAATTGCACTTCAGCCGAAAGTGCCAGTAAAAACTAAAGAAGATTTAGCTATTGCTTACACCCCGGGTGTTGCAGAACCTTGTCTTGAAATCAAAAAAAATTATGATACAATATATGATTACACTGCAAAGGGAAACATGGTAGCAATTGTAACAAATGGGTCAGCAGTGCTTGGACTTGGAAACATTGGAGCTGGAGCAGGGCTTCCTGTTATGGAAGGTAAGGCTGTGCTTTTTAAGGCATTTGGAGGAGTTGATGCTTTCCCAATTTGTCTTGATACTTCAGATGTAGATAAGATAGTTGAAACAGTTAAACTTATGGAACCTACTTTTGGAGGAATAAATCTTGAGGACATAAAGGCTCCTGAATGTTTTGAAGTTGAAGAAAAGCTTAAGAAAGTATGCAATATACCAATATTCCATGATGATCAGCATGGAACAGCTGTTGTATCTACTGCATGTCTTATAAATGCACTTAAACTTATAGGAAAGAAGTTTGAAGATATAACTATTGTTATAAATGGAGCAGGAGCAGCTGGAACTGCTATAGCAAAACTTCTTATAAAGATGGGAACAAAGGATGTTATTCTTTGCGATACAAAGGGACCTATATACAAGGGCAGAACTGTAAGAATGAATAAGTATAAAGAGGAAATGGCAAACATTTCAAATAAAAACATGATAAAAGGAACTTTAGCTGATGCTTTAAAAGGAGCAGATGTATTCCTTGGAGTATCTGTTGCAAACTGTGTTACACCTGAAATGGTTAAATCAATGAACAAGGATGCCATAATTATGGCTATGGCAAATCCAAATCCTGAAATACTTCCATCAGTTGCAAAGGAAGCAGGGGCAAGAGTTGTTTGCACAGGACGTTCTGATTTTCCAAACCAAGTTAACAATGTAGTTGCTTTCCCAGGAATATTCAGAGGAGCTTTAGATGTAAGGGCAAGCGAAATAAATGATGAAATGAAAATAGCTGCTGCTTATGCTATTGCAAGTGTAGTTAAAGATGATGAATTAAATGAAGATTATGTAATGCCAAATGCATTTGACCTTAGAATTGCACCTGTAGTTGCAAGAGAAGTTGCAAGGGCTGCAATAAAAACTAAAGTTGCAAGAAGAAAAGATATGACTCCTGAAATGGTTGAGGAGCATACTAAAAAATTATTGAAATTAGA
>ENA-UOOI01001973-UOOI01001973.1-fermentation-metagenome-genome-assembly--contig:-NODE-1973-length-19299-cov-10.439046_pt1 | contig 19299 bp, 19 predicted proteins | sample MGYA00245779_ERZ724027 | MGnify/ENA primary metagenome ERZ724027 (study PRJEB28704, sample SAMN03018318) | fermentation metagenome | biome: anthropogenic terrestrial biome; feature: soil...
GCATCACGATACCCCAGGCAAAGTTGCACTATAAAACTATACCTGTTCACTTAAAGTTCACTCACTATTTTTTTAAAGTTTCTACCTCTGACTTCGAAGTTTGGAAACATATCAAAGCTAGCACAAGCCGGAGAAAGAGTAATAATATCTCCTTTGTCCGCCAATTGTCTTGCCCTTTCAACCGCCTCGCGTAAAGAATCAACCATTGTTATTGGTACCTCTACTCCTTTTTCATCTTTCAACTTGTCAAAAGCCCCTTTTATTTTATACTTTGTGTCTCCCATAAGTATCAAAGCTTTTATCTTCTTATACCCTTCTTCCGCCAAAACATCAAATGGTATCTTTTTATCATATCCACCTGCTATCAATATGACAGGTTTTTCAAAGGCCCTGAGTCCAGCTAACGTTCTTGTAGGGCTTGAAGCAATGGAATCATTGTAATATTTTACTCCGTCTACAGTTTTGACAAATTCACATCTATGTTCCACACCCTGAAAATCAAGAGCTACTTTTCTCATATCTTCAACATCTACGTAGTCTTCCACTGCACAAAAAGCCGCTAAAAAATTTTCGACATTATGCATGCCCCTGATTCTAACTTCCCCTATTTTGCATACCTCATCATCATCTATATATAAATTATTATTCTTCAAATATCCACCTTTATTCAAAATCCTTTTGCTGCTAAACTGCCTAACACTCCCTGGAGCTTCTGATACCATGGAATTCACTATATCATTCTCCCTATTTAATACGAGCAAGGAATTTTTATCCTGGTACCTAAATATATTTTTCTTTGCATTTATATACTCCTTCATATCCTTATGAATGTCCAGATGATTTGGGCTAATATTTGTGATAACTGCAATTTCAGGTGATACATCCATGGTCATCAACTGAAAACTTGAAAGTTCCAACACAACTTTATCCTCATTTTTCATTTTATCTATTTGTGGAAACAGAGGGGTACCTATATTGCCTCCAACCCATGTTTTATATCCATGATTTCTTAAAATATTATAGATAATAGTTGTAGTTGTAGTCTTGCCGTCGCTCCCGGTTACACCATACACCTCGGCAGGACAGTATTTAATAAATTCCTCCATCTCAGAGGTTATATATGCACCCTCCTGTTTAGCTTTTGCAAGATACGGATTATCTATTCTCATAGAAGGAGTTTTGAATATTACTTGAAAATCATTTAAATTATGAAGGTAATCTTCACCCAATACAAGTTTTACATTCTTTTTCCTGAATTCTTCTGCTATCTCCCCTAATTGACTTTCATTTTTCTTATCAAAAGCAGTGACTTTAGCACCCAAACTCAATAAAAAATCAATCAAAGGTCTGTTGCTCACACCTATACCTACTACAGCTGTCTTTTTATCCTTTATAAATCTTCTAAACTCTTCAAAGTTCTTTTTCATAAAATTACCTCCACATCAAGACTGTTACAACAATTTAATTTATATTTTGATTATATAATAACATAACATATTATAAAATAATATACCTTAATTTAAACAAGCCTAGAACAGTGTCATAGATTATAAAATGGCTATCATATCAGCAGTATCAACTGCTTAGAAGAAATTTGTCGATTATAGTCTAAATTGTGAGAAAATATTTAATTTAACAACTTTATTGTTGACTATTGAAAATTATCATATCACTATGTTATACTATGATTGTGCCGTAAGGAAACATTAATATAATTCCCCAAGTTTTAATTAAACATATAACATATCCCCATGATTAAACCCTAATTTGCCGAATAACTTTTGTTATTCGGTAAATTTTTTATTCAAATTTATCCACGGCTACCTGCCCCAATACTGCCGGCTTCTACAAGTGGCAGATAAGGGCAGCTGCGCCCCTGGATACGGTATACAATCAAAATTTTATTTTTTCCTCAATAAATCCCTTTAGCTCTTCTATCTTGACTCTAATTTGTTTCATTGTATCTCTATCTCTTATAGTAACCGTATTATCCTTTATAGTGTCAAAATCTATGGTTATACAATAGGGAGTCCCAATTTCATCTTCTCTTCTATATCTTTTACCTATACTTCCTGTTTCATCATAATCCACATTAAAATCTTTCTTTAGCATATTATAAACTTCAAGAGATTTTTCTGATAACTTTTTGCTGAGACAAAGTACTGCTGCTTTATATGGTGCTATTGCAGGGTGAAAATGTAATACTGTTCTTACATCTCCCCCTTCCAGCTCTTCTTCATCATAGGCATCAGTTAAAAAAGCAAGTACTGCCCTGTCTGCCCCTACGGAAGGTTCTATACAGTAAGGCACATATCTTTCTTTAGTTATAGGATCCATATAAGTCATGTCTTTTCCCGAATGATTCTGATGCTGTGTTAGATCATAGTCCGTTCTATCCGCTATTCCCCAAAGTTCTCCCCATCCAAAAGGAAATAAATATTCAATATCTGAAGTAGCACTGCTGTAATGGGAAAGCTCTTCCTTACCATGGTCTCTAAATCTTATATTTTCCTCTTTTATACCAAGATTCAGTAAAAATTTCCAGCAATAATCCTTCCAATAACGGTGCCATTTTAAATCACTTCCAGGTTTACAGAAAAATTCAAGTTCCATCTGTTCAAATTCTCTAGTTCTAAAAATAAAATTACCCGGAGTTATTTCATTCCTAAAAGCTTTGCCTATCTGGGCTATACCAAAGGGAATTTTTTTTCTGGATGTTCTCTGAACATTTCTGAAATTTACGAATATGCCCTGGGCCGTCTCGGGTCTCAAATATATTTCCGATTTTGAGCCTTCCGTAACTCCCTGAAATGTTTTAAACATAAGATTAAATTGCCTTATATCAGTAAAATTCTTTTTCCCGCAATTAGGACAAACCACATCATTGTCTTCTATATATTTTTCCAGTTTTTCATTGCTCCATCCATCTGCACTGGCTTTTTCTACTCCCTTTGAAGTCATATCCTGTTCTACCAATTTATCTGCTCTAAATCTAGATTTACATTCTTTACAATCCATAAGAGGATCAGTAAAATTTCCCACATGTCCTGAAGCTACCCAAACTTCACTGTTCATAAGTATTGCACAATCTAAACCCACATTGTGTTCATCCTCATAGACAAATTTTTCCCACCATGCCTTTTTCACATTATTTTTGAGCTCAACTCCAATAGGGCCGTAATCCCAAGTATTTGCAAGTCCTCCATATATATCTGATCCAGGATAAACAAATCCTCTATTCTTAGCCAAAGCCACTATTTTATCCATAGTCTTTTCAAAAGCCATACTACAATTTCTCCTTTCCAAATTAAATTATTGTAATACAAATATATTTTAAGGTATAAAAAAAGAGCTCTTTACAAAGGGACGAATTAATTCCGCGGTTCCACCCTATTTAGCACAAGCTCATCTTTCACATCTCCAGCTCAAAAGCTCCCATGGTAAAAATTTCGTTGTTTGCACCTGCCACAACTTCTCTTTAGAAATTCACAATACCATTTTTCTTCATCATAGCTATCCTATTAAATTTTAAGTTACCCACATCTACATATACATAGTAGGATTTATAAACACCAATCTGGTTAAAATTAAACAAAATGGCTCCGTGGAGAGGGCTCGAACCTCCAACCCTTCGGTTAACAGCCGAATGCTCAACCATTGAGCTACCACGGAACAATTTACATATATCATTATATCATGTAATTTCAAAAATGCAATAGGAGGATTTTCAGCTAATCCTCCTAAAATATAAATCTATTTATCACTGCTGATTTGGCTTCATAGTCGGGAAAAGTATTACATCTCTTATAGAATAGGAATCTGTCAGAATCATTATAAGTCTATCTATTCCCACTCCCAGTCCTCCAGTTGGAGGCATTCCTATTTCAAGTGCATTTATAAAATCCTCGTCCATCATATATGCTTCATCATCGCCCAATTCTCTTTCCTTTAATTGCTGCAAAAATCTCTCTTTCTGCACTATAGGATCATTCAGTTCTGAATAAGCGTTGCAGATCTCCCTTCCAAATACAAAGCCCTCAAACCTTTCAGTAAATTTATCATTTCCCCTCTTTTTTTTAGTCAAAGGAGATATTTCCACTGGATAATCCATGACAAAGGTAGGTTGAATAAATTTTTCCTCACAAAATTCTTCAAACAGGGCATTCAATATGTCTCCCTTTGTACAATTTTTTAATTCTTTTTTTAACTTAATATCCTTATCGCTGGCAATTTTCCTAGCTTCATCATCATCTTTTATTTCACTAAAATCTATTTTTGCAAACTTTTTAACTGCATCTACCATAGTAATTCTATTCCAAGGCGGCTTAAAATCTATTTCAGTACCCTGATACATAACCTTGGTACTTCCCAGTACCTTTTCACAAATATAAGCTACCATATTTTCAGTCAGCGACATCATATCATTGTAGTCCACAAAAGCCTCATATAATTCCATAGATGTATATTCCGGATTATGCCTTATATCCATGCCTTCGTTTCTAAAACATTTCCCTATTTCATATACTTTTTCAAACCCTCCAACTATCAATCTCTTTAAATATAGTTCAGTTGCAATTCTCAAATACATATCTATATCCAATGTATTGTGATGAGTTATAAAAGGCTTTGCAGCCGCTCCTCCAGCTATAGATGAAAGTATAGGGGTCTCAACTTCTATAAAATTTCTGTCATCCAAGAATTGCCTCATGGCCTTTATTATAGCTGTTCTCTTCAGGAAAGTGTCCCTAACTCCCTGATTTATTATCAAATCCACATATCTCTCTCTATATTTCAGATCCGGATCTTTCAGTCCATGCCATTTTTCTGGAAGAGGCTTAAGAGATTTAGATATAAGTTGAAAATTTATAATACGAATTGTTATTTCCTCAGTTCTGGTTTTAAATACCCTGCCTGTTATAGATAAGATATCTCCTATATCATAAGATTTATATTCTTTAAGTTTATCTTCTCCTACATCATCTATTTTTATATATAACTGAATTTTTCCATATCTGTCATATAAATCTGAAAACCCAGCTTTGCCGTGAACTCTCTTTGACATCAGCCTTCCCGCCACAGTTACACTTTTTCCTTCCAGAGTTTCATAGTTATCCCTTACATCTTTTGAAGTATGAGTCCTTTCCACTTTATAAACTTCAAAGGGATCCTTCCCCTGTTTTCTTAAGGATTCTAATTTTTCCAGCCTTTCCTTCATCAATTTGTTGGCATTTTTTTCCATATTATGTATATCTTTTTCCTCATTTGTCATGAATAATACCCTCCAATTATCTTCTCACGCTCAGTATTTTATATTTACTGATACCATCCGGTATTTGTATTTCAAGTATATCGCCTACTTTTTTACCAACTAATCCTTTACCTACGGGTGATTCATTCGATATTTTATTATTAGCAGGATCGGCTTCGGCAGATCCTACAATCAAATATTCAACTTCTTCATCAAATTCATAATCTTTTACCCTTACAATAGAACCTATACTGACTACATCCGGTGGTACTTCATCCTCATCTATTATAGTAGCATTTTTTAGCATATTTTCAAGTTGAACTATTCTTCCCTCTACAAATGCTTGTTCATTTTTAGCACTATCATATTCTGAATTTTCACTCAAATCCCCAAATGAAAGAGCTGTTTTAATTTTCTCAGTGATCTCCCTTCTCTTAACCGTCTTTAAATTCTCTAGTTCCTGCTCAAGTTTAATCACTCCCTCATAGGTCATTACATATTTTTTTGGCATGCTCATTCCGTTCTCCCCTTTAATAATTTATATAAAATTCTAACATATCCCAAATATTATTATCCATCCCAATTATCATTTAGGTAATTATAAAACAGCAGTATTGTCTTGTCAATAAATAAATTATACCTGTCTTTACAAAGTCAACTCATCTCTATCAAACTTTATTTTATTTAAAAATATGCCATTGGAACACAGTGCCTTCTCCACATTTTTTTCACCCAGTTGACAGAGTATAGACCCTAGGAGTTCAAAGGGCATATTATCATATTCAAAATCCCAGGGTATCTTATATTCAATATCATTAACCATAATATCACTTTTAAGGCAGGGTCTATAACTGTTGTCTAAGTACCATATATATGCTTTATTTCCTACATTGATTTTCTCAGAAGTTATAATAAAATCCGCATTTCCAAAAGAAAAATCTAAATTTGAAGTAACTATGGGCGTTACTCCATAATTTGCTGTAATGTACTGTCTTATTTTATTTATTTTTACAATATTTTTAGAAAGTAGAACTATGAATTTAGCCTCTTTAGCTAAAAAACATATAGTGTCAAACAAAATAGGTTCTGAAGCATCATAAACAACCATACAGCTGTGCCTTATACTTTTCTTTCTATTTCTAAGTATTATCTTTGAACTCATCACAATACTAAAAGCCATCAATTCTCTTTGAAATCTATTGTAAAGATTATAATCCAAATATCTATAAATTTTAGGCGCCAGCTGTATATCTTCTATTTTAGATATTTTCTGAGCTCTCAAAATATTATTTCTATAAGAATCGGCATTGATATTAAGTGGAAATTTTACAACTTCAATTTTAATTCCAAGCTCTTTTATGAAAAGTTTTTTCTTAATTCTTATTTTGAATCTATCTTTTATTTTTCCCAAAAAGCTATTGTCATTATAAAACATCATTTTATCAGATTTGGCATATAAAATGGATTTCAAACTTACCGCCTTTTTCTGAATTACTTATGATAATATTCTATTCTGCTGCCAAATCAAAAATTACAGCAGGCATTTATATTCATCCAAAATTTCAAATACTCTTTCACTACATTTTTCATAATTTATTTTATCTTTTATTTCCTTGCTGTTTTTCAACCCTTTTATATACCAAGCTACATGCTTCCTCATTTCCTTCACTGCTCTCTCTTCACCATTGAAATGGATTGATTTTTTATAGTGTCTTATACACATATTCACTTTATCTACAGGTGTAGGATATTCTACAGGACAGTTATTCTCATACTGAAATATCTGTTTAAATATCCACGGGTTTCCCATAGATCCTCTTCCGATCATTATCCCATCGCACTGCGTTTTGCTAAAAATTTCAACTGCATCTTCCACTGTAAATATATCCCCGTTACCTATAACTGGAATCTTAACTGCCTTCTTTACCCTTTCTATTATGTCCCAATTAGCCTTTCCGCTATACATCTGAACACTAGTTCTGCCATGGACAGTTATTCCGTCTGCTCCAGACTGTTCCATAAGTTTTGCAAAATCTACCGCGTTTACATTATTACTGTCAAATCCGATTCTCATTTTCACGGTAACAGGTTTTAAGGAAGCTTTTTTCACTTCCCTTACTATTTGTGACGCAAGTACTGGGTTTTTCATGAGGGCAGATCCGTCTCCATTTTTTACAATCTTAGGAGCCGGGCATCCCATATTTATATCAACAAGGAGAACTTTTTTATTGTTGTTAAAAAAATCACATGCTTTAGCCATTATAAGAGGATCACTGCCAAATATCTGAACTCCTACAGCCTTCTCTCTTGGAGAAGTCAAAAGCATATCCTGAGTTTTTTTACTTCCGTAGAACAAGGCTTTGGCACTTATCATTTCTGTATAGGCAAATCCACACTTCATCTCACTGCACAACTCTCTGAATGCCCTATCCGTAACGCCTGCCATTGGAGCCAAAAATACATTATTTCTAAATTCCAATCCTCCTATTTTCATCAGGACACCGGCTTCTTATTCTTATCATAAATTACTCTAAGACCTGTCAATGTAAGTATGGAATCAATTATATCTATAGATCCAGAACCTTCCTTTATAAGTTTGGCAAGACCACCAGTAGCTATTACAAATGGCTCTTCTTCCCCTAAATCCATCATTTCTTTTTTCATTCTTTTTACTATGTAATCCACTTGACCAATATATCCATAGACCAAACCTGCCTGTATACTGGATACAGTGTTTTTACATATAACTCCAGGCGGTTTTACAATTTCCACTCTTGGAAGTTTAGCTGCCTTTTCGAATAAAGCATCAGAAGATATTTTTATACCTGGACATATAGTTCCTCCCAGGTAATCCCCTCTAGCTGTAACCGCACAAAATGTCGTAGCTGTTCCAAAATCTATGATAATTACAGATCTTTTGTATATCTCATGAGCAGCAACTGCATTTACTATTCTATCTGCCCCCACTTCTCTTGGATTATCATATCTTATATTTATTCCAGTTTTTACTCCCGGACCAACTATAATAGGAATAACTTGAAAATATTTTATTACCATATGTTCTAATGAATACATTATATTGGGAACTACAGAAGATATAATAGAGCCTTTTATATCAGAAGGATTCAATTTGCTTTGTAAGAATAACTCCATTACCTGAATTCCATATTCATCAGCCGTCCTTTTATCATCTGTGGATAATCTCCATACTGAAATGAGATCGTCGGCATCATATATTCCCAATACAATATTAGTGTTACCCACATCCAAAACTAAAATCACTCGAAAACACCATCTTTCTAAATAAAATTAGTAGATCATTTTATTCATAATATACATAATTCTAGAGCAGCTTTAAAAACTGCTCTAGAATTACATCAATGCTTACCTAAAATTATAACTTAATTGTATCAATAAAATCATATTTGTCAAGATCAAACAGCATAAGGCATTTTATTGTACTTTTTTCATAAAATTCTCGCTGTTTACTATATATCTAACATGGGATCCCTCTCCAATCTTACCCTTGTCGTCCCAAGTCTCAACTTTAAAAGCTAACTTTTTTCTATCAATTTTTTGAAGAACTGCCTCACATTTTACCTTTGCACCTACTGGCGACGGTTTAAGGTGCTTTATGTTTATTTCTATTCCCACTGTAGTGTATCCTGAAGGCAAATGAAGATCCACACAGCTTTTACACGTATTTTCAATCAGGGCTATCATAGCTGGTGTAGCAAATACATTCAAATCGCCAGAACCCATTTTTTTTGCTGTATCGTTTTCGGTTACCTGTATTTTCTTAGTAGAGGTAACACCCTCTTTTAGATTAAATTCCACTATAATCATCCCATTTCATATAAAATATACAAATTTATTATATCACTGTTGTTCAAGTTTTAAAATACATCATTTTCAACTTGTAGCCAAAGAAAAGGACTATTACATAAATTTGTGTAGTAGCCCTTTCATATCACTAAATCAAGCCTGAGCAAAAACTTCTTCAAACTCATCAGCTTCAAGTTTCTCTTTTTCCAGAAGCTTCTCAGCCACAGCCCTCAGTCTATTCATATTTTGCGAAAGAAGCTTCTCAGCCTTATTATAACCTTCATCTATCAGTTTTCTTATTTCCTTATCTATCTCGAAAGCCACTTCTTCACTATAATTTTTTCCCTTTCCTAAATCTCTTCCTAAAAACACTTCATCATGGCCTGAGCCAAAAGCAATAGGTCCAAGATCACTCATTCCATAATCCATTACCATTTTCCTAGCTATAGTCGTAGCCCTTTCAATGTCATTTTTAGCCCCAGTACTTATATCACCAATTACTAGCTTTTCAGCAACTCTTCCCCCCAGAAGGCCTATAATCTCATCTTCTAGTTTTGATTTTGACATATAGACACTGTCTTTTTCGGGAAGATGCATGGTATATCCACCAGCCATTCCTCTGGGTACTATACTTATTTGATGAACTGGATCCGAATTAGGTAAAAGCTTCATGACCACTGCATGACCTGCTTCATGATATGCAGTAAGTCTCCTGTCTTCTTCATCAATAACCCTACTTTTTTTCTCAGGTCCCGCTATTACTCTGGTCACTGCTTCTTCCAGATCATCCATCCCAATTATAGTCTTATTTTTTCTGACCGCTAAAAGGGCGGACTCATTCATGAGGTTTTCCAAATCAGCACCAGTAAACCCCGGTGTACGCTTTGCCAGGACATCCAATTTCACTTCATCGGACAAATGCTTGTTTCTGGAATGGACCTTCAATATTGCTTCTCTTCCCTTTACATCCGGTGCACCTACCAGTATTCGCCTATCAAATCTACCCGGTCTCAAAAGAGCAGGATCCAATATGTCAGGTCTATTTGTAGCGGCTATCATTATTATACCCTCATTAGCTCCAAATCCATCCATTTCAACAAGAAGCTGATTTAGGGTTTGCTCTCTTTCATCATGTCCGCCGCCAAGTCCAGCTCCCCTCTGTCTGCCAACTGCATCTATTTCGTCTATAAATACTATACAAGGTGAATTCTTCTTTGCCTGCTCAAACAAATCTCTTACTCGTGAAGCACCTACACCTACAAACATCTCTACAAAATCAGAACCAGATATACTGAAAAACGGTACTCCTGCCTCCCCAGATATAGCCTTAGCCAACAATGTTTTTCCTGTTCCTGGAGGGCCTACCAGCAGTACTCCTTTAGGTATTCTAGCTCCCATTTCTATATATTTCTTAGGCTGCTTAAGAAAATCCACTATCTCTGCCAATTCTTCTTTTTCTTCATCTGCTCCTGCCACATCTGCAAAAGTTACCTTCTGTTTGTCCGGCGATGCCATCTTAGCCCTGCTTTTCCCAAAATTCATAACACTCCGGTTCCCTCCACCTCCTTGCGATTGCTGCATGAACATGAACCAAAATGCTACAAGCATAAGTATCACAAGAACTGTAGGCAAATATTGAACCCACATGGGCATCGTAGATGGTTTAACATACATCTCCTGAACTTCACCGTCTCTAGGATGCTGTCCTATAAACTGGAACAATCTTTCAGATGGAACTACAGTCTCATAAGGTGTTCCATTTTTTAAGCTGCCCTGAACTGTCATTTTATCTTCTCTAAGCTGAAAACTTTTTATATCGTTGTTCAACCAATCTTTTTGAAAATCATTAAAAGTAATAGATACTGAATTATTATCGGTTCTCAATAACAATAATGCAGCAAGAATTACCAATATAAAAACTATAACCCAGGCCGTTGCGCTTGAAAATTTTTTCATTAAAGGCCCCCCTCTCTTTCCAGTTTAATACCGTAAAATTGTATCATAAGTAATATCTCTTTACAATAATTTTTAATTCTATCTATTTATAAACTTCCTCCTTTAATATACCAATATATGGAAAATTTCTATATTTTTCTGCATAGTCTAATCCATATCCCACTAAAAAGTAATCGGGGACTTCAAATCCTATATATTTGGCTTTGACATTGACTTTTCTTCTTACAGCCTTATTTAAGAGAGAAGCTATTTCTATACTTTTAGCCTTTCTACCCTTTAAATAATCAATTAAATATGATAAAGTCGTACCTGAATCTATGATGTCTTCAACTATCAACACATATTTATTTTCTATTTCATAATCCAAATCCTTTAAAATCCTAACAACACCTGAACTTTCAGTAGAACTTCCATAGCTAGAAACTGCCATAAAATCCATGGTGCATGGAATGGTTATTTCTCGCAGTAAGTCTGCCATAAACGGAACTGAACCTTTCAATATACCTACTAGCATTAGATCTTTGCCATCATAATCTCTGCTCACTTTTTTCCCTATTTCCCTGACTTTTTGTCTTATTGTCTTTTCATCAAGTAAAACCTCTTTGATATCATCACTTATATTGCTCATAATATTATAGTTCCCCACTTTCAAATTCTATAGCTAAAATAATTTTACTATTTCTATCGACTTTAAAAAGTTCACTTATTCTATAACCAACTACCCATCCAACTTTATCCCCGAAACATATCAGTGGGACATTATCTCTTTCTTCCCTAGGTATTTTTAAATCTATAAAAAGGTTTTTTAGTTTTTTATTTCCTGTCATCCCAAGTGGTATTATTCTATCCCCCTTTTTTCTATTCCTCAATATTATATCTCCCTGTATCTTATCATAGTCAAAATACTGAATAAATTTATTTTGGCCACTGTGTAAATAACTCCTTTTATTAGTTAAATTCAAATAAATCTTTGAGTTAACATCTGAAATACAATTACATCCAATTTTCAATTTATATTGTTTGAGACAGGACATACTTGTTTTTATACTGTTTTTCCTTATTATCATATTTCCATAGCTGTTAACTGCCAAAATATTATTAGGAAGCATTAGTTCCTTACCTGTATGATGTTTTTGAATTTTAATTACATTAAAAATATGAATTCTTTCAAAATCCTTTAAACTCCCAGCTACACTTCTTAATGAAAACCTAATTATCCTTGTCAATATAGCCTTTTGTTCTAAAAATGCCTCCTTAGATATTATAACCTTTTCGGGCTTTATATCACAATATTTTTTGAATTTTTCCCTTGAAATATATTCTAGATAATCATTATCAATCTTTATCGTATCCGAAAATCTATTTAATACCTCAATTATATTTTCATTAAAATTTTTACGTATATAGGGTATAAGTTCTAATCTTATTTTATTTCTGGAAAACACATTTTGAAAATTAGTCTTATCAATCCTAGGTTGGAGGCCATTTTTATCACAATATCTTTCAATTTCAGCTCTTGTAGTATGTATCAACGGCCTTACAAACACATCATCTCTTACAGGTCTTATTCCAGTAAGTCCATCCAGTCCAGTTCCTCTTATAACCCTCATTAAAATAGTTTCCGCCTGATCATTGGCATTATGGGCTATAGCTATTTTCTGGGCTCCAAGTTCGCTTTTAAGTTTTTTAAAAAACTTATATCTTTCTTCTCTTCCCGCACTTTCACAAGATATGTTCTTTTCTCTGGCCACATTATTTATATCTATTTTTAAGCTTCTAAAACCAATTCCCAAATTTCTACAAAAATTTCTTACATATGATTCATCTTCATCAGCTTCACTGCCTCTAAGACAATGATTTACATGAGCTGCAACCAGTGCTATATTTAATTTTTTGTGCAAGACATACAATATATGTAAAAGGCATATAGAATCTGGTCCCCCCGATACAGCTACTATCACTTTATCATTTTCATCAAACATTTTATTTTCCTTTATAGTCTTCAACACAGATTCTATCAAGACAAGCACTTCCTACATCTAAAAATCTAAATTATATAATATATTATTATATTATACCATAAATAAAATATCTTTTGTCTTTAAATAATTATACTACTTATTTAGGCTGTTGATTCACCATAGATCATCAACAGCCCAATTTCCTATTATTAGATTAGGAATTTTATTATGTTTTTTATCAATAAAGGCTATATACTTTCTCGACTACTACTGTCATGTCATCCTTCACTTTTCCCCCGGATATTTCTTTAGCTTTGTCAATTATAACCTGGCACATTTCCTTCGGATCCGTACAATCCAATTTTCTTAAGAATTCCACCATCCATTGAAAGTTGCCCGTAGAACCGCTATCGCAGTCAAGCACTCCATCACTTACCATAACTATAAAATCTCCGTTTATTATTCTTTTATCGGTTATGTCTATATCTGGTTTATCCAATATCCCAATGGGAAGAGTCTTGGATCTTATAACTATAATATCATCTCCTCTTTTTATAAAACTAGCTGCTGCACCCATTTTTATGAAATTTATTTCTCCCTCATACAGATCTATGCTGCTCAAGTCCAGAGTGGAAAACTTCTCGTCTTCATTAAATTTAATTCCCATGATAGAATTTATGGTATTGATTGCCGTCATCTTTTTAAATCCCGAACCGGTAAATTTTTTTATAAGCTCAACAGTAGCACTGCTTTCTTGATCTGCCTGGGGTCCAGATCCCATTCCATCACTTATTATTGTCATATATGTCCCATCTGACAATTCACCAAAGCTATAGTTGTCCCCATTATATTTTTCTCCATCCTTACAATTTCCGCTTACGCAGGCAGATATGTGATATTTGGGCATTTCTTTAAAAATTATACTGCAGGTACCTACAGAATAATCTATATTGCACTCACTGTTGCTCACACACATCAATTTACCTGAAACATTATTTATAAGCGGCAATACATCTTTCACACACTGCTGCTTTCCACCACAAGCTTCCATAGAGAGATTTACAATCAAGTGGTCCCTTTCGTCATTAAAACAAAATACATCCATGTAATGGATATTTCCCTTGTTTAAAATTCTGCGAATATCATTTTCAACTTTAGAATTAAACTTTATATTAGAATGAAAATCCTCCGCTATTTCTGACACTGTATCACCCATATTTTTTATTTGGGAGGCCAGAAGTTCCCTGCATTCCCCCAATCTTACCCTCCACATTTCATCTATAATGTAATTATTTACAATTTCCTCAGTATTTTTCATTAAAAAAGTCCTCTGAATGCATTTTCTCTGAATTTCTTCCGGTATATATTTTTTATTTTCCTGAAAGTTCTGTATCAATTCTGCAAATGCATTATAGGTATAAAAAGTCTCTCTTCTCCAGCACATGGACTTCATGTCACAGCTTGTACAAACTCTATCGGCTAAGTTTTCTATAAGAGCACTGCTTTTATTTTTCATCGCCAATTTATCGTTTTCAGCCAATTTAGCTAAAACAGATGACATATTACCAAGTACACTGGAAAAATTATTTAATTTCTTGGTAAAAATAGCTTTGATCTTATCTGCATAATTTTCTTTTAAATGCCTTTGCTTTTCCTGGCAATCCAGTTCCAATTCCAATTTTTTATATATTTTTTTAGGTATGGATAGAAATACAATACAACTTATGATTACTTCTACAATTTTAAACTCGGCACCTATATTAGAATACATTTTTAATACAGCAAAAGTAACAATATAAGCTGAAGCGCTAAACAATTTACCCGTCTCCCTAAATACACCCGATATTAGGCCGCATAATCCATAAACTGCAATATAAATTATAACATTATTGGAAGTAACTCCTATAATAGCTCCCATTGCCACTCCTGCCGCAGCACCTGAAGTGCTTCCCTTTACATAACCTAATATGAGGATAAAACTTAAAGCTATTGTATTCCTAAGAGATATTCCGCCTATACTGCTTCCCCAAGTTCCGGCTATAATCAAAGATATGGTTATAGCCATACTAATTATTTCTTCGCTGCTGTACAGATGTCGAGTTTTTGATTTTTTAAAACATATTATAGAGTAATTGATAATATAATATAATGAGAAAACACACGTAACTTCAAAAACAGAATTAAGAGCAGCTACTCCAGCAGTTAACTTAACTACAAGAAACTTATAAAAAAGAAATTCTAAAAATGTAGCTGAAAACAGAAAAACAAGTTTTTTGTTTCTATCAACGCCCTTTAGAATATAATTTAAAAAGGCTAATGTAACAATTATCGTGCAATACATTGGTAAATATTTTACATTTCCATATATAGATATGTACCCGAGAAACGTGCCGGTGGCAGCCATCAGTGAAGGCACCTGTTTTTCACATACCGCTATGGATATGAAAAATGCTATCCCAAAAGGTGCCATAAGATTTACCATCATAACCCTTCCCACCAAGAAACCTGCTAAAAAGTAAAATGCCAATTCAATAATGGAATCCAAATTTTTAAATTTGCTTTTTTTCCTTTCACAACCTATCTTTTTTGTCCGTTGATAAGGAAAAACCTCCGCTCTATATTGCAAAAATATCACCTCACTATATAAAATCACTTTCTTTATTATAGCAGTCTCTTATGGAAATAAATGTCAGAAGGTGAGGTGTATTCATATTTTTTTTAAGACATTAATTTCTATGTTTTTTTTATAATCTTTATTTTAGACAATTAAGTTAAAAAAATTCTATTTCACACTTTTTATCCACATATAATATTCAATATTTATCCACAGTGTTCATAATTTTACCTGCAGGCTAAAATACACAAAGTTCTATGTAGAACTCTGTGTACAAATCATAAGGGACCTGCTAAATTTAGCAAGTCCCCGCTTTTGGTAGCGGAAATAGGATTTGAACCTATGACACTTCGGGTATGAACCGAATGCTCTCGCCAACTGAGCTATTCCGCCATATTATATAATTTTGGTTGCGGGGAAAGGATTTGAACCTCCGACCTTCGGGTTATGAGCCCGACGAGCTACCAGCTGCTCCACCCCGCGACACTATGTACCACTTCTGCTTAACTTATAATAACTAACCGTATACTTCATTTAATTTGGTTGCGGGGAAAGGATTTGAACCTCTGACCTTCGGGTTATGAGCCCGACGAGCTACCAGCTGCTCCACCCCGCGACAATACACTGGTGCTGAAGACCGGAATCGAACCGGTACGGGTTTTAAAGCCCGCAGGATTTTAAGTCCTGTGCGTCTGCCTGTTCCGCCACTCCAGCAGTAATTAATGACCTATCGATTGACAACATAAGTTATTATATATGATAAATAGAATATTGTCAACAATTTTTAAAGCCTAACTTTTTTATTAAATAAAGGAGATCTTTTACAGACCTCCTTATATTATATGATCAATAATTAGACGATCTCTTATAACCTTTTCCCTTCGAATCCTGGTGCTTCTTTATATCTTGAAATCTCTCCTCACTATCCTTTAAAAACTTAGACAATCTATCTTCAAAAGTACCTTGATTCTGCTTGTTGCTTTCCTTTTGCCAATCTATTTCTAATGGTCTCAAGCTTTTCTTATTGTGTGACGCCTGTTTTATTGATAAACTCATTTTGCCATTGTCATCAATAGAAATTATCTTGACTTTCACTTTATCCTTTTCCTTTAAATAGTCCCTTATATTTTTAACATAATTATCTGATACTTCAGATATATGGACTAAACCAGTTTTACCCTCAACTTCTACAAAGGCTCCAAAGCTAGTAATATTAACTACTGTTCCCTCTAGTATGTTTCCTGCCTTCAAGGTCATATTAAAAAGACTCCTCCTTAAAAATAATACTTATATATATTAACATTTTATTCTTCTGACTTTACTCAATCAAAGTAGGATTTCCTGGATTTTCCCCTGAAAATTCTTCCTGCTACACAATTACTTATCCTCCATCATACTGCAGATACAATTTACAATCAATCATCATTTATTTACATTTATTACAGGAGTTTCACCTTCTTTAATAAGACCTAGTTTTTCTCTAGCCAATTTCTCTATATATACGTCAGATGCAGACATTTTAACTTCATCCTGTAATTTTTGATTTCTAACCTTTAATTTTTGCTCTTCAGATTTCGTTTCAGATATTTGTTTTTTTATATTCTGCATGGTAATTTGCTGACTTACAAATATATAACCTATGTATAAAACCAACAATAAAAGGAATATATTTTTCCATTTGATTTTTATTTTCAATAACAATCACCAGTTTCTTTAATTAAAAACTTTTCTTCAAAATCATTCTAAATAGTATTATAATTATATTGTAATTTGATTTTTAATTTTCTTCAAGTTAATTCTTATAATTTTTTTTTATTTTTTTTCTTAACAATATAATCGGCATATTGGAAAAAATATATAAGTACATTTAAAATCACTCTAAATACCCTCCCAATTATTTTAAATAATTTTCTATAAAAGCTAATAAGTACAGGACTAAAAATCTTTAAATATAAATATATCCCAACTATCAGCAAAATGTAAACATACATTCTCAGATAAGCATAATTGGTATACATTAAAAATATAAATACAACTATAGCCGTAAACAGCCAAAATAAAGTATCTTCTATAAACACTATTATTTTATTTAAACCGGTCAATCCCCTTATCAATCTATAAAAATCAAATAACACTCCTGTTATTATTCCTGCCATAATACTGCACAATATAATTCTGAGCTGATCACTTATTGATATAATCATAATAGCCCTTTCCAGTTAAAAACTACTTAAACATTTTTGACAACAAATGATGCTTTTTTTTCTTAGGCTCATTGTTTATATAAATGCAGGAGTTTATAGTACCTATTATACTAACATCACCATTTTGTACATCTAATTTATTCATCTTTAAATTCTTACCCTTGATATTGAGAATTCCAAGATTAGTATTTAAAGATATCTGATCTTCATTAAAACTTATAACTTCAATAATACCGGTCAGTATTAATTTTTTTCTATTTTCAAGACTCAGCAGGCTTTTTTTGTCTTCCAGCTTTATTTCTTTTTTCTCCATAAAACATCCCCTCCACCTATAATAAATATATGTGATGGGAATAATTTATATTACTTTCTATTTTACATCTTTTGTATCCGTAATTATCTCATACATTTTCTGGGCATCTTCTTTTTTGGTATGATTTTTAATATCTAAAATTTTTGCTTTAAGAGAACTATTGGCATATTTAATCTGTATTATATCTCCGCCTTTAACCTCGGTACTCGGTTTTGCTGTTTTACCATTTATGATAACCCTTCCGCCCTCACATGCTTCCTTCGCTGCAGTTCTTCTCTTTATTATTCTGGACACCTTAAGATATTTATCTAATCTCATGTAAATTCTCCTTCTTAAAACAGAAAACCCAGATTTTCATCCAGGTTTACTGAAAAAATATGTTTATTTATTTACTCTATCCTTAAATTCTTTACCAGCTTTAAATACAGGAACCGTTGATTCTGGTATATTTATTTCTTCTTTGGTTCTAGGATTTCTTCCAATTCTAGCAGCTCTTTTCCTCACTTCAAATGTTCCAAATCCAACTAATTGAACCTTTTCTCCTTTTTCAAGTGTTTCTTCCACACTTTCTATAAATCCCTTTAAAGCTGCCTCTGCATCTTTTTTAGTTAACTTTGACTTTTCTGCTATACCAGTAATTAATTCTGATTTATTCACCTTTTTTACCTCCTCTTATTTTCATAGACATATGTGCAAGACTATGCAAATATCTTTATAAATTTAATCTCAATTAAATTTAATCAAGATCTTATAGAAAGCAATAAATACTCATATATTGTACAAAAACATTCAGCTATTGATTATGTTATGTATATTGCATTTTAAATTATTTATCACTTACTATATTTAATTATAGTACATATTAGCCATATTCTGCACTAATTTATAAACTCCTTCTTTTTGCATATAAAAACTAAAATTTATTTGCTTTTAGATTTTTCCCAAAGTCTATTCATTTCATCCAATGTCATATCCTTCATATCTAAACCTCGGTCAATAGCATTTTTTTCTATATATGCAAAACGCTTTATAAATTTCTCTATACTATAATTTAATGCAAACTCAGGGTCAATGTCAAGGAATCTAGCAACATTTACGCATGCAAATATTAAATCCCCCATTTCTTCTACTATTTTTACCTTTTCTTCACTTTTATATACATTTTTTACTTCATAATA
>ENA-UOOI01001974-UOOI01001974.1-fermentation-metagenome-genome-assembly--contig:-NODE-1974-length-19288-cov-3.990641_pt1 | contig 19288 bp, 16 predicted proteins | sample MGYA00245779_ERZ724027 | MGnify/ENA primary metagenome ERZ724027 (study PRJEB28704, sample SAMN03018318) | fermentation metagenome | biome: anthropogenic terrestrial biome; feature: soil; material...
CACGTGCACCGGAGTCTGCCATCATATAGATATTATTATAAGGATCAAGTCCCGAAAGCAGCGCATGTGTAAGTTTGTCATCCGTATTTTTCCAGGTCTCTACAACCTCTTTATAACGCTCTTCATCGGTAATCATACCACGCTTATAGTTTCTGGTGATCTTATCCACTATATTCTGAGCCTCTTCAATCATCTGAGGCTTCTCAGGCGGTACAGTCATATCAGAAATTGATACGGTCATAGCTGCAAGCGTTGAATATTTATAGCCCATAGCTTTGATATCATCCAAAACTTCTGCCGTCTTTGTAGAACCGTGATTATTGATGATCTTCTCAAGAATCTGTTTCAGCTGTTTCTTGGCAACCATAAAATCAATTTCCAGAAGAAGCTCATTTCCCGGAATTGTTCTGTCTACGTATCCCAGATCCTGAGGGATAATCTCATTAAACATGAAACGTCCCAGAGTGGAATTCACGTTCGCATGAATCGGATTGCCATCTGCATCCTTTCCATATCGACGAATAGTGATTCTAGACTGCATTTTCAAGTATCCGTTTTCTTTTGCCAGAATTGCCTCATTAAAACTCTTGAAGAATTTTCCTTCTCCGATTGAACCCGGTCTCTCCTGCGTAATGTAATAGATACCAAGTACCATATCCTGCGAAGGGACAGCAACCGGTCCTCCATCGGACGGTTTCAGCAGATTGTTTGGAGATAGCAGCATAAATCTGCACTCAGCCTGGGCCTCGACAGTCAATGGAAGGTGAACCGCCATCTGATCCCCGTCGAAATCGGCGTTAAACGCCGTACAAACCAGCGGATGGAGTTTAATAGCTTTACCCTCTACCAGGATAGGCTCAAATGCTTCTATTCCGAGACGATGCAGTGTAGGTGCCCGGTTCAGCATAACAGGGTGTTCTTTGATTACATCTTCCAGAACATCCCACACCTCATCCTGCATTCTCTCAACCATCTTTTTTGCATTCTTAATATTATGGGCAGTTCCGTTTGCCACAAGTTCTTTCATGACGAACGGCTTGAACAGCTCAATTGCCATCTCTTTTGGGAGTCCGCACTGATAGATCTTAAGTTCAGGACCAACCACGATAACAGAACGCCCCGAATAATCGACACGTTTTCCCAGCAGGTTCTGGCGGAAACGACCTGTTTTACCTTTCAGCATGTCAGAAAGAGATTTCAGTGCACGGTTTCCCGGTCCTGTGACCGGACGGCCACGGCGGCCATTGTCAATTAACGCATCCACAGCTTCCTGCAGCATACGTTTCTCATTTCGGACAATAATATCCGGAGCACCGAGATCCAACAGTCTTTTCAGGCGATTGTTGCGGTTAATAATTCTGCGATACAGATCATTTAAGTCGGATGTCGCAAAACGACCTCCGTCCAACTGAACCATAGGACGTAAATCCGGCGGAATAACCGGTATTGCATCCAGTATCATCCATTCCGGGCGGTTCCCGGATTCACGGAATGCCTCCATAACTTCGAGGCGTTTGATGATACGGGCACGCTTCTGCCCTTTGGATTCTTTTAACCCCTTCTTTAATTCCTCTGCTTCCTTATCCAGGTCAATTGCGGTGAGTAGTTCTTTGATAGACTCAGCTCCCATTCCGGCTTTGAATCCATCACCATATTCCTCGCGGGCTTCCTGGTATTCTCTCTCAGTGAGCACCTGTTTATACTGAAGTCTTGTATCACCGCTGTCCAGTACAATATAACTGGCAAAATACAATACTTTTTCCAATGTTCTCGGAGACAGATCGAGAATCAGACCCATACGGGACGGAATTCCCTTAAAATACCAGATATGAGATACCGGAGCCGCAAGTTCGATGTGTCCCATACGCTCACGGCGCACACTGGACTTTGTCACCTCGACACCACACCGATCACAAATTACACCTTTATAACGTATCTTCTTATATTTTCCGCAATGGCACTCCCAATCCTTCGTGGGTCCAAAGATACGTTCGCAGAACAGCCCGTCTTTCTCGGGCTTTAATGTTCTGTAATTGATTGTCTCTGGCTTTTTCACTTCACCATATGACCATTCATGAATCTTTTCCGGGGATGCAAGACCGATCTTAATTGCATCGAATGTCATCGGTTGGTAAGTTTCTTTATTTACTGTTTCTGGCATCTAAATACCCCTTTCACGATTTGGATGTGCATTAATCATCCTGTTCTTCGTCAAATTTGAGATCGTCTTTTTTTTCATCATCGGCTTCTTCGACGTCAATTATCTCGTCTCCGCTAATTTCCTTTTTGCCATAACCGTATGAGCCAAAATTTTCTTCTTTATTTGTATAGCGATCGCCTTCAATAATAGCGCGCATATCAGTCTCGCCGTAATCCTGTGATTCTCTGAGTTTTACCTCATTATCCTTCTCGTCCAGAACCTTCATATCAAGGCCTAATGACTGAAGTTCTTTGAGCAGCACCTTAAAGGATTCCGGTATTCCAGGTTCCGGTATATTCTCACCTTTAATAATTGCTTCATAGGTTTTTACTCGTCCCACTACATCATCAGACTTTACAGTCAGGATTTCCTGCAGTGTATAAGCTGCGCCATAGGCTTCAAGTGCCCATACCTCCATCTCTCCGAAACGCTGTCCGCCGAATTGTGCTTTACCACCCAGCGGCTGTTGTGTAACAAGAGAATACGGGCCTGTAGAACGAGCATGAATCTTATCATCTACCAGATGATGGAGTTTTAGATAATGCATAAATCCGATCGTGACCTGAGCATCAAAGGATTCGCCGGTTCTTCCGTCACGCACTGACACCTTTCCATCCCGCTGGATCGGAACCCCTTTCCATTCTTCTTTATGGTCAAGGTGTTCATGTAAATACTCATACACTTCGGGATTCAGATTATCCTTGTGCTTTTTAGAAAACTCTTCCCAGCTCGTATTCACATAATCATTAGCCAGTTCCAGTGTGTCCTGAATCTCAGCCTCGTTCGCTCCATCAAAGATCGGAGTGGAAATGTTAAATCCAAGAACCCTGGCAGCCAGTGAGAGATGAATCTCCAGCACCTGTCCGATATTCATACGGGATGGAACACCCAGTGGATTCAGTACGATATCAAGCGGGCGTCCATTTGGCAGAAAAGGCATATCTTCAACAGGAAGTACACGGGATACAACACCTTTGTTTCCATGACGTCCTGCCATCTTATCACCGACAGATATCTTTCTCTTCTGGGCAATATAAATCCTTACTGCCTGGTTAACACCGGGTGACAATTCATCACCGTTTTCTCTGGTAAATACTTTGGCATCTACAACGATACCATATTCACCATGGGGTACTTTCAGGGAAGTATCACGGACTTCTCTGGCCTTTTCACCAAAGATTGCACGGAGAAGCCTCTCTTCTGCCGTCAGTTCCGTCTCACCCTTCGGGGTGACTTTTCCGACCAGGATATCCCCGGCACGAACCTCTGCGCCAATTCGGATAATTCCTCTCTCATCGAGATCCTTTAACGCATCATCGCCGACACCGGGAACGTCTTTCGTAATCTCTTCCGGCCCCAGCTTAGTGTCACGTGCCTCTGCTTCATATTCTTCAATATGGACCGAGGTAAATACATCATCCTGTACCAGTCTCTCGCTTAAAAGAACAGCATCCTCATAGTTATAACCTTCCCAGGTCATAAAGCCAATCAGAGGATTCTTCCCTAGAGCCAGCTCGCCGCGATCCGTAGACGGACCATCTGCGATCACCTCGCCCGCATCTACGTGGTCTCCCTTAAATACAATGGATCTCTGGTTGTAACAGTTGCTCTGGTTACTTCGCATGAATTTCGTTAGGCGATAGACATCTCTGGTTCCGTCATCATTGGTCATGCGTATTTCATTCGACGCTGAATAAGTAATTGTGCCCGGCTTCTTTGCCACTACGCATACACCCGAGTCAATCGCTGTCTTCTCTTCCATACCTGTGCCGACAACCGGCGCCTCTGTAGTGAGAAGCGGAACAGCCTGACGCTGCATGTTAGATCCCATCAATGCACGGTTTGCATCATCGTTCTGCAGGAACGGGATCAGTGATGTCGCCACCGAGAAAACCATCTTTGGCGAAACATCCATGTAATCGAACATCTGACGCTCATACTGCTGTGTCTCATCCCTGTAACGTCCTGCAACATTTTTATTTATAAAATATCCATTTTCATCAAGCGGTTCATTCGCCTGAGCGACATGGTAATCATCTTCCTCATCCGCCGCCATATAGACAACTTCATTCGTAACGCGCGGGTTCATAGGATCTGATTTATCTGTCTTTCTATAAGGCGCCTCAATAAATCCATACTGATTAATCCGTGCATACGATGCCAGTGAGTTAATCAGACCGATGTTAGGTCCCTCAGGAGTTTCAATCGGACACATCCTTCCGTAATGGGAATAGTGAACATCACGGACTTCAAATCCTGCACGATCCCTAGACAGTCCACCAGGCCCGAGCGCCGAAAGACGTCTCTTGTGTGTCAGCTCTCCCAGGGGATTGTTCTGATCCATAAACTGCGACAGCTGTGAAGAGCCAAAGAATTCTTTGATAGCGGCAGTCACAGGTTTGATATTAACAAGCGACTGCGGAGAAATACCATCGATATCCTGTGTTGTCATTCGTTCGCGGACAACTCTTTCCAGTCTTGACAATCCGATTCTGTACTGATTCTGAAGCAGCTCGCCTACCGCACGAATACGGCGGTTTCCCAGATGATCAATATCGTCAGAATTTCCGATTTCATATTCAAGATGCATGTTATAATTAATAGAAGCAAAAATATCTTCCCTGGTAATATGCTTTGGAATCAAATCATGAATATCGCGGGCAATTGCTTCTTTGATCTCCGAGATCTCCGTATTATCTTCCAGGATCTTTTCCAATACCGGATAATAGACATCTTCTATCACTCGAAGTTCCTGAAGCTCTTCTTCAGAAAGATCGACCCAGTTCCTGATGTCAACCATCATATTAGAAAGAACTTTTACGTCACGATCCTCAGTTTTAATCCATACAAACGGAACTGCAGCATTCTGAATCTCAAGTGACTGTTCCGGGCTGACCTTTGTACCCTTTCCGGCGATAATCTCTCCGGTCTGCGGATTTACCACTGTTTCTGCGAGTTCATGGCCTCGAATACGATTTTTAAAGGACAGTTTTTTGTTGAACTTATGGCGTCCGACTTTCGCCAAATCGTAACGTCTCGGATCAAAGAACATAGAATTAATGAGGCTCTCTGCGCTCTCAACCGCGAGCGGTTCACCGGGACGTATCTTTTTATACAATTCAAGAAGACCCTCCTGATAATTTTCAGAAGTGTCTTTGCCAAAGCTCGCCAGTATCTTCGGCTCTTCCCCGAAAAGATCAATAATCTCTGTATTCGTTCCAACCCCAAGCGCACGGATCAGAACCGTAATCGGAACCTTTCTTGTTCTGTCAACACGAACATAAAAGATATCTTTAGAATCCGTTTCATATTCAAGCCACGCACCACGGTTCGGAATCACAGTACAGGAGTACAGCTTCTTTCCCACCTTGTCATGTGCTATAGAATAATATATACCAGGGGAACGTACTAGCTGGCTTACAATAACACGCTCTGCGCCATTGATTACGAAAGTACCTGTAGCCGTCATCAATGGAAGATCGCCCATGAATATCTCATGCTCGCTGATTTCATCTCTCTCTCTATTATACAACCTTACCTTCACCTTTAACGGTGCTGCGTAAGTCGCGTCACGTTGTTTACATTCTTCGATGGAATACTTAACATCGTCTTCGCACAGAGCAAAATCTACGAACTCCAGACTCAGCTTACCACTGTAATCTGAGATTGGAGAAATATCATCAAAGGCCTCACGGAGACCTTCATGGATAAACCAATTATAGGAATCTTTCTGAACCTCTATCAAGTTGGGCATCTCCAAAACTTCTTTTTGTCTCTGGTAACTCATTCGCATACTTTTTCCGCTGGCTACGGGACGTATTCTGTTTTTCTCCATTGACGTTTCACCCCTTGTGTGTTTTAATATTTATTATAACCATATACCTTTGAGTGCGTTTTGTTATATAAGCAATCTCCTAGGCATACCCTGCCATAATAGTGCATCCCTTACACTATCACAGTTTGTCAAGTATGTCAACAGGAAATTATACATTTTTTCATGAGAAAAAACCCGGTAAAATCTGGAAACAGATTTTACCGGGTTTTGGCACCTGCTATTACTTAAGTGTAACTTTAGCGCCCTGTTCTTCCAATTTTGTCTTGATCTCATCAGCTTCTGCCTTAGTTGCAGATTCTTTGACAACCTTTGGTGCAGCATCAACGAGACCTTTTGCTTCTTTCAGTCCAAGTCCTGTAATTTCACGGACAGCTTTGATGACCTTAACCTTGCTCGCTCCGATTTCTGTCAATTCGACGTCGAATTCAGTTTTTTCTTCCTCAGCTGATGCGCCGTCTCCTGCTGCCGCAACTGCAACTCCCGCAGATGCGGATACACCGAACTCATCCTCGCAGGCTTTTACCAGATCATTTAATTCTAATACAGATAATTCTTTAATCGCATCAATAAACTCAGCGGTTGTTAACTTTGCCATTATCATTTACCTCCAAATGTATTCTTCCTTTAATTGTTATTCTGCTGCTGCTTCATCGCCTTTAGATTCAGCGATCTGTTTAAGCACACGAGCAAAGTTTGCGACAGGTGACTGCATACTTCCGAGCAATCTTCCAAGCAGTTCTTCTCTTGAAGGGATTGTGGAAAGTGCTTCAATGCCAGCCTTGTCATAGTAGTTTCCCTCTACACAGCCTGCAACCAGCTCAGCATTCGGAGCTGTCTTGGCGAATTTTGCAACAATTCTTGCCGGAGCTGTCGCATCATCTTTTGAAACTGCAATTGCATTCGTTCCCTTGAGATGTCTGCAGAGCTCTTCATAAGAAGTTCCCTTAAATGCAAAACTCATCATTGTGTTTTTATAGACCTTGTAAACGACGCCGGCTTCTCTTAAGTTTTTACGAAGCTCTGTGTCTTCCGCAACTGTAAGTCCGCTATAGTTTACCAGTACTACAGATTCTGCGTCACTGATCAGATTCGAGATCTCATCAACAATCGGTTTTTTCTGTTCTACTTTTGCCATGATTGGTGCACCTCCTTATAGATTTATCGTACACGCTAAAAAAGTCCTGTTCACACAGAACAGGACTTAAAATTCTTTATCTAAAGAACGTCTATCCTCGGCAGGCGTTGTAACCTTATGCCTAACGGCACCTGCTGTCTTCGGCGTGATACTAGTGTATCATACCATACAGCTCATCGGATGTCAACAATATTTTCCGAATTTTTTCTGCTGCTCAGCTGTTCAGATATGCCATCAGATTATCAAACTGCTCTGACATCAGGTCATACCCATGCCGGTAAAACGCCATCAGCTTTTCGTAATTCGTTTCCGCCCGTCCCAGCGGATTTGTCTGTGGCCGGATAAGAAATATCTTTCCTTCTTTTTCAAGCTCTTCTGCCTTCTCGACAGATTGATTATACACCTGATAACGGTTTTTAAATGTCCTGTACAACTTAGGATAGTCTTTCAGAATACGGGCATATAGTTTCTTTTCCGCTCTGCCGAATGGTTTCTTCCGATATCCTGGATTTCTGGTGAGTATAACAACATTTTTATTGTTTCCATAAGAAAGCATTCTCTCAAGCGGAATTGAATCTGAAACGCCCCCGTCCAGATATGGCGTCCCTCTGATGTCAACCACCTTGGATACAATCGGCATACTGCAGGAGGCACGGCAGATTGTCATCAGTTTTTCCCGGTCCCGTCTGTTATCCATATATTCCGCCCTGCCTGTAAGACAATTCGTTACGACCCATTCCCCTTTCATCTGTGAATCTTTGTATGTTTCATAGTCAAAGGGATACAGGCGTTTGGGATATTCACCGAATACCATGTCCATATCAAAAAGAGTGTGTTTTTTCAGAAAAACAGAGGCTCCCATATAATTATAGCCGTCTTTTTTATCTTCATGAATGATGCAGTCCCGTGAACGCCCAATCTGGCGGGAAATATAATCCACACCATTGCAGCATCCGATAGATACGCCCAGTACATGGGAAAGATAGATGTCTTTCTCCATCAGATAATCTAAAACTCCGGCTGTGAACACTCCTCTGGTTGCACCGCCTTCTAATATCAGACCTGCATGAATCATATCTTATTCATCTCCTAACAAAAATAATCACATATATTCGAGTTTAAAAAAGACTGAGTAGAAAAGCCTACATCAGTCTTCTTTAAACACTTTATTTATTTATGCAAGGTTAACAGGGTTAAGCTTCACACCCGGTCCCATTGTGGGGGTGATTACAACACTCCTTAAATACTGGCCCTTCAGTGTGGAAGGTCTGGCCTTGTTAATTGCACCCATCAGCGTATGGAAGTTGTCCGCTAACTGCTCCTCTGTGAAAGAAGCTTTTCCAATCGGCACGTGAATGATGTTTGATTTATCGAGGCGGTACTCAATCTTACCTGCTTTGATTTCATTTACAGCTTTTGTAACGTCCATGGTTACCGTTCCGGCTTTCGGGTTTGGCATTAAACCTTTCGGCCCGAGGATTCTTCCCAGACGTCCAACAATTCCCATCATATCCGGTGTAGCTACAACTACATCGAAATCCAGCCAGCCATCGTTCTGAATTCTCGGAACAAGATCTTCAGCTCCTACAAAATCAGCTCCGGCTGCAGTCGCCTCATCAGCTTTCGGGCCTTTAGCAAATACTAAGACGCGAACAGTCTTGCCTGTTCCATGAGGCAGTACAACAGCACCGCGAATCTGCTGGTCCGCATGACGTCCGTCACATCCTGTACGAATGTGCGCTTCAATTGTTTCATCAAAATTTGCTACTGCCAGTTTTTTAACTGTGGCAACAGCTGCTTCTGGATCGTAAAACGCTGTACGATCAACTGCCTTTGCAGCCTCTACATACTTTTTACCGTGTTTCATCTTCTATAACCTCCTAGTGGTAATTGCGGGAATTTCCCTCCCACGTCTCTTTTTTTTCGGGTCAAATTGAATTGATCTTACTCTTCTACTGTGATACCCATGCTTCTTGCTGTTCCGGCAATCATGCTCATCGCTACTTCGACAGATGCCGCATTCAAATCAGGCATCTTTGTCTCTGCAATCTCACGCAGCTGATCTTTGGAAACGGTTGCAACTTTTGTCTTATTCGGAACACCCGAACCAGATTTCAGACTGCAGGCCTTCTTCAGTAACACAGCCGCCGGAGGAGTTTTGGTTACAAAACTGAAACTTCTATCTGCATATACAGTGATTACAACAGGGATGAGCACATCACCTTTATCGGCAGTTCTGGCATTGAACTCCTTTGTAAACTGTACAATGTTAACACCGTGCTGACCTAAAGCCGGGCCAACCGGCGGTGCTGGTGTCGCTTTACCAGCAGGGATCTGTAGTTTGATATATCCTGTTACTTTCTTTGCCATATTAAGGCACCTCCTATATTGTGGTAATTGCGGGAACTTCCCTCCCACGAGTCATGCGGTATCACATCTAATACCGCAAGTCTCTTAACTAAATCTTCTGAACCTCTGAGAAACTGATTTCCACCGGAGTTTCCCTGCCAAACAGTTCAACATTGATCGTGACAACCTGTTTTTGTTTGTTGATGTCCAAAATGACTCCTGTTGTCTTCTCCCAGGCTCCGCCTGTGACTACAACAGCGTCGCCTTCTTCCAGATCGACCACTACATCTTCGGACTGCTCCTGCTCTATCAGACCTAATGAATTAATCTCAGTCTCGGTAAGCGGTATCGGTTTGGAGCCCGGACCGACGAATCCGGTCACACCTCTGGTGTTTCTCACGACATACCAGGTATCATCATTCATGACCATGTCTATGAGGACATAGCCCGGGAATAGTTTTCTCTGTACCTGCTTCTTTGTTCCGTTCTTCACTTCTATCACTTCTTCAAGAGGAACACGTACTTCGACAATCTGGTCTTCAAGATGTCTGTTCTCAATTGTCTTCTCTATGTTGACCTTTACTTTATTCTCATAACCTGAATAGGTATGAACAACATACCAATTTGTCTCTGACATTGAATCACCTTTGCCCTTACTTCAGTAATAAATTCACCAGTTCAAAAGACACACTGTCAATCCCTGCAATCAAAAGACACATAATCACAGAAATTACCAGAACAGCAATCGTTTGCTTTACAAGACTCTTCTTATCTGTCCAGACAATCTTCTTAAACTCAGATTTTAATCCTTTGAGCCAACTTTTCTTGACTTTCTTTTCTTTTACCGCTTCTGACATTCTATCACCTCTGTATCACACATCAGTAGAATCCAGTTATTTGGTTTCTTTATGAGTTGTGTGTTTCTTGCAGAATCTACAATATTTCTTTGTCTCCATTCTGTCGGGATGATTCTTTTTGTCTTTTGTCATGGTATAATTACGTTGTTTACATTCCGTACATGCCAATGTGATATTTACGCGCACGACTTCCACCTCCACTGTATCTTTGCATATTTGATGAATCTCTTCATCTTTGTCAATCGCTTTTTCATACATTCACAGGGATGCCGCCCTGATTTGTGCATAAAAAAAAGACCTTCTTTCACGTCACTAACTAAATATATCATGCGTTTTTTTGAAAGTCAAGCCCTTTTTCATTTTCCGCATTTTCTATTTTGCTGCCGCCCTGCTTCATTTAAATGTTTACCATTTTAGTATATTTATTTTCAAAACCCATTGACATTATAAATGAATGCGTTATAATGTTAAGCAAGTAAATAGTTAAGCTCTTAAATAGTTTTAACTAACCAGGAGGTGAACCATATGGGGAGTTCTTTAAAGGATAGTTTTCTAAGTGCTTCCTTTCGCTTTAAGAAACTGGATGCCTGCTATCCTTCGCACTGCTGCATCTCATTAAATGAATGGGTGATCATGGATAAGATCACAAACGGATGTGTATGCACAAGCAGCACATTAAACACCACGGAGATTCAGACCTGCATACAACTATCCCGGCCGGCAATTTCGCAGATTCTAAACTCCCTGGAAAAGAAAGGATATATTATCCGTGGCATAGATTCAACAGACAGGCGAAAGTTATACGTAACCGCAACGTCAAAAGGAAACACTGTATTAAAAGAGGCCAAAACTTCCTATGAACAAGTGTTAAACGAAGTGGTTTCCGAGTTTGGTGAAGAAGATATGTTTCATATGATAGATTACCTGAACCGCCTCGTAGACATCTACGAAACGGTAGACAGTAACAATAGAAAGGAGTGATCTGACATGAAATGCCAGCATTGTCATGAAAATGAAGCTACACTTAGCTTTTTAGTAAACTGGATGGGAGTGGAACAGGAAGTTCATCTTTGTAACGACTGTGCCGAGAAATTCAGACAATATGCAATCGCCGCAAAGCAGCAGAATGCATGGAACCAAATGGGAGGAAACAACTGGATGTATATGCAAAATCAGACGAAGGCAAGGGATATCGGGGAGAGCCCCTTCTTACATGCCGCAAATGAAGATATAAAGAAGAAACGCCGGCTGAATGTCTTAAAATACCGGCTTGAACAGGCTGTAGAAAAAGAACAGTACGAAGAAGCCGCGAAACTTCGTGATGAAATAGAACGAGAGAAAAAGGAGGCAATGATATATGAGTAAACAATCCCTTGGCAAAGAATCCAAACTCCTGCTCAAGGATGCTGTGGGTATTGCCAACAATATGGAACACGGTTTTGCAGGCAGTGAACATATACTTCTTGCCCTCGTGGGCAAAGCCCGTAAAAACAGCAGCGCAGCCGGAGCTTTGTATAAAAACGGCTTTGATGAACAGCTTATCACAGATCTGATAAAAACTTATGATGAAGATGCGGCAAAAGCTTCTAAAAGTTTTCTGCTGCGATTCAGCACGGAAGCAGATCAGGTCTTAGAACTTGCTAAAGAACAGGCGGATAAACTGCACCATGACACAACAGATCCGGAGCATATACTGCTTGCAATACTTCTCCAGAAGAACTGTGCCGCCAATCAGCTGCTGACATCTGCAGGAGCAGACTGTGATAAGATGATCAGTGATCTCATGAACACGATGGGTACACAGTGGCCGCAGGCGATGACAAAACCAGAACAGAAGGAAAAGGCCGAGACGAAAACGCTGGAGCAATACAGCGTGGATTTCACCTCAATTGCAGCCGCGGGCGGATTCGATCCGGTCATTGGACGAGATAAAGAATTAAAAAGAGCAGTCCAGATTCTCTCCAGGAGAACGAAAAACAATCCGGTGCTCATCGGTGAACCCAGAGTTGGTAAAACCGCTATCGCGGAAGGCCTGGCTCAGCGTATATCCGAGGGGCTGGCTCCCAATAATCTTCTGAATAAGAGAATACTCTCACTGGACCTCAGTAAGATGGTTTCCGGTACAAAATACCGTGGTGACTTTGAAGAGCGAATCAAATCCTATCTGGATGAAGCCAAAGCCGCCGGAAATGTAATTATTTTCATTGATGAACTTCACACCCTGATCGGTGCCGGTGCGACAGAAGGCGCCATGGATGCATCAAACATCCTGAAACCCGCACTCGGAAGAGGTGAAGTTCAGGTGATCGGATCCACGACTTTAAACGAGTATAAAAAATACATTGAGAAGGATGCCGCTTTCGAGCGCAGATTCCAGCCAATTATGGTAAATGAGCCTTCCCGGGAGGATACGCTCCTAATTTTGAAGGGAATTCGTGAGAAATATGAACAATTCCACGATCTCAAGATCACGGATGACGCTTTAGAAGCCGCTGTCGCTCTTTCATCCCGTTATGTTTCGGACCGATATCTCCCGGATAAGGCAATTGATCTGATCGATGAGGCCGCGGCCAGTGTCAAAACCGACAGTATTACGGTACCCCCTCACCTGCGCAGAATGGAGAAAGAAATCCATCAGCTGCAGAGTAAAAAGCAGGAGGCAGTAGGTGCCCAGAATTATGAGGACGCAGCCAGGATCCGTGACCGTCAAAAAGAGCTCCGTGACCGCCTGGATTACCAGAAAAACCTGTGGACCAGTTCAAAGACCCACGAGATTGGTGCGGAGGATATAGCATCTGTCGTGTCATTGTGGACCGGGGTTCCTGTGACCATGCTCACCGAGAGTGAAAGCCAGAGGCTGATGAAGCTGGAGGATACTCTTCACAAACGTGTCATCGGCCAGGATGAGGCTGTCTCAACAGTGGCAAAAGCAATACGCCGGAGCAGAACCGGAATTCGTTCGCCCCAGCGCCCGATTGGAGCCTTTCTGTTTCTCGGCCCGACCGGTGTGGGAAAGACCGAATTGTCCAAAGCACTGGCTGAGGTTATGTTCCAGGATGAAAATGCCATCATTCGAATTGATATGTCGGAATACATGGAGAAATATACCGTTTCAAAACTGATCGGATCTCCTCCGGGATATGTTGGATATGAAGAGGGCGGGCAGCTGACAGAGCGAGTAAGACGCAAACCTTACAGTATTGTTCTCTTTGATGAAGTCGAGAAGGCACATCCCGATGTATGGAATGCACTTCTGCAGATCATGGACGATGGCAGACTGACTGACGGCCAGGGCAGAACCGTAGATTTTAAAAACACAATCATCATTATGACCTCTAATCTCGGCGCAAAGGAACTGGCCTCAAGGAAAACACTCGGATTCGCCTCCTCAGAGGAAGCATCCGATCATCAGGCCGGCGAGGAAATGAAATCCGGAATCAGTAAGGCTGTTAAAGAAACATTTCAACCTGAATTTCTGAATCGTCTGGATGACATTATTATATTCAACCAGCTGGATAAGAAGGTAATTCACGCAATTACACTCAAGATGTTAAGAGAGCTGCAGGACCGCTCCAGACAGCTGGGATTCACCCTCGAGGTGGACGATAAGGCCGTGGATATTCTATCCGAAAAAGGATTTGATCCATTATACGGAGCACGTCCTCTGCAGCGTGTCATACAGTCAACACTGGAAGATGCTATCGCAGAGAAAATGCTGGAAGGCAGCCTCGACCACTCCGCTTTGACCGTGACCGGTAAAGACGGAAAGATCGAAGTCACTGTGAAGAAAGAGACCGAAAAAATACCCGAAAACGTTTCACCTGCAAAGAATTAGTTCTGTTCAATCGATAGAAGCCGTGTCATGGATACATATCATGATGCGGCTTTTTTCGCTTTCATTTGTAACTTTGTACCTCAGGTGTTACACTATTCGATAAGAAAGGATGTGTTTTCTATATGATAAAGATAAACAAGACAAGACTCAGGGAAAAAGTCAGATCCTTCAGCAGATTTGGTGATAATGGGAATGGCGGAATTACCAGGCTTTCTCTCTCAGAGCCGGCATTACAGGCAAGAAAAGAATTAATCTGCCGATGCCGGAAGCTTGGTATGGAGATAAAAACAGATGACCTGGGTGATATATACGCCATACGGAAAGGAACTGAAGATCTTCCTGCAATCGTGATGGGATCTCACCTGGACTCTGTTGTAAACGGAGGAAACTATGACGGTGTTCTCGGCGTACTTACCGGCCTGGAAGTGATTGAGACGCTCTGCGCCGGCAACAGACCAACCCGTCATCCCGTCGGAGTGATGGTATGGACAAATGAAGAAGGCGCAAGGTTTGACCCTGCCATGATGTGTTCCGGTATTGTCACAGGACATTTTGATAAAGATACCATGATGCACTCAAAAGATCCCGAGGGCGTCTGTTTCGGAGAAGCCCTTGCAGAGAGTGACTTCGCGGGAAGCAGAGAAAACCGGCTGAATCCAAGGGACTATGCCGGATATCTTGAACTTCACATCGAGCAGGGTCCTGTGCTGGAAACCATGAAGAAAGAAATCGGCGTTGTATCCGGTGTCGTCGGAATGGTAAACTATGAATTTACTGTCACCGGTGTCTCTGATCATGCGGGAACTACTCCGCAGAAAACCAGGAGAGACGCCCTGTATGCTGCCTCCGGGGTGATCGTAAAGCTCTGGGATGAGCTTGAAAAGATCGATGATGAACTCGTATTTACGATGGGAAGGCTAAATGTTCATCCTAACGTCCACACGGTCATTCCGGATGAGGTCCGATTCACTCTCGATGCAAGACATCAGAGTCCCGGGATCATACGAAAAGTTGTGGAAGTAATTAAAAACCTGCCTCATGAAGTAAAGGGATGTTCCGTCGAGGCGAAAGAGCTCTGGGCAAGAGACACCGTTGAGTTCGACAAGCCGTTCGTAGACGCCGTCAGAGATGCTTCAGATGAACTCGGCTGCTCATACCTTGAGATGTACAGCGGTGCGGGGCATGACGCCCAGTATGTGGCAGGATATGTGCCCTGCGGCATGATCTTCGTTCCCAGTCATAACGGCCACAGCCATTGCCCGGAAGAATATACCCCGATTGAGCTCTGTGCAAATGGTGCAAATGTAATGCTGAATGCACTGCTGGCACTGGATGTAAAAAAATCATAAACTGCTTTATAAATGCTTCATCTGGTTTTCACAGTTTATTGAATTTTCCATCACAATTTACTCACAAATGTCCCGTATAATAAACTCATAAATTAAATAAAGAGTTTAGTGGTCGTTGAAAGTCAGAGAAAAGTCAGAGATAGATGACTGCCTTACTCATTTAATATAGATATTCTTTTTCATACCTGCCGGGGATCACAGATCCCCGGCTCTCCTTCTGTTTAAAGATAAAAGCAACAATATATTGTACAGTTTTTATTGCAACCCCGGCAGCTTTGACGTATGATAGCCTTAACAGATGCATGTATCTTATCTTAATATACAAGAGGAGGATGGTTTAATGAAAGCAGCAGTTTATCAGGGAAAGCAGGACTTGCGCGTGCAGGACGTTCCACTGCGCGAGCCGAAAGATGATGAAGTTTTGATTCAGGTGAAATTCTGCGGAGTATGTGGTACTGACATCCATATTTTTCATGGTGACGGAGGTGCCTTCGAGGTGAACCCTCCGCTGATCCCGGGACATGAGTTTTCAGGTGTAGTCAAAAAGACCGGTGCAGATGTCACTTCCGTCAAAGTCGGGGACCGTGTAACCGGAGATCCGAATGATACCTGTGGAAAATGCTATTACTGTAAGAATGGGAAGGCACATTTCTGTACGAATATGATCGGAGTCGGGACAACGGCAGACGGTGCATTTGCAGAATATGTTATTACACATGAAAAACAAGTCTATCCGTTTTCTGACAGCTTAAGCTTTATGGAGGCTGCCATGGCTGAACCGGTCTCCTGCTGCCTGAATGGTATCGATCTATGCAATATCAAAGTGGGTTCATCTGTACTGGTCATCGGAGGCGGACCAATCGGCATGATTATGCTTCAGCTCGCAAAACATGCAGGTGCAGCTAAACTGATTCTGTCAGAACCTGTAGAAGAAAAAAGGATCCAGGCTTTAAAGCTTGGTGCCACGAAGGTCATCAACCCTCTCGAGGAAGACGTTCAAAGCATACTGGATGATTACTGTGAAAATGTAGATGTCGTCATCGAATGCGTTGGAAATATCCATACACAGGAGGATGCTGTTAACTTCGCAGGCAATACAGCTACAGTCATGTTCTTCGGTCTTGCTTCTCCCGAAGACAGCTTTCCGCTCAGACCGGATCTCGTCTTCAAAAAAGAGCTTACTATCACCTCTTCTTTTATCAATCCCTATACATTTAAAAGAGCGGTCACAGTTCTTGAGTCACATACGATAGATGTAAAAAGCCTGATCACAAATATCGTCCCGCTTGACGCAATTGCAGATGTATTTACAAAACCGGAATACCGCAGGACCGGAAAAGTCATGATTAAAGTATCCGATTAAGTTCCGGATAAGGCTTACGAAATATCTTTTAAAAGATCCTCATACGTGGGAATAGGGACAGCATTTATAAAATGCTGTCCCTAAATAGGAGAAAGTTTGAAGAAAATTTATATCAAATTGTTTAGTTATAAGTTTATTTATTTTGACTCTCTGATGAGATCTCTCAGTCGTTCGATTGGAATCGATCCGACACTTTTATTAACAATTTCCCCCTCTTTCAGTAGGAGCAGTGTCGGTACACTCATCACCTGATATTTCTGAGCGAGCTCCATCTCCTCATCAATATCCACTTTATAGAACGCTACATCTGAGAATTCTTCAGAAGCCTGTTCTACCACAGGGCTTAAAACCTTACATGGCCCACACCAGGTTGCGAAAAAATCAATCACTACAAGTTTCCCTTTTTCATTAATTGCTTCATCAAATTTATCTGTTTTTAATTGTGTTACTGCCATATCGAATACCTCCATTTATTTTAATTTTTCATTTGTACTAGTATCTCTTGTTAAGTATAGAATAATACAATCACAGCTTTTGTTCTGTGAGTTAGTCACATATAATGAGGTTGGGGTCAAAAGTAATTTGACCCCAACAGGGCTTTCCAATTTAATTTTATTGTGCTAAGATAGCCTTGTTACATAATACTAAGAAAGGAAAGAGTCAGATAAATGAATGATAATGTAAACGGCCTGATAAGCCAGAAAAATATCGATGCTCTATTGATCACTGATCCGTATAATATGCGTTATATCAGTGGCTTCAGAGGAGGAGAAGGCGTTTTATACATTTCCAGAAATCAGCACGTACTGATCACAGACTCCCGTTATACGGAAGCTGCCGGTAAGGAAAGTGACTTTACAGTAGCAGAGGAAAACAGAGAAAACCCCAGAACAGAACTTCTGAGTAAATGTATCAGTCAGGATCATGCCAGGTCTCTTGGATATGAAGACTGTTCCATGCTGTGCAGTGATTTCGCTATGTTTAAGAAAAAACTGAATGTGGAGACATGGGTTCCCATGGGTCAGACGGTAAACGAACTTCGCCAGATTAAAACCCCGGAGGAGCTTGATTATCTGAGAAAGGCAGAAAGTATCGGAGACGCTGCATTTACAGCCATGCTCAACTTCATAAAAGAAGGGCAGACAGAACTTGAAGTAGCCGCACGTCTGGAATATGAGATGAAAATGAATGGCGCAGAAGGGTTCTCGTTTGATTCCATCGTTGCATCCGGAATTAATTCTTCCATGCCTCACGCTGTTCCAAGTGAAAAGAAACTGGAGAACGGTGATTTTCTCACTATGGATTTCGGCTGTATCTACAAAGGTTACTGTTCAGACATGACAAGAACCGTAGTGATTGGCAAAGCAGACAGCAGGCAGAAAGAAATCTATGATATCGTTCTCCGTGCCCACAAAGTATCCATGGCCGCTGTTAAACCCGGCATGAAGGGCTGCGAGGTAGACAAGGTTGCCAGAGACCTCATCACGGAAGCCGGATATGGAGACTGCTTCGGACACGGACTCGGTCACAGCGTCGGCCTATACATCCATGAGGAGCCGCGTTTCTCCATGACCGATCAGACAGTCCTGAAGGCAAATATGATCGAAACCATAGAACCGGGAATCTACGTACCGGGATTCGGCGGTGTCAGAATCGAAGACATGATCCTGATCACAGAAGACGGATATGAAGATCTCGCTCATTCACCAAAAGAATTGATAGAATTATAAAAACAAAAAGCCGCAGTCCCAAATGATTCAGGGACTGCGGCTCTTTGTATTACTCCGCTTGATCACAAATTACTTATTTTTATCAGATATTACTCAACGACTGTAGCAACACGGCCTGATCCGACAGTACGTCCGCCTTCACGGATAGCGAATGTAAGACCCTGCTCCATAGCTACAGGATGAATCAGTTCGATTGTCATCTCTACGTTATCGCCGGGCATGCACATCTCTGTTCCTTCCGGAAGAGTGATGACACCTGTCACATCAGTTGTTCTGAAGTAGAACTGAGGACGATAGTTGTTGAAGAACGGAGTATGACGACCGCCCTCATCTTTCGTAAGAACATAAACCTGAGCCGTAAACTTTGTATGGCAGGTTACGGTTCCGGGTTTTGCAAGTACCTGGCCTCTTTCGATGTCTGTTCTCTGAACACCGCGAAGCAGAGCACCGATGTTATCACCTGCTTCAGCCTCATCCAGAAGTTTACGGAACATCTCAATACCTGTTACAACAGTCTTACGTGTCTCTTCTTTGATTCCGATGATCTCAACTTCTTCATTCATATGAAGTGTACCACGTTCAACACGTCCGGTTGCAACTGTACCACGGCCTGTGATTGTGAAGATATCTTCTAC
>ENA-UOOI01001977-UOOI01001977.1-fermentation-metagenome-genome-assembly--contig:-NODE-1977-length-19265-cov-17.935711_pt1 | contig 19265 bp, 14 predicted proteins | sample MGYA00245779_ERZ724027 | MGnify/ENA primary metagenome ERZ724027 (study PRJEB28704, sample SAMN03018318) | fermentation metagenome | biome: anthropogenic terrestrial biome; feature: soil...
TAATTATAAAGTTAATAATCCAATAGCGATACCAATATTATACCATCCAATATTGTCTGTTGCAAAAACGTTTCCACCATACAATTTGGAGTAACCTGTAAGCTTGCTGTTTTTAACGAATTGCAGTGGAAATGTATATAGCAAGCTCCCACTCACATAAAAGGTGTTTAGATTGTGATATTCCAGATCAGAGCGTAGAATACTTTTATAAACCTCTGTTTCTCTGTTAACATTCAGTTTGCTGTCTAAACTCAAACCAGCAACAACTTGTGTTTCAAGAATTAATTTGTTGTATTTGTTATTCCAGAGACGGTACGAGGCATCCATTCCAAACGACAATTTATCGGCTCCATATTCCGATTTTTGCAAATAGTAAATATTTTCAAAAGAGGAATAATTGGCCGATAGGCCTGCGCTCCATTTGTATCCATCGCCACTTTTATCCATGGAATATAATTTCCAGGAAGCATCGACTTCGGCAGTTTTAACAACATATCTATTCTTATATGTGTATATGGTTTCCCATATCTGAGTACTTATCCCCGTCAGAGTATCTCTTTCAGCTATAAGGATTTGTCTGAACTCATCGGCTCCTCCGTCTACTGAAGCAGCCTTTGCCTGAAAGTTGTGTAAATATTTTGATCCTTTTAATAACAGATTGGAATAGATGTTGTATTTATAAGCATTATAGGAGCCCGGGCTCTGTTTTTTGTCGCCCAAGGTCTCTTCTTGATAATACTCTACACCTCCGGAAATCAACCAGTTTAATTGTTCGTTAGAAAAACCGTATTGAATGTCTGCTCCAAGAGCATCACCAGTAAATTGTCTGCTAAATCCTTTGTAGCCTCCTATTCTGCCGACTGCATTTTCTAAACCTGTGAAAGTATAATACTGTAAGTTAGGATCTGTCTGCACTGTAGTTAAACCAGGCATCTTCTCTTTATTGTATCTGTATAAAAGATTAATTCCAAGTTTGTTATTATTATCAATATTATAGACTATTGATGGAATTAATGAATAGTTTAGCAGATAACTTCGGGAACGTGGGTCTTTCTGTCGTGCCATATCGGCCACTTGATAATCTACTAAAAGGCCAAAATTTAATCTCTTATATGGTACTGTATATACTCTCAAGTTAAGTTTATACAGCTGAGTCTCATAATCTCCTTTTATGCTGCTGCCATAAATATAGGGATTGGCGTTATAGGTGTTAAATACATCAGACCAGGCCCTGTCTTTCTCTTTATTCAAATTAAATGAGAAAGAGCCTTTTACAAACACGTAGTCGTTCAATTTATCATAACGCTCCGTGGAGAACTTTAGGCCGTTGTTAGCAGAACCTTCTTGTAGTCGATGATAGTCCCCGCCATTACTATATGTCTCCAAAGTGGCAAAGCTTCCTTTGTCTGTTTTAGCAAAGACCATTCCTGCTGCATTTGAAGTATTTGACCACTGTTGTAAAATCTTCTGAATTTCTCGTTTTTGATATTCCGGATAAGATGCAGTTGAATCTTTCTCGATAGGTAACTTCTCTTTATTCTGAGATGGTAAAGACGCGTTTAATGCCAGAAGAAAAACAATTGTTAAAATAACATTCTTCATAAATTATTTGTTAAGAAGTTGTAGGTGATCGTATTTTTTAGGGGTAGATCCAGTAGTTGTGACAAAGTCGTCCGTACTATTATTCGTATCTTGTAAAACTAATCTGTCCCCATCCATTCCGCTTACTTTTCTTTCAAGCACTTCGTTTGTATATCCACTTATCGAGTTTATATAGCCAAATCCAGCATCAATTATATTGGGAAATCTCTTTAAGTTAACATCCGGTCCTGTTGATGCATTATTCATCAAAGATTCAACGCCATCTAAAACTGTATTTACAGGAACTCTTCTGAAACGTTCGCCAGATGTTTTACCGGGAGCAAAAAATTCCGGCCAATCGAGAATGTTCTCTTCAGTCTCGAAAATAAAAACTGCGTTAGACCCGTTTGATAAGAGATTCAGATATTTGATGGGAGCGGAACTGGAAATAACCGGTAATGCTTTTATCTCCGGATTACCCGTACCATCAATCTCCTTCACTTCAAACTCAGCATCAGAGAGATCCACAGAGTTGGAGGCACTTGTCGTATGGTCGCGCGCACTCCGGGTAGCAATAACTATACTTTTTCCCGGTTCCAAAGGGTATTCATTTCCCTCACCCGGAAAACGACAAATCTGACGTGTATAAATATAATCGGGATTATCCTTTGCAAGGTATGCTGCAGGAGACATAGACTCCGTTAGAGCTAGATACTTGCCATCCAGATAGACCACTTCGTCTGAATTATTGAAAATTTCGACAAATGAATCTGTTCTGTAATTTCTATTGGAGTCGTCTTTCGTTCCAGAAAAGTAAACCTTCGAAATAAGGAGACTCCTCATAATTATCTTTTCAAGATCGATCTTGATGCTTTTGTTTGAAAACACTGGATAGTTGGCCTGGGTGGCTTTCAATAATACCTTAGCCTTATCCTCAACAATCTGATTGTCGTTAATTAACTCGTTGTATTGAGCTCCACTCATTTCCCACGTTGTATTGATCGTGTATTCATCAGGAATAATTTCGGGTATTCTAATTACTCCGTTCTCATCTGTTGTAAACTTGTAGATGTTATATGGACTTGTAAAAACCACCTCCTTGTTTGAATATTTAACCCCCAGGGTAAAATTGTCAGGAAGTTTGAATTCAACAATCATATCTTTTACCTGAACAGGCTCTTCTCTGGAGCATGAAAATAATGACACACATGCTATTATTGCGATAATAATTGTCTTCATGAGTTATAATTATATTTTAATAAATAGTTCCATACCGAATGAAAAGGTTCCCGAATTTCTTTCTACTAATGTTCCGGAAACGTTGCTTGACTGGTATGGTGTATAATAGAATAAGTTGTTTACGAAAAATGAAAATCCAAGTGATTTGGAAATCTCTTTTGTCAGCCTTGCATTAATTAACCATAAGGGTTTTAATATTGTAGCTTCTGTATCCTTAGGGTTTTTTATCTGATCTGCCAGAAGGATGCCTTTAATTTCGTAATTTGGATCGTTAAACATTTGATCCGTAATTTCATGATATGATAAATCTGTATCTAACCAGCCTATTGGCTTTTGATACTGATTGGTAGTTTTGCTGTATGTATACCATATAACCTGGCCATTCATAGATGCTACCATTTTCAACTGGGGGATATTGCAAACACCTCTTAAGACTGTACTAAAACGTCTTTGAATGCTTTTTTGAAGTCCCGTGGGATACTCTAATTTAAAGGGTGGGGTATTTGTACCGCCCTGACCATAAACAGACGATGGTAAAATGCCTACAGGGCTGGAATAATTTGGCCCATTTTGCCAACTCTTGGTTTCCATATAAGCACCGCTTAAGTATATTGATGTTCTTATTGATTTAATCTGTCCAAAGTAAAAGTCAAACTCAATACCTCTGTCTAAACTTGCCTGAGTGTTACCTATCCTGCCTTTAGGAGTAAAAACGGTATCTACCCTTGCCGGATTTTTCCAGTCTACTATTGGTTGCTGCCCGGGTAGGATAATTAAGCCATTATTGGCAGCGTAATAATTGGAGTTATAAACCTGGTAATCTGTATAGTTTCCAAATCCATTTTTCATGTAATCGATGTAGGCAACAACAGAAAAACTCATTTCGTTGGGCAACGTAATATCTGCACCAATCTCAGACTTAGTATTAGTGGCATTTTTGAGCATATTGTTCCGCTCAACCTTTGTAATATATGTTTGATACATTACAAGCTGATTCTGAACCTCGTTTGGAAGATACTTTGCTGTTTCTCTGTCCATATACTTTGCTTCAGGATAGAGATGTGTTAGTCCCGGAGTCTTGGAGTTTTTGCCCCATCCTCCTCTAAGTTCAAGCCAGTCGGTCATCTTCAAAGAAGCGTTAAGCCTTGGTGACAAGGAAGATACTTGCTCTTCAAGCCCCGGTTGAAGCATGTCGAAACGTAAACCTGTCTGAATCTTAAGTGATTTATCATCTGCAAACGTCCAGTTTATGTTATCTTCAAAATAGCCCGATACTTGATTTAAAGATGGAATATCATAATATGGGCGCGGTCTTCCATCGCTATTGGGCCTGAGAGGCATATATGGATCGTCGTTATAAAATCCTCTTGCCTTATTCTCTTCATATCGATACTCCACACCCATATTAAACCGCTGATGAAGTTTTATTTCTTTGAGATTTATAAAAAAGGTGTTGGATAATTTAGAATAAAAGTTTTTTGGTCTTCCCTCTGTTCCTCCGGAAGCTCTGTATGAATTAGTTATATATGGTACAGCAGAATATCCGTTTGTCATAGAAGTAATGACCGGCATGCCACCTCCGGCAGCAACGATTGTGGTGTTTCTCGATTCATTTTTCGTCTGGCTATACCCAAGTGAATAAGATAACGTTCGCATAAGCTTTGCGTTTACGCTTATTTTGCCATTATGGCTAACTCTAAGGGAATTGGATTTTTGAGTTGTCTCGGATCCCTCTATCAATACGTCGGGATCGTCACCTCTAAAGTCGAGAAGATTACTGAAAGAGAGTTTCGTATTTGTGTACCAAATATTTTTAACTGTTCTACTATAAGTTAATCCTCCCGAAATTCTATCAAATGATTCGCTTTTCTTTCTAGGGTCACCCCAAGCCTGAGCGTAATCAATATTTGCATTCATACTTCCACGCTTTTTACCAAAGTTCCATCCTTTGCCCAATGAGGTGTTGAATGTTATAGGATTCACTTTGGTTCTTATCTCATAGGGGGTATATCCGGCTTTTGTGTTAACAATAACAGCGCCCGATGCCAGGTCCCCATATTCAGCGCTTGGAATTCCTCGTATAACTTCTACCGACTCAATGTTATCTGCTCCAATTTGCCTAAGGTCTATTCCGGTTCCGGCCGTAGTTGAAACACCTGTTTTATCGCCAAGGGAAGTATTATCTGAGATGGGAATTCCATCTACTAAAATAGATGTTCCAAATGAGTTGTTTGCGCTGCTTGTATTCAAGGTTCTAATGGTTAATTTTTCGGGAGAGGTAAGATCGCTTACTCCCGACATCAACTGTCCCGGGATTAGCTGCATAATATCCTTTAAGCTGGTTGCCTGGAGATGGTCCATTGCTTGCCTTCCAATTGTGGAGCTAGTAGAGCTTCCTGCGGCGCTAGCTCTTGCGACTACAGTTACTTCGTCTAGTTCCAGCGAAGTTTCCCGTAGGATTACAACCAATTCTTTATCGCTATCAATATTAACCTCTGATGAATAGTTCTCATACCCCATCATCTGAACTTCAACAACAGCTGTCCCGGATGGAAGGTTATTCAGGACAGCAACTCCGTCAGAATTTGCCATTCCATATACACCATAGTCTTTGATGAGTACTAAAGCAGCAACAACCGGTTGTTTGTCTGCCTCATCCGAAATTTTCACCTTCAGTGACCATTTTTGATCTTTTTGAGGTTTATCAACTGCAGGTTTTTTTTCTTTAATGATTAAAATGACATTGTCGTTAATCTCATAAGTATAACCAGACTTACTCAATATTGCTTTTAGTACTGTATCAACATCTGTATTGGTAGCAGAATAGGTGATGCTTTTGATATTGCTAAATCCGTCTCCTGTCGTAAGATAACCAATCCCGGTCAACTTATTGATTTGTTTAAGACACTCTTCCAGTGTTGCGTTTTCTACTTTAAAGCTTTTTATCTTATGATCCTGGGCCTTTACATTATTCGAAAAAGCCAATAAAAATAAAAAAACCAAAAGTAATTGAGATGGTACTCTCTTTCTCATAAAATACGTGTATAATTATTTGTAATACTTAATCTTTATATCCGATTTCAATAATTCTATTTTCTACTTTAAATTCAACTTTAGAAACTTTAGACAGTTGGTCTAAAATAGTATTGAGGTTATCGTTAAGAGGGATCAGACCACTGAATTTTTCATGCTTAGCTCGCTCATCGCAGAACACAACATCAATATCATAACGCCTGCTAAGAATTTTGAATATATCCTTTAAGGGCATCTGGTTTAATCTCAGATTATTATTTACCCAAGAGGTGTATAATTCGGTATCAACTTTTGTAATTTCTATAGTTTCATCACTTTTATTGTAGCGAAACTGCTCACCCGGTGAAACTACAGCGGGCTCCACTTTATTTGAATTGTTGTCTGTGAAGATTGATATTGACCCTGAAACCAGCGTTGTTGCTGCAATATCTTCGTCCTGATAAGAAGAGATGTTAAATTTAGTCCCAAGCACTTTGATGTTGTAATTTTCTGTTTCTGCAATAAAAACTCTATTTGCATCAAGCACGACATCAAAAAAAGCCTCCCCTGAAATCTTCACTCTTCGCTCTCCTTTGCTGAAGCTTACCGGATAATGTATCGAGCTTTCTGCATTTAACCATACCCGTGTGCCATCACTTAAGACTAAAGAGTACGAACGCCCCTTCGGTATAATTAATTCGTTATATTCAACCAACTCTTTTTTTGAAGGTTTTATAAAATCTATTGAAGTCTTCTTTGAGCTACCAGATTCTTTGGTGTACGAAATTTCCTGTTTATTATTATCTATGTCCACACCCAGTAGACTTGCACTGTCGGAAGACAAAGAGTCTATTGAAACCAGCTTCCCACTTGCAAGCCTAAGGCTCACAACACCGGTAGCCGGTTTTATCTCTTTTTGAAGCGCTAAAGTGTCGTAACGATCGTTATTGTTTTTGGGTATAAAAATTAAAAGGGAAGTAATAATCAGTACAGCTGCCACCGATGCTGCCGCATAGATGTATCTGCTGTAATAGCGGAACTTCAGTTTTATCCACGCTGTATTTAAATTAACTTCATTTAGTTTAGAAGCATGTTCAGCATATTCTTTAATGATGGAATCATCTTCAGAAATGCCTGTTGTGTCAGACTCGTCAAGTATTGACTTGCTTATCCTTTCTGCTTCTTCAATTGCTTGTCTATATTTTTCGTTTATCGGAGTCATAATTCTATTTGATTAAAACGTGTAAATTTTAAAAAGGGTGACAATAAACATCACACACATCAAAAAAATGTTTTCGATGTGTGCGCGAGTTACGTGTTGGGTAAGTTTAAAATGATATGTAGGACAGCATTATAACTACAAATGAATTTCCAAAGTTATCTCTTAGTATTTTGTAAGCTCTTTGCTTAGTAGTCTTTACGGTATTCACTGAAATTCTGAGCTCATTAGCGACTTCGGTTACTGAAAGGCCCCTCATGGAAAGATTTAGGACTTTTTGAGCTTGTGGAGATAATGTTGCAATTGCCTGATCCAAAATCCTGAATGCCTCTTCTTTTATTAAATAATCTATTTCATTGGGTATTTCACCTGCTATTTCAATTTCCTCGTAAATTGTTTTATTTTTTCGAAGAAAATCAATACACTTGTTTCTGGTACAAAGGTATAGGAATGATTTAAATGCTATTTCATTCTTAAAAACAGGCTTACCCTTCCAAATACTTAAAAAAACATCTTGCACAATGTCCTCAGCATCAGGTTTACTATTCAGCAACTTCATTGCAAAGAAAAGCTGAGAAGTATAATACTCTTTAAAAATATTTTCAAAAGAGTAATATTTATCTGAAATATAAATATGATACATTGAAATTGAATTGAACGGTCACAAAGATACAAAAATGTTATGTAAAGGATAAAGTATCTTGTTTATTGTGACATTTCATGACTAAAATCTTCTATACTGGAAATAATCTTTATGTGAGATTCATTCAAGCAATGTGTGTTGTCGTTATTGGAAATTGTAACATACCGCTACTGTGCACAAATGCAATTTGTACAAAGCCCTCCTGCAAACCAAGGATTGCAGGAGGGCTTTTCTTTTAATCAGTTCCTTTAGTTCAACTACAAATTATAGCGAGTCAAATCAGATCAAATGTGACGTGATACTAGAAGCGCATAAAGAAATCCCATGTTTCTTTTGCTATCCAATTCACATCAGAGCCGGGATCTTTTACGTTATCGGTATGACCACCCACAAAGGAACCAAACAATACCGGATATTCTTCTGGAAGTCCTTTAAACTCTGTCGTGACATGAGTTGGCGTTGTGGCTATCGGTATTTCCGGCAATTCTTTTAATCCATTATCTTCGATGTGTGTCAACACGCAATACTTGCCACCTTGTTTGAGTTCATCTGAGTTAACATACTTGCAAAGTCCGTCTTCCGTACCTGTTGTGCTATAGAAGGCAAGAGGTTCGTGTTTGTTCTCGGGAAGATAAATGTTCCAGTTGGCGGGAGCATAACAAGCGACAGCACGAAGATCTTTCTGAAAATTTAACGATAACGCGTATGTAATCATTGCGCCAAAACTAAAGCCGCAACAAAATACGCGAGAAGTGTCAATACTCAATTTATCCTTAAACAAATTAAGCATATCGGCAAAGAAGATATGATCCTTGTCATCTCTTCCACGCCAGGGAGAGCGGTCGGTGTATCCCTCGGGTGCTACAAAAATAACAGGAACACCATCTCTTTCGGCATACGTTTTAAGACCATAAAAGTTCTGATCAACCATTGTTTGCATATGCCCCCCCATCATGTGCATGGCGAAAATCAAACGATACGTTTTGTTTTTATCGTAGTCTTTGGGGATGTCAATGGTGTATTGTCGGGAAAGTCCTGCACTTGTGATGGTATACGTTCCGCTCTTAAAATCTCCCAGGTCTTTGCCGTAACCGGCACTGGGAGTTGGCGCATTTTTTAACTTACGGGCATCATCGACTGATTGTGCATTGAGCGCAAAAAAAGAAGCTAAAAGGATAAAGAGGATAACTGTTTTTCTCATTGTTTATTATTTTTAAATGATTCTTGGTTACTTCGTATTACTTTTTACGTTCAGTTTTGTAAATAAAACCTGACACAGTTTAATTTACACAACCACTTTTTTTATTTTACTAATTATCATCTGTCAATTTAAGTAAGCCAGTAGAAGTTCCGAACCATTTATTTCCTTTTGAATCTATCGCAATTGCACGAACAGGGTCAATGTCTAATCCATTAACTTTTGTATAAGTAGTCCATTTTACTCCATCAAAAACAGAGATACCCCATCCATTTGAACCAAACCAAAGGTTTCCTTTAGTGTCCATATTTGCCGAAAGAATAGGAGAATTTGCTACCAACCATTCTGTTTCCGTGCCATGTCTTGTCCAGTTTACGCCATCAAATTCAGATAAACCTCCCCAAGTTCCAAACCACATGTTCCCCTTTTTATCTGTAACTATTGACATTACTCCATTACCAGCGATTCCATTTGTATTATCTGCGTGATAACTATAGTTACTCCAGTTATTATCCGCAAATTTTGAAACACCTCCATTGGTTCCAAACCACTTGTTTCCCTGTTTGTCAATCTCAATCGAAGCAACCAAATTGTCTATTAACCCATCGTTCGTACTGTAAGACGTCCAATTGACTCCATCATATTTAGCCACACCACTAATTGTACCAAACCATTTATTTCCTATTGGATCTATCGCTATCGAGGTGATAATATTGCTTACATTACAATTTAAAAAACCTTCATCATTTTTGTAATAATTCCAGTTTGTTCCATTTAAACTAACAATACCTTCTCCATTTGTTCCAAACCATTTAACTCCCTCTTTATCAATTGTGATAGCCAGAACTTGCGAGCCCCCGAAGGCAGTATAATTTGTCCAATTTGCGCCATCAAATTTAGATACTCCGTAATCAGTACCTATCCAAATATCATCTGAAGCATCAATTGCAATAGCGTGTATATTATTATTTGCTAGTCCATCTTTGGTAGTGTACATTGTCCATTTTAGAGAAGTTGCATCATCTACTTCATTTTTTTCACATGAAAAATTAACCAGTGAAATCAGAACCAGTAAAACAAAGTTTAAAGTTTTCATCATATTGTATTTAAAAATCATGTTTAAACTATCATACGTCTGTTTTGGCTTGCCATTAACGGTTTGGAGCTTTGCTCTCGGTTGGGTTAGCAGGACGTAGTCATGTCAACCTGATGCACCCGTTGAGGCGGACTAATGGACTTCATAGCAGTACGTCAGCCAGACTGACGCAAAGTCCGTGTTGAACTAAGCCCGCATACGCGGGTATCTTTTGACAAAAGTACCTGATTCTTTATATATTCGGACATTTTTTACCAGAAAAAATGTCCGAATATGAGTAATAAATCAGGTTTCACTTTTCTCGAGCTGGTTCATTAGGACTTGGAACACCTGTTGCGGTGTGGAATGAGTATTTTTAATAGGGGGTAGGTATATGACTGTTCAATATAATAAAAGCAGACAATCAATATGAAACTGATTGCCCGCTTTTGTGTCATTTCATAGTCTTCATCCATTTCGCAATTGTAACTTATTCCTTTTCCGTTTATTTGAAATTTTAAATACGATTCACAGTTGTCAAATGGTCTGTAAACCCATTGATTGTTTATTAAAAAGTCAGTCGAGATTGTTTTTATTGTGATTGTGTCTAATATTAACTTAAATAATTCTTGTCCGAATTTCTTCTCAATTTCTTGTTCTTTATTTTTTTGGGGCAATACTAATTCGGTCTGATTTTTTTCAGAATAATTTGTTTGCTGTTCATTTTGCCTTGCTTGTTGTCCACAAGATGTCAAAAATGTCAGAGCAATTATTGCATGTGTTGTCGTCTTCATAATATTAGACATAACGTGTTACCGCTTGCCGCAGTGGGGGATTTCGAAGTACTTCCCTGTCAACCAACAGAAACTTCGATAGAAGCAATGCACTTGATTTAACCACGTCAGCCCCCATTGCGGCAAGCGGCTGCTAGCGGTTCGGGCTTTTATTAGTCTTTGTCGTTATTATTCAATCTGTCTTTTTCGTTTGTAATGAAGTTGTGTCAGCCCTGTTTCAAATGATTTTGCACTTACAAATTCAAGTTGTTGTTCAGGTCTGTTGTCTTTAAATAGTCGTGTTCCGTTACCCACCAAAATAGGTATAATGGAAATTATAAATTCATCTATCAAGTCGTGCTGTAGAAGTTCATTGATTATTTCTGCTCCACCGTCACAATAAATGTTTTTTCCTTTTTCAGATTTTAGCCGTTGCACTAATTCTGTCAAGTTACCTGAATAGAATGTAGTTCTGCCAACACTTGGTCTTTCAGTTCTGGTTATTACATACACGTCTCGTTGTCCGTTGTCGTAGTGAGAAGAACCAATTTCTTTCAGCACATAATCATAAGTTTTTCTGCCAATAATTAACGTGTCAATGTTTGCCGTAAATTCTGCATAGCCGTAATCTTCCCCTTCTTTTTCAACTACTTTCAGAAAACTCAGGTCGTCATTTGGTTTTGCAATGTAGCCGTCTAAACTTATCGCTATAAAAAGTGATAATTTTCGCATTGTCGTTTTGTTTCTTCTTGTCTATATTATTTTGTGTTGTCGTCTTCCAGCCTAACCGCTAACGGACGGAGGATTTGCAAGGTTGCGCGGGGGGGATATCCACTATCCCTCGTAATCTCGCAAATCCTGTGTTCTACGATGTCGCCGTAAGGTGAGGAGTAGAATGCAGGATGTAATCCTCCGTGTTGTAGCCAGTTATTTTTTTTCAAATATTCCATTCTTGATTTTGTCATCTGAAAATGCTGTTTCAATCTTACATCAATATTTTTCTCCGAACCATAATCATTTATATATCGATTGTAAATATTTTCAGCTAATTTACTTGTTGGTTTTAAATGGTTTTATCGAACTTGTAAACTGTATGTATTGAGGAATGGTTTGATATTTATCAAGCACCCCTATTGCCGTGCATCCTACCCCGGTAGTTTGGTAGTCGAAATTGAATGTTACACCATCCGATTTGATTAGATCATAAGTGTATTTTGCCTTTGACAAATTTTCGGTGCTGTAATGATAGCAATTGAAATTGAATGGTTTAGTTGCCGAAAATTCTATGCCAATGCCATCCTTGTTTGATAGTGTTACCCACTTGTTGTCGGTGCGCAAGCCACAATCCTGAGGTATTAAATAGGGTTCAAACATCGCATCAACTGTCGACTGATAGTTCCCAATACGGTAGCCGGTTTTGCGGTCGGGATAATTCTCCTGCGGCCCACGTCCAAACCATGCTACATTTTGCATTTGGTTATCGAAAACCCATTTTGTTCCGATGCGTGGCAACGACATGGGCATTTTTCCTTTCGGATTAATCGTGTGCTGTAAACTAATTTCACCGTTGGGCGAAATCGTATAAATCATCTCGTTTTCGAAGCCATCCCTGCCTGAATTTCCAAAAAGAGCAGTTTCAAGAATACTGACAATTACATTTTCAGCCTTCTTTTCAACGTGAAATGATTCAAGTTTCGACTTCATTTTATCCAGACCGATGGAGTACCATGCGTTAGCAACCATCCTTCCGTAGCCCTCGGTTCTGGGAGATATACTAACTGCAGGATTGGTCCAGTCGTCCTGTTCGTTTGCCAGAGGGGCACGCCAAACATTGAGTTGCGCTCCCTGTTTCAGCAATTCTGTACCCATGTATTTCATGGAGTACAATTGTCCATTGGCTTTGTTAAAGGTATAATCGAAATTTACGCCGGATACAATTAACTGTTGCTCATTATCTGTCACTTTTAACGGATTGTTCTGGTGCTGTGCCAATTTTTCATTGGCTGGAACAATCCATGGCAATTCCAATTGATCCCAACACAGTTCAAAACCCTTGGGCGCCCATCGTGCAGCTTCTTTCGAATGAAAACTAACTGTTACCAAATAGGTTGCACCATCTTTCAGTTGAGGCTTTTGGATCGGAAGAACGTAGACTTTTTTTGCTTCCGGTTCTATATCCACCTCCAATTTTCCGGAAGCTATTGATATTCCGTTTTCTTCCAAATTCCAACGTACTTCAAAGGCATTCGTATTGGTAAAAAAGTTTCGGTTCTGCACTTCAATTTCCATTTTTTCGGCATTGCTCCACTTTACAGAAATGGGTTGAGCCGACTTTTTCATTTGCCACATTTCAGGCTCTACGCGGCGGTCGGGCCAGATGCTACCATAGGTACGTGCTCCAATTCCATAGCTGAAAAACTCGCCTTCTTTTTGCTCCTGTTCAAAATCGAGCCACAAAGCTGCACGATTTTTTAAGTCGGGTTTTGCTACAAATAAATCATTGATTTCAATCGCTTTGGGGAAAATACCCACCTGATCGATAATGGCATCGCATAAATAATTGGATAAATGCTGACCCTGTGTCTCGGCATTCTTGCCCACATTAAGTGGAAAAGGGAAATTGGTAATTTTCCCGGTGACTGGTGTTTCAGCCACCTTTTGGTTGTCGATAAATAGTGAAATCGATTTCCCGTCATAAACGCCTGCCACATGATGCCAGTTTTGTAACCAATCTTTGGGTAATGCACCACTAACAACTGTTTTTTTCGAAGTGTAGATGTAGAAATTGAGCGAGTTGTCACCCATTTGCTGCAAGCCAAATTGATTGTTTCCTTTGGAGAGCAGTACTCCACCCGTTTTCATTAAATCGCGTGGGAAAATCCAAAACGAAACCGTTAATTTATTTCCTGAGATTTCAATATTTCTATCCTGATAAACTTCTACCCACTGATCGTGACCATTCAGATCAATACCTTTTCCATCGTGTCCGGCAACCAGTTTGGCGCGTCCCATGATGTGCGTTGCTACCTTGTTGGGTGAGGAATCGGTCAATTTGCGAACTGGCTCGCGCAAGCCCGGACTCACGAAATCCCAGATTGCTCCGCCCATGATGCGTGGATACTGATAAATCACATCCCAATATTCGTCCAGTCCGCCACCGGCATTTCCGGCAACGGAAAGGTATTCGTCCATAAACGAGGGTCGCGGATCAACACTTTCAGGAACCATTCCCACCCGTGTTTTGAGGTCAAAAGGTGTTGGGTAACGGGGCCCGATAATCTCTTCGCAAGGGTGTGAAAAAGCATTTCCGCCATACATCCAATTACGGGTAGTATCGTATTTCTTTCCTTCATCAATCACGGCACAAATATTCTTCCCTTCGCCACTTTCGTTTCCGGCGCTCCAAAACAGAATACTGGCATGATTTCGGTCTCGCAACACCATTTTGCGAACCCGCTCACGGTACATGGGCTCCCATTCGGGTTTATCACTTAAATATTCAGTGGCATGAGCTTCATCTCCCGCTTCGTCAATAATATACAATCCATATTCGTCGGCCAACTCCAGATACCTTGAAACTGGCGGATAATGTGAAGTTCGCACACAATTGATATTGAATTGCTTTAGTATTTCAAAGTCTTTCCGGATGGTAGCTTCGTCCATCGTATGCCCCAAATCGGGATGTTGCATGTGCGAGTTAATGCCATTTAGTTTGATGGCTTTTCCGTTCAGATAAAAAACCTGATGGCGAATTTCGGTCTCTTTAAAACCAATGCGACCGGCAATTACCTCTTCGGTTTTACCTTCGCTGTTGATTAATTCCAGCGTTAACTGGTAAAGATTGGGTGTTTCGGCGGTCCACTTTAGGGGATTTTTTACCAATGAAGAAACATTGATGATTTGCTTATTATCAGCACTCATTTGAATTGCATCGGAAGTAAAATTCTGAACCAATACATGCTGCGCATTAAACAGCGAAGTGCGAACTTTGTAGTTCTGTTTGTCGGTTTTCGATTGGTTATTTACCGTAATCTGCAAATTCAGTTTTGCGTTCTCATAGTTTTCGTCCAGGTCGGTAGTGGCATGCCAGTCGAAGATATGTACATCCGATTTTGCATACAGCCAAACATCGTCGAATATACCAGCCAGGCGCCAATAGTCCTGACTTTCGAGATATACACCATCTGAATATTTAATTACGTTTACGGCTAGGGTATTTTTTCCTGGTTTCAGGAAACTGGTAACATCATATTCGGCAGGCTCCTGCGCGCCTTCGTTGTATCCAACTTCCTGTCCGTTGATCCAGACAAACGATGCCGAAGCGGTTTTCTCCATGCGCAAAAAAATGCGTTTGCCTTTCCAGTTCGCTGGCAAAGTAAACGATTTGCGATACGAGCCAGTCGGGTTGTATTCGCGGGGAACAAATGGCGGATTGGCGCGAAACGGTTGTGCAACATTTCGAAAAAAAGGATCGCCAAACCCCTGCATTTCCCAGTTGGAGGGAACAGTAATTTCAGACCATTTCTGATCATTAAAGTTTAATGTAAAAAAGTCCTTGGGTGTACCTTCCGGAGTATTGGCAAAATGGAATTTCCACTTTCCATTCAGCGAAAGCACATTTTCTGACTTTGATTGCTGAAGATTTAATGCTTCATCAACCGATTTCAAAGGAATACAAACCGTATGACCTTCAGTCTGGTTGGTTTCAAATACCGCTGTATTTTCGATGAAATCATAAACGTTCGCAAATTTCGATTGCTGTGCTGAGATTGTAAAACTTGCCAGAATGATAAATAAACCAACTATTTTTTTCATGCTCGATTACTTTTTTATTTTTTCGGGAAGATAAACAAAAAAAGGCTTATGCTTTATCAGTTCTGATTCAGAAAATAGCACAAAGGTTTGCGCTCGTAAATTTCAATTGTGAGTCAGAGAAAACAAATCCCTTCTCTTTGAGCTTTTCTTTCAGAAATTTATTTATAGCTTCTATATGTACTTCTTTAGGTTTCATGTCAATATTTAATCTTTGTGTGCTCAGTCTGTATAATTGGCTACAACGGTTTCGGGCTTTGCGTTCGGGCGGGTTGGTGGGACGAAGTCCTTGCAAAACGAGGCGCGCGCGGGCGACGACACTTCGCACACCCACGTCACACCCGCCTGACGCCAAAGCCTAATGTTATGAGCTGGCATTTTTCAATCAATCTTCTCAATCAAATTATTCTTCAGCCACAAAGAATATTGATTTCTTAATGATTTCAAAGTTTTCCAATTTTGTATATTTCCTTCTTTGGACAAAGTAACATTGATAATAGTTAGTTTTGTCTTCTTAGGATTAATATCTTCTAATTGATATTTTACATTTGCAATAGTATCAATTACAATTGAATTTTCACTTTCACGAACTATATTATCTGTTTGGTAATAACTAATAAAGCCATAATTTAATGAATCTCTTTGGTAGAAGTCACAGTTATAACCTAGTTGTTTTATTGAGCTAATAACTGAATCTTTGGGAAGTTTAATGTTGTAAGATTTATCAATAAGAATAGTTCCCTGAGGGGTTTCTTTCCAAATGACAGAAGTTGAGCAAAATGCAAAAAATGCAATTCCTAGCAATGCAAATCTTGAAACAGATTTAATTTTTTCTTTTGTTATCAAAACGTGACTCTCTTTGCGATTTATCAAATAATGACTCAATGGAAGAATTAATAACGCTATATAATCTGAATAATCAATTACTCTATGTATCGATATGAAAGATGTTTGATTAACAAAATCAATTATGGGTGTAAACAGAGGAAGTTTCCAAATAATAAATCCGATTCCCGTAATCAATGAAATAGACTTTCTAAATCGAGGTATAATTGAAGCCACAAACATTGGAAAAATTAATAATCCTGCAAAATCGGATAGTTTTCCTGTTGTCAAATTTCCAAATTCATATTTCAAGTAAAAATCATTTAGTAACAATACTACTAAACCTATAATGAAATAATGATTTAGAATCAATTCTTTTTGTTTCATAATCTACATTTGTTGAAGTTCACGCGCGCTTGCCCATAACGTCTCGGGGCTTTGCGTTCGGGCGGGTTGGCGGGACGAAGTCCTGTCAACCCGAGATGAATGCCTGCGCGGGGCACGAAACTCCGCAAACCACGTTACGCCCGCCTAACGCCAAAGCCGTGTTGTGTGCTGGCTTTCAGTTCGTTTTTATAATAGTTTTATTTTTACCACTTTCCCATTCCGGTCAGCTATGTCTCAAAAAATTCAAATCCATAAATTAAAAAATGCCCACTGTCAGATCAAGTCTGAACTATTACAAGCACAAAGCTCCAAGTTTGCACGTCAGCCCGCCTGACGCAAACCCCGTGTTGGCGGTATGTGCTTTTAATGTGTCCAATTTTCAACTTTCCCGTTGTCCTCAATCCAAATTTCAATATAAATGTCCTCTGATATTGGTTTTCCCTTGTCTTTGATAATGTCAAATTTAAGATCTTTCAAAGCGTTGAACATTTTGCTAATGCAAAAATTACACTCGTAATACTTTTCAATTTCTTCGTCAGTATAAAGCATTCTAACCCTTGATTCGTTCCCGTTCTCGTCTATTCAATTTTTCCATTTCTCAATTCGCCACAATTTATAATGTCAACAAGAAATAAACTATCGTTCTCAATTTTATAAATTGCTTAATAACCTCTCCAACAATTAAAAGATGCTCCGTCTCTAAATGCAAGTCCAAAAAGTTGTTCTTTCTTTGCTATGTCTTGTCGTTGTAAATATTGTTCAAGAATAAGGTTGTAAGTCGCAATTGTATCTTTACCATAAATCACATAGTCTGGCATTTGTGGACTTGCTAAAATTTGCACTGAAACCGCCATTTCTTATAGCCTATGTTGCCTGCTGGTGTTTGTTGTATGTAGCTTATTGTTAATATAAAAAACCAAATAACCAAAGTGGAATTTCGTTACGAAAACCTATTGTTATCCCGTCGAGAGCAAGAAAAGCATTATTTAATCCTTTTATCTGCTTGGTTGATTTGTGTTTTCCACCAATTTCAAAATAATATTTTCCGTCTATACAAAAATCTGTCTGTTCGGTGTATGTAACTTTATGATTTTGTTGTAGTTGATTAAAGAAAAAAGTTTCACGCAGATTGCCTATTTCGGGATTTTCTGCTGAAAGAGCATAACTATAATTTGTGTTTTGAAGATAGATTTTTTCAGGTTTAACCATTTGTCTTATTCCTGTGGCTTTTTGTCTGAGCAACAAAACACTGTGTGATTTTTCAAGAAGTTGCAGATAGTTCATTAAACTAACACGGGTAACATCTACCATTTGGCTCAATTGTGAAATGTTGGGTGTAAAGGGCACCATTTCTGAAAGTATGTAAAACAGCTTTTTGATTCTGTTAATTGAGTAAAAATCAATGCTTTCTACGTTGGGCAAATCGCTCTCCATTACCGTATTGAAGGTTTGTAAAACACGTTCACCGTAGCCTGCTATATCTTCTTGGAAATACGGATAATAACCGTATTGAAGGTATTTTTGAAATGCCGGAAGAAGTATTGCTTCTTTATTTAGTTTTTGGGCAATGGAAACGTGGTTTTCAAGAATATCTTCGAGTAAAAATGCGTTGTGCGACTTTTGTAGCAAGCCTTCAAAAATCAAAAACTCACGAAATGATAAACCAAATAGCTGATAATGCCTTACACGACGGCTCAAATCTGCATCTGCTTTGAAAATCTGCAACATAGAAGAGCCTGTAAAAACAATTTTAAGTTTCGGAAAGTCATCGTAAATATTTTTGATTTCCTGAGACCAATTTGGATATTTATGCACCTCATCTAAGTATAACTCCTGCCCACCAAGTGAATAGAAATCATCGGCAAGCGAATACAAGTTATTGGTAGTGAAATAAATATTGTCTAAGCTTACAAACAGTACATTTTCGGGATTGTTTCCGTGTTGCTCTTTTATGTGTTGCAAGAGCATTGTGGTTTTTCCTGTTCCGCGTGCTCCTGTAATGGCGGTCAAACGGTTGTTCCAATCTATTTGACTTTTTAGATAGCGCTCAAAACGCATATCTGTTTCTTCTAGCTTGCGATAAAATGCTGAAAATAACTGTTTCATATCTTTGAATTACTTTTTGCAAAGATATAAAATGTATTTTTAATAATACAATATATCTTCATTTTTGTATTCTGTAAAACACATCTTTCGGCTTATAAGTCTTTTAAGTAATTGAAACACAGTTTATCTTTTTTTCTCTCTCAATTCGTCCGCTTTCTTATTTTGATAGTCCCACTTACCAAGATAATCTTTATTAATCAATTCCTTTATAAGTTCATCTTTACTAATTTCAAAAAGAGCTAGATATTTGTTCTCATTTTCTAAACATTCAGTAACAGATTTTGGTACATTAAAATCATCTGTAAGCATTCGGTAAAGTCCGTGTTTTATTGCAAGGTTTTATAGTTTTTGAATATTTTCTTTCAAAAACTTGCAAAACATTCAGAGTCGATTTG
>ENA-UOOI01001979-UOOI01001979.1-fermentation-metagenome-genome-assembly--contig:-NODE-1979-length-19252-cov-7.143408_pt1 | contig 19252 bp, 16 predicted proteins | sample MGYA00245779_ERZ724027 | MGnify/ENA primary metagenome ERZ724027 (study PRJEB28704, sample SAMN03018318) | fermentation metagenome | biome: anthropogenic terrestrial biome; feature: soil; material...
TGAAGGGCTTTGCTCAAGCTCATGAAGAACTTCAAAATATGTTCCTAGAAAAATATGGGAATGCGTTTACACAAGATTCTTGACACTACCTCCCATCATGTCCCAAAGCTATATCCCTAAACAAAAGATTTCTATATTTTTTACTTGCTTTTGAGAAATTGACCAATTATATCTTGCTCCATTCATCGAACACTTGCTTTCCTATTGCAAATGTTTCACGTGAAACATTTGCCTTAAAAGCAATATCCCTGAAAATTAAACTAGCTTACAATTGCTACATTTAACTCGCTAAATAATCAATGCTCTACTCTCTTCGTAAATATACTTTCTCTCTTCGATAAGAGTTCTATTATTTACCGGAAAATTAATTAGCTATTTTTAAACCCTCTTGGCAAAAGTTAATTACTATCTTTTAGCTATTTTGTATAGATTTTATGGAGTTCCCTTTTACTCCCCTAGAATTACCTTTAATTAATTCCAGGGAGATAATCTATACAAAAATGTACGGAACTATAAACAGTCAATTCAATCATATGCAAACCAATACATATTAATAAGCATTATTAAGAACTTTGTCTGAAAGTAATTGTTATACCCCTTGTATTTTTACCTCTAATAAGTAAAAACATTAACTACCTATGTTATATATAACTAGTTATCGAAAGTCGTAACGTTTTACTACTTTCATTAGTTTGACTCTTATACTAGTCGAACTAAAATAATAGCCTGTGCTTCTCGCACAGGCTACCTTTATTATTCTTCAATACCGAGAAAGTTAATTATCCGTTCCAAATCATCATCATCGTAATATTCAATTTCGATCTTACTGATTTTCTTACCAGGTTTAATAACAACTCTTGTGCCTAATTGTTCACCAATCTTGTTAGATAGATCATCCAAAAATATATTTTTCTTTTTTTGTCTTTCTTTCTTGGGAGTAGTTCCTTCAACTAACTTACGTATATATTCTTCTGTTTGCCTGACGCTCCAACCTTCAGTTATTATATTTTTGCAAATATCATTCTGCATTTTTTCGTCGTTTAAAGCTAAGAGCGCTCTAGCATGTCCTGGCGTTAATGTTTCACGTGAAACATTTTCCCTTACATAAGCAGATAGTTTTAGTAATCTAAGTGTATTAGTAACTGCTACCCGACTTTTCCCTACCGCATTAGCTATTTCTTCTTGGGTCATAGCAAATTTTTCTAATAGATTTTGGTAAGCTTGCGCTTCTTCAATAGCGTTTAGATCGTCTCTTTGTAGGTTTTCTATTAAAGCCATTTGACTCATACCCAAATCATCCAGCTCTTTAATTAAAGCAGGGATTTCAGATAATCCAGCAATCTTTGCTGCTCTCCAGCGTCTTTCACCAGCAACTAACTCATATCCATTACTGGCTTTTCTTAACAAGATTGGTTGTAAAACTCCATGTACTTTTATCGATTCAGCTAATTCGTTTAATGCATCAACATCAAAGTTTTGTCTTGGTTGATAGGGATTAGCAATGATTTGATCCAGGGGTATTTTTTTTACAGTATCGGTATCTGACGTAGGTAACAAAGCTCCTAACCCTTTACCTAGAGCTTGTCTGCTCATTTTGCAAAACCTCCTGAGCAAGTGCCCGATATGCGATAGCTCCTTTAGAATCTGGCGCATATTGTAGAACTGGAAGCCCAAAACTTGGTGCTTCACTAATCCTTACATTTCTAGGAATCATTGAATCAAATATTTGTCCAGGGAAGTATTTTTTTACTTCATCAACTACCTGATTAGATAGATTGGTGCGAGGATCATGCATTGTTAGTAAAACGCCTTCTATGTTTAATTGAGGATTTAAATTGTTTTTAACCAGTTGAATAGTTGTTACTAGTTGGCTTAATCCTTCTAACGCATAATATTCACATTGAATTGGGATCAATATTCCATTAGCTGCTGTTAAAGCATTAATAGTTAGCAATCCCAACGAAGGAGGGCAGTCGATGAGAATAAAGTCATAATTTCCCACTAGAGGTTCTAAAGCTTTTTTAAGGCGATATTCTCGTGATATCAAGGACACTAACTCGATTTCCGCTCCTGCGAGATTAATCGTTGCAGGAGCAACAAAAACTCCATTTGCTTCTCTAATAATCGATGTTAAAGGAACACTTTCGATTAAAACGTTGTAAACACAATTATCTAGTTGATTTTTGTCAATGCCAAAACCTGTTGTTGTATTGCCTTGAGGATCGCAATCAACAACTAATACTTTTTTACCATTTTCCGATAATGCTGCCGCCAAATTAATCGTCGTTGTACTCTTGTGGAGTAGAGCTCATCGCCCTCTCCCCGAACCGTGCATGAAGCTTTCACTTCACACGGCTCTCCAGGGTGTTCCACCCCTGCACCCCTTCGCCACGTAATAGGTTTTCCCTATCTCAGACTACTACAGGTGCTCCGCCCCTTGATCTTCAAATTAGCCAGCCATGGCCTAGCTTAAAGCAGAAGATCTTGGTTCCCGGGTTTCCAGATGCACACTACGCCAGACTTTAGACTGCTGCTATACCCAGGCCGTCTTTTCCCATATGTAGGGGAACAACTTGAGGGAGTAGGCCATCCCTTGCCGTTTAGACGACATTTTAGGCGCTAACTGAGTTTTACACAGCTTCCTATTCGTAGTCGTAGTCTGACTCAGGCTCGACAAACCTAGTTTGCCTTGTTCCTAGAGCTTCACCCAATGTGTATGGCCACACATTAAGTGTCTAGTCAGCCTTACTGAATTTAATCAGCAGTGGTATACCACATTGTTCATCTGAACTTAGCCCGGCGCACGCCTACGCCGCCTTTTTGGTTAACGACGGCAACAATTTTTCCCATTACCTCGCCTCCCTTCTCTAAAACATAATTTCTCTACAAAGATCAAGCATCCTGCTTAAGTATTTATTAAAGAGGTGCTTTTGTAGGAGTTCCTGCTTTGCGAGGATATTTTTTAGGTGTTTTTACGATCTTCTTGATCAAAACCAAGGATCTGCTACCCATTTCTTGCGGAAGTTGGTATTTTATTACATCCTCTATTTTTCCACCTAGAATTTTTAGAGCATTTTTGCATTGCTTTATTTCTTCCTCAACATCCGGTCCTTTTAGAGCAATAAAATAACCACCTATTTTAACAAACGGTAAACAGTATTCGGACAAAACTGCTAAGTTAGCAACTGCTCTTGCTGTAGCTATAGAATACTTTTCTCTGTGTAAGGGTTCTTGAGCGGCATCTTCAGCTCGAGCGTGGAGTGGTAAAACACCTTTTAAACCTAGAGATATTTTTGTTCTTTCTAAGAATGCTACACGCTTTGCTAATGAATCTAATAACACATAATCAGGTTCTTGTTTCGCTATAGCCCAGATAAAACCAGGCATGCCAGCACCAGTACCGACATCAATTACATTATTTCCCTCTATATAATCAAGTGCTATAAGGCTATCAATTACATGTTTAATAGCAAACTCTTCTGGATCAATAATTGCAGTAAGATTTATCTTTTCATTTTCCGTAATTACTAATAAAGCGTATTTCAGCAGAGCATTTAATTGCTCTGCTGAATATTGGGGTTTATATTTTTTTATAATGTTGAGGAAGAGTTTTTGTTCTTCATCAGTCCACATGTATACCTCTTCCTTTCAAATAAATAATTAAAGCTGTTATATCTGCTGGTGACACACCACTAATACGAGATGCTTGCCCCACAGAACGTGGTTTAATAGCAGTTAACTTCTCTTTTGCTTCTGATGACAAACCAATAATCTTAGAGTACTCTAAATCAATATCTAATGCTAAAGCTTCCACTTTTCTAAACTCTTCCACTTCGGCTAAAGCTCTACTTATATAGCCATCGTATATGATTTGAGTCTCAACTTCATAAATTACATCACTAGATAACTCTTGGCGATCTTTATCCAAAATGCTCAGTTTTTCATAATCCATCTCAGGTCTACGTAAAATATCTGCTAAAGTGGCAACATCTTTTAGGAGCATACTACCTATTTGAACCATAAGTTCGTTCACTGCACTAGTAGGATAAATTTTAGTATTTTTTAAGCGAGCAATTTCATTTTCTATGGCCATTTTTCTGTTATTAAACATTGCCCAACGTTTATCATCTATTAAACCTACTGCCCTAGCTTTGGGTGTAAGGCGCAGGTCGGCATTACTTTGTCTAAGTAAAAGTCTATATTCAGCTCTACTTGTCATCATCCTATATGGTTCTTCGGTCCCCTTAGTAACAAGGTCATCAATTAGAACTCCGATATAAGCTTCAGAACGATCCAGAACAAAAGGTCCCTTACCTTTAATCTTCTGTACTGCATTAATACCAGCAATCAAACCTTGGGCAGCTGCTTCCTCATATCCTGAGCTACCATTAATTTGGCCAGCACAGTATAGACCTGGATACTTAATAAGCTCTAAAGTCAAATCAAGTTCGCGGGGATCTATAGCATCATATTCGATAGCATACCCCGGTCTAACGATCTCCACATTCTCTAGACCTGGTATAGTTCTTAAGAATTCTAATTGTATCTCTTCTGGTAAAGAAGTCGAAACGCCAGCTAAATATTTTTCTGTTGTATAGAGACCTTCTGGTTCAATAAATATTTGGTGTCCTTCTCTGCCAGGAAATTTAACTAATTTAGCTTCAATCGAAGGACAATAGCGAGGACCTACACCAGTGATAGCCCCACTATACATAGCGGCTTTAGTTAGATTTTTTTCAATTATTTCATGAGTTATAGTGGTTGTATGGGTGATATAACAGGGTACATCATCAGGTCTAATTTCTACTTCATCATAACTAAAAGAAAAAGGTACTGGTTCACTTGGTTGTTGATCAAGCTTACTGTAATCAATGGTTTTTCCATCAACTCTTGGTGACGTACCTGTTTTATATCTAAGTAAATGTAATCCCATAGCTCTTAAACTTTCACTTAGCTCAGAAGCTGATTGTTGTCCACTTGGTCCAGCTAAATAATTAACTTCTAAACCGATAAAAACTTGTCCACCTAGATAAGTACCTGTAGTGAGAATAACTGCTTTACTTCGATAAACACGGCCGGTTTTTAATATGACTCCTTGTACTTTTCCTTCTTCTATTAGTAGCGATGTTACATTACCTTGTTTAACCCAGAGATTTTCTTGGTTTTCCATAACATATCTCATACGTTGAGAATACCGATGTTTATCAGCTTGTGCTCTTAATGCTTGCACAGCCGGACCCTTTTTGGTATTAAGCATCCTTAGTTGGATATAGGTAGCATCTATATTTCTACCCATTTCTCCACCTAAAGCATCGATCTCTCTAACTATATGACCTTTACCTGGACCACCAAGAGAAGGATTGCAATCCATCGCAGCAATATTTTCTTTATTTACAGTAAGGGCTAAAGTCTTCATACCCATTCTTGCAGCAGCAAGTGCAGCTTCCGAACCAGCATGGCCTGTACCTACAACAATTACATCATAGTCCAAAACATTCACCTACTTCCCTAAACAGAATTCTTGGAATATTTTATCTATTATTTCTTCTTTGACTGTTTGCCCAGTTACCTCACCTAAAGATAGATATGCTTGTCTAATATCAACTACCAATAAATCCATTGGTTGATTGTAAAGGTTAACCTCTACTTGACTAAGAGACTCTGCAGCTCGTTCTAGTGCTCTACGATGCCTCACCCTGGTCAAAAGAATTTCCTCGGTTGTTTCATAACCAGAAAAACCTACTTGATTTTCTAACTCATTAAAAAAATCAGTAAACCCAGTACCTTCTTTTAAAGAAAGTGGTAACAGCTTACTATTTAAGTTTAGTGCATCTAGATCGTCTATTTTAATTTTAGCAGGCTTATCTTGTTTGTTAAGCAAAATTAAAACAGGTTTATCCCGGAGAAGAGTAGCTATTTGCTTGTCTTCTTCTGTCAGAGCTTCACTATTATCTAATACCCATAGACAAAGATCTGCTTTTTGTAAATATTCTCTTGATTTGCTAACACCTATAGATTCTACAGGATCAACTGTCGATCTTAGTCCAGCTGTATCGGCAATTATCACAGGAACTCCTCTGATATTAATCTCTACTTCCACAACATCTCGAGTAGTTCCCGGAATATCGGTAACTATAGCTCTTTCTTCTTTAGCTAAATAATTAAGAAGACTTGATTTACCAACATTAGGTCTGCCAACTATTGTTACTAAAAATCCCTCGCGTAAAGATTTCCCTCTGGCAAAAGATTCGGTTAACTTATTAATATCTCCAATTATGGACTGTACCTTTTCTTTGAGACTAAACCTGTCAGGTTCTTCAACATCTTCTGGATAGTCTATACTAGCTTCAATTGCAGCAAGTATACCGAGCAATACTTGTCTGTTTTTTTCAATTGTTTTAGATAAGTCGCCCTCTAAAATTCTAAATGCCACTCGCAGTGATGTATCTGTTTTAGCTCTAATTACATCAATTATGGCTTCGGCTTGAGCTAGATCTATTTTACCATTTAGAAAAGCTCTTTTACTAAATTCTCCGGGTTCAGCTAATCTTGCTCCTGCTGTAATTACAGCTTCTAAAACTAGTTCAGTAACTTTTAAACCACCATGACAATGGATCTCTACAACATCTTCGCCAGTAAAACTGTGGGGACCAGGCATAACCACCCATAAAACTTGATCAAGGTGCTTACCATTATCTACTACATACCCTAAAGTCATTTTCCGGGGTAATAATTTTGTCAAATCAACACTAGCCAAGTTATTGGCTATTTCAATTGATTTTGTTCCGCTTACTCTAATAATGCCAATACCGCCTTCACCAAGCGGTGTGGCTATCGCTGCAATAGTATCCATATTGTGCCCTCCAAGGGATATTATCTTTTTTATATTATGGATTTTACGCTTTCTTTTGATTAAAAAGGGTGCGCACCTCAAGGTACGCACCTTATCAGCTTACTTTTTTAAGGCAATAACCACACGACGATAAGGTTCTTCTCCTTCGCTGAATGTGGTAACCATCGGGTCATCCTGTAAAGCAGTATGGATAATCCTTCTTTCCTGAGGATTCATTGGTTCTAAAGAAACTTTTCTTCTTGTGTGTTTCACTCTGTCTGCTTTCTTACGAGCTAAATCAATTAAAGATTCTTCTCTTCTTTTTCTGTAACCAGAAGCATCAAGAATTACTCTTGTCCAGGAAGAGGCTTTTTTATTCACAACCAACCCTGCTAAATACTGCAAAGCATCTAATGTTTCGCCACGGCGACCAATAATAATACCAATATCAGAGCTATCAATTTCAATATACAAGTTTTCTGCTTCTTCTCTTATATCTATTGTAGCAGTGATACCCATTTTCTCTACTACTTCTGTTATAAATTTTAAAGCTATTTCTTTTTTCTTATCTTTTTCATCTTTAATCTCTACAACAATTTTGGCTTCTTTAGTGCCAAAGCCCAAAAAGCCTTTTTTACCTTCATCAATAATAGTAACATTGATATCTTCTTTTGTTACATTATTTTCTTTTAATACTATCTCAATAGCTTCTTCAACTGTTTTACCAGTTTGTTCAACCCTAATCATTTTGTTTGCCTCCCTCTACCCCCGCCTTTTTCCTATTAAAGAGCATAGTCATAACACTATTTTCAGCATATGACAGCACATAGGTAGCAAATAAGTACAAAGAGACTCCCGAAGCTATAGTCATACCAATGAAAGTAATAAAGATAGGAAATGTAATTGCTGTTGTTTTATTGGCATCTGTCGCTTCTGCTGACATTTGAAAGTAGGCTACTAAGCCAGTTAGCAAAACTAAAATAAGATCTGGCTTACTTAGATCTTTGATCCACAAGAAACTAACGCCTGTAACATCTGTACTGCGTAGCACATTAAACAGAATTATAGCAATAGGTAATTGAAGTAATGCAACTAAACAACCACTAAAAGGGTTAGCTTTTTTTTCCTTGTATAGCTCCAAAATCCTTTTGTTTGCTTCTTGAGGATTGTCTTTATATTTTTCCTGAATCTCTTTTTGTTTTGGTGCCAACTCTTTCATCTGTATCATAGATTTTCTTTGTGTCCATGATAATGGGATTAAAACTAAACGATATGTTACAGTCAACAACAAAATGGCCATTCCATAATTATTGGTCAGACCATAAAAGAATTGCAGTAAATCTGCAAACCATTTGCTTATAAATTGCAAGCTTTCCTACCTCCATTACTTAACAGGATCATATCCTCCAGGATGAAAAGGGTGGCATTTCAAAATTCGCTTTATTGCCATAATAATCCCTTTGCCTGTACCATAACGCTCGATAGCTTCTATGGCGTAATTAGAACAGGTAGGGTAAAAACGACATTTACCTGGGAAAAGTGGCGAAATAAATAACTGGTAGCCTCTAATTAACATTAATAAAAATTTTTTCATTTTCCATCGGACTCCCAGACTAATTTCCACTCTTTGGCTTTCTCTCCTCTTTTATTAATAAAGAAGAACGCCACAATGCTTGTCTAAGGCTATGGTTTAAACCATTAAAATTAGCTTTGTTAGCACCCATTCTAGCACTTATAACAATATCATATCCAGGCACAATATGGGGGTAAAAATTTCTAACAATTTCTCTCATTCTTCTTTTAATTAAATTGCGCATTACACTGTTACCAACTTTTTTGCTTACAGAAAAACCAATTCTACTATAATCTAATTTGTTTGGCAGATAATGGATTACAACAAGTGAATCAGCAGAATATTTGCCCTCTCGATACACTTTTCCAAAATCGCTATTACTCTTTAAACGTTCCAAAGTGTTGTCACCCCACTTCTGCCCCCTAATGCTTGCTCTACATAGCAGTAGCGGAGCCATTTTAGGCTCCGCTCCTATTACTTTTTAAGCACTGATTACCTTGCGACCCTTACTGCGGCGGCGTCTAATCACGTTGCGTCCGCCTGGAGTGCGCATTCTCGCCAGGAAACCATGGGTTCTTTTACGACGACGAACCTTTGGCTGGAATGTCCGCTTCATACCTGGCTAACCTCCTTTTGCCGCCAATGCTGGCCTGATAATGCCCCAAATTCGCATTCGAACAGGCATTCTCGCTCAATTATAGAGCATTCTTAGAACTCATGTCAAGAAACTGTGCTCATCACAATAAGATTATGAATGATTTTTAATAAGTAATAGGTAAAAATAACGCTTTCCCTATTTTATGGTTCTCTCCAGACTAACAGTAGTTCGGTCTCACAATACTTATTGTATCTTAGTCATAACTTATTTAATCATTATCCTTTTTAAGATTATTTTTATTGAATTTGGTCTGTTTACAGCTAGTTAATTAAGCTAAAATGCACTAACCAGATTAAACGCTCTCTGTCCTCTATTGTGTAAATATGATTCTTATTCTACAATATAAATATCGTATCTTTCCAAAAGTACCCGATTAATCGATGCAAAATTAAAACTAGACTACATAATTTCGCACCCTTTTAAAAGAGGCCCCGCTTAGTCAGAGACACTGATATTGCGAGGTCATTTTTTTGCTATGCCAAAAGTACTACTTTTACGATTTTCACATTTTTAACAGTTTCAACCTATATTAGTAACCGCAGTGATTGGCAGAAGTTGTATTTTTTGCCTTAATTATCCACAGGACGTGTATAATTTTGTGGATACAGCTTAATGCCCCAAACCATCGCTTTTATCCACAGACTTTTCCACAGATGCAATCAAGTGTTCGCTTAGTTTTTCGTAAAGTCCCTGCTAGAGATGCATTTTTTCTACTTAACCACAGTTTTTTACCCTGTGGATAACTTGTTGATTACCCTTTGGATATCTTACTTTAATACGGTCCTTAGCAGGAACTTATCTTCCCTGTGGATAACTATTTAAAGCGACATTTTAAATTTAAATATCCACACCAATCAACAAAATAATTCACAACCATTTATTTAAATATTTTTTGTTATGCTTGTAATTGTTTTTATACGTCTATTCTGAATATTGGAACTCAGTTCTGCACAGGAGGCTAATAGTATGAACGCCGATGAAATAAAAGTACTTTGGAACCAGGTTCTTGATATGGTTAGTAATGAAGTGGGCAAGAGTTCCTATTCAATGTGGTTTAAACCTACAGAAGCAGTTAAATTTGAAAATAATTATCTCTATATTAAAACAGCAGATGATTTAGCTTGTGAATGGATCGAAGATAAATATGGTGACTTAATTAAAAATATTCTCTCTAACCTTACTGGACAAAACATAACTCCTATGTTTATCTTTAATGATCTTCCCACAAAGGGTTCTGCACCTACTGCCTCTAAAGAGGAAACTATTCCCATTGATAAGGAAACAGGAAATAACGACCGAGGATTGAATCCTCGTTATACTTTCGACTCCTTTGTTGTTGGTAAAAGCAATTCTTTTGCCCATGCTGCATGTTTAGCAGTTGCTGAAGCTCTAGCTAAAGCTTATAATCCTCTTTTTATGTATGGCGGTGTTGGTTTAGGCAAAACACACCTAATGCAAGCGATCGGACATTTTGTCTTAACCCATCATCCTGAGAAAAAGATTATGTATGTATCAGCAGAAAAGTTTACTAATGATATGATTAATTCTATTAGGCATAACAAGATGGAAGATTTTCGTAACAAATACCGTACTGTAGATCTATTACTAGTAGACGACATTCAGTTTTTAACTGGTAAAGAAGGTACACAAGAAGAATTCTTCCATACCTTTAATTCTCTTTATGAGGCTAATAAACAAATTGTCATCTGCAGTGACCGCCTACCAAAAGAAATTGCTACTTTAGAAGATCGCTTACGTTCACGATTTGAGTGGGGACTTACCACAGATATTCAACCACCTGATCTAGAAACAAGAATGGCTATATTAAAGAAAAAAGCTGGAATGGAAGATATTGATGTTCCTAGTGATGTTTTGCTTTTTATCGCTAAACAAATTCGTTCTAATATTAGAGAATTAGAAGGAGCATTAATAAGAATTACAGCTTATTCTTCCTTACACAACAGACCAATTGATGTAGAACTAGCAGCTGAAGCCCTTAAAGATCTTCTTCCTATCCAAAATAAAAAAATTTCCATCGAACTAATTCAAAAAGTTGTCGCGGAATATTTCAATCTAAGTGTTGCAGATATGCGGTCTAAGAAACGTACTAGATCAGTGGCCTTTCCTAGACAAATCGCTATGTATTTATCCAGAGAGCTCACTGAATCTTCCTTACCAAAAATCGGCGAAGAGTTTGGTGGCAGGGATCATACTACTGTAATCCATGCTTGTGATAAAATTATTGAATCTATTAACCAAGATCCTGAACTAGATAGTGAGGTTAAACGTATCTCGGAAAAAATTCAGTCAGTTTAAAGATCTGGATAACCTGTGATTTAAATCTGGATAAGTAATTTTAAATGTGGATAGTTTTAAACTACTTTTAGCTTTTAAATGTTAGCTGTGGAATATGTTAATTAATAAAACAAACCATCAACATCTTATCCATAGATATAAACTCTATAACCATGGGGTTTAAACTCCTTATCCACGTTATCAACAGCACCTACTGTATCTACTACTGATCATTTAAATATTTAAATATATATATATCTATAAGTGAAGGGGTGTTTGGGAAATGCATTTTAAATGCCCAAAAGATGTATTAATGCCTAGTATCAATACTGTACAAAGAGCTGTCCAAACCAGTAGTTCTATCGATATATACACAGGTATTTATTTAAATGCCAGCGAAGGCAAACTTACGATGATAGGTACAAATATTGATCTAAGTATTAAAACAACTATTGCTGTCGATGTAATAGAAGAAGGTAAAGTTGTCGTTGAAGGTAAGTTATTTTCAGATATTGTTAGAAAGTGGCCTGCTGATAAACCTATTAATGTTGCTTTAGATGTAAATACTAACAATATTATTATTAGCGATGGCAATGATAATTCTAGTTTTAAAGCCGAAATAAAAACAATGAATGTTAATGACTATCCTTCGTTTCCTGATCCAAATCCAGAGATTGAAGCTGGAGAAGCTAAATTATGGGATATTCCTCAGCAGGATTTAAAGAAAGTAATAACTTCAACTGCTTTTTCAGCAGCTAAAGCTGATCATTCTAGAATATATCTAACTGCAATATTGTTAGAAAGTAAAAACAGTGAACTTCGAGCTGTAGCTACCGATACTCATAGACTTGCTTATTACAAACTTCCAGGACATGATGGTAATATTTCTGCTATGATTACAGCTGACGATCTGCTTGATATTTCCAAGCTATTAGCAGATAATGACGAAATGGTTCGATTAACTTTAACACCAAGAAGGGCATTTTTTGACATAACGAATACAACAATAGTAACGCGGCTTATTGAAGGTACCTTCCCACCATACGAGAAGGTGATCCCAACTCAACATAGAACTATTGTTAAAATAGGCAGACAAGAGTTAATTGACGCTGTAGACCGTATTGCTGTTATGATCAGAAATGCATCTACCTTTATGGTTAAGATGACAATTAAAGATAACTATATGTCTATTGCTTCTGGTGAATTAGAGATTGGTAAAGCAGAAGAGAAGATCTATGTCGAACAAGAAGGAGAAGATCTAATTATCAAGATGGATTATCGTTTCTTGTTCGAAGGATTAAAATCTTTAATCGGAGAAGTAGTAGAGATACAGTTTAATGGACCAGAATCAGCAATTCTTTTTCAATCAGCAGAAATGCCAGGATTTATCTATATAATGATGCCACTTATTATTTAATAGATATATTGCTATAATTGTTATGTTTGCAATTAAAGAAGTATACTGCAAACGTTAAGAAGAGAAAGGTGGTGAAAACCGCTGTAAGATTGATACAAATTTTATTATGGCAAAACAAAAATCTGTTTTTGCTTTTCTTACAGCGGCTAGTTGGTTTTGAACGAGAAAAATGTTGTTATATCAACTGACTCGATTAAACTAGAACAATTTTTAAAATGGGCTGGTTTAGTTTCAACTGGTGGAGAAGCTAAAGTGCTAATCCAAGATGGACAGGTAACAGTGAATGGAGAGGTCGAAATTAGGCGAGGCCGCCAATTAAAGGAAGGCGATCTTGTTGAATTAAAAGGCTCTGGAGTTTACAAGGTCGCAAGATAGGGGAGTGGCTTGGTATTGCTACTTTCAAAACTTATCTTAGATAAGTTTCGCAACTATCAAGAAACTTGTTTAGATTTTGGTGAAGGTTTAAATTTTCTTGTGGGCAATAATGCTCAGGGGAAAACTAATCTTTTAGAGGCTATCTTCTATCTTTGCCACCTTTCATCACCAAGAACTAATGAAGATAGTGAGTTAATATTATTTGGACAAGAAGAAGCTTATGTTCGTGGGATTGTCCAAAGGCAAATTGGCGATTTTGAATTAGGTGTGAGGATACCTATCAAGGGTAGAAAAAAGGTTGAGATTGATGGTCTACCCCAAGCTAAACTAGCAGATTTTCTTGGCACGCTCAATTGCGTTTATTTTTCTCCTGATGATTTAAAGCTAGTAAAGGGAGGCCCGGCTGAAAGACGCCGATTTATGGATCTGGAGATCTCTCAAGTAAACCCTTATTATCGACATGCTTTAAGTCGCTATAATAAAGTGTTACAACAAAGAAACAATTTACTTAAAGAAGGAAAACCAGATTCTAAACTATTGGCAGTTTTTTCAGAACAACTTATAGAGAGCGGATCTGTTGTGATGGAACGCCGCCTAACTATGCTTTCAAGATTGAATCTCCTTGCTAAGCTCTTACAGCGAAAACTTACAGAGCTCAAGGAGAATCTTTCGTTAGAATATTCACCGTCTTTTGCCATTACCCAAGACTTAAAAGCAGATTTTATTAAGGCGTTAGAATCATCTTCTGTTGAGGAAAAACAAAGAGGTTATACTCTTGTTGGACCACATAGAGATGATTTTAGTATGATAATAGATGGACGCGATGTGCGAATTTTTGGTTCGCAAGGACAACAAAGAACTGTAGTGTTAGCCTTAAAATTAGCCGAACTAGAGTTTTTAAGAGGCGAAGCAGGTGAATATCCAGTCCTGCTTTTAGATGATGTTTTTTCGGAAATAGATGATGTGAGGAGAAAAAAACTTTTTGAGATTATTAGTCAAAATAAAGTGCAGACTTTTATTTCAACTGCTAATCCTCGGGACTTAGAAAACATCATTGGTGAACAACGCAAAGTCTTTGAAATTTGTTCAGGTAGGGTGGTGGTGAAAAAAGATGTTACACCTAGGTGAAGAAGTTGTAATCCCTTACAACCAAATTATTGCCATATTGGATATAGGTATCCTTTCTCAATCAGAAGTAAATAGAGAGTTTTACCAAACTGCTCAAGACGAAGGTTTTCTAAACAAAATAACTGATAAAGTAAAAAGTTTTATAATTACAACAGATAATCGTATTTACTTATCACCTATTTCTTCTGTTACGCTCAAAGCGCGCTTTGAGAAGGGATTTGATTTTTGATAGGGAGGTGGAAGCTGGTTTAGAGAGAGTTGTCTCTCCTTGTAGATAGTCGCTATACGGATAAGACCAGCAAATGTACATGACAGAACAATTAAAAAACTCCCACTATGATGCTGACCAAATTAAAATATTAAAAGGTCTTGAACCTGTAAGGCTTAGACCTGGTATGTACATTGGTGATACCAGCATAAGAGGTCTTCATAAACTAGTTGATGAGGTAGTCGATAATAGTATTGACGAGGCTCTTGCTGGTTTTTGCGATACAATTATAATCACCTTGCAGAAAGATGGTTCAATTTCGGTATTAGATAATGGTCGTGGTATTCCGGTTGGTTTAAATAAAGAAGTTGGTAAATCAACCTTAGAAATTGTTATGACTCACTTGCACGCAGGCGGTAAGTTTGGTGGCGAAGACAGTGCTTACAAATACTCCGGTGGTTTACATGGTGTGGGTGTTTCTGTAGTTAATGCACTTTCTGAATGGTTGATTGCTGAAGTATACAAAGATGGTCAGATTTATAGACAGAATTTTAACAAAGGTATACCTAAGTCACAGGTTAGTGTGGCGGGCGAAACAGAGATCTCGGGAACACGTATTACTTTTAAACCTGATGAAACGATATTTAAAGATGTGGATTTCGATCCTAAAATTCTTTCGGCACGTTTTAGAGAATTGGCTTTTCTTAATAAAGGACTAAGGATGGTTTTCCGTAACGAAATCCAGGAAAAAGAAGAAGATTTCTTCTTTGAAGGCGGCATAGCATCTTTTGCGAGTTTTCTCAACGAGAAAAAAACGCCTCTACATGAAGATATTATCTATTTCTCTGTAGAAAAAGATGATGTGATAGTAGAAGTAGCTATGCAATATACAGATGATTATTCCGAGATCAGTTACTCTTTTGTTAATAACATTAATACCTTTGAAGGTGGCACTCACCTGACAGGTTTTAGAACTGCTCTTACTAGAACAATTAACGACTATGCTCGTAAAGCAGGTATTTTAAAAGAAAATGATACTAATCTTACCGGTGATGATGTCAGAGAAGGACTAACTTCGATTATCTCTATCAAAATGAGAGAGCCTCAGTTTGAGGGACAGACTAAAGGCCGGTTAGGTAATACAGAAATTAGAAGTATTGTTGACTCAACATGTGGTGAAAAAATAGGCATCTTTTTTGAAGAAAATCCATCAACTGCAAAAATAATTATCGATAAAGCTTTAGCTGCGTCAAGAGCTCGAGAAGCAGCTAGGAAGGCGAGAGAATTAACTAGAAGGAAAAGTGCTTTAGAAATTGGTACTTTACCTGGTAAGTTAGCAGATTGTTCTCGTAAAGATGCTAATGGTACTGAGATATACATTGTTGAGGGAGACTCTGCTGGAGGTACAGCTAAATCAAGTCGTAATCGTGAATATCAAGCAATCATGCCTTTAAGAGGTAAAATTCTTAACGTTGAAAAACATGGTGAAGAGAAAATCTTAGCCAATAATGAGATTGGTGCTATGATTAAAGCCTTTGGTACTGGTTATAGCGATACTTTTGATATCGAAAAAGCTAGGTACGAAAGAATTGTGATTATGACTGATGCTGACGTTGATGGTGCTCACATTAGAACTTTGTTATTAACCTTCTTTTATAGATATATGAGGCCATTTATCGAACAAGGTCGTGTGTATGTAGCTCAACCACCTCTTTACAAGATTGAAGAGAGAAGAGAAAAAGAAGATAAATGGCTTAAATATGCTTGGAGCGATTCGGAACTTGAAACGTTGAAACAAGAGTTTGAAGAAGCTAAAAAGACTTATACAATACAACGTTATAAAGGTCTTGGTGAAATGGATGCTCATCAATTATGGGAGACAACCATGAATCCGGAGACCCGTGTTCTTGTGCGTTTAAATCTTACTGATGCTGAAGAGGCTGAAAAGATATTCCAAACACTCATGGGCGAAGAAGTCGAGCCTCGGCGCGAATTTATCCAGCAACATGCCAAAGAGGTAAGTGATCTTGATGTATAATTTTTGGAACACTGCCTTTGAGAAAGAGGTGATAAGCCGTGGCTAATGAGTTTACGGATAAACTAATTAATGTTGATATACATGATGAGATGAAAAAGTCTTATATTAACTACTCTATGAGTGTCATTGTAGATAGAGCTCTTCCTGATATCAGAGACGGTTTAAAGCCTGTGCACAGGCGTATCTTATACACAATGCATCAATTAGGGCTATCACCAAAATCGCCATATAAAAAATCGGCTAGAATCGTCGGTGATACCATGGGTAAATATCATCCTCATGGTGACTCCGCTATCTATGACGCTATGGTTAGATTGGCCCAAGATTTCTCTACAAGATATCCTTTAGTAGATGGACACGGTAACTTTGGTTCTGTTGATGGTGACCCTCCAGCTGCTATGCGTTATACAGAAGCTAGAATGTCACCTTTAGCTATGGAAATGCTAAGGGATATTGACAAAGAAACAGTAGATTTTATACCTAACTTCGATGGTGAGGAGATGCAACCAGCAGTATTACCATCTAGAGTACCTAATTTGCTTATCAACGGAGCTTCAGGTATTGCTGTTGGTATGGCTACCAATATTCCGCCTCACAATTTAGGTGAAATTGTTGATGGGCTTGTTACCATTATTGATAATCCAGACATTGAAATTCATAAACTTTTAGAAATTGTTAAAGGCCCAGACTTTCCAACAGGTGGCATAATTCTTGGTAAACAAGGTATTAAAAAGGCTTATCTTACTGGTAGAGGGCAGATTAAGGTCAGAGCTAAAACAGATATCGAAGAGATGCGTGGTGGCAAGTATCGCATTTTAGTTACTGAACTTCCTTACATGGTAAATAAGGCAAATTTAGTAGAAAAGATTGCCGACCTGGCAAGAACTAAGCGTATTGATGGTATTACAGACCTACGTGATGAATCATCTGGTAGAGAAGGTATGAGGATTGTCATCGAATTAAGAAAAGATGTCAGTCCACAGATTATCTTAAACCAGCTCTATAAGCATACTCAGATGCAAGAGACTTTTGGTGCAATAATGCTGGCACTAGTTGACGGTGAACCTCGAGTTTTAAATCTTAAAGAGATGATGTACTATTATCTCAAGCATCAAGAAGAGGTTACCACTCGTAAGCTGCAGTATGAATTAAGCAAAGCTGAGCATCAAGCCCATATCAGGGAAGGTCTACTTATTGCTCTTGATCATCTAGATGAGGTCATCAAAATTATTAGAGAAGCAGCTACAGACAAAGAAGCTTTAGATATTCTTATGTCTAGATTTAGTCTTACTGAGATCCAAGGTAATGCTATTTTAGACATGAGATTAAGAAGATTAACTGGTTTAGAGCGAGATAAAGTGTTAGCAGAATACAACGAGCTATTAGCGACTATAGCTGAGTTACGTAGTATTCTATCTGATCACTCTAAACTAATGGGAATTATTAGAGCTGATCTTTTAGATGTTAAAAGTAAATATGCAGACCCGCGTAGAACAGCGATTTCTTTACAATCTGCTAGTTTAGATGAAGAAGATCTCATCCACTCTGAAGATGTAGTGGTTATGATCACTCATCATGGCTATATTAAGCGTTTAGCTATGACAGTTTATAAGAGCCAACAAAGAGGTGGCAGAGGCGTAATTGGTATGGACACTAAAGAAGAAGACTTTGTGGAGCACATTTTTGTAGCGAATACTTTAGATACAGTCCTCTTCTTTACCAGTAAAGGTCTTGTCCATCAGCTAAAAGCTTACCAAATTCCTGATGCATCTAGACAGTCTAGAGGTACTTCTATTGTTAACCTATTACAGATTGAACGAGAAGAAGTAATCACAGCTGTTTTACCGGTAAAAGATTTTGCCGAAGATGGTTCGCTTTTGATGGCTACTAGAAATGGTAAGATCAAACGTACAGCACTCTCAGAGTACGATACCCGTCTGAAGAAGGGACTAATTGCTGTTAGACTAGAAGAAAATGATGAACTAGTTTCGGTAATAAAAGTTCAAAACGAGGATGAGGTGTTCCTCGCAACCGCTTCAGGTTTGGCTATCCGTATTCGTGTAGAAGATGTTAGAGAGATGGGTAGAGCAACTTCAGGAGTTAAAGGCATTGAACTAAAACCAGATGATATGGTTGTCGCTATGGACCTTGCAAAACCAAAAACGTTTGTTTTAACAGTAACTAAAAATGGTTTTGGTAAGAAAACTCCTATTAGGGAATATAGAGTCCAAGGTCGAGGCGGTAAAGGTATCATTAACATGAAGATCAATAAAAAGACAGGCCATGTTGTAACTGCTTTAACTGTGATGGGAGAAGAAGAGGTTATCATAGCAACTAAAGAAGCTATTGTTCTTAGAACAACAGTAGAATCTGTTTCTAAGATGGGACGTAGTACACAAGGTGTGACTATTATTCGTACAGAAACTGGCGACGAAGTGGTTTCTGTAGCTTTAGCCGATAGCTCAGATATTATTGATTAAAGTTAAGTTTTTTAAAGGTATTGCTTAAAGCAATGCCTTTTTTGTCAAAAGATAGTTTAGATGAACCTCAATGAACATTTCCAATAAGATTATGAGGGAAGGCTACAGATTCCAATTATGAGTTACGAAAACCGAACAACATGCTTTTAGTCAAAATAACTGAAGATAACTTCCATAAAGGGAAAAGGTGATCAGATCAAGTATAATTAAGTTCGCAAAAGCATAAAAAGGAAAACCACCGGTAACTC
>ENA-UOOI01001983-UOOI01001983.1-fermentation-metagenome-genome-assembly--contig:-NODE-1983-length-19187-cov-10.748589_pt1 | contig 19187 bp, 22 predicted proteins | sample MGYA00245779_ERZ724027 | MGnify/ENA primary metagenome ERZ724027 (study PRJEB28704, sample SAMN03018318) | fermentation metagenome | biome: anthropogenic terrestrial biome; feature: soil...
GGGCCGACTGCTACAGCGAGTCGGCGTCCGAGCAGGTCGGGAAGGCGAAGGCGCTTCTGGGGTGAACAGCCATGGCAGGATACACTACACGCAGAGGAGACGGAGCAACACTGTTCCTCTCTAAAGAACAGATAAGAGACGACATCGAAGCCGGTGCGGCAGACGCCGCAGACATGGGCGGAGTGAAGATGATTTCGTCTGACGAGATGGAGCGCCTTATGGAGATTGTGTGCGCCAAGGACAAGATTGTAAGTGTCCAGCGCGGAAATGAGGTAGTTCTTTCGTACGACATCGGACAGCTAGATATGACCGGAGACAACGGTAACAGCGGAGGAGGGGTTCCGGCGAGCAGGCTCAACGGAGCACTCGTACACGAGCGCACCCTCTGTGCAGACACTTTCGAGCTTGCCCACTCCGATTACAGCATAAAGCCAACCAAGCCGGTCATCGCAAACGAGATGAACGACATGGAGGTAATCCAGAACAACATCATCATTCCGTATTTCTACGGAGCGATGCCCAACATGGGCCTTTACTACAAGCCCGACGGACCGTTCGGAAACCCTGCAGACCTAATGAGGGAGTTCAAGATCGAAGAGGCCCAGCAGCAGGCTGAAGCGGCCGCGAAACATCTTTCCAGGGATATAGCATACGTTGCCACCAAAATATTCAGCGCAGGATCGGACGGTTTCAACTTCGACACGACCGGCTCCGCCGGTGATGCCGATTTCGTCGGAACCCTCCATGGAGTGGAGCAGCTCAGACAGGAGTGCCCCGATGCCAATATAATGCTGGGTATGGCCGGAGAGAACGTCATGGGAATCCATGGAGAAATCGAATATGATGGCCAGGTCGTTGCAGGAATGTTCCCCCACCAGCAGGTTAAACTTGCTGAGAAGGCCGGAGCAGACGTCTTCGGACCAGTTTCTAACACCAACACCGGAAAGAGCCTCGCCTGGAACCTTGCGCGTGCAGTCACCTTCGTGAAAGCATGCACAGAGGTTTCCCGCCTCCCCGTCCATGTCAACATGGGAATGGGAGTAGGCGGAATTCCGATGTCGGAGACCCCGCCCATGGATGCAGTTACCCGCTGCAGCAAAGCCATGGTTGAAATCGCGCATGTGGACGGCATATAGGTCGGTGTCGGCGACCCCGCCGGTATGGCTATCGCCCACTTTGTTGCTTCCGGAATGGGAGGAATCAGGACTGCAGGAGACCTTGTCGCCAGGATGGAATTCTCCAAGCGCATGAAGGTTGGAAAGGCAAAAGAGTACGTTGCGAAGAAACTCGGCGTCACTCCTTTCGACCTGTCCGACGAGTATGTGTTCAGAGACCTCAGGGAAGAGAGGGGGCTCGGAGTAATCACCGGTGTTCCCAAAACCCCTAAGGGAATCGCTGCCAAGATGAATATCGAGGATCTCCTCGATATCAAGATCAACAGCTGCGAGAAATTCAGGCAGTACCGCGCGAAGAGGTAAACACAAACCATAATATGTCCGGGCTAACGCCCGGACTAAAGTTTTTTAAAAAAACAGACACAAATCGAAATTCAAAATGTAAGTTCCAGCGTGAGCTATGAACTGAATTTGATTTAGGGGGAAGACAAATTGGAAGTCAATGTAAATGATAATGAAATGAGCAACGTCAGCATGGTCGAAAAGATCAATGCAAAACGTAGGCAGGACAACAAGAGGAGAGTTCTTTTCGGTTACGCAATGGCTCTTTTCTGTGCCGTGTTCTGGGGATTGTGGTACATTCCCGGGGACATGGTATGGTATTTGGACCCGTTCGTCACAATGCAGGCAGAAGTGGCTTCAATCACCGGGAGCGAGACAACATCTTTCATGGTGTTTGCCATACTGATTACAGGGGTAAATGCACTGCTGGTCGTTATGGCACTGTGCATTTGGAACCTGTGGATGGGTAAGTTCAGCGAGATGAAGAGGACATTTAAAGAGGTCAAGGCCGCCGACAAATGGTATTTTTTGGCTGCGATCTGCGGTGCGACCGCAGTTTTGGGAAGCTTCATGGCAATGGGTTTCATCGGAGCGGCGTTCGCCGCGGTTACAGCTCTGCTGTACCCCGTCGTCGGTTCAATCGTCTCCAGGACATGGCTTGGCCAGAAAATATCCAGGCGCGCTATGATCGGGATATTCGTCATCGTGCTTGGAGGAATAACCGCATACGCTGGCGGATTCATCGAGGAGATCTCGTCAGGCGACATACGCATCTGGGGTTTCGTCGGAGGGATCATGGCCGCGGTAGGATGGGGATTTGAGGGATGCTTTGCAGGAAAGGCTCTGGATGTTTCTGAGCCTGATGTCGGCATCCACATGAGATTCATCTTTGAGACTCTTATTTGGTGGGTCGTCGTCATACCGATCCTTGCGCTTGCAGGGTTCCCGATGTTCGACTACCTCGGAATTATATTCGAACCCACTGTGTTCATCGTTCTGCTGATGCTCGGACTGACCTTCGGGTTCTGCTACGTGACCTGGTACAAATCGTTCCCGCTCATCGGCGTGGGACGCGGACAGGCAGTAGGAAGCCTTTACGCAATCATGGCCGTCGTCTTTATATTCATGTTCACTGGAGTCAACCCCGGATGGTTGCTCGTCATCGGTGCCGTGATATGTGTCGTCGGAGGAGGATTGATGGCATCTGAAGGTTCCGAAGAAATAGCCAGTCTTCGTGATACGGGGGCGGTAGAATGATGGAAGGACGCCCAGTCAAATTCCGTCTGCTCGAGATCTTTGCAGAAAAGGGACACCTTTGGAACTACGAAGTGACCGAGCTCATGGCCGGAGAATACAAGGACAGAAAAAGCAAGTTCGGACGCCAATCTACCAACTGGGACCTCATCGAGCTATCCGCTTCGGGTTTCATAAAAGAGACCGATGCATCGATCGATGAGGAGATGAAGTACGGTAAGGGCAACCTTTTGCTCCAGTACGGACTCACAGCCATTGGAAGGGACGAGCTAGAGCGCCTGAAGACCATCGTCAAACCCAGAGGTGAGTGAAATGTGGACAGATCAAGTGAATTTGGCCGGTAACTGGGACATAGCTGTCGAATACTGCGCCGGCGGAATTCCAGGATCGGAATACCTGTGGATGGTAGCAATTCTTGTCACATCTGTGGCAGGCTTGCTCGTTTCCAGGTGGCTCGTCAGCAAATTCTGATCGAGAGAAACCATACCGGCCGTTGGCCGGAAACCCCTTACCAAACAATTTTCGGTCGCCAGAGAGTGGCAGGGGAGGCTTTGCTGACCTGCAGGGCCTGATAATTGGAGGAAATTATGACAGAAACATCGAGTCTAAAAAGGACGATTGACTGGAAACAAGGCATGCTCATTGCTTTGGGCGTACCTATCCTCATTCTGCCTTCGATCGGATACTCAGCCGGATACCTATGGGGTTTCTCCATAATTATCTGGATACTTTCCGTTCTTCAGGGATTTATACAGAATGCCGCATTCGGTGAGATGACAACAACATTTTCAGATGCGACCGGGCTTCCGGGATGTGCACAGAAGGTGTTTTCAAAGAATGGAGATTCAAAATCTAAATGCGACCGCGGTAAGTTTATAGGTGCTTTCTGCGCCTGGTGCTATTGGTTCGCCTGGTGCCCGGTCGTAGCGATATTCACGCTGACGATCGGTACCTATGTGAGAGGATTCATGCCCGATCTGGCCGATGCCGGGGTATGGCTCGACCTCCTCATAGGGCTCGCGATCGTTGTCGGAATGACGGTCATAGGTGCCCGTGGACTAAAAGGCGGATCACTTACCGCTCTTGTTCTGGCACTTGTATCATTGGTGCCATTGATCATAATCCTTGTCGCACCGTTCATCACAGGTGACTTCGTCGCTTCCAACATCTCCGGGAAATGGCTTCCTATGGACTGGAACTGGGGATCCGGGGACATAGTGATATTCTTAGGAATAATGGCCATGGCCCAATGGAGTGCGTGCGCTTGGGAAACGGCTGCAGTTTACGGTCCCGAATATAAGAAACCCAAGTCCGACATACCCAAGGCACTATTCGTATGCGGTATAATATGCCTAATGCTCTATGCACTGACTCAGACATCCGTTGTCGGGACCCTCGGAATAGATGGTATCGCCAATGCGCCGATCGATCCCCTTAATCCGATGTCTCAGATAGTGTTCGGCGATGCCGGGCAGATCATCGCGATGATCATGCTGATATGCGCAATGCTGATGATTATACAAACCGGTTTCCTGGGGTCCTCCAGGACGCTGTATTCGATGAGCCTCGAGGGTAACCTGCCCCGCTGGTTCGCAAAGACAAACGTCCGCGGAAATCCGATCAACGCTATGATATTCGTGAGCGTGTTCAATCTGGCACTTGTGCTCGTGCAGAATCCGGTCGCGGTTTTGGCAGCATCATCGATGGGCTACACCCTTGCGGTCGGTATCGCTCTTGCAGCCTACTACAGGTCCAAGACGGTAGAGCCCTTCAAGAGCATGGAGAGACCGTTCGGCCTGCCCCGGTGGTATCGCTTTGTGGCCTTGATCATGGTGGTGTATGAGATCGGTGTACTACTTCCTTGTCTGGCATATCTTAACTATGTAGATTATGATGCATTGTCGGTGATCTTGGGCGCCGTCATCCTGGCCGTATTCGTGCCCATATGGATGGTAACCCAGAATTATCTGAAGGAGAACAGATCTGGAAAAGAGCCAGTTTCGCAATCATCAGAGTAAACACAACGGGGCTTCCGCCCCAATTTTTTATTTATTTTTATAAATCAAAATCATTAAATATTGGTTTTCTAAATTGTGTTGAAAAGCAGTAAGTTTTAAATACTATTTACCTAGGCATTTTTTTGAAGCAACATAAATTAATATATCATGTGTGGATATGTGGTATCAACTCTAGAAATGATAGGTTGGAGGGTGATTGCATCCAACACTTCCTATCAGTTTGTTATGCGGCCCGTATGGGCACGCCCAGAGGAAACCGCTTCGAGGAGGAGAGTATTTGACACAGAAAGATCTGAACGAGAGAGCGAAAAAGGCCGTCATGGCCTACGACCAGAAAGCATCCGCGGAAGTAGCGAAAGAAGCGATAGCCGCCAAGGCAGACCTTGTGAACCTCATACAGGAAGGATACACCGCGGGGATCCAGGAGGTCGGAGACCTGTACCAGGCGAAGAAGCTGTTCCTGCCCCACATCATGTCGGCGGCGAACGCCATGAACGCCGGGGTCAACCTTCTGACCCCCGAGCTGGAGAAGGCCGGCAAGTCCGCAGGCGAGGGGCTCGGCAAGTTCCTCATATGCACCATCGAGGGGGACATCCACTCGATCGGAAAGGACATCGTGGCCATCATGCTGAAGGTCGCCGGTTTCAACGTTATCAACATGGGCAGGGACATCCCCGTCAAGGACATCGTCGCCGCCGTGAAGAGCGAGAAGCCCAAGGCCGTAGGTACGTCCGCGCTCATGACGTCCACCATGGTCAACCAGAAGACCTTCGAGGAGCTCCTCAAGGAGGAAGGCGTCAGGGACAAGGTCATAACGAACGTCGGCGGAGCGCCGGTCACCCAGCAGTGGTGCGAGGAGATCGGGGCGGACGTCTATTCGGAGAACGCCACCGACTGCGTCAACAAGATGGTCGCAAAGGTGAAAGGCTGAACTAACCGTCGGGCCCCGCCCGACATACTAGGAGGAATAAAATGACAACAAACACTCACTACCCTGGAAAAAAATCCCATCAGGGAGTTACTCTCGAACTCTTTACAGAGGACGACATTATGAAGATCGACCATGCAACCATGGACGTCCTGTCTACCTATGGTGTACAGGTATCCGACAAAGAGGGCCTTGAGGTCTTCAAAAAGGCCGGATGCGACGTCGACATGGAAACCAAGATGGTCAAAATCCCAGAGTGGCTCGTACGCAAATCTCTCGCAACCGCCCCGTCCAAGTTCTACCTGTACGGAAGGGACGAGAAGAACACCCTTGAGCAGGAGCACAAGGGACGTGTGCACTTCACCTGCTTCGGAACTGGTATCCAGGTCTGCAGGTATGAGGGCCCTGGAAAATACAAGACGACCGACTCCGACGAGACCGACCTCGCCAACTGCGCAAAGCTCGTTGACTGGGCCGAGAACATCGACTACTTCTCTCTGCCTGTTTCCGCTAGGAACTGGGCCGGAAAGGGAGCTCAGGACGTCCACGAGATGCTCACTTCTCTGAAGAGCACATCCAAACACTTCCACCACATAGACCCAGTCGCAGAAAACGTGAAGTTCTACTGGGACCTGGCCGTCGCGTACTACGGCGGAGATGCAAAAATGGCTAAAGACAAGCCCATCTTCTCCATGCTCGTATGCCCCACCAGCCCGCTGGAGCTGAGCCACAACGCCGCTCAGGTAATCATGCAGGGTGCCAGGTACGGAGTACCGGTTAACGTTCTCAGCATGGCGATGGCAGGCGGATCCTCGTCGGTCTACCTCGCAGGAACCCTCGTGACTCACAATGCAGAGGTCCTTGCCGGAATAGTACTGTCCCAGATCGTAGCTCCCGGAGCCCCGGTCTGGTATGGAAGCTCCACCACGACCTTCGACCTGAAGCGCGGAACCGCACCTGTCGGATCCCCTGAGCTCGGACTCATAAGCGCATCCGTCGCAAAGCTCGGTCAGTTCTACGGACTGCCCGTGTTCGTTGCCGGTGTTTAGTCCGATGCCAAGATCCCCGACGACCAGGCTGGACACGAGAAGACCATGACGGCTCTCCTTCCGGCACTTGCAGGCGCCAACACGCTCTACGGATCGGGAATGCTCGAGCTGGGAATGACGTTCTCGTTCGAACAGCTCGTCATCGACAATGACATCATCACAATGGTCAAGAAGGCAATGGAAGGTGTCCCCGTCAACGAGGAGACCCTCGCAGTGGAAGCGATCAAATTCATCGGTGTAGGCAATGACTTCATAGGTCACCCCTCCACCATGGAAAACATCGATCTCCCCTCCGACCCCACGGTCATCAACCGTGACATGCTCGGCGACTGGGAGAAGGCGGGCAAGAAAGACCTCGCTACCGTCGCTCACGAGGTCGTCGAGGACGTCCTGAAGAACCACGTCGTCATCCAGATACCCGAAGACAAGCTCAAAGAGATGGAAAAGGTAGTTAAGAAGGCAGACGCGGCATTCGCAAAAGGTGCTTAATAATGGCTGATAAGAAAACTATATTGGAAGACCTGAAGAAATCGATCGAAACCTGGAACCCCCAGAAGGCGAAGGATGCCACAAACGCGGCCGTCGCGGCCGGAATGTCCGTCGCCGAGATCATCGGTGACGGACTCGGAAAGGGAATGGAAGTCGTCGGTGTGCGCTTCGACAAGGCAGAAATCTATCTGCCGCAGGTCGTCGCCGCATCCAAGACGATGACTGCCGCCCTAGAGATACTCCTGCCCTTGATCTCCAGGGGCGAGGGATCTCTTAAGGGAACCGTCGTAATGGGGACAGTCGAAGGAGACATCCACGAGATCGGAAAGAACGTCTGTGTCGCAATGCTCCAGGGAGCAGGATACAAGGTAGTTGATGCCGGATGCGACGTATCTCCCCAGGCCTTCCTTGATGCGGCTGACGAGAACGAGGCGCAGGTCATAGGTGCTTCGGCCCTCATGACCACGACACTCGAAATCCAGAAGGAGCTCGTCGACGCGATCAAAGAGGTCGATGGACCTTACAAGTGCATCGTCGGAGGCGCCCCCTGCAGCAGGGAATGGGCCAAAGAGATCAACGCTGACGGATATTCCGAGACTGCGAACGAGATCATCGGCCTTGTGGCCTCCCTCGTGGAGTGATCAGATGGCAGCGACAAGACCCCTGACCGTCTGCGACGTCTACGACAGGTTCATCAAAGGCAAGAAGGTACCCGAATCCGAGTGGGACTACACCGTCATCCCTCAGAACGCGACCAAGCTGAAAGAGAAATACAAGCTCAAATTCGGCTCTGAGACCATTCCCGAGGACAAGCAGACGATGAACAACCTGTTCAACGCCGGACTTGAGATGCTCGTGGACACCGGCTACTACTGCCAGGACCTCGGACGTGTCATGAAGGTCACCGAGGAGGAAGTCTGGGAAGGGATCAAGAAGACCCCCACCAAACTGATCCTCGGAGAGGGCAGGGATATCGCAAGGTTCTACCCCAGGCACGGCAACAGCCCTGTAAAGCCCATCATCCAGGGAGGCCCCACCGGGTCCCCCATATCGGAGGAAGTGTTCGTACAGGTCATGCAGTCCTATGCCCAGGAAGGTATCGTCGACGACCTCGTCAACGGTGTCTTCACCTCTATTGAGGGAAAGAAGGCCAAGACCAACACCCCTTACGAGATCCGCGCAACCATGGCGGAGCTCCGTGCCACCAAAGAGGCGCGCGTCAGGGCCGGAAGGCCCGGACTGGGTGTTTAGGGACCCGAGACCCCGCTGTCCGCGGCAGGACGCCTCGCGGCCGACATGACCAATGCCGGCCACAGGATCACTGACGCGCACGAGTGCTCCCAGCTCAACGAGCTGAAGATGGACATGTGCGGGCTCAACATGCTGGCCGGATGGACCACCGAAGGCGACACCATAATGGTCGAGCAGATGCCGATATTCGGCGGATACTGCGGCGGGATAGAAGAGACCGCGATATGCGATGTTGCGACCACGCTCGCATCCTTCGCACTGTTCAGCGGAAACTTCCACCTGGATGGTCCGATCCACATCAGGTGGGGAACCACGACCTCGAAAGAGACCCTGCAGATCGCAGCCCATGCAGCAGCAGCAATCGATGCCAACACCGACCTGCTTCTGGCTAACCAGTACTACCCCATGGCCGGACCCTGCACAGAGATGTGCCTGATCGAGACCGCCGCACAGGCAATCTCGGACACGGGTTCCGGAAGGGAGCTCCTGTCCGGGTCCGCCGCCGCAAAAGGTGTCGTCCAGGACAAGACCACCGGAATGGAGGCCAGGATAATGGGAGAGGCAGCTAAGGCCGCAGCAGGCATGAAAGTCTCGGACCTCAACGAGATCCTTGCGAAGATCGTGCCCACCTACGAGGCCAAATACACCAGCGCACCCGCCGGAAAGACCTTCCAGGAGTGCTATGACGTGCTCTCGGTCAAGCCGACCGCAGAATACCTCCAGGTGTACGACAATGCTGTCAAGGCCCTCAGGGACTTCGGACTCGACATAAAGCACTGATCGCGATTCAAACTTCTTACAGGCCCACGCCTGGAAACCTTTTAATATAATCGCCAAATCTGGCACATATGCCTGCCCGGGCTGCTAAGTTGTTTTTCCTCCGCTTCGGGCGGGCCCCCTTAACACTACGTTAAAGTAATCGACAGGAGATAGGGAGGAGCGCTCATGGTCGCCAAGAAATATCTGGATATATATGATTCGTACGACCGTTTCCATAACGGTAAGAGGGTGCGAGAGGACAGCTGGGACTATGTTGTCGTGCCCACGAATGCAATGGCCATGAGAGAGAAGTATGACATCAATTTCTCGGAAGATATAATCCCGGAAGACGATGACCTGTGTGACAGGCTGTTCCAGGCCGGCATCGAGATGCTGTGTACGACCGGATTCTACAACACGGACATCGGCCGTGTCCTGCAGATATCAGAAGAGGAGGTATTCGAGGGTATAAGGCGTGCCCCAAAAAAGATCAAGATCGGGTCAGGCAAAGAGGAGGTCTGCTGCGCTCCCAGACGCGGCAATCCGAGCGGTCCGCCGATCATCGAGGGAGGTCCGACGGGTGCTCCGGTAACCGAGGACATATTCGTCCCAATGATGCAGTCTTATGCACAGGAGGCCACCGTCGACGTGCTGGTGAGCGGCGTGCTGAACACGATAAAAAAGCACCCTTCGATCACTAACACGCCCTGGGAGATACGTGCCACGCTTGCTGAGATCGGATTCGTAAGGGAGGCCGCCAACATGGCGGGCAGGCCGGGACTGGGCATATAGGGGCCGGAGACGCCCCTCTCGACCGCCGGACGTCTTTCTTCCGATCTGACGAAGTTCGGCCTCAAGCCGCACGACCCACACGAAGTGTCGCAGCTCAACGAGCTCAAGATAGACATGTCGGGCCTGAACATGATCGCAGGCTGGATGGCCAACGGCGATGTGATCATGATGGAGCAGATGCCCATCTTCGGAGGTTATTCCGGCGGCAAAGAAGAAACGGCGATATGTGACGTCGCGACAATGGTCGCATCATTCGCGCTGTTCAACTGCGACATACATCTGGACGGTCCGATACACATCAGATGGGGCACCACCACGACCAGGGAGACCCTGCAGATCGCAGCCCACGCATGCGCCGCGTTGGACAAGAATACAGACCTGCTGCTTGGAAATCAATATTACACCTTGGCAGGGCCCTGCACCGAGATGTGCCTGCTCGAAACAGCCGCACAGTCGATGACGGATACGGCGTCCGGAAGGGAGCTCATCTCAGGAGTGGCATCGTCCAAAGGCGTCACCCAGGACAGGACCACAGGGATGGAGGCTAGGATGATGGGGGAGGTGGCAGGTGCCGCCGCGGGCATGGACGTTGCCGAAGTAAACGACGTGCTGAAAAAGCTGGTCGGACTTTACGAGAGGGACTTCTCGCACGCTCCCGCAGGCAAACGTTTCCAGGAATGCTACGACGTCAGCACGGTCCTCCCTACAGACGACTACGTCAATGTATACAACAGGGCGGTCCGTACGTTGGGACGTTGCGGCCTGGATCTGAACATCTATTGACCGACGTCGGATTTTATAAAGCTGGTACTTTTTCGTCTTCATATTCGTTAAGGCATAGATTAAAATACTATTAACCGACGTAAATGCAATAGTTTAGATAGTTATTTCATCTTTCAGATAGCTAATTAGTGTGGGGGACGGTCCGGCGACCAGCTGGCCTCTAGAGCCTCGCTAGCGGGGATCGACACCCCGGTCTCTCGCCACTAACGGAAAACAGTGATCAAATGGCCGTACGCTACACAGAGTCCCAGATACAGAAACTGAGGGAGTACGGCGACGGCCCGGTGGACGTTTCGGAATTCTCTGATGCGGCAGAGAGGGACATTTCCTTCACAAAACTGATGGCGGCAGAGATGTCGGTCAACGATGCGGCCGTAAAGGACATCGTTTCTAATCCCCGGGGGCACGACCTCGTCCAGCTGGAGAGGGACCTGAGCAAGGCGCTCATCGAAGCCGGTTTTGTGGAGGTCAGGACTCCGACGATGATGTCAAAGGCCGCACTGGCGAAAATGACGATAACCGAAGACCACCCTCTCTACAGGCAGGTCTTCTTCATCGACAGCAAGAGATGCCTGAGGCCGATGCTGGCACCCAATCTTTACTATTACATGCGGAAGCTCCGCGACCATACGGAAGGGACCATAAGGTTCTTCGAGATAGGTTCCTGTTTCAGGAAAGAATCTCACAGCGGGAGGCACCTCGAAGAGTTCACGATGCTCAATCTCGTGGAACAGGGCCAGATCGGAGACCCGGTAGCGGACCTCAGGGGTTTCATCGATATAGTGATGGATACGGTGGGCCTCAAGTACGAGACAGTACGCGAGGAGTCGGACGTTTATGTGGAGACCCTCGACGTGGAGGTCGACGGCATAGAGGTCGCATCGGGCGCCGTCGGGCCGCACATATTGGATGCGGCGCATGATATTCATGAGCCATGGTGCGGGGTGGGCTTCGGCCTCGAACGACTGCTGGCAATGAAAAAAGGAAAGAACAGCGTACGTAAGACCGGGCGTAGCCTGACATATCTGAACGGACGCAAAATAGACTGAGGTGATTTTACGGATGTACAGGAAATATTAGACAGGTCGGCGGCCGGGGAGGGGCTTACGCACAGCGATGTCGTAAGGCTTTTCAACTCGGACGCGGAAGAGCAGAAGGTCCTTTTCGAGACCGCAAGGAACATAAGGGACAAGGAATACGGAAACAAGATATTCACATACGGTTTCGTCTACTTTTCGACACATTGCAAAAATAACTGCTCGTTCTGCTATTTCAGGAGGACCAGCGGGCTCGAGAGATACAGGAAGTCCACCGAAGAGATAGTGGCGCTGTCCGAAAACCTGAGGGATGCAGGCATAAACCTTGTCGATCTGACCATGGGCGAGGACCCCGTGATGTACAGGGATGGATGTGCCAGATTGATCAACACGATCCAATCCGTCAGAGATGCGGTGGACATAGGCATAATGGTCTCTCCCGGCGCCGTTCCCAGGTCCGTTTTCCCTAAGATGAAGGAAGCGGGCGCGGATTGGTACGCATGTTACCAGGAAACTTACAATCCGGAACTCTTCAAGAAGCTGAGGCTGGAGCAGGACTATCAGACCCGCATCGACGTCAGGATATGGGCCAAGGAAGCAGGCATGCTGACCGAGGACGGGATGATGGTGGGGCTCGGAGAATCTCCCGAAGACCGTGCCGACTTCGTGATGAGGATGGGCCCGCAGGGATGCGAGCAGATAAGGGCGATGACGTTCGTGCCTCAGGAAGGCACGCCCATGAGCACGCTGAACGCGACGGATTCGACAAACGAACTTCTTGCCATCGCGATAATGAGGATAATGTACCCCGACAGGGTAATCCCCGCAACACTTGACGTAGAAGGTATTTCGGGAATGGTGGACAGGCTCAACGCAGGCGCCAACCTGATCACTTCGATCGTTCCCCCCCACAGAGAACTCGCTGGGGTGGCCCAGCACGAGCTGGACATAGAGAACGGCAACCGTTCGGTGGACAACGTGTTCAAGATCCTCGAAAGTATAGGCAAGCGCCCTGCCACCAATGCGGAGTTCCAATCTTTCATGGACAGCAGGAAAGCGGATCTGAGGAGGTATTAGGATGAGACTTGCGATAGTGGGCGGTGCCCTTCAGGGCATGGAAGCGGCCTACCTGTCTGAGAGGGCGGGATACGAGACCGTAGTGATCGACAGAAAACCATACGCCCCGGCGCTGGCACTTGCCGACGAGGTCCATGTGACCGATCCCGTCAAGGACCCGGACAAGGCGATGAGGATATTCTCCGACTGCGATGCGGTCATCCCGGCATGCGAGGAGCTGGACCTCCTCAAGATGTTGGATTCGAGCCTCAGGGGCACGGAGATACCATTGCTTTTTGATATGAAGTCGTACGAGATATCCTGCTCGAAGGAACGCTCCAACATCCTCATGGAGAAGGCAGGCGTCCCTCTGCCGAGGCCTTGGCCCGAATGCGGTTTCCCGGTCATAGTGAAACCTTCCTGCCAGAGCGGCAGCATAGGCGTAACTGCGGCCAGGAACGAAGCGGAGCGTCAGGCCGGGCTCAGGAAGGTGGCGGATCTGAACGACGTACCGATCGTTCAGGAGTTCGTATCCGGAAGGAGCATTTCCATAGAGGCCATAGGCAATGGCGATAAGGCGCGTGCTTTCGTCACTACCGAAGTGGTGCTCGACAGGAAATACGACTGCAAGATGGTGAGGTGCAACCCTGACATCATTACCGCCGAGGAAGACAGTATGTTCAGGGACGTATGCAGAAAGACCGCAGAGCTGATGCACCTCAATGCTCTGATGGATATGGAGGCCATAGATACTCCAAAGGGCCTAAGGGTGCTGGAGATAGATGCGAGGATCCCCAGCCAGACCCCTGCGGCTATCGAAGCGGGTTCGGGCATCAACCTGCTCAAGGAGCTGGTTGACTGCGCTATGGGAAAAGTCTCTTCAGGTAAAGATTCCCGCAGAGCGGGCGTTTACGAGCACTATGTGTTCAGAGACGGCATCCTGAGCACCAGCGGGGAAAAGGAGTTCGGGCACATCAGGGACCCCCGTATATGCGAGGGACTTTTCGGGTCAGACCGCATGATAACCGACTATGAGCCGGGAAAGACAGAATGGCATGCCACGGTGATAACAGAGGGCCGTGACGAGGCCGATGCCGACAGGAAACGCCTGGCGGTGCGCGAACGCATGATCAGCGAATCGGGAGCGAAGATATTCGACGACGGAAGCCCGGAGATGGTCTGATGACAAGGCTCACCGAGGACATGATAGACGAGATACCCAGCACGGCGGCGGAACGCAGCGAGGGCCTGCGCAGGGCCATAGGGATGGACCTAAGGGCGCTTGCGTTCAGAGCGATAGACGAAGACCCGGACGATTTCGATCTTTCATGTTACTCCACGGCATCGATCCCTATCACGGCAGGGCTGGGAGTAATAGGCGGTTTCTCCCAGAGTGTCAGCGCGATACTGGGGAACATGGGTTTCAGGAGCTTCGTCACGTCGAAGACGGACATAGACGGGATATACGAGGCCCTCGAGAAAGGAGCAGACATCCTATTCACGGCGGACGACGTCAGATACATAGCGTACAATCGAAGGACCGGCATCTATTCCGACAACGCCTTCGCCACCGCCGCCGGGTACGCGGAGGCGCTGGACGGTGCCGCCGGAGGGCTCGGGGGCAAAGAGGTCCTGGTGATAGGTGCCGGACTGGTGGGGACGGAAGCGGTCAGGATACTGACGTCGAAGGGAGCGGTCGTCAGCGTAACGGACATAATTCCGGGAAAGGCGGAAAAATTGGCATCGGAATACGGTGCATCTGCAATATCCAGTGTCGAAGATTCAATCTCATCGCATGGATATATCCTGAATGCATCTCCGGGACTAATACCGGGTCGCCTGATCGTTAAAGGTGCCGTGATATCGTCGCCGGGCGTGCCGTTCAGCTTCGACGCGGAAGGAATTGCCAAGGCCCGTGCGATAATACATGACCCTCTAGACATAGGTACGGCCGTAATGGCGGCAGAGTGTGTAGTTTCAAGAAAAAAGGTAGGCAGAACATGACCAGATATTGCATTGCATTGGACATAGGGACGAGCGGCCTCCGCTGTCAGGCGATCGACATGGATACCAAAGAGACCGTTGCCACATCTATAACGCAGCGGCACCCGATACCGGGGATGAACGTCATAGATCACGTCAACTTCGCCATCAAGTCCGGCGAAGATGCCGCTACCGGCCTTCTGAGAGGCGCCGTCAACTCGCTGTTCAAGACGTTGAACATCGACCTGGGCAAGGTCGAAGCCGTCGGAGTATGCGGTAATCCGTTCCAGCTCTCGCTGTTCCAGGACATAGAGATAAGAGATTTGGCTTATGCGGGAAAGAACATGCTCGAAGACCTGGGCGTCGTCCCGCCGAAGAGGGACGGAGCGGTCATAAGCGCAGAAGAGGCAGGCCTTGAAGGGATGCCCTACGCGAGGGTGATAATTCCTCCGGCGGTGAGGCACGAGATAGGCGCGGACGCCATGGCCATGCTTATGATGACGGACGTCCTCGACGAAAAAGAGCCCTGTATCGTCGTAGACTACGGGACCAACGCGGAGATGGCTCTGATCTATGAGGGTAAGATTATAACCGGGTCTGCCGCCGCGGGGCCGGCGATGGAAGGACAGGAGATAGAGAGGGGGATGCTGGCCGCTCCCGGTGCCATATCCGATGTGGAGATCACGCCGAAAGGATGGAAATGTTACGTTCTCGACGAGACGATGGCGGCCAGAGAAGGCGATACGGTCGACCCCTCGTCGGGAGAGGTCGTGAAGAAGGGTCCGATGTCCGGCAAAGCGATCGGCATCACGGGCACCGGAGTCGTGGCCGCACTGTACTGCGGCATAAGGTCCGGGATAATTGTTCCCCCCGAGATCAAGTCAAGTGACGGCAGGATGCATCTTCAGGACGGCATAGATATAACCTCTAAGGATGTAGAAGAAGCAGGCAAGGCCATCGGCGCCCTGAGGGCGGGTTTCCTGACGTTGTTGCGCGAGGCGGGTCTTTGGACCCAAGATATCAAAAAAGCATACATGTCCGGGGCATCGGGACTTTATGTGGATGCGAAGAAGGCCCTGGCCATCGGCATGGTGGTGCCGGGAGCGGAAAGGATCGTGCAGTTTGGAAATACTTCCATCGGCCTTGCGCGTAAGGTTGCCATGGACGAGATGTCGCTGGACGAGCTGAGGGAGTTCGCAAAGAAACTGAGGGCGGACCATTGCATGTTCGCAACCGCCCAGGTATTCAAGGACATCTATTCCATAGAATATGCCATCTGGGCCCAGGGGATGCCCGTGAGCGAGTACAACAACATGCTGGACGTATACGATCTTCCACCTATCGGAGAGCTGTCCGAAGATCCAGAGGTGAAGCGCTATGCGGAGAGGGACCTGCCCGATACCGATAAGTCGCCCATACATGTGCTCGAGAACCCCGGGACACTCCTCAGGGGAAGGGTCGAGGGATGCACCGCTTGTCGCAAATGCGAGCGCGTATGCCCCGAGCATGCCATGAAGATAACGAAGGAAAGCGACGGGAACTACGCCAACATACGCACGGACCTCTGCGGCGGATACGCATGCAGCAGGTGCGAGCGCGAATGCCCCGAGGGTGTTCTCAACTACAAACAGCTGAAGCTGAGCGATCCGGGCCAGAAGAGGGAATGACCGCTACCGTATGGAGGATTATTAACCCGCACGACGATGGCCGTCCATGGCGTCCACGGTTATAGTCAAGATGAGGACCTGCGACAAGACTCACAAAGTGGTAGCGGAGCTCAGGGACGACGGGGATGTGGATATCCGCATCACTTCCGACTGCGATAAGGCGAGACAGTTCGGAGAACGCTGCACCAGGGTCAGTCTGAACGATGTGACAGACTTCTATGGCAGCAGGGTGAACAGCGAAGAGGTCCGCGGTAATCTGTGGATACAATGCCTTCTGCCCATAGGTGTGTTCGACGCGGCATGGATGGAGCTGGGAATGCTTTCAAAGAACCTTTGCAAGAAGGTCGGGGGAGACGAGATCGTGCTGGACCGGTACGATTCCGAAGAATGATCAACGGATGTTGATTCCCGAGACCCCGCGGCATTTGCGAAGCAGAGGGATCAGCTCTGCAGGTATCTGGCCGTCTACCACGATTATCAGCTGCGAATCCTTCCTCTCGCCGTTGTCGTCCACCACGGCCTGTCTCACCGAAAGCCCGGCGCTGTATATGACCGATGCGACATCAGCTAGGATACCGGGCATCGTCGCATCCGAGGGAACGATCTCGATCACGGAACAATCGATCTCGGAAGCTATCCTGTCCAGCATAAGTATGGGCCTGAGCTTCGAGAACACCGCATCTAGCTCGGAGGTAGAAGATATCCTCTCCAATGTGGACCTCACCACACGCCGGTCGACGCCGGCGGAACGTGCCAGCGCCGAATCGGCGATCTCCACGTCCCCGCAGAACGCCTTGCCGTTCTTCTCGCATATGCCGTATCTGAGCATAACTTCGGCAACCCTTCCCTGGGACGGGTATCGGTCGAACATTTTCCGGATGTGGTCCATGCCGTGTAATGGGCAACAAGCATAAAATGCTTTATTGCCTCGGAGGGGCCGCTATGCCAGCCTTTAAGATTGTGGATATATCACGGTCATGAACGCGCCCGCATTTGCATCGTGCTGGTGTATAGTGAACGTTATCGGTTCCGAAGACGACATCCATGTGGTGATGCCTTCCAGTGTGGTCGAGGAGTACGTTACCCCGTTGACGAAGGAATAGTAGTGGGTTCCCGAGCTCACGTAGTACGAATAACCTTCAGATTGTATGGTGATGCTCTTCTGCAAGGTGAACTTGAAGCAGAACGTCCCGGCGAGGGTTGCATCGAAAGCGTTCCATCCCGTCTGGGGGGGAGCGGTGTAGTCGATCTCATATCCGGGGTACTCGATTCCGCCTGAAGTGACGGTTGTCGGAGTGACCGTGGCCACAGGTGTGGCGTCGGGGTCTCCAGGCACGGTGGTGTCGATCACGATCATGCTGTCGGTGTGCCTGAACGACAGCTGGTTACCGGAATTCGTAACCATGTTGCCGAGGCCTGCGAAGGAGATGTTGATCGAGAATGTCAGATATACATTCTCGGGCGGGTCGTCGGTCAGGCTGTCGACCATTATGCTAAGGGTCTTTCCGTCAAGGTCCGCAACGGTCGTTGCGAGGCCGTATGCAGGTATGGAAGTTTCGTTCCCGTAGCTATCGGTGACGGTGAAATGATATGTGAGGCCGGTGAAGGGCGTTTCTGTATCTCCCACCTTGAAATCTGCGTTGCAAAGCAGGACCACGTCCGTGACGCCGTTTGTGGAGGACGCACCGATCCTAGCATGGCCGAAGTCAAGGGATGTGCTGTCCAGCACATAGGAGGTCACTCCATCTACTTCGACGTGGTGGTGTTCGATCACATGGCCTCCTGTTCCGGGCACGTCGTCGAACTCCCCGTTGGAAAGAAGGGACCCTGCGTCGTTCGTCATTCTGAGCTCAGTGCCCTTGGCGCCCACGGAGTTGTCGGTGTTGGTCATGTTGCTTACTTCGGCCGAGTATCCGACTCCGATCGTAGACATGAACAGTATCGCAAATACTATCGCGGTGATTGATAGCATTTCAAGACAGATCCTTAATATAGATGCCTTGAGGAGCAGAACGCCTGCCCGCCCCCCGAATATGCTGGTTCCGGTTCTGTAGCTGCGTGTCCTTCCGTCGACCGTCATACGGGCCTTCGTAACGCCGAAGGTGAAACATAAACTCTCCCGACCTCTCGCCGATTCGTCTTTTCCCGAATTTTTACCGGTGTACACGTATTCGGATGTGGGACCGGGGATGGCGCCCCCTGGTGGCCACCGTCGGATACGCCCCACGGAGGTTCGTCTTCCGGAGGGATTTCGATCATGGATTCAAAGGTGAATTGACTGTATCGCTTCCATTGGATACTTCGCTGTCAGACACGCAATAAGCCGCCGGCACATACCTTCCCCAGCGCGTTCGATACGCTCCAACTTTTTTCGAGGGCCTTGTGTAACAGGTATTAATGCATGTTGTTTAAAAATGGTAAGAGGTTTGGATCGGCATCACTTTGACACGGGGAACAGGGGGAGGACCTCCTTCTTGTTGACCTCGTTAATCACTTCCGCAAGGCCGGTGTACATTGCGACCAGGCCGAGCACGATACCTATAGCGGCGGCGGCCACGGTAACATCGCCGTTCTGGAGCAGCGATCCCGCACCCAGTCCGACGAATACGACCGTAAGCAGCCCGAAAACGGCCTGAAGCGCCCTGTTGGTCTTCAGCGTTCCGA
>ENA-UOOI01001985-UOOI01001985.1-fermentation-metagenome-genome-assembly--contig:-NODE-1985-length-19172-cov-2.532667_pt1 | contig 19172 bp, 19 predicted proteins | sample MGYA00245779_ERZ724027 | MGnify/ENA primary metagenome ERZ724027 (study PRJEB28704, sample SAMN03018318) | fermentation metagenome | biome: anthropogenic terrestrial biome; feature: soil; material...
TCCTTTTCGTTTGTGTCTGGCCCAAGCCAGATGTACTAGGCCGCAAGCGTTTGGCCTAGCGAGGGCTTCCTCTAAGAGGTCCGGCCCTAGTTCAAAATGACGGCGCTATCGATGTTGGTGAACACATTCTCACGCATGTGGCCCTCATCGACAGCTGTGACTACCGTACGGTTAGGTACGTTTACCACAAAAGCCGTGCGGTTGAGTAGAATCAAAGAATCGCGCGATCCCTTACTAGCCGCACTGTCTACGGCTTGCGACAAGCGAGTTACATCAGCAGGCGTCAGCAGGATCTGCCGTTGCTCCAGGCGCTCAGTTGCATGTTTGGAGAACCGCAAGGGCTGGGCAGCGAGGGCTGCATCTAGCGCACTCTGAAAGCCCGATGTCCCTGTTGCTTTAGGAGCTGGCCGCTTAACCGCACTTGGCGCGCCGATTGGTTGCGGCGTGGGATAAAGCCGATTAGAGAGTCTGGGATCCATCCTGATCCTCCCCGTTACCATCTTCAATATCAGCTGGGGCGGCTGGCTGTACTGCCTTCACCCATTCCACTGGGTATAACTGACCGTTTACAGCCACCTGCACCGAACCGTTGAGCGTGACAACTCGGTCAACAATACCGGCTGCGGGCAGGCCACCATTTTCCGGCAAAATCAGCACTTCCTGCCCTAACATGGCTAAAGCACCTAAGTGCAGCATCTGCCCGTTCATGTTCTGCATCTGCTCCAGGGTGGAGAATTGGGCCATCTGGGCAACGAATTCACGATCATCCATTGGAGAAAGAGGATCTTGATAACGTAGTTGGGTGACCAAAAGCTTAAGAAAAGCGTCTTTACCCAGCATGTCGTTAGCTGTTGTGTTCTTCTCCGTAGAGTAAGTAGCAGCGGCTCTTGCGCTGTTATCAGTTGCTGTTATTTGAGGCATGCATTTCCCTCCTTTGCTTATAATCGATAGTCGAGGCCCTGAGTCGGCTGTTCCGGTTCCAGCTCCTCGGCAGTCTCTGTCTTCACGATGCCAACCCGCTGGGGGCGTCGCGCCTGCTCTTCCTGAAGACGTTGCTGTTCGCGGCCTGCCGACTGACCAAAGTATTCCGCAGTTTCAGCCCCGAGAAATACCTGGGTGAACCCTTGGTTAACCAAGTTCTCCCGCAGCAGGGGTAGTTCGAGGCGTAACACGCCGGTAGTCTGAGGCTGCAGGGCTCGCAACTGGGCTGTGAGCATGTTGCCTTCCATTTTTAGCTCCACCCGCACTTCACCTAAGCTTTCAGGGTATAACTGCATACGCACTGTGATACCCTCCGGTGAACGTAGCAGGCGTAGCTGGCGCAACCCTACTGTTAGGCCTTGTTCCAGTTGCTGCTCCAGCGGTGCACCCGGACGAGCCGTATAGCTAACCTCTGCTGGCTCTGCAATATCTGAAGCGGGCACGCTATCAGCAACTAAATCGAGATAGGCTGCAAACTGGTTGAATGGCTTCCCGGATCCCTGCGGGGCTACCTGCTCATGCTCAGCCGCTGGCCTAGCCACTGCAGCCAGATCTATTTTCGGCGTTGATACCTCTGTAGCCCCTCGCGAGGGTTGGTTTTTCCCCGCCACTACTGCCGGCTCCGGTGGGTCAAGGTCGAGAGTTAGCGCAGCAGGTTGCTGTAACTGGGCCTCTGGCTCAACTTCAGCCTCCGCTTCCTGTGGCTCCCGCAGCAGCCAATATCGCTCCAGTTGCCCCCACCGCTCCGGCCGCACCTCAGAGTCGGCCTGGGCTCTAGTATGCTCCGTAAAGACCTCGGGCGCTTCTGCCCGCAGTTGCGCGAGCAGTTCCGCCAAAGGGCCTGCTGCTGCAATCTTCGCCCCTTGCTGGCCAGTGTTCGTTGGCTCGACCTGCACTGCGGCAGTTGGTTCGGCCTTGACCACAGTTGGACGTAAGAACGAATCAGGTGCATCTGTATCCGCCTTCACTTCTGCGGCAGCATCCTCGGTTAGCATGTCTATGGGTACACCATCAGGTATTTCTGAAGCCGGCAGGTTATCCCCAGCTGCTGAAACAGTTTCGCTATCTTGTTCGTCGGGCTGCGCAGTGAGCATTGTCAAGCGCGGCTGTGCTAATAATGCGGCTAACATCCCGAAATCCTGCTTCGCAAATTCTTCGCATTCGCTGCCCAGCTCTACCGCATCACCACCGACAGCCTCAGTTAACCCTGCCTCCTGGCAAATAGATGCCAGACTAGTGCGTGCTTGGCCTAATAACTGGTCAAACCGCAACTTGGAGTTAGCGGATGCTACCTTCGGGGCACCAGCGTTACTGCCAGACATAGTCGTAGTTGCCATTAAGTCGAGTATTGCCGCTTGCATTTGCGTCATTGTCTCACCTCCTTTCATTGAACTAGATGACTATTTCCCAGCTTGTAAAGATGCAATCTGAGCCGCCTTTTCAGGCTTCATCTTGCCTAAAATAGCACCGGCTGCCTCAGGGGGCATCAAGTACAAGATCGACCTCACGTCTTCGTTATTCATCTGCTCCAAGACTTGCGCTGCCTCTTGGGCCCGCATGTTCTCATAGATCTTAGCCGTCTTGGCTAACTCCGCATTAGCCTTCTGACTGCGCCCAGCCAAGGTCTGTTCTTCCAAGGCCGCGATTTCCGCCAGCAGTTCTTCAATACGCGCCTCCTGCTTGCGCATACTCTCTTGCAAGTCGCTAATGCGCTGTTCCCGTTGTTCTATCTCTAGCTGCAGTAACTCAATCTTTTCGCTAAAGTCGGGTTCCTCCACGTCCGGATCTGGGTCGGGGTCTGGAGTGGCAGAGTCTGGGAAAAAGCGACCGACAACCGGCAAATCAGCATACTCCCACCATCCCAGTGCCCGGCCAACCAGCACGGTGCCTACGACGACGATACTGAGTAAAACTAGACCAATTGATACTTTGCGTTTCTCAGTCATAGGCGTTCCTCGTTGGGCCATCGCTGTACGGCCAGTTCATCAAATACTGCCTGCTCTCGTTGTTCTAGCTCCTGATCAAATATGGTTTTCTGCCTCTCTCGCAGTTGCTCCAGGGTGCGCCTCTCTAACCTGGCTAGCTGCACTTGCTGACGCTGTTCATCTGTTGCCTCCTGGGCTAGAGCCGTATCTAGCTGTCGCTGGGCTTCTTGTTCCACTAAAACGGGATGCCAGCGTCGCCGAGTAACCAGTTCAGCAGCGGGCAAACCAGCTGCTTCTACCTGCTGCAGCTGCCCAGCGAAATAGGTGCGTTGCGCCTGCGCTTGAGCCAATGCTAACTCAGTGCGCGCCAGGGTCGCTAGTCTCTGCTGTAATTCTCTTTTTTCCATGTCCTCTATCGCTTGCTGCAGGCGCAAAACCTGGGCTAAGCGAAAATCAAACACTGCCATACGTCCTACCCCCTGACTGCCTGCACCAACGCGGCCACAGCTTGCTCATAGGTGCTCTTTTCAGTAGCTACTTGCTGCAAAAGACTATTAATGGCTGGCAGCTTCTCTATTGCTTCGTCGATCTCGGGGTTACCCCCAGCCTTGTAAGCGCCAATATTGATTAGATCTTGGTTTTCCCGGTAGACAGCAAGCAAGCGCCGGGCTTGATTAGCCGCCTCTTTCTGTTCAGTTGTTGCCAACTCGGTAAACAAACGGCTAATACTGGCTAGCGTATCGATGGCTGGGTAATGGCTTTTGTTAGCCAAATCCCGCGCCAAGACGATATGGCCATCTAAAATGCCGCGAACGGCGTCAGTAATGGGCTCGTTCATGTCATCCCCATCCACTAAGACGGTATAAAAGGCGGTGATCGAACCCACCTCAGCTCGGCCGCTGCGCTCTAACAGACGGGGCAAGAGGGAGAACACCGACGGGGTATAACCGCGGCTAGTCGGAGGCTCGCCTATTGCTAACCCGACTTCCCGTTGGGCCATGGCAAAACGAGTTAACGAATCGACCATGAGCAACACATTTTTACCCTGATCACGAAAATACTCGGCAATAGCAGTGGCCACAAAGGCCCCTTTGAGACGCACCAGTGCCGGCTGATCGGAGGTGGCAACTACCACCACGGAACGGGCCATGCCCTCAGGCCCCAGGTCCCGTTCAATGAACTCCATTACCTCCCGGCCCCGTTCGCCGATAAGTCCAATCACGTTGACATCAGCCCGACTATTGCGGGCGATCATGCCCAATAGGGTGCTTTTGCCAACACCGCTACCGGCAAAAATGCCTAAACGCTGACCGATGCCCACCGTCAACATGGCATCGATAGCACGCACGCCTGTTGATAATACCTGATCAATGCGAGGCCGTGCCAAGGGGTGCGGTGGATCAGCAACTAAGGGATAATAGGCTTCGCCCACTAGGCTGGGCCCAGAGTCTAGCCCATTGCCCAAGCCATCCAGCACCCGGCCTAGCAAATCGTCTCCTACCGCAACGCGCAATGGCCTACCTGTCGCCTCCACCAGCGCCCCGGGAGCCAATCCATCAGCGGCTCCCAAGGGCATAAGCAGGACGTTATCGTCTCTAAAACCGACTACCTCAGCTGGAACCCAAGACAGATCCGCCCGCCTGATTCGGCATAGCTCCCCTACTTGAGCCTTGGGGCCCTGAGATTCAATGGTGAGGCCCACAATCCGCGTCACTTTACCTAGGAAACGATAAGGCTGGAACCCCTCTAGCTTCCCTTGCCAGGCTTCCTTCAGATTCATGCTTGTTCCCCAGAACCAAACTGGGCCGCGACCTGCTCTAAGACGGTATCTACACAAGCGTCAATTGTACCTTGATTAGTCTCCAGGATCAGATCCCCCCGGGTCAAGGCGGGGTCGGCCTGAATAGAAAATTCCTTCACCCCGGGCAAAAGACTCTTCCAGGCAGCCCGTTCGGACCATAGCAGGGGGAAATCATCTGCTGACACCAACAAGAGCGCTTCCCGCGAGCCTTTGGCGGCCGCTAACACCTGCTGCAAGGCTGCTTGTACCACTGCGTCGTCGTGGCGAAGTTTGTAGTTGATCACGCGCTCCGCTACGGCTAGCGCTAGTTCCATTGTCTCTTGCTCGGCTTCGTGCAATAGATTAGCATCCTTGGCAATCAGTTCTTGGCGCATGGTTGCCAACTCGTCCAGCTGGGCCTGCCAAGCCGCTTCTCCCTGCTTCTCCCCGGCGGCCAGCCCCGCATCGTAACCAGCCTGATAACCGATCTGCTGCTGCCGCTCCACCTCGGCCTCGGCCTCAGCCAAAATGGAATCGGCTTCAGCCCGAGCAGCTGCCAGCAACTCGGCTGCTGCTGTTTGTGCCGCCTGCAAGCAATCTTCGGCCTCCTGCTTATGAGCGGCCAAGTCTACTACCGTCGCGTGCCGCGTCGGAGGTTCGATAGTCAAGTTGGGACGCCAAGAGCCAGAAACGGTGAGCTGATGGGCTTTAAGCACTTTAGACAATTACCTGATCACCTCCGCGGCTATAGACAATCTCGTTAGACTCCTCTAGACGGCGTATGATACCGACGATCTTTTGCTGGGCTTCTTCTACATCACGCAGACGTACCGGACCCATAAACTCCATATCTTCTTGCAGCATCTCAGCAAAGCGCTTAGACACACTACTAAAGATCAGTTCCTTCACGTTCTCGTTAGCTACCTTAAGTGCCAAAGCAAGATCCTTATTGTCAACCTCACGCAGAACACGCTGCACCGCGCGGGTATCCAGCAAGACGATGTCGTCGAAAGTGAACATCCGCTTCTTAATTTCCTCGGCCAGTTCGGGAGTCTGCATCTCTAGGGACTCCAGGATGGTACGCTCCGTACCCCGATCTACACGGGTCAGAATCTGCACCACTGTCTCCAGGCCGTCAATAGCGGTATAGTCTTGCCCAACCAGAGTAGATAGCTTCTTCTCCAGTACTTTTTCAATTTCGCGAATGGTCTCTGGAGATGTGCGCTCCATGGAAGCAATCCGCTTGGCGATATCGATCTGCAGCTCAGGGGGCAGCGAAGAAATGATGGCCGCCCCTTGTTCTGCCGGCATAAATGACAGAATCAGGGCTATCGTCTGGGGATGCTCCCCCTGTAGATAGTTAAGCAATTGCGTCGGGTCGGCCTTGCGCACAAACTCGAAGGGCCTAACCTGCAACGAAGCCGTAAGCCGGTTGATGACATCTATAGCTTTATCATCGCCCAGGGCTTTAGTGAGCACATCTCGGGCATACTCGATGCCACCCTGGGAAATGTAGTCGCGCGCCAGAGCCAACTGATAGAACTCGTCAAGCACGGTCTGCCTTTCTTCGGGCGTTATTCTGCGGGTATTCGCTATTTCCAGGGTAAGCGCTTCAATCTCTTCTTCGTTCAGATGCTTAAACACCTGTGCAGAGACTTCAGTGCCCATGGTTATCAGCAATGCCGCCGCTTTTTGCCGTCCGCTTAAGCCAGTAAAGCGCATACTATCAACTCTCCTCGTTTAGCCACGCTCGGATTAGGAACGCGAAGTCGTCCGGCTTCTGTCTGGCGGTTCGCTCCAAGTGCTTGCGCAAACGTTCTGTCTCGTCTTCTTGCGGCTCCAACAATTCCTCGACCTCTGGTTCAGCAGTAGCTGCCACTTGAGCCATCTGCAGCTCCTGCAGAAGCACCTGTTGCTTGCGGCTAGCCACAGCCCGGGCCACCAACAAGGCCGTAATACAGACCAAAACAGCGATGCCAATTTTCACAGCCCGCGAACTATACCAAGGCGCTGCCGCTACGGGTGGTGGAACCTCGCGGTCAACAAAATTCATCGTTTGCACTGAGACTACGTCGTCTCGATCGGCGTCATAGCCCACCGCTGCCTGCACCGCCGCCTGCACTTTGGCTGTGTCAACAACTGAATCCGATTCATTCACAATTACCGAAACAGATAGGCGCTTGATAGCCCCGGGAGCATAGGTGATCGTTTCCCGAATTTCATCTAGTTCATAAGCTATTGCCTTCTGCCGTTTTTCGGACGTGCTGCTGCTACTGCCACCAGCCGGCGATTGAGTTACCTCACCGGGGTTAGTGTCGGTCCCAGGAGGGGCACCCGCCGTGCCTTCGCCGCTATAGAAATCACTCATCTCTTCAATCTGGCGGACGAGGCCGTCCTCCCCTTCCCCAGGAGCCGCAAAATGCACGGACTGGGTGCTACGCTGGTTGAAATCTAGTTCGGCCACCACGCGCACCGCCACATTGTCGCCGCCGAAGATCTGACCAAGCAAGGTGTTGATACTTCTTTCCAGTTCCAGCTGCAGTGCCTGTTGCCGGCTCTGCTGCTCGGAGTAGCCAGTGCCGCCTTGCTCATCCCCAGAATTCAGCACCCGGCCATCGGCGTCAATAACTGTGACATTTTCAGGTACCAAATTAGGCACCGCCCGGGAGACTAGATGCACAAGCCCTGCTACCTGCCCTGTGTCTAGGGTTTGGTTCGACTTAATCCAGACAGAGGCCGTTGCTTGGGTCTGCCGCTTCGGATCTAAGAAAACATTTTCCTTAGGTAGGGCCAGTTTTACTTCCGCATCTTGTATGTAAGAGATCTTCTGCAGGGTAAGCGCCAATTGTTCTTCCAAAAGCAACTGCTGCTGCAGCGCCCGTTCACTTTCGGTCATGCTGAAGCTACTCTTATTAAACAAGTCATAGCCAACGCGGCCACTTCGCGGCAAGCCAGCTGCCGCGGCCTCCAGGCGGGCCTGGTCTGCCTGCTTGCGGGGCACAGCAATGGCGGTCCCGGCATTCTCTAGCCTGGTGTTGATCCGCTTTGCCTGCAACTCAGCTGTAACTGCTGCCGCATCCTCTAAAGTCAGGCCATGAAAGACAGTGACATAATTTGGTCGGAAGGCGATATACAACAGCACAGCCATCACTAACAAGGAAATAGTAGCAATGACGATGACCCGCTGACGCCACTGGGGTGCCTGTTGCTTCCACTTTTCGGTTAGGCCTGTAATTTGCACGGGTAAATTCATTTAGCCACCCCAATCCTGCCACACAGTGCACAGTAAATCATACCTGCATGCGCATAATCTCTTGAAAAGCCTCTAGCAACTTGTTACGCACCTGCTGCAATAGCTGCCAGGACTGCGACGCCTTTTCGGCTGCTATCATCACAGCGGCCACGTCGTCAATCTCGCCCAGGGCGAGTTGTTTACTGAGATTATCCGCCAGCGTCTGTTGAGTGACTGCCTGATCCAAAAGTCCACTCAGCAAATGTCCAAAACCCACATCACTGGTTTGGGTAGTAGTAGACCCTACCCCCCGGCCACTGGTTATTCCAATAGGTTGTATTTTTGTCAGCATAACTACCTGCCTATCTCGAGAGCCTTAGCTATCATCGACTTGGTGGCATTCAGGGCGGTTACATTGGCCTCATAGGCACGGCTAGCGGAGATCATGTTGACCATCTCCCGCATGATATTGACGTTCGGCATATGTACATAACCTTGCGCATCCGCGTAGGGGTGCTCTGGCTGATAGACTAGCTCGCCTGGGGTGACGTCATCCTCAGCGATAGCAACAACCCTAACCCCTTGCCCCATCTGAGCGGTAGAGCGTTTCAGAGCACTGGCGAAACTGTTATCCTGCTTCTCTGCAAAAATGGGATAACGCCGCTGAAAAGGCACCTGATCTGCCGGGCGCACCGTGGAAGCGTTAGCAATATTATCGGAGATGATATCCATACGCAGCCTCTGCGCACTCAATCCGGAAGCACTAATATCAAAAATACCTAGCATCGTTACCGCCTCCCTTCACTAATCAGATAACGCGTTGTGGCCATCTGTTTAATGAGACAATTAGCAACTGCGTTAAAGTAGGCCTCGGTCTCCGCCACTAGTGCCATCTCTTGCTCTACATCCACGTTGTTCCCATCAAGGCGCAAACTTGTGCCAGACTGGCGATAGATGGAGTCTGCTAAGGGAGAACCCGGGTCCTGGCGCAAGGCGGCCTGCATGGCTACATCAAAACGCTTATAGCCGGGCGTATCTACGTTAGCAACGTTACTAGCCAATACCTTGTGACGCAAACTAGCCGCTGACAGAGCCCTTTCTAATAGTACGGATGTTGCTACCTCATTCATCGCATGCTTTCCCCCTCTTTTTTTGCCTAACGCAAGATAGACCATTATCGTAAAGATGGATGTGTTTACGACATGGCCAGATGAACAACATATTTACCCCGCTATCCTGTTTCGACAAATGGTGCTAAATACCTTCTTTCTTCTCGGCGAAATTGCTAAGGTTCCCCATCTATTTCACGGGAAAAATAAAAAGAAGTCGAAAAAAAAGAGCCTGGCTGCTAAATAGCAGTCGGCCCTCTTTTTCATGTGCTCCATAGCCTACCTGTTACGTCTGAACACCTGGTCAATCAACTTATCGTTGAGGACCCGAATAAAGGTGCCCTTCATACCGAGGGAGCGAGATTCGATAACGCCAGCACTCTCTAGTTTGCGTAGGGCATTAACGATCACAGAACGGGTAATACCGGCTTGGTCGGCTACCTTGCTCGCCACCAAAAGCCCCTCTGTCTCGCCGCCTAACTCGCGCATAATATGCTCGATGGCTTCTAATTCAGAATAAGACAGAGCGTCGACAGCCATTTCCACAACGGCCCGCTCCCGGGCCTCGGCTTCGAGCTCGTCACTCTTGGCCCGCAAGATTTCCATGCCTAGAATCGCGGCACCAAATTCGGTTAGCGCCAGGTCGGCATCATCGAGAGGATTGTCAAAACGGGCGAGCAGTAACGTACCTAAACGTTGGCCACGGCCGATTACAGGAACAATGGTTGCCAGCTTGTCAGCAAACTCGCAAGGAGCGTTATCAAAAACGCAGGTATCAGATTCACGGCAGTTGATGATCGGAGCATCGGTAGCCATGAGCTGATTATTGTACTCGCTGGGGAAACGTCCGCTGCGTACGTAGCGGGACAGGATGTCGCACTCGTAATCATCGCGTAGGGCGTAACCTAACAGCTTGCCGCGAGTGTTGAGGATATAGACGTTGGCGCTGAGGACATCAGAAAAGACTCGGGCTACGTCTGTAAAGCGCACCGCTTCGCCAGCCGTTTGCTGCAGAATTCGCGTCAATTGCCTAGTGTTTTCCAGTAATTTAGAACTCATGTGATTGTACCCCCTTATACTTACAAAATATATCGACTGAGATCCTCGTTCTGCAGAACATTTTGCAGGCGAGCCTGCACATATTCTGCATCAATGGAGATTTTATCACCCCCATACGCTTGTGGATCAAAAGCGATCTCATCCATTACCCGCTCCAAAACGGTATGTAACCGCCGAGCGCCAATATCTTCAGCTGTGGAGTTGATGTGGTGAGCTATCCGCGCAATTTCACTTACAGCCTCAGCTGTAAACTCCAGCTCCACGCCCTCAGTTGCCATCAGATACTTGTACTGCGACAACAAGGCGTTTTCCGGCTCTACCAGTATTCTCTCCAAATCAGCTTCTGTCAAACTCTCAAGTTCTACCCGGATCGGGAAACGACCCTGCAGCTCCGGTATCAAGTCAGAAGGCTTGCTGACATGAAAAGCACCGGCCGCGATAAACAAGATATAATCGGTGCGCACCGGCCCATATCTAGTAGCTACAGTTGAACCCTCCACAATTGGCAAAATGTCTCGCTGCACACCTTCACGGGAGACATCGGGCCCCTGCTGGTATTTGCCGGCCACCTTGTCAATTTCATCGATGAAAATGATGCCCATCTGTTCGCTACGTTCAATGGCCAAGCGGGCAATCTCTTCCCCATCCAGCAGATTCTCCACTTCTTCCTGCACAAACAGACTGCGGGCCTGTTGGACTGTCACTCTCCGTCGCTTTTTTTGCTGCGGTAGGAGATTGCCTACCATCTCCTGCATGCCATTAGCCAAGTCCCCCATGCCTGTGTTCGTGAACATATCAAACATGGCCGTCTGGCGCTCGCTGACTTCAACCTCAATGAGTAGATCTTCCAACTCTCCCGCCAGCAAACGGCGTCGCAAATCTTCCTTTTGCGCCTTGCGCGAAGCGCTTGCCTCGGCGTTTTCCTGCGGCTCCGGCTCTTTCAACCCCAACCAGGTTTCAAAAGGGTGGGGTGCCGGTGCCTTCCCAGGCAACATAGCAGACAGAATTCTCTCTTCCGCCCTGGCCTCGGCTTGCTTAGTAACATCCCGCGTCTTTTCTTGCTTCACAGTGCGCACCGCGTTATCAACCAGATCGCGCACCATACTCTCCACGTCACGCCCCACATAGCCAACCTCGGTATACTTGGTGGCCTCAACCTTAACAAACGGTGCCTTAACGAGAGCAGCTAAACGGCGAGCCAGCTCAGTCTTACCTACCCCAGTGGGGCCGATCAGCATAATATTCTTAGGGCTAATCTCAGCCTGCTGCTCTGGAGGCAATTTGTAACGGCGAATCCGGGTGCGTAAAGCAATGGCCAGCGCCCTTTTGGCAGCAGCCTGTCCTACGATAAATCGGTCTAACTCTGCAACAACCTTGCGGGGCTCCAGCTCCCTCTCCACCTTAACTTTTCGCCTCCAATTTCTCTACGATAATTTCATGGTTCGTAAACACACAGATGTCGGCCGCAATGTGCAAGGCCTGCTCGGCAATTTGGCTTGCCGATAGATCAGAAGACGCTACCAACGCGCGGGCGGCTGCCAAAGCAAAACCACCACCGGAACCAATGGCCACCACACCGTCATCAGGCTCAATCACTTCGCCAGAGCCAGATACTAAGAAAATCTGCTTATGATCGGCTACCAACAGTTGAGCCTCCAGGCGTCTTAGCACTCGGTCGGTACGCCATTCCTTAGCGAGTTCGACAACTGCTCGGGCCAAATTACCCCGGTACTGTTCCAAGCTGCCTTCAAACTTATCAAAGAGAGCAAAAGCATCTGCGACTGACCCGGCGAAGCCAGCCAGCACTTGATCATGATAGAGCCGCCGTACTTTACGAGCTTGTGCCTTGACAATGGTGCTATTACCCAAAGTAACCTGGCCATCCCCTGCCATGGCCACCTGGCCGCCACGACTGACAGCCACTATTGTTGTTGCTGAGAACATCGCTACACCCCCTAAGCCCGAGGATGGGACTCTTTATAAACTGTTTTTAACCGTTCCCGGGTAACATGAGTATACAGCTGCGTGGTAGAGACACTAGCATGCCCCAGTAGTTCCTGTACACTGCGCAAGTCGGCACCATTTTCCAACATGTGAGTGGCATATGAATGCCGCAGAGTATGAGGACTAACCTGATGACGTAACGCGGCCTGTTCCACATACTTGTCGACAAGGCGTCGTACACTACGGTCTGACAAGCGGCCGCCGGCTTTGTTTAGAAACAGAGCATTGCCATTAGCTTTGTCAGCCTTAACTAATAAAGGCCTGGCCTCTTTCACATAGCACTCAATCGCCAGGCAAGCTGGTTTCCCTAGGGGCACGATGCGTTCCTTGGACCCTTTACCTAGGACCCGCACATAGCCCTGCCGGAAATCAACATCATGCAGCGACATACCGACCAGCTCACCCACCCTAATACCAGCAGCATAGAGAGTTTCTAGAATCGCTCTATCGCGTTTGCCCAAGGTGCTGTCGTCAGGTGCCGCCAGCAAGCTGAGGCAGTCATCCAAGTATAAAAAGTTGGGCAGCTGGCGCTTTTGCTTAGGGGTGCTTATCCTCTCTAAGGGATTGTGAGGGCAGTAGCCTTCTCGCACCAGAAAACGGAAGAAGGAACGCAAAGCCGAGAGCTTCCTAGCTATACTAGATTTCGCATAGCCCGCTTGCTGCAAATAGGCTAAGAAACGCCGCAAATCCTGTTTGTCCACAGCGGTAGCTACTTGTACATCATCGCATAAAAACTCAATGAATTGCAATATGTCTCGTTGATAATTACTAAGCGTATGGGCTGATGCGTTTTTTTCTACTCGCAGCCAGCGCAGAAAGCTGTCAAGCTGTTCCTCCATGAAAACATCCCCAATCAAATATTAGCATAGGCTATAAACAACATCAACATCATAAAGAGGAATTCTCCAAAAAATTTTTTAATTCCCTCAAAGCTCTTTGAGCGTAGGCACCTCCCCTTTCCCGCTTACCCCTAGGGGGATTTGCCAAACGGGGGAAAAGTTCAAAAGCGATGTTCATCGGCTGAAAATTCTTCTTGGGTTCAGCCGTAATATAATGTAGGAGAGCCCCATGGGCCGTCGTCTCTGGAAAAACCAAGGGCATTTTTTCTGCTACCAGGCGTGCGGCATTAATCCCGGCCACCAACCCGGCGGCCGCTGATTCTACATAGCCCTCTACTCCCGTCATCTGCCCAGCGAAAAATAGACCAGGATCACCGCGCCACTGCAAGGTGGGCAGAAGCAACTGGGGGGAGTTGATAAAAGTATTGCGGTGCATCACTCCGTAGCGTGCAAATTCGGCCTGCTCCAAGCCAGGAATCAAGCGCCAAACCCGTTTCTGTTCGGGCCACTTCAGGTTGGTCTGAAACCCAACCATGTTATAGAGCGTGCCTGCGACATTATCCCGCCGCAACTGCACCACGGCGTGGGGTAATTTACCGCTGCGAGGATTCGGCAACCCCACCGGCTTCAGCGGACCGAATAGCAAGGTCTCATAACCCCGTTTGGCTAAGACTTCGACGGGCATGCAGCCCTCAAAATAGACACCTTGTTCAAATTCCTTTAAAGGAGCAGTTTCTGCGGCAACCAGCGCTTGATGAAAGACGGCATATTCATCTGCTTCTAAGGGACAGTTGACGTAATCAGCCTCGCCTTTATCATAGCGCGAGGCCCAATAAACTTTTTCCCAGTCAATACTCTCGGCCAGAACTATAGGCGCAGCCGCGTCGTAGAAATGTAAATATCCCTCACCGAGAACAGCCTGCAGAGATTCTGACAAGGCCGGTGAGGTCAGTGGGCCGGTAGCAATAATCAACGGCCTCTCTGTGGGCAGCTCACTCACTTCATCTTGCACAATCTCGATCAAGGGATGGGCCTGCAAGCGAGCGGTGATGTGCTCGGAAAAGCCCATACGGTCCACCGCCAACGCTCCTCCTGCAGGTACCCGATTCGCTAAAGCCGCCTCCATGATTAAAGAGTCCAGCAGGCGCATTTCTTCTTTGAGCAAGCCGACAGCATTGTCTTGGCTCAGAGCCCGTAAAGAATTGCTGCAAACCAACTCACCGGCGAGACCAGTATGGTGCGCCGGTGTTAGTTTTTGCGGGCGCATTTCGATCAAAGTTACAGCTACACCACGCTCAGCGGCCTGCCAGGCTGCCTCGCTACCGGCCAAACCTGCCCCCACAACCGTTATTGTATGCTGCTTAGCCATCTTGCTCCACCTGTTCTTCGTGTCTACACTCTTGATTGATACATACGTGTAACTTCTTTCCGCCACTCTGCTTCTCCACCAAGAGCCCGCCGCATTCCGGGCAGCTCTTGTCGGCCACCGGCCGATTCCAGATGACGAAATCGCATTCGGGGTAACCCAAGCATCCGTAGAACAAGCGCCCCTTCTTACTCCGGCGCTCCACTATCTTGCTCTGGCACTTAGGACATTTGGCCCCTGTATCCTTAATTAAAGGTTTGGTGTTTCTACACTCGGGGAACCCGGGGCAGGCCAAGAACTGACCAAAACGGCCGGTTTTATAGACCATATTCCTACCGCATAACTCGCACACCACATCGGACTCCACCGGTGCTAGCTCTACCGACTGCATCTCTGCTTCTGCATGCTGCAGCTCTTCCTTAAAGGGGCCATAGAATTCCTCTAGGACTTCTACCCAATTAGCCTTACCATCTTCGATTTCATCTAGCTGCGATTCCAGGGAAGCAGTAAACTCTACATCAATTATCTGAGGGAAAAACTCTTTAAGCAAATCAACTACAATCTGTCCTAATTCCGTAGGGTAAAAGCGCTTTTGCTCTCGCACTACGTAGCCACGACTCTGGATAGTGTCGATGATAGTGGCATAGGTGCTCGGGCGACCAATACCCAGTTCCTCCAAGGCCTTAACTAAAGCAGCCTCGTTGTAGCGGGCTGGGGGCTCGGTAAAGTGCTGCTTATCCGTCAAGCGGGCTAGCTGCAATGCCTGTGACACAATCAAGTCGGGGAGCAAAGTATCCTTGTCATCCGCCTTTTCTTCCTTGGTGTCCTTATATACCACTAAGAAACCGGGGAACTTGATCTGGGAACCACGGGCCCGGAAAGTATAACCACCCGCGTCTATTTCGGCCGCAACTGTATCATAGACAGCGGGGGCCATCTGGCTGGCTAGAAAACGCTCCCAGATCAGCCGATATAAGCGCAACTCGTCCCGAGATAGGAATGGTTTTAGTGCGTCCGGGGTGCGCCCGGGAAACGTGGGGCGAATAGCCTCATGGGCATCCTGCGCCCTTTTCCCGCCCGCGTATTGCCGGGTCATTACGTAGGCTTGCCCAAACATCTCAGCAATAACTTGTTCAGCCTCAGCTACGGCTAACGGCGAAACCCGGGTGGAGTCGGTACGCATGTAAGTAATGAGACCGATAGCACCCTCTTTGCCCAAGGTTACACCTTCATATAGTGTCTGCGCCAAGCGCATCGCCCTCTTAGCGGTAAACCCCAAACGCCGCGATGCTTCCTGCTGCAGCGTGCTAGTTGTAAACGGGGCCGCCGGGTTGCGGCGGCGCTCACTGCGGCGGACAGAGCTGACGACAAAGGCGCTTTCACGCACCTGCTTCAGTACTTGTTCAGTCTCTTCCCGGCTGCCTAAAGGCAGTTTTTCTCCGCCCCGGCCATAGAAATCCGCCGTGAATTTCTCTTTGTTATCGGTTTGCAGTTCAGCCGTAATTGTCCAATATTCCTCTGGACGGAAATTCTGGATTTCGGCTTCCCGATCGCAGATCAGGCGTACTGTCACCGATTGCACGCGGCCAGCGCTCAGCCCCTTTTTAACTTTCTTCCATAGCAACGGGCTGAGGCGATACCCCACAATGCGGTCTAAAATCCGGCGTGCCTGTTGCGCATCCACTAAATCCTGGTCTAGGGGCCGGGGCTGTTTGAACGCCTCTTGTACTGCATTCTTAGTTATCTCATTAAAAGTTACTCGACAAGGAGATTCCGGGTCTACGCCGAGGACCTGGGCCAAGTGCCAGGAGATAGCTTCTCCTTCGCGATCCGGGTCAGTAGCTAAGTATATCTTATCGGCCTTTTTAGCCGCATCCCTCAGTTCTTTGACAACGGCACCCTTACCCCGAATAGTTATGTATTTGGGTGCGAATCCATTCTCCACATCGACAGCAAATTGGCTTTTAGGTAAGTCACGGACGTGGCCGACAGACGCCTTTACTGTATAACGTCGCCCTAGATACTTGCCAATTGTCTTTGCTTTAGCCGGTGATTCTACGATTACTAAGTGTGACATATTGTCTTTCCCCCCAAGTAGCAAGATTAGGGCACGTACCTAATCTGTCACTTTCGCCCTGCAAGTGCCTTACACTAGTACATTAGTTCTCATTTTTGTGTCTGACGGATGTGCGGCGGTAACTCTGAGCAGCAGCGGCTTCCGCCCAACCGCCTAGCTCCAGCTCCATCAAGGCAGCTAATACTTCCGCTGTCGTCAGTCCCGACAAGTCCACAATTTCGTCTAGGCTGACTACCTGATCAGTAAGCGCCCCGTAAACAAGCTGAGCTGCACCTTTCAGCCGGGGCAAGTCCTCCTGGGCCTTGGCTGCGGCCGTGCCCCAGTTCCATTCGGCCAGCATATCTTCACTGTTCGCTATTAAGGTAGCCCCATGCCGCAACAGGTTATTCGTGCCGCGGCTAAAACGGCTGGTAACGTTACCTGGAACAGACCAAATATCTCTTCCTAAATCGAGAGCGTGGTCAACAGTGATCAGTGAGCCGCTCTTTTGGTCGGCCTCGACCACCAACACCGTATCGGCCAAGGCTGCAATAATCCGGTTACGGGCCGGGAAATGATGCGCCTCGGGCTTAGCATCAGGCCAATATTCGCTCAGCAGGGTGCCCCCATTGGCGATGATCTGCAGGGCCAAATCGCGATGTCGCTCGGGATATAAATTGCCAAAGCCACTGCCCAGTACGGCCCAAGTAACCAGGCCGTTAGCCAACGCGGCCCGGTGTGCCTCCCCATCAACACCTAGCGCCAAGCCACTAATCACCACTACGTCATTGCCAGCCAGACCAGCAATCAACTGGTCCGTAACCTGGCGGCCATAGCTGGTCATGCGACGCGCGCCCACGACAGCTAAGTGCCGGGCATGTTTTGCCAAAGGTTGCCCCCAGCCTAAGAGAACGATCGGGGGATCAAACAGCTGCAACAGCGGCGGCGGATAGGCAGCGTCTGCAAACGATAACACCCAGGCCCCTGCTCGCGTCACTCGCTCTAGCATCGCACCCGGGTCCTGCCGTTTCCGCTCTTCCACAATCAAACTGATCGTTTCGGGTCTAAGGCCGGTGATCTCTCGTAAGGTAGCAGAGTCAGCCTGCCAAACGTTCGCCCCGGAGCCTAGCTCTTGCTGCAAGCGCCAAGCCCGGCGAGAACCAATCTTAGGCCAACGCGAAATGGCCAACCAATAAGCCGTTTCTGTTATCCCATTACTCCATCTCCCTACACTTGTTCAGTTTGGTCCCCATTATAACAGAGTCGTCCTATCTCTAGCAACATATTCTACCAATCAGTCACTCTATTTACGCAAAAAAGACTGAATCTTAACCTAATCCTTGCCGGTCATAAGCCCGATAACTGAGGGCCTCAGCCACATGTTGCGCCTCCACTTGGTCGCTCCCGGCTAGGTCGGCAATCGTACGGGCTACTTTCAGTATCCGCTCGTAAGCGCGGGCGGAAAGCTGCAAACGGGCGAAGGCCCTCTGCATCATTTGCTCTCCGGCAGGATGCAACTGCAGGCTACGCCGCAACACGCGTGTATTCATAGCCGCATTACAGATGATGTTAGTGCCGGCGAAGCGACGCAATTGCCTCTGGCGAGCGCATTCTACTCGCTGCCTAATAGCAGCCGATGACTCCCCGTCTTTTTGCCCCGTCATTTCCGCATATTCCAGTCGCGGCACATTGATCTGTAAATCTATGCGGTCCAAAAGAGGGCCAGATAATCTGGTCAGATAGCGACGAATCTCTGTTTCGGAGCAGGTGCATTCCCTCCCCGGGTCATTGTTGTAGCCGCAGGGACATGGATTCATTGCACCCACCAGCATGAAGCGGCTAGGGTAGGTAATACTGGCCTGGGCCCGCGAAATATGTACGGCCCCGTCTTCCAAGGGTTGGCGCAGTTGCTCCAACACCCGGCGCGGGAATTCGGGTAATTCATCCAGAAAAAGCACTCCGTTGTGGGCTAAGCTTACTTGCCCTGGCTTAGGTATACGGCCGCCACCGATCAGCCCCGCGTAAGAAATGCTATGATGGGGCGCACAGAAGGGCCTGTTCTCCACTAGACCCTCGCGGCCTTGGAGCATACCGCTAACGCTGTAAATCTTGGTCACTTCTAGGGCTTCGCTATTGGTCATACTGGGCAGAATGGAAGGTAATTGACGGGCTAACAAGGTCTTACCCGATCCAGGGGGGCCCACCATCAATAAATTGTGGTTCCCGGCTGCCGCCACTTCCAGCGCCCGTTTAGCCAGCTTCTGGCCGCGGATGTCACTGAAGTCTAAGGCATAAGCGTCTTGATTAGCAGGCTGAGGAGCAATCGGTCTCGGCACTGACAAGGGCAGAGAAATCTCGCCCCGTAACCCTTGACAGAGCCGCGATAGGTCGGACACTGCAATTACTTCCAACCCAGGAACCAAAAGCGCTTCCTGTACGTTGGCCGCTGGCACAAACAAGCGCCTGAACCCGTGCTGTTTGGCGGCAATGGCCATTGGCAATGCCCCAGGGATGGGGCGCACGCTGCCGTCGAGCGATAGCTCGCCCACAAAGATACTATCTGCAGTCGCTTCTGGCGCCAGCTGCTCATCAGCTACCAGCAGCCCGAGAGCTATTGGTAAGTCGAAGCCCGAGCCTTCCTTGCGCCAGTCGGCTGGAGCGAGATTCACGGTAATTCGTCCCCGGGGGACCTGCCCTTCTGAGTTCTTGATTGCCGCCCGCACCCGTTCCTTGGCTTCACGTACAGCAGCGTCCGGTAATCCGACTACTTCAAATGATGGCAGCGCCTGCGCCAGATCAACCTCTACCTCGACTAAGAAAG
>ENA-UOOI01001986-UOOI01001986.1-fermentation-metagenome-genome-assembly--contig:-NODE-1986-length-19162-cov-15.016172_pt1 | contig 19162 bp, 20 predicted proteins | sample MGYA00245779_ERZ724027 | MGnify/ENA primary metagenome ERZ724027 (study PRJEB28704, sample SAMN03018318) | fermentation metagenome | biome: anthropogenic terrestrial biome; feature: soil...
CCCTTTCGGGCGGAGCCGCCGGTTTGGTGCCGCTGGCCGGACTTGAACCGGCACGGTGTTGCCACCGAGGGATTTTAAGTCCCTTGCGTCTGCCGATTTCGCCACAGCGGCAAAGTTGGTCTTCTGTTGCTTTGCACCTTAAAAGCATAGCATATCTGCCCCGCAAAATCAATGCCGGGGCGGGGAAGACGCCCGGAAACGCAAAAATAAAACTTCCGCCGGTTCTCCGGCTGTAACTGTAAGCGCGGAGACGGCGGAAGCGATGAATATGGGATGTCGGAAAATCAGCCTTCGGGGTCGAAACGGAGTGTGAAGCGGAACGAAAGCGCCTCGGCGGAAAGGCGGTATTTCGGGTTCAGCGCGGGGCCGCAGCTGTTGGAGCCGATCCCGCTTTGGGCGGCGTCCAGGCAGAGCACCGTGCTGCCGCAGGGTTCCAGTTCGAAGTTGTGGGCTTTCCGTTCCAGCTCCTCCTGCGTATAGTGCGAAGCATTGAAGCAGAAATTTTTGCCTTCCACGGAAACCGCCCCTTCCGCGCCGGAAAGCTCCAGGAAGGAGCAGCCGCAGTGGGAGCCGTTTTCCTGCGGACGGGGATAGTCCGTGAAAAGGCCGTCCACCGTGCTGCGGAACAGCCCGAGCCGGCAGGCGCGGCGCTTGTCGAGATAGCTTTCGTCCGGGCCGTATCCGAAATAGGCCGCGTCGGAGTAGGACTTCGGCAGGAACAGCCGCACGCCGAACCGCGGCAGATAGGGGAACACGGAATTTTTCACCGCGCGGATATCCGCCTCTACGGTCCCGTCGTTCCGGACGGTGTAGCGCGCGCGGACGGTGAGGATTTTCTGCAGGAACACCGGCTCCAGCGCCAGCCGGCAGTCGATTACGGCGCCGCCTTCTTCCGCAGACGCCGAGACGCTGTAGACCCGCGCCTGCGCGCGGTCGTACCCCGCGGCCTTCCATTCCTGCTTGATGCTGCGGTCGTTGTCCGTCGGGGCGCGCCACAGGTTGTATTCGGCGGGCTTTTCAAAGCGCTCCCTGCCGCGGAACTTCATCGAGCCGAACGAGCCTTTCAGCTTCGAGAACCGGAAGGACAGGAGCTCGTTTTGCAGAAGGATCTCCGTTTCCGTCTCCGTCAAAGAGAGCTTTCCGGCTTTGCGGGGAGCGGGCGCTGCGGGGACGTACTCGCAGCCGAGCACGAACTGATCGAAGCCCATTTCCCGGCCGGCCGGGGCGAGGGGAAGGTCCTTTTTCTGGATCGAGGCGAACCGGATCGTGGTGACGCCGCCGCGGGGAACCTTATAATCGAGCGCGATCTCACGGGTGCCGCGGGGCGGGATGTCGAGCCCGTCCAGCACGCCGGACGCGACGGCGGTCTCTTCCTTTCCGCGGAAATTCGTGACCTCCCAGCGGATTTCCGCCCAGTCGGAAAGCGCGGTGAAGTCCAGGCAGTTCCGCACGAAGAAGCGGTTTTCTCCCTTTGCCCGCAGCACGCGCGCGGGGCGGAGGACGTTTTTGTATTCGCGCAGGCTGTCGGTCTCGGCCCGGTCCGGCGTGACGAGGCCGTCCATGCAGAAGTTCCCGTCGTGGGGGAATTCGCCGAAATCGCCGCCGTAGAGGAAGCGTTTCCGGCCGTCCGGCGCGACGCCGTCCTGCACGGCGTGGTCGCACCACTCCCATACGCAGCCGCCCACAAAGGAAGGATAGTGGTAGATCAGCTTCCAGTAATCCTCCAGGTCGCCCGGGCCGTTGCCCATGGCGTGCGAGTATTCGCAGAGGATGAACGGCTTTTCCGTCGGGGCGCTCAGCGTCTTCTCGACCTCTTCCAGCGAAGGGTACATCCGGCTCTCCACGTCGATGTCGGAGGTGTCCCGCCTGCGGCTTTCCTCATAGATGTTTTCGTAATGGACGGGCCGCGTGGGGTCGAAGTCTTTTACCCATTTTGCGGCGGCGATGAAATTCGCGCCGTAGCCGGATTCGTTCCCGAGCGACCAGAAAATCACGCTCGGGCGGTTCTTGTCGCGGAGGACGTTCCTCCGGACGCGGTCCAGGATGGGGGAGAGGAAACGCTCGTCCTCGGCGAAATAGTTGCGCCCCTGATAGCGGATCCCGTACTGCTCGATGCAGCCGTGGGATTCGATGTCCGACTCCGCGATCAGGTAAAAGCCGCACTCGTCGCACAGGCGGGGGAAGATCGGGGCGTTCGGGTAATGGCTGGTCCGGATCGCGTTGAGGTTTGCCCGCTTCATCATCGTCAGGTCTTTGAGAATCTGGTCGCGCGTGACCGCGTAACCCGTGACGGGGTCGCTGTCGTGGCGGTTCACGCCCTTGAACTTGACGGGCGTCCCGTTCACGGTGAGCACCGCGTCCCGGATGGCAATCTCCCGCACGCCGACGGGCTCGCAGATGCTTTCGCCCGGCGTCTCGAACGTCAGCCGGTAGAGATACGGGTTTTCGGCGTTCCAGAGGACGGGGTCCTTCAGAAGGAACCGCGCGTCCGGGCCGGCGTCCGCCTCCTGCAATAAAGTCCCGCCGGCGTCCGAAAGGCGCAGATGGACGGGCTGCGGCTTCCCGCGGAACCCGAAGCGGACGGAAATCTCCGCCGCCCCCTCCGGGAGCAGGCGCGTGCGGACGGCGTAGTCCCGGATATGCTCCTGCGGGCGGTGGAGCAGATAGACGTCGCGGAAAATGCCGGACATCCGCAGCTTATCCTGATCCTCCAGATAGGAGCCGGCGCACCATTTCAGCACGACCGCGGCGAGGGTGTTCTCCCCTTCGCGGACGAGGTCCGTCACGTCGAATTCCGACGTGCTGTGCGAGACCGTGTCGTAGCCGGCGAATTTCCCGTTGACCCAGACGTAGAGGCAGGAATCGGCGCCTTCAAAATTCAGGTAGTGGCGCATCCCGGCGGATTCCCCGCCGATCCGGAACTTCGTCCGGTACAGGCCGCAGGGGTTTTCCAGCGGCACGCGGGGCGGGTCGAAGGGGAACGGATAGCGCACGTTGGTGTACTGATGGTGGTCGTACCCGTGCATCTGCCACACCGACGGCACCGGGATCGTGTCCATCCCGCCGTCGTCGTAGTCCGCTCCCAGCATTTCTTCCCGCAGATCGTACGGCCCGGGAAAATAGGAAAACTTCCAGTCTCCGTTCAGCAGGTCCGCCCGGGGGGACTGCTCCATGGTCCGGACGTTTTCCGCCCCGCCCGGCGGGCAGGGGATGTAGTACGAGCGGTCCGGCTGCGTGCCGATCCGCGTCGCGGAGGGGTCTTCGTAATACGGCGTCAGTTTCATTTTCTTCCTCCCGTTTCGTTCCGTATTCATGATGGAAATCTTCCCTGATGATAGCACGGAGCACGCAAAAATTAAGTATATTTGAGAATTATACGCCGATTCAAAAAGCGGGGGATTCCGCGGGAAAACCGGAGCGGGAAGACGGAAAAAGGCCGCGGCGGATCCGTTCCGCGGCGGCCTTCCCGAGGCGCTCACTGCTGGTGGTTTTCCGACCAGTCCACGCCTTCCTTCACGTGCGAGTCGTCCGGCCTTGCGACGCCGGTCTCGCGGTACCGGCTGTCGGGCATCGTGATCACGGTCGTGTGCTTGTCCGCAGGCTTTTTCGGGCTGCGGGACTTTCTCTTTGATTTCATCGGATTTTGTCACCCCCGTCGTATCTTTTGTCCCGGCGGCCGAAAAATACGGAGCCGGGCCGAAAATCCGCCCGCCGCGGCGGACAAAAAGAGGCGGCGCGCGGGCTTTTGATGGATAGAAACAGCCTGCCCGGCATAGGAATTAGTATGAAACGGGAGGTGCTGGAAATGAAACTCAAAAAACTGTCCGCCGGCCTGATCGCGCTGGCGATAGCGTTTTCCTGCGCGCCGGCGGGGGCCTCGGCCCTGGAGGCGAAGGAGGTGAACGCTCCCTCCGCCGTTCTGATGGAGGCCCAGACGGGGAAGATCCTGTTTGAAAAGAATTCCCACGAAAAGCGGGCCTGCGCCTCCATCACGAAGATCATGACCCTGCTGCTGGTCATGGAGGCGCTGGATTCCGGGAAGATCGGCCTCACGGATAAAATCTCCGTCAGCGAGCACGCCGCGTCGATGGGCGGCTCCCAGATCTGGCTCAAGCCCGGCGAGACGATGACGGTGGACGATATGCTCAAGGCCTGCGTGATCGCCAGCGCGAACGACGCCTCGGTCGTTCTGGGCGAATACGTCGCCGGCAGCGAGGAGGAGTTCGTCGCCCAGATGAACCAGAAGGCGAAGGCCCTGAAGATGAACGACACGACCTTCAAAAACTGCTACGGCCTCGACGAGGAGGGGCACGTGACCTCGGCCTACGACGTGGCCCTGATGTCGCGCGAGCTGATCAAGCACAAGAAGATCTTCGATTACACCAAAACGTGGATGGACTACCTGCGCGGCGGGAAGACCCAGCTGGTCAACACCAACAAGCTGCTTAAGACCTACCGCGGGATCACGGGCCTGAAGACGGGGACGACGAACCAGGCCGGCAGCTGCATCTCGGCCACGGCGGCGCGCGACGGCGTGAGCCTGGTCGCGGTCGTGCTGGGCTGTGCGGACACGAAGACGAGGTTCGCGAGCGCGGCCTCGCTGCTGGATTCCGGCTTCGCGAACTGGTCCGTCACGCAGCCGGCGATTCCGAAGGAGGCCGAAAAACCGATCCCCGTGCGCAACGGCATGGAGCCGCAGGTGGAGACGAACGTCGATTCCGGCGGCAGCATCCTGGTGCCCAAGGGCAAGGCCGGCAGCGTGAAATACCAGGTCCAGGCGGAGGAAAACGTCGCCGCGCCCGTGCAGGAAGGGCAGATCCTCGGCAAAGTGACCTGCTCGCTGGACGGCAGCGTTCTCCAGGAATACAATATCCGAGCGAAGACCTCGGTGGCGGAGCTGACGTTCGGGTCGGTGTTCGCCCTGCTCGCGCGCAGACTGGTCATGGCCTGCTGACTTTCCGGCGGGCTTTTTTTGCAAATCGCCGCGCTTCCTCCTTGCAAACCTTGTCCGCATACGGTACAATAGAGGTGGTTCCAAGAAGCAGCGATTCAGGAGGAAGTGCCATGACTGTTCAGCTTGACGCGCAGCATTTAACGGATTTCATAGCGGAGGAAGAGTATGCCGCCATCGCTCCCCAGGTTCGGCTCGCGCATGAAACGCTTCATGCCGGGACGGGGTTGGGAAGCGATTTTTTGGGCTGGGTCGATCTGCCCTCGTCCTACGACCGGGAAGAGTTCGGCCGGATCTCGGCGGCGGCGGAGAAGATCCGCTCGGATTCCGAAGTCTTCGTCGTGATCGGCATCGGGGGGTCCTATCTCGGTGCCCGCGCCGCGATCGAGTTTCTGAAATCGCAGAACTACAACGCGATGAAAAAGAGCACGCCCGACATTTATTTCGTGGGCAACAGCATCAGCCCCGCGGCGCTGGGCGAGGTGCTCGACCTCTGTGAGGGGCGGGACGTCTCCGTCAACGTGATCTCCAAATCCGGCACGACGACGGAGCCTGCCGTGGCGTTCCGGTTCTTCCGCCGCCTGCTGGAGAAAAAGTACGGCAGGGCCGGCGCTGCGGAGCGCATCTACTGCACGACGGACCGCTCGCGCGGCACGCTCAAGCAGCTCGCCGGCCGGGAGGGCTACCGGACCTTCGTGATTCCCGACGACGTGGGCGGCCGGTATTCCGTGCTGACGGCCGTGGGCCTTCTGCCCATCGCCGTGGCGGGCGGCGACATCGCCGCGCTGATGGCGGGGGCGGCCGCCGCCGAGCGGGAGTTCGACGACCCCGACCTCGCGAAAAACGACTGCTACCGCTATGCGGCGATCCGGAACATCCTGTACCGCAAGGGCCGGGAGATCGAGATGCTCGTCAGCTACGAGCCGTGCTTCCGGACGATGTGCGAGTGGTGGAAGCAGCTGTTCGGCGAAAGCGAAGGCAAGGACGGCAAAGGGCTGTTCCCCGCCTCCGCCGTCTTTTCGACGGACCTGCATTCGATGGGGCAGTACATTCAGCAGGGCCGGCGCTCGCTGATCGAGACCGTCGTCCTGTTCGACCGGCCGAAGCGCGATCTCGTGATCGAGGCGGATCCGGAGAACGCCGACGGCCTCAATTTTCTGGCCGGCAAGGGCATGGCGTACGTCAACCGGAAAGCCTTTGAGGGGACGGTGCTGGCGCATACCGACGGCAATGTGCCGAACACCGTGCTGCGCGTGGCGGATTTCTCCGAGGATTCCCTCGGCCGCCTGATCTATTTCTTCGAGAAAGCCTGCGCCGTCTCCGGCTATCTGCTGGGCGTCAACCCGTTCAACCAGCCGGGGGTGGAAAGCTACAAGAAAAACATGTTTGCGCTTCTTGGCAAACCGGGGTACGAAGGGGAGAGAGCCGCCCTGGAGGCGCGCCTGAAAACGGATTGAGAGACGCCTTTTCTGGTGCCGGAATGCGGCAAAATACAAATACAGGAGGAACGGACCATGATTGATTTGATCGTCGGGAAAAAGGGAACGGGCAAGACCAAAAGACTTGTGGAGCACGCGAACGAAGCGGTCAAAAAGTCCAATGGGAACGTGGTCGTCATTGAAAAGGGCAACCAGCTCACCTACGACATTTCCCCCAGCGCACGACTGATCAACATCGAATCTTACGGCATTCAGGGCGCGGACGCCCTGGGCGGTTTCCTCTGCGGAATCTGCGCCGGCAACTACGACGTGACGGACATCTTCGTGGATTCCACCTTCAAGATTATCGGCCAGGACATGCAGGTCCTCACCGCTTTCGTCGAGAAGATGAACCGCCTTTCCGCCCTGGCGGATACGAAGATCACCCTTTTGATTTCGGCGGACCAGAGCGCGCTGCCGGAAGAGATCAAGAAGATTTCCATCGCGGTCTGAACCCTCCGCGCCGTTTCGGGTGCCGGGGCGCAAGCCCCGGCATTTTTTGAAAAAACGGGGTTTTCCCTGAAAAATATTGACAAAATAGCAAGGGACCGATATAATAAAAGACTGTAGCGCCGAGGTGCAGTGATGATTCTTGATTTGAGAAAGATCTTTTCGGGTGAGATCGAAAACAGCCCGTTCGATTATGAATTTGATCTGTCGTCGACCGAAATCAGCGGTTCCCATCCGTTCGTGTCCCCCGTCAGGGTGATGGGTTCCGTGCGCGGAGAAGACGGTTTCGCGCATCTGACGGCGCGGACGTCCTTTCAGTTCTCCATCCCGTGCGACCGGTGCGCGGGGCAGATCGACAGGCGGTACGAGTACTCTTTTTCCCATATCCTGGTGGGGTCGCTCCAGAACGAGGACGACGACCGGTTCATCGAGGTCCGCGACGCGAAGCTGAATCTGGATGAGTTGATGCGGGAGGATATCCTGCTGGAGCTCCCGACCAAATTCCTTTGCCGCGAGGACTGCCGGGGGATCTGCCCCGTGTGCGGCAGAAACAGGAACGAGGGGCCCTGCGAGTGCGAGATCCGGGAAGCGGGCCGCCGGCGGGCCGTTCTGCATCTGCTTCAGTAAGGGGCTGCCCTTTTATTTTTGAAAATCGGTTAGGAGGTGCTGAATATGGCGGTACCGAAGAGGAAACAGTCGAGCGCAAGGCAGAACAAAAGGCGTTCCAACGTCTGGAAGCTGAGCGCCCCAGCTTTGGTCAAGTGCCCGAAGTGCGGCGAGCTGAAAGCCCCGCACAGGGTCTGCGGCAACTGCGGCTATTACAACGGCAGGGAAGTCGTCAAGAAACAAGAAGCCTGATCCCGCGCTTCCGTTTTCGCAGAGAAGGAGACTTTCCTTCTCTGCTTTTTATCGTCGGCGCAGGCTTGACGGGCCGGGGCAATCATGGGATAATCTGTTGGGAAGGGAGGGATGCGCCGTGGCGAAACCGGTCGTGGCCGTCGTCGGGCGGCCGAACGTCGGAAAATCCACGCTGTTCAACAAGCTGATCGGGCGGCGCGTCTCGATCGTGGACAATACGCCCGGCGTCACGCGCGACCGCATCTACGGCGGCTGCGAATGGAACGGGCGGAAGTTCTCGCTGGTGGACACCGGCGGCATCGAGCCGGATTCCTCGGAGGAGATCCCCGCGGCGATCCGCGCGCAGGCGGAGTTGGCCATCGGCGCCGCCGACGTGATCGTGTTCGTGACCGACCTGACCTCCGGCGTCACGGCCGGGGACGAAGAGGTCGCCCTCCTGCTGCGCAAAAGCGGAAAGCCGGTCGCCCTCTGCGTCAACAAATGCGACAGCGTCGGCGCCCCGCCGCCCGGATTTTATGAATTCTACAGCCTGGGCCTGGGCGACCCGATCGCCGTTTCGTCGGTCCACGGCCACGGCACGGGCGACCTGCTGGACTTTGTCGTCGCGCATCTGCCCGGGGAACAGGAAGAGGCGGCCGAAGGCGAGCCGGTGCGCGTCGCCGTGATCGGAAAGCCGAACGTCGGCAAATCCTCGCTCGTCAACCGGATCGCCGGGGAGGAGCGCATGATGGTTTCGGACCGGGCCGGCACCACGCGCGACGCGGTCGATATCGCCGTGGAGACCCCGTACGGCCGCTTTGTGCTGATCGACACCGCCGGCCTGCGGAAAAAGAGCCGCGTGGACGACGCGGTGGAGCGCTACAGCATGCTGCGCGCCCAGATGGCGGTGGAGCGCAGCGACGTCTGCGTGATCCTGCTCGACGGCACCGTCGGCTTCACGGAGCAGGATTCCAAGGTGGCCGGGATGGCCCACGAGGCCGGCAAGGGCTGCGTGATCGCCGTGAACAAATGGGACGCCGTCGGAAAGGACGACGCCACTCTGCCGGCTTACCGCAAGCGTCTGCAGGAGGATTTTTCGTTCATGCCCTACGCGCCGATCGTGTTTATCTCCGCCAAGACGGGGCAGAGGATCGACCGCCTGTTCGAAGCGGTGAACGGCGCGGCGAAGGCGAACGCAGCGCGCATCCCCACCGGAAGGCTCAACGAAGCCCTGGCGCAGGCGACGGAGCGCGTGCAGCCCCCGACGGATAAGGGCAGAAGGCTGAAAATCTATTATATGACGCAGGCCTCGGTCCGGCCGCCGACGTTCGTGTTCTTCGTCAATTCCGCGCCGCTGTTCCATTTTTCCTATCAGCGGTATCTCGAAAACGTGATCCGGGAGACGTTCTCCCTCGGCGGGACGCCCGTCCGTTTCGTCGTGCGTGAACGCAGTGAGAAGCGGGGAGGGCTCTGAAATGGGGCGGATGCTCGGGATCCTTGCGCTGCCGGCCCTGGCGGCGGCCGTGATCGCCTATCTGCTGGGCAGCATCAGCTTTTCCATTATCTTTACGCGGATGTTCGACAACAACGCGGATATCCGCGACCTCGGCAGCGGGAACGCGGGCCTGACCAACGTTCTCCGCTCGGTGGGGATCAAAGCCGCCCTCTTCACGCTGGTTTTCGATTTTGCAAAGGGCGGGGTCTCGGTCTGCCTCGGGCGCTTTATTTTCCGGCAGGCGTGCGCGGCGAACGGCATCCCGCTCTACGCCGCGCAGTACGGCGCCTATCTGGCGGGGCTCGCCTGCGTGCTGGGGCACATCTATCCGCTTTATTTCGGCTTCCGCGGCGGCAAGGGGATCCTCTCCACCTCCGCGATGCTGGCCTTCGTCGACTGGCGCTTCTTTGCGGTCGGGCTCGCGGTCTTCGCGGCCGTGCTGGCCGTTTCCAAAATCGTGTCCATCTCGTCGATCTGCGGCGCCGCGTCTTTCCCGGTTTCCAACTTCCTCTTTACATATTTCAGCGATTACCGGGGAAGGGATTTACCGGGAGGGCCGGTGCCGCTTTCCTATGTCTGGATCACGACGGCCATCTCCGTTGTGATCGCGGTGATCCTGATCCTGAAACACCGGGCCAACATCATCCGCTTGAAAAACGGTTCGGAGAGCAAGCTCTCCATCAAGCGCGCGAAAAAATAGCCGCCGCCCGGCGCGGCCGGGATCCGCATGACAAAAGGGCCCGCCCTTCGCATCGTGCGAAAGGCGGGCCTGCGGTTATTGGTGGCGTTTTGCCGCTTTTTCTCAGACTGCGCGCGTGACTTTTCCGGAACGCAGGCAGCGGGTGCAGGCGTAGACCCGTTTCGGGGATCCGTTCACCAGCGCCTTCACGCGCCTCACGTTCGGCTTCCACGTTCTGCCGGAACGCCGGTGGGAGTGGGAGACCTGCATGCTGAACGTCAAGTCCTTGCCGCAGAAATCGCATTTTGCCATCTATCTGCACCTCCTTCAAAAGGTTCGGTTCCACAAAGCAACGTCCCTATCCTACCAGATTCGCGGGGAAAAAGCAAGTATTTTTTGTTTGGCGGGCTTTTGCCGCGGGGAAAGGGCAAAATGCCGGCTTTGCTTGTGTTTTTGCCTGCGCCGTATTATAATCAGGATACATGAGAAGGAGAGTGCCGTATGCTGAATCAAATCCGCAGCCTTCTGTCGGGGCAGCCGGTCAGCCCGGGCGACATCATCATGCAGATTCTCGCGACGCTGTTCGTGATCTTCTGCATCCTTCCGCTTCACGAGTGCGCGCACGCCTGGGCCGCCTCCAAGCTGGGGGACAACACCGCGAAATACCAGGGCCGGCTGACCATGAACCCGCTGGCCAGCTTCGACCCCATGGGCGCGCTGTTCCTCCTGCTGTTCGGATTCGGCTGGGCCAAACCCGTTCCCGTCGACCCGCGGTACTTCAAAAATCCGCGGCGCGGCATGGCGCTGACCTCGCTCGCGGGGCCGCTTTCCAATTTTCTGGCCGGCTTGGCCGGCGCGATCGTCTACTATGGGATCGCCCTCGCCGCCGGCGGCGGAGTCCCGATGCTCGCGACCTATTTTTTTATCGCGTATGTGCAGATCAACGTCGGGCTCGCCGTTTTCAACCTCATTCCGCTGCCGCCGCTCGACGGGTCGAAGATCCTCGGGGCGTTTCTGTCCAACCGCGCGCTCTACAATTATTACCGTTACCAGAACGTGATCGTGATGGTCGCGTTCGTCGTGCTCCTTTTCGGCTGGCTGGACAGGCCCATCGGTTTTCTGGTCGGGGTCTGCTTCGACGCGACAATGTGGCTCGGGGCGCTCCCGTTCCATCTTTTCGGTCTGCTGTAAATAAAAAGCAAAAGCATGGAAAAGCTAAATTATAAGCTGGAAGGCTTCGAGGGCCCGCTGGACCTGCTCCTGAGCCTGGTTGCCAAAAATAAAATGGATATCTGCAGCGTGCGCATCGCGGACCTGGTGGACCAGTACGTGGAGCAGATCCGCGTGATGCAGGCGCGGGACATGAACGTCGCGAGCGAGTTCCTCGAGATGGCCGCGAAGCTGGTGTATATCAAGACGGCCTCGCTGCTGCCGAAGCCGGAGGAGGCCGAGAAGCTGTCGCAGGAGCTGAGCGGGCAGCTTCTGGAATACGATCAGTGCAGGCGCACCGCGGCGGAGCTCGGGCAGAGATTCACCTTCGATTTCTGCACGCGCCCGGCGGAGGAGATCGCCTTCGACACCGCCTACCGCGGGCACCATACCCCGCGGGAGATCTACGAGGCTTACCTCAGCGCGGCGGGGCGGGGCAAGCGGTTCCTGCCGCCCCCGGCGGAGGCGTTTTCCGGCATCGTCGCGCACAAGATCGTCAGTGTCGCCTCCTGCATCGCCGGGGTCCTGCGCAGGCTGCGCCCGACGGGGAAGGCGCGCCTGTTCGATCTGTACCGCGGCTGCCGCGCCCGGTCGGAGCTGGTCGCGACCTTCCTCGCGGTGCTGGAGCTGGTCAAGGGCGGGCGCGTCCGCGTCGAAGACGGACAGGCCGATACGGTAACCTTGCGAAACGGCGGTGCGGTGAATGGACATTAAACAGATTCAGGGAGCGATCGAGGCAATCCTGTTCGCCGGGGGCGACCCGGTCGCCGCCGACCGGATCGCGGCGGTGCTGGGGCTGGAGCTTTCCACCGCCGAGAAGATCATGGGCGACCTCGCGGACCGGTTCAACGGCTCGCACGGGGGGCTCTGCATCCGGAGCCTGGACGGTCGCTGGCAGATGTGCACCCGGCCGGAATACGCGGAGTACGTCCGCTCCGCCCTCGACCAGCGCCGGAACATGCCGCTTTCTCAGGCGGCGCTGGAGGTCCTCGCGGTGGTCGCCTACAACCAGCCGGTCACCAAGGCCTTCGTGGAACAGGTGCGTGGGGTGGACTGCTCCGGCGTGCTGGGCAGCCTGGTCTCGAAGGGGCTCGTCGAGGAGCGCGGCCGGCTGGAGCTCCCGGGGCGGCCGCTGCTGTACGGCACGACGCCGGATTTTCTCCGGTGCCTGAACATCTCCTCGCTGAGCGAGCTCCCTCCGCTCAAGCGGGAGGACGCGGCGGAAGAGAGCCCCGCGGAGGACGCGGGATGACCGCTTTCTATGTTTTCCTCGGCATGACGCTTTTCAACACGCTGCTTTCGCTCTGCCCCGTCACCCTGCGGCTTTCCTTCGAGGAGGAGTTCGCGGCGCAGGTGCGGTTCCTGTTTTTCCGCTTCACCCTCTGCCCGCGCCCGCAGAAGCCCGAAAAAGAGGAAGAGGCGCAGGAAAAGCCCAAGGAGGAATCCCGGCTGAAGCGGCTGCTCCGGGCAAAGGGCCTCCCGGGCTTCCTTTCCGTTTTTACCGGGGCCGCGAAGATCGCGGCCGGGACGGCGAAGCGGCTGTTCCGCCACCTGACGGTCGGGGAGTTTTCCCTTTGGATCTCCGTCGCGGGGGAGGACGCAGCGCAGGCGGCCCTGCGGTATGCCCGTGTCTGCGCGGCCGTGGGGACTTCGGCCGGCCTTTTTTTCGGCAACGTCCGGTGCGGGGACCGCACGATCCGCATCTCGCCGGATTTCCGCTCTTCGCAGAGCCGCGTCCTGTTCCGGGCGGACCTGAGCATCCGGCTGATGTTCCTCCTTTCCGCCGCGCTCTACGCGCTGTTCGGCTCCGTCCGGCTTTTCCGGAAGACCAAGGGTTCTCCGAATTCTTCAAATCATCAAAAAAAGGCGGTGTTTTCCAATGGCGGACCATCCGATTGAAGGCATGATGGACACCACGCTCGAAAAAATCAAGCAGATGGTGGACGTGAACTCCATCGTCGGCGACCCGATCGTCTCCCCCGAAGGGGTCACGATCATCCCGATCTCGAAAGTGAGCTACGGCTTCGCCTCCGGCGGCTCGGACCTGCCGGTCAAGACCCAGCCGGAAAAGGAATTTTTCGGCGGCGGCACGGGCGCGGGCGTGACCATCACCCCCATCGCGTTCCTGACCGTTTCGGGCGCCGACGTCAAGCTGCTGCGCGTCGATGCCGGCAATTCCTCGGCGGACCGCATCATCGAGCTCGCCCCCGAGCTGATTGACAAGGTCGCCGGCTTGTTCGGCAAGGGCAAAAAGCAGAAGCAGGCCGCGGCGGAAAAAGAACCGGCCCCGGCCGCCGAAAAGCAATCATGACCTGAACGGCCACCTGCATATACTTCTACCGGCAGGTGGTTGTTTTGCATCGTAAATTCTGGGCCTGCGCCCTGGCGCTGGCCTTACTCGCTTGGCCCGCGCCGGCGCGGGCGGAAAAAGGGCCGGCGGACCCGGAGCCTTCGGTTTCCGCCAGGGCCGCCGTGGTGGTCAACGCCGCCGACGGCACCGTGCTGTACGCGAAAAACGAGCGGCAGCATCTGGCAATCGCCAGCACCACGAAGATCATGACGGCTCTCCTCACGCTGGAAGCCGCGCAGAGCGGCAACCGCGCGGTCACGGTCAGCGCCGGCATGATCCGGGTGGAGGGCTCGTCCATGGGCCTGAAGGCGGGCGACCGCCTGACCCTGCGGGACCTTGCCGCGGGGATGCTCACGGTTTCCGGCAACGACGCCGCAAACGCCGCCGCAATCGCCGTCGCCGGCTCGCAGGAGGCGTTCGCAAAAAAGATGAATGACCGCGCGGCCGCGCTCGGGATGGAGGACACGCATTTCGTCACGCCGTCCGGTCTGGACGACGACGCGCATTATTCCTGCGCCTTCGACATGGCGAAGCTGGCCTGCGCCGCGATGGAAAACGCGGATTTTGCCGAAATCGCGGGACAAAAATCCGTAAAGGTCCGCTTCCTGAACCCCGACGTGACGCGCACTTTGCTTAACCACAACAAGCTGCTCGCCCAGTACGACGGGTGCGACGGCGTCAAGACCGGATATACCGGGAAGGCGGGGCGCTGCCTGGTTTCTTCCGCCGAGCGGAACGGCGTGCGGGTCGTCGCCGTGACCCTGAACGACCCGGACGACTGGAAGGACCACAAGGCCCTGCTGGACTACGGCTTTTCCAGGCTCGTCCGCCGGGCGTTCGACGATTCGTCCTTCCGCATCTCCCTGCCGGCAGCGGGCGGCGCCTCCGATTCCGCCGTGGTCCGCGGGACGGACGGCGGAAGCCTCGTCCTCGGCTCGGAGGAGGCGGCAAGCCTCGTGCGGACGGTGGAGCTTCCGCAGTTCGTCTACGCCCCGGTCGCGGCGGGGCAGGTGCTCGGCTGCGTGCGCTACCGCAGCGGGGAAAAGACCGTGATGCAGACGGAGCTGGTCGCCGCGGAGGACGTTCCCCGCGCGGCGGAGCGAAAAAGCGGATTCCGGCGCCTGTGGGAGAAGATCGTGCGCCTGTTTGCCCGCCGGTGACCGCATTCGGAAAAGCAGAGGAGAAAACATGGCCGAAACCGTCCGACTTCAGAAAATCATGGCCGACTGCGGCATCGCCTCGCGCCGCAAATCGGAAGAATACATCGCCGCGGGGCGGGTGACCGTGAACGGCGCGAAGGCGAAAGTGGGGGACGGCGCCGACCCTCGGAAGGACCGCATCCTGTTCGACGGGCGGCCGGTCGTCCCGGGCGGCGGGCCGGTCTATCTGATGCTGCACAAGCCGCGCGGATACATCACGACCCTGAGCGACGAGAAGGGGCGGAAGTGCGTGGCCGACCTTGTGCGCGGCGTGCCGGAGCGCGTTTACCCCGTCGGCAGGCTGGACCGCGAGTCGGAGGGCCTGCTGCTGCTGACGAACGACGGCGGATTCGCCAATGCGATGATCCACCCGTCGCACCATGTCCCGAAGACCTACCGCGTGACCGTGCGGCCCGGCGTGACCGCCGAGCAGCTGGAATCCCTTTCCGGCGGCATGGTGATCGACGGCAGAAAGACCGCACCCGCCGGGGTCCGCATCCTGGAGGAGCAGCCGGGCCGCGTCGTGCTGCAGATCGTCCTGCACGAGGGGCGCAACCGCGAGATCCGCAGGATGTGCGAGCTGCTCGGTCTTGAGACGGCGCGCCTGAAGCGCACGGCGTTCGGTCCGCTCCGGCTCGGCATGCTTCCGCCCGGGAAGTGGCGGACGCTGACCGCGGAGGAGGTCGCCGCGCTGCGGGCGGCCGCGGGGCTGGACGAGCCTTCCGCGGCCGGCGCGGGCCGGCGGCGCGGCGCTGCCGGATCGAAGATTTGGAAATAGGGTGCGCGGAGCCCTTGTCAATCCGCTCACAATCCTTTATAATAAAGAAAACATCGATAATAGGAAAGTAACGGGCGAATCGTTTCGGAGCCAAACGGAGGAATGGAAATGGAGCATGCCGATCGGGCCGCAGGCCTTCGGGAAATGCGCGGCGCCGCCGAAAACACCGCGGGATACCGCCGCATCGTTTCCCTGTTCGATAAGGGGAGTTTCAACGAGATCGACGCCTACGCGAGGTCGGGGGACGGCCCCGCGGAGGCGGTGGCCGGCTGCGGCACCGTGAACGGATGCCCGGCCTGCGCGTTTTCGCAGAATCCGGACGTGTCGCGCGGCGCGATGTCAAAGGCGCAGGCCTCCAAGATCAAAAAGACCTGCCAGCTTGCGCTGAAGGCGGGCGTTCCCCTTGTGGGAATCTACGATTCCGTCGGCGGCCGCCTGGACGAGGGCGCGGATATGCTCGCCGCGTGCGGGGAGATCCTGCTCGCCGCGAACAGCCTTTCGGGCGTGGTGCCGCAGATCGCGCTGGTGCTCGGCCCGTGCGTGGGCACCGCCGCCATGGTCGCGGCGGGGGCCGACCTCGTCGTGATGTCCGACAAGGGCGAGCTGACCGTCTCGACGCGGGGCGGCGACGGCTCGCCGGCCGAGGCCGAAAAGCTCGGCGTCTGCCAGATCGCCGCCGAAAGCGAGGACGCGGCCCTGCGCGCCGTGCGGGGACTGCTCTCGGCGCTGCCCTCCAACAACGTCGCGGGCGCCCCGCTGTTCGACGCGGCCCCGCCCAAAAAACAGACGGCGCCGGGCACCCCGATGCGCGAGATCGTCGCCTCCGTCTGCGACGGCGGGGAGTTCCTCGAGCTGGGTGCGAAGTTCGGCGGGAGCGCCGTGACGGGTTTCGCTCACATCGGCGGCACCGCGGCGGGCGTCTGCGCGCTGACGGGCGTGCTCGGCCCGGACGCCTGCTCCAAGGCGGCGCGCTTCGTGCGCTTCTGCGACGCCTTCTCGCTGCCGGTTGTGACGTTTGTGGACGCGGAGCGGTTCGAGACGCTGCGCGAGGCCTCGAAGCTCTCCGGCGCCTATTCCGAGGCGACCACGGCGAAGATCGCGGCGGTGACCGGCTCGGCGTACGGACCGGTCTACATAGCGGCCGTGGGGCGCGGGGCGAACGCGGATTATTCCTTCGCCTGGCCGGACGCGGTGGTCTCCGCCGTCGCGCCGGAAACGGGGGCGGTCCTTCTCTGGAACGACCGACTCAAGGGCTCTTCCGACCCGGTCGCAGACCGGAAAAAGCTGATCGAGGAATACAGGGCCACCCGCGCGGGCGCGGCGGAAGCCGCCGCCGGCGGCCTGATCGAAGACCTTGTCGAGCCTTCCGAAACGCGGGGGAAGCTCCTCGCGTGCCTGGAGATGCTCTCCGGCAAGCGGGTCGCGACGCTCCCGAAGAAGCACGCGGATATCCAGCTCTGACGGGCCGGCGCGCGGAGACGGCGGGATTGAATTGCACAGGGGGATTCATGATATGAAAAACTTGAAGGTCACGGTCAACGGAACGGTTTACGATGTCCAGGTCGAAGAGGCGGAGGCGCCCGCTCAGGCGCCCGCAGCGCCGAAAGCGGCGCCCGCCCCCGCCCCGGCTGCGAAGCCGCTGGAGCCGAAAAAGAACGCCGCGGCCCCGGCGGGCAGCGAGAAGATCACCGCCCCGATGCCGGGGACGATCGTCAAGGTGCCCGTCGCGGCGGGGCAGAAAGTCAAAAAAGGCGACGTGCTGGTCGTCCTCGAAGCGATGAAGATGGAGAACGAGATCATGGCGCCGCACGACGCGAAGGTCGCCGCGGTGCTGGTCGCCAAGGGGGACAGCGTGGAGACCGGCGCCGCCCTGGTCGCCCTGCAGTAAAGGGGGAGGGTCTGAATTGGGAAAAAAGATCGGAATCACGGAAGTCGTGCTGCGCGACGCACACCAGTCCCTGATGGCGACGCGCATGCCGCTTTCCGATATGCTGCCCGTCCTCGGCAAGCTGGATCGGGTCGGGTTCCATTCGCTGGAGTGCTGGGGCGGCGCCACGTTCGACGCCTGCCTGCGGTTCCTTGACGAGGACCCGTGGGAGCGGCTGCGCGTGATCCGCAAAAACTGCCCCAACACCAAGCTGCAGATGCTGTTCCGCGGGCAGAACATGCTGGGCTACCGCCATTACGCGGACGATATGGTGGAGTATTTCGTCCAGCGTTCCGTCGCGAACGGCATCGACGTCATCCGCATTTTCGACGCGCTGAACGACATCAAGAACCTGCGGGTGGCCATCAACGCCGCCAAAAAGGAAAAGGCCCACGTACAGGTGGCCATTTCCTACACGACCGGGCCCGTTTTCACCGACGAATATTTCGTGAAGTACGCCAAGCAGATCGAAGAGGCCGGCGCGGACTCCATCTGCATCAAGGATATGGCCGCGCTGCTGACTCCGTACCGCGCCTACGATCTGGTCAAGGCGATCAAGGGCGCGGTGGACCTTCCGGTGCAGCTGCATACCCACTACACGTCCGGCCTCGCCTCCATGTGCGAGCTCAAGGCCGTGGAGGCCGGCGCCGACTGGCTGGATACAGCCATGTCCCCGCTGGCGCTGGGGACTTCCCATGCGCCGACCGAATCGATGGTCGCGGCCCTGAAGGGCACTCCGTACGACACGGGTCTCGACCTCGGCCTGCTCAACGAGATCCGCGATTATTTCATGAAACTGCGCAAAAAGTACATCGCGAGCGGCCTGCTGGACCCGCAAATGCTGGCGACGAACACCCGGGCGCTGCTGTATCAGGTGCCGGGCGGCATGCTCTCGAATCTGCTGTCGCAGCTCAAGCAGGCCGGCAAGGCGGATAAAATGGAGGAAGTCCTGCAGGAGGTCCCGCGCGTCCGCAAAGATGCCGGGTATCCTCCGCTGGTCACCCCGACCTCGCAGATCGTCGGCACGCAGGCCGTGCTCAACGTGATCACCGGCGAGCGGTACAAGATGTGCACGAACGAGTTCAAGGACCTCGTCGCCGGGATGTACGGGACGACGCCCGTGCCGATCGATGACGCTTTCGCCCAAAAGATCATCGGGAACCGGAAGCGGATCACCTGCCGCCCGGCCGACCTTCTGAAGCCGGAGCTGGAGCAAATGCGGAAGGAATGCGCCCAATGGACCGAGCAGGAGGAGGATGTGCTCTCCTATGCCCAGTTCCCGAAGGTGGCCACCGATTTCTTCAAGAGGCGCGCCGCGAAAAAGTACGGCATCGACGCGAAGCATGCCGACGCGCAGCGAATGCTGCACCCGGTCTGAAATCAAACAGACGCCGCGAAAAGGATTCAGCTCCCGGCGGGGGGCTGAATCCTTTCTGCCGGCGTCGGTTTCATCCGGTGATCGGAAGGCCGGGCCTGTTTTCCCCGCCGGAGGCGGGGAAAACAACAAGAAACCTTTCCCGCACCGGCTGGGGGCGCAAAGGGCTGACAACGGTGATCGGAAGGCCGGGCCTGTTTTCCCCGCCGGAGGCGGGGAAAACAACAAAAAACTTTTTCGAACCGGCCGGAGGCGTAAAAGGCTGACAACGGCGATCGGAAGGCCGGGCCTGTTTTCCCCGCCGGAGGCGGGGAAAACAACAAGAAACCTTTCCCGCACCGGCCGGGGGCGTAAAGGGCTGACAACGGCGATCGGAAGGCCGGGCCTGTTTTCCCCGCCGGAGGCGGGGAAAACAACAAGAAACCTTTCCCGCA
>ENA-UOOI01001987-UOOI01001987.1-fermentation-metagenome-genome-assembly--contig:-NODE-1987-length-19154-cov-4.016702_pt1 | contig 19154 bp, 18 predicted proteins | sample MGYA00245779_ERZ724027 | MGnify/ENA primary metagenome ERZ724027 (study PRJEB28704, sample SAMN03018318) | fermentation metagenome | biome: anthropogenic terrestrial biome; feature: soil; material...
TAAATTTCTTCCCATAACTACTGACTTCCTCCTATTAATCTAAAATATGTATAGATGACTTATTTGCCCTCTATTCCTTTACCACCATCTTTCTCCAATAAGTCAAAAATAGAGCCAGGCAAAAACGCCTGACTCTATCTTAAGAAGATTCTAATTATGCTTCCGGAGCAGCTTCTGTATCTACTGCTGCGTCTTCATCCGTTTCGGGAGTTGGCTCTTCTTTTACTGCAGAAACAGTTGCAACAACTGCATCAAGATCTGTAAGAATTTCAATATCCTTATTGGATGCAATTTCAAGGTCTTTCACCAAAATGTTGTCGCCGAGCTTCAGACGACCGGCATCAACCTCCACCTTTTCAACCAATGCATCTGGAACTGCACGGTAAGCGATTTCCGTAGTCGGTCTCTCAAGAACACCTGTATTGATCATATCCTGATTGAGCAGTATGATCTCTGCAACGGAATTAACTTTTTCACCTGCAACCAATGCCTGAAAATCAATTTCATAGATCTGATGTCTTAAGGCATTATAATCAACATCTTTAATCAGAGTATTATATATCTGTCCATCAACATCCAGTTTTACCTGACTTCCTTTACCACCGGACTTGATCAGTTTCTCTGCATCCAGCTGCGGAATCTGTACCGGTATGGATCCATCGATTTCCTTGCCAATGATATTTCCTGTTACAAATCCTTCACGTCTAAGTCTTTTAGCTTTGACTTCCATGTTTCTTTTTTCAGTTTTTAAAGTATTCACTTTATCTTTTCCTCCAAAATAACTGAGTGGTTCGCGGCTTATTATATGATACAAGCCCGATATGTCGTTTGTGTCTTTGTAAGTATATCACCAATAGTTAAATAAAACAACTCACAATGTTTAAGCTGTTAATTAAGACTTTGCCGCTGACCATTCCTATCTTGTGGCAACGCTTTTTTCTCGAAAACCTATTCATATATTTTATCAAAGAGAAGCGACGTCCTCATAGTCATCTCATGTGGTACGGTGCTGCTCTCAATCTCCCCTCTTTCGATACAGCTCATCACTTCTTGTATCTCATATACGAATCCATTGATTGTCTTGTCATCTTTCCATGTTACTGGCTCTTCACCTTCCACATAAAGACAACATTCCTTCCCGTGATGTGCATGGGGAATCACAATTTTACCTCTGCTGCCATAAACGACAGCTTGTTCCTGATCGCCGAGATTTGCTTCGAAGGTCGCAGTCAGCACGCCCATACAATCTGGAAACTCCAGCTGGACAATATCTGTCTTGTCCACTCCGTCATTCGTATACACTGCCTGAACGGATGTCCCCTGTACCGGCTGTCCAATCAGCCAGGTCAAAATATCATAGGCATAGACCAGAATATCATAGCATGCACCGCCTCCAAGGTCTGGATTGTAAAAGCGGTTCTTTGGGTTTTTCTCCGCCTGAAATCCGATATCGAATCTTCCAAGGGTGATATCTCCGATTTTCCCTTCTTCAATCCATTGTCTTGCCTGACGGATATTTGGCAGAAAAAGACTCCACATCGCCTCCATCGCGAAGATACCTTGCTCTTTGGAATGGCGAAACACGTCCTCGGCCTCACATGCACTTCGAAACATCGCTTTTTCACAGAGGATCGGTGTGTCATGAGCCATGCAGAGCATTGCAAGGTCATAGTGAGCATTCGTGGTAACTGAAATATAGACTGCATCCGGCTTTTCATCAATCAACATCTGTTCGTAACTGTCATAAGCCGCTGCAATACCATACTTATGTGCTACCTTGCGGGCTTTCTTCAGATCTCTGCTGGCGATCGCTGTGATTTCACATTCATCGATCAGACTTACTGCATCACAAAATTTATGGGATATGTGGCCAGCTCCCATGACGGCAAAGCGAAATTTTGCTTTTTCTTCCATAAAATATCCTTTCTGCATGATTATTGCCAAGATCTAGGAAATGATCTGTTTTTGAACAGTGTCAAATCCGAGTCTTTCAATCGTCTGTGAAAAACGCTCTCCCGTTTTACCTTGTTCCTTGTAGAGAAGAATCGTCTTTTCAATCGCATCTAATGCCTCTTCTTTGTCAAAGAACACTTTGTCCAGTTCACGCCCGATTGAGATCTGCTTACCCCATCGGCCTCCTATGTAGATCTTATATCCCTGATTTCCAGTCTTAATTGCGTCAAAACGACAGTTACCTACGCAGCGTCCACAGTGAATGCAGATATTCTCGTCAATTTGCATCTTGCCGTTCACTACTTTCGGTGCATTGACCGGACATACGTCTTCGACTTTACATTTTTTGCAGCCCTTGCACAGATCCTCTTCATAAACCGGTACCATCTGTCCGATAATGCCGACATCATTCAGATTAGGTTTTACACAGTTGTTCGGGCACCCGCCAACCGCAATCTTAAATTTATGGGGAAGTCTGACATCTCCGTAACCTTCAAAAAACCTGTGATGAATTTCCTCTGACAGTGCGAATGTATCAATCAGTCCGTAGTGGCAGACGGTTCCTTTGCAGCTGGTAACCGGCCTGATCTTTGAACCGGTGCCTCCGATCTTCAGACCGTAGTTCGCTATATCTTTTTGAAACTCATCTAGCTTATCATAAGGAATTCCCTGTACTTCGATCGAGAGCCTTGTTGTAAATGTCACCATACCATTTCCGTATTTTTCTGCCGCCTCACTGATTCCTCTCATCTGTTCTGCTGTAATTTTTCCATTTATCGTTATAATCCTTGCCGAAAAATTGTCTGTTCCTTTATTGTTTAATAATCCAAGTCCTTTCAGACGTTTTTCTTCTTTAGCACTAATAGTTAAAGCGGCCATCTCTCTTCTCCATTCTTATGTTTGTTTAAGTCGAAAGTTATGCTCTATGCAAAGCACTTAAACAATCTTTGTATCGTTCAGGTATCTCTCGAATATATTTAATGTCTCATCAATAATCGCATCGGTATGCATGCAGGACAGGAACATCGCCTCAAACTGTGAGGGAGCAAGATGAATCCCCTGTTCCAGCATGAAGGCAAAGTATCTTGCAAATTCTTTTGTATCTGCTGTTTTCGCCAAATCGTAGTCAATGACTTCTTCTTGTGTGAAGAATAAACTTCCCAGAGATCCAATATAGTTTACGTGTGCTTCAAGATCATACTGATGGCAAAGTTCTTCCATTCCACCGTAAAGTTTCACACCGAGGCGATCTAGCTCCTTATATTTATCCTTGTGATTATAAAGGATCTGCAGCTGTGTCATTCCTGCAGCCATCGCTATTGGATTGCCGCTCAAAGTTCCTGCCTGATAAACGCCTCCTGCCGGAGATACGAAACTCATGACATCCCGCCTTCCACCATATGCCCCTACCGGCATTCCTCCGCCGATGATTTTCCCATAGGTGACAAGATCTGGGCGTACTCCAAAATACTCTGCAGCCCCGCCAAAGGAGAGACGAAACCCCGTGATCACCTCATCGAAGATCAAAAGGGAACCTGTCTCATCACAAAGTTTCCGAAGTCCTTCCAAAAATCCAGGTTTTGGCAGAACCACACCCATATTCGCGGCTACCGGCTCCACAATTATGGCTGCTACCCGATCTTTATTCGCATCCAACAGCTCTTTGACGCTCTCCAAATCATTATAGCACGCTGTCAGTGTGTCTTTTGTCGCCCCTTTTGTCACGCCCAGACTGTCGGGAACGCCTGAAGTCATGACTCCGGACCCCGCACTGACCAGCATTGCATCGCTGTGACCGTGATAGCAGCCGGCAAATTTAATAATTTTGTCTCTTCCGGTAAATCCTCTTGCAACACGAACAGCGCTCATCACTGCCTCCGTGCCGGAATTTACCATACGAATCATCTCGACATGCGGTATTTTCGTACAGATAAACTTTGCAATACACACTTCAATCTCAGTGGCAGTGCCGAGACTCAAACCATATTCACAAGCCTCCACGACACTTTTTAACACTTCCGGATCGTTGTGTCCCAGGATCATGGGACCCCAGGAGCAAATATAATCGATATATTTATTTCCATCCACATCAAAGATATAAGGCCCTGTAGCTCCTTGCATGAATCTGGGCGTCATGCCGACAGCCTGGTAGGCCCGAACCGGCGAGTTTACCCCTCCGGGAATATATCTTACCGCCTCGTCAAACAAACGTTCTGAATGTGTCTTCATGTCAAACCTCCTATCCGATGATACCATCATCCATGCATTTTGCCAGTTCCCTCGCATAGTAGGTGAGATAGATCTGTGCCCCCGCCCGATAAGTGGATACTGCCATCTCACACATAATTCTCTCCTCATCGATCCAGCCATTTTTAGCTGCAGCCTTCACCATCGCATATTCCCCACTGACGCTGTATGCAGCTACAGGAACATTGACCTGTTCTTTCACTTTGTTGATCATATCCAGGTAGGAAAGGGCGGGCTTTACCATGATAATATCGGCACCTTCACCTACATCCAAGAGTGCCTCTTTAATTCCCTCACGGCTGTTGTGGAAGTCCATCTGATAACTTTTTCGGTCTCCGAACGACGGAGCTGAATCGGCCGCATCGCGGAACGGTCCGTAAAACGCTGACGCATATTTCACCGCATAAGACATAATCGGCGTGTCTTTATGACCATTTTTATCCAGCTTATGACGGATCGCCAGAACACGCCCATCCATCATGTCAGACGGTGCCACCATATCTGCTCCCGCCTCGACGTGAGACAGCGCAATCTCACTTAAATATTTCAGTGTCTCATCATTGTCGACATCATTTCCATGTAAGATCCCACAGTGACCGTGTGAGGTATATTCACACATACATACATCCGTGATAAAGTACATATCCGGAAAAAGACGTCTTCCTTCACGAAGTGCTCTCTGTACAATTCCATTCCGGGCATATGCCTGGCTCCCGACTTCGTCTTTTTCATCTGGAATTCCAAACAGCATCACACTTGATACTCCAGCCTGCTGCAAAAGTTCCAGCTGAGCGGACATTCGGTCGACACTATAGCGGTACTGGCCAGGCATAGAGGAAATCTCCTCCTTGATATTCATTCCGTCCATGACAAACATCGGATAGATCAGTGAAGACTTGTCCATCCTTGTCTCTCTTACCATCTTTCGGATCGTATTTCCTCCACGCAGACGGCGTGGTCTTAAGTTCTGATCCATAATCCTGTTAACTTCCTTTCTGATTGTTCTTTTTTAATTCTATCACCAAATCGACAAGGCTGTCCATAGTAGCCTTGTCAGACATAAAGGTTTTCATACCACAGGCGTCTGCGGCCGCTTTCGTCTGTTTTCCGATACAGGCAGCGGTCACAAGAGTATAATCTAACCCTTGCGTCGCTTCCACAAATCCTTTTACCGTGGAGGCACTGGTGAAGACCGCACAGTCAATCTTCCCCGTCTCGAAGAGTCTTCGTTCATCCAGATAGCCTGATCTTTTGTATGTTGTGGTATAAATCGAAACATCATCCACGACAAGATCTTTTCTCTTCCCAATCTCATCGAGAATCTCATGACCTCCGGCCTCTGCTCTCGGAAGAAGAATCTTATCATATGGTCCACAGACTTTCGCAAGTTCTTCTCCAAGAGAGGCACCGTCAGAACCCTCCGGAACCAAATCGGCAAAAAATCCGCACTGTGCAAGCGCCTTCTTAGTGGCTCTTCCAACGGCTGCAAACCGACATTGCATCAGATTCCTGATATCACAGTGCTCTTTTGCCATTGCTTCAAAGAAAATACGCACCCCAGTGGTACTTGTAAAAGCAATCCACTGATAACTTTTCACATTTTGAATACATTGCAAAAGTCTTTGATTGTCTGGGATCACTTCGGTCCGGATCGCCGGAAGTTCGAGAACTTCTGCTCCCTGACGTCTCAGCTTTTCCGCTGACCTTGAATTTTTTCCTCCCGGGCGGGTGATTACCACTTTGCACCCTGACAGCGGAAGTTTCTCATACCATTCAAACTTTTTTGAAAGTTCGCACACTTTTCCGACCACGATCAGGGCCGGTGTCTCAATTTTCTCTCGTCTGACTGCATCCGAAAGTGTGGAAACTGTGGCCACAACTCTTTTTTGTCCGGCTGTGGTCCCCTGCTGCAGGACAGATGCAGGCATACCGGGATCTATCTTCGCATCCAGAAGTCCCCTGCAGATGTCATCGAGTGCGCCAAGACCCATCAGGAACACCAGCGTCCCCTTTGTTCTTACCAGAGCATCAAAATCAATATCGTATTCTTCACCAGCCTTTTTGTGACCTGTAATGAAATGCACCGAAGAACAGTAATCTCTGTGTGTCACTGCTATCCCGTTATAGGCAGGCACCGCGATCGGAGAAGGCACTCCGGGGATAATCTCAAAGGGGATGCCATGTTCAATCAGAAGTTCAAGCTCCTCACCGCCTCTTCCAAAGAGAAAAGGATCTCCTCCCTTCAGCCTTACAACCAGATTACCCTTCTGTGCTTCCAAAAGGAGAATCTGATTGATTTCCTCCTGCTGTTTCGTGTGATGGCCGGCATTTTTCCCCACGTCGATCATCCTGGCACTCTCTGGAATCATCGTAAGTATCCCGTCACCGACTAGCCGGTCGTATACGACAACATCCGCACCTTTCAACACACTTTCTGCCTTTTTAGTGAGAAGTCCCGCATCTCCGGGACCTGCACCTACCAGCCATACTTTTCCCTCGCTCATATCACACCTCTTCTCTCAATCTCTTCGCTAGACGGATCCCAAGTTCACAGGCCATATCTGCCGGTCCGCTGATCTCGCCTTTCCTTACATCTTTCATCTCCTCATCGCAGTACAGACCTGTCAGATAGATCTGACTATCTCTGACCCTTGCAAATGCAGCAATTGGGGAAGAACAACCCCCATCTAATTCCCGTACAAAGCTTCGCTCACTTTGTGCCGCGAAGGTACCTGCTTCATCGGCAAACCCCTTCAGATAGTCGTAACATTCACCAGCCCTTCCCTGTACCGCAAGAATTCCCTGCCCCGCTGCCGGAAGAATCTCCTCCGGTTCATAGTATCGGCTAATCCTATTGTCGAGCCCCAGTCTTTTAAGACCCGCCGCCGCCAGTACCAGACCGCCATATTCTCCGGCATCCAACTTGTTCAGTCTCGTCTGAACATTTCCCCGGACACTCTCGAATCTCGCTTCGGGATAGAGCACTGCAAGCTGTACAATGCGTCGTCTGCTTGAGGTTCCAATCGGCTTCGACAAATCCAGCTCTGACGCCCCTATCGGAAGAACCAGGGCATCTCTTGGATCCGCTCTCTTTGAATAGGCAAGAACAGGAAGTTTATCGGATACCTCCATGGGCAGATCTTTCAGACTATGTACGGACAGATCGCTTCTCGAATCGAGAAGTGCCTTATCCAGTTCCTTTACAAAGAGACCTTTTCCGCCCACCTGGTCCAGGCGGCGATCCAATATCTTGTCTCCGGTTGTCTTCATCTTCAGAAGTCTCACTTCAACTTCCGGATTGTGATCCTCTATGTACTTTTTTACCATCTCGCTTTGTATCAGTGCCAGTGTACTCTTTCTGGTGCCGATTGTAATCTGCTTCATTATATCCCGTGATCCTCTCTATCTTCCTTCTTACTTCTTTTACTTTTTTATGATCTGTTCCGCCGGCATTGATGCCGATAACCAACTCGTCTTTCTTAATTACAGACGGAAAGAAAAAATCGCACTCCGTCTGATCACTGCAGTTATTGGAAAGGATATTTCTTTTCTTTGCAGTGGCACAGATCTGACTGTTAAGCCTTTTGTCATCCGTACAAGCCAGAACCATAAAGACCCCGTCCATAAGTTCTTCACCGAATGTGCTTTCGACAACTTTAACCTTCCCTTTCGCAGCAAGTTCCTGTATTTCCGGCAGAAATTTTCGAGCCGTCACCTCTACTTGCTCCGTGAACAAAAGTAATGTCCTGATCCTGCGTACAGCAATCTTACCGGCTCCAATCACCAGAATTCTCTTATCCGTAAGATCGATAAACATAGGGAAGAATGCTTTGTTCTCACTCATATAGTTTCTCCAGTCCGTCCAGACATTCCCGGAAACAATCATTTTCAAGATGATCACGAAGTCCGAACATCATCTTACCCACAACTTTTCCTGCAGAGACATCAATCTGCTCCAGCAGAAGCTGTTGTTCTATCTCCTCAAGGGATGATTTATGCATTTTTTTGCTGATCCGAAGGTTCAGGTCTTTGACTGCCTCTTCCTGCAGTTTCTGTATTCTTGGAATCAGATCTCTGCAGTTATACCAGTTAAAGAAATCTTCCATCTCCTCATCCAGAATCTTCTCTGCCCGAATGATTGCCTCACGGTTTGCATCCTGTGCAGTAATCTTGAAATCATCGATGTCATATAATGTAATATTCTCAATCTCTCCCACTTCTGGCTCAACGTCCCGCGGAACCGCAAGATCAATGACATAAATCGGATGATCCATCTTCCCATTCTGATCAAATAGTTCCCTTCGTATTGTGTAATTCGGGCTCGCTGTAGCGCTCACCACCAGATCGCATCGGGGCAAAAGTTCCATCCTCTCGCCGTAATTAATTCTATTGCAGCCGGCAGGAATCTGTACCACTCCGCTTCTGTACTGACGCACAGTAACCGTGACGGCGGCACCTTCCTCTCTTAATGTCGAGGCCGAAATTCTGCCCATCTCGCCATTTCCGATAACCATGCAGCGCTTGTTCTTAAAATGGTATCCCTGAGATTTCAACATATCCACCGCACGACTTACTGCTGTTGCATTTCCATGGGTAAAAGTCACTCTGCTTTTCACCTTTTTGGCAGCAGTCACTGCTTTCCTGAAAAGCACCTCGAGTACATTATCTGTGCAGTAATTTTCTCTCGCAATAGATAGAGCGTCTTTCACCTGTGACACAATCTGATCTTCTGCAAGGATCATGGAATCCAAGCCACAGGCCAGACGAAAGAGGTGTCTTATTGCGTTATCCCCACTGCGCTGTTCAAAATAGCAGTCATACTCTTTTCTTGATACTCCCTTTAATTCACACAATTCATCTGCCAGAGAGATGCACTCGTCTTGTGCTGTATTAACCCACAACTCCATGCGGTTGCAGGTAGATATAATCACGCATCCGGATACTACGGACTTTTCTGTCAGATATTTCATGGCCTCACCGGCATTTTTTTTCGTAAATGAAAAAGCAGCTCGTATATCCACATCGGCGCGATGATAATCAATGCCGACCATTTGTACACTCATCTTCAATTCCTCCATCGTATTTACAGCACTTATCATAACACACTTTGTTTAAATTCTAAACTCTCTTTTCTCTCTTTTGCAAAATTTACTTATGCATTTTCATGCAAACATGGAGCTCACAACTTTGAGCTCTTGTATATTTCACATTGACTTTTACTCATATAAGCTTTATAATTTTGTTACAATTGAATGCAAAAGGAGCCTGTGTTTTTCATTTTCATAGGATAATAGGGAAGTAGGGGTATGATTCCCCCGCGGTCACGCCGCTGTGATAGTCCTTTGCGCTCATGCGCAAAGTATCCTGTCAATAGATCCACTGGGTAACCGGGAAGGAGACAGATGATATGACTTAAGCCAGAAGACCTGCCTTTTGTATGAGATTTACGCGGTGTCACGAGTGATGGCATCTCGTAAGGCGGCTTTTTTTGTATACCCGGCCGTCTGTACGCCCTTCATAATATAAAAACGGAAGCATGATGAGGCGTTTTTTTCATGCACAAAAAGATAATAGGGGGGTATACGTAAAAATGAAAGGAGTAATTATGAACAAGAAACAAAAGAAACTTGTGGCGCTTGCTGCCGCACTGGCGATCAGCTTTGGTATCATACCGGCTGCGAATGCGATGCACATTATGGAAGGATACCTTCCCCCGGTCTATTGTATTGTATGGGGGGTTATCTGTATTCCTTTCCTTGTTGCAGGATTTTTTTCCATCAAAAATACGCTGAATACCAATCGGCGTGCCCTTACAATTCTGGCAATGGCCGGAGCTTTCATCTTCGTGATATCATCACTGAAGATTCCGTCTGTAACCGGAAGCTGCTCTCACATGACCGGAACGGGCCTCGGAGCGATTCTTTTCGGACCTGCCGCTGTCAGCATACTGGGAATCATCGTACTTGTGTTCCAGGCAATTCTTCTGGCACACGGAGGCCTTACAACACTCGGTGCCAACACGTTCTCCATGGCAATCGCAGGACCGTTCCTCTCTTATGGAATCTATAAGTTTTGCATGAAACTCAAAGTCAATAAGCTGGTCTCCATCTTCCTTGCAGCCACTTTAGGGGATCTTTTTACATACTGTATTACAGCTTTCCAGCTGGCACTGGCTCATCCGTCAGAGGCCGGAGGCGTCCCGGCATCCGCTGTGAAATTTTTGGCTGTTTTCGCACCTACCCAGGTCCCGCTTGCGATTCTCGAAGGAATCATCACCGTCCTGATCATCATCGGCCTGGAAACATATGCGAAAAAAGAACTGAAATCCATCGGTTTTATGAAGGAGGCTTAATCTGATGAAAGAGAAAAAAAATACCAAACTTGTAGTGATTCTGCTGATTGTGGCCATACTGATCGCATTCGTTCCACTGTTTGCTTTAAAAGGCGCCGAGTTCGGCGGATCTGATGATGCCGGAAGCGAAGTAGTGGCAGAAGTTGACAGCAGCTATGAGCCATGGGCTGAGCCGATTCTTGAAAAAATTATCGGCGGTGAACTCCCCGGTGAAGTAGAAAGTCTTTTATTCTGTCTCCAGACCGGAATCGGTGTCGGCATCATCGCATACTGCATGGGCCGTCTTGTGGAGCGCAAAAAGCTGGGCAAAGAAGATCAGGATCTGTAATTACCATGGAAAGGGGCAGACTATGATTATTGATAAACTTTGTTATCAGTCAAAACTTCGATATGTCAACGCGGGGGTAAAACTTGCATACAGCATCATCACACTTATTTTATGCATCATCAGCCGTTCCGCACTAATCTCCTGCATTGTGATCGGTGTCAACACCTGGCTTTGTGTCTGCCGCGGAGGAGTTCTTATGCGCCGGTTTCTCAGGCTTATGGGAATTCCTCTGGCCTTTCTTCTCCTGTCTACCATCGCAATCCTTGTAAATATCAGCAGGACCCCACTGGATGCTTATGCCATACCCATCGGAAGTTACTTCATCACCGGAAGCCATGCAGGACTTCACCAGGGAATTTCTCTGATACTGACAGCTCTTGCCAGTGTGTCCTGCCTCTATTTTCTGTCTTTGAATACACCGATGACCGATATTCTGACCCAGCTTCGAAAGCTGAAACTCCCCGCATTGTTTATTGAATTGATGTTGCTGATCTACCGTTTCATCTTCGTGCTGACGGATGTTGCCTCTGCGATTACAACTTCACAGAACTCGCGGCTGGGAAATCGCAACTTTAAAACGTCCTGCAAATCTTTTGGATCCCTCGGATCCGCACTGTTTATACGGGCCATGAAAAAATCAGACGCCCTATATGATTCCATGGAAGCACGTTGTTATGACGGGACAATTCATGTATTAACTGAAAATTATCCGGCAAAGAGTTCTGAACTCCTTTTGCTGATTCTATATGAACTGCTATTGATATTACTAATGATCTGGAGAATACGATGAGAGAAAATGATGTAATTCTAAAAGCCGATGACTTGTACTTTTCCTATGATGATGAAAAGACACACTCCCTAAATGGACTCTCGCTTGAGATTCAAAAGGGAAAAAAGATAGCATTTATGGGTGCCAATGGCTCTGGCAAGTCGACCTTCTTCCTCTGCTGCAACGGAATCCACAAACCTTCCTCCGGTACCTTGTATTACGATGGAAAACCAGTGGATTATACCAGAAAAGGACTCTTAGATCTCCGCAAAAATGTCGGTATTGTCTTTCAAGATCCCGACAATCAGCTTTTTTCCGCAAGTGTCTATCAGGAAATCTCGTTTGGCATTCTAAATATGGGCGTCAGCGAAGAAACAGCCAAAGAAGAAGTGGAAGCCATCATCGACGAGATGGAGATCACACCGTATCGGAGCAAACCGACTCATGCACTGTCCGGAGGGCAGAAAAAACAGGTGTCCATCGCAGACATCCTGGTTATGCACCCGGAAGTTATCATCCTGGACGAGCCTTCCTCCGCACTAGATCCGAAACATACAGCACTCGTCAATCATGCCGTAGAACAGATGACGAAAAAAGGGATTACCGTCATGATGGCAACCCACGATGTGAATTATGCTTTCGAGTGGGCTGATGAGATTGTTCTCTTCAAAGATGGAAAGGTCCTGATGCAGGGAACACCTGTAGAGGTTTTCTCCAATAAAAGAGCTCTCGATGAGACCAATCTGACTGCCCCTGCAGCACTCTTGCTCTTTGACAGTCTCTGTCAAAAAGGAATACTTAAGACAACACTTCCTGTTCCGCACAATCTGGATGCCTTGGAACAGTATATCTCAGAAATTCCCTTTGCCGCTGCTTCTGGAAACTCTTCTGGTTTTCATGCCATACAAAACAATGCAGCACCAAAACGGGCAATTCTAGTTGTGAGTTTTGGTACCAGCTATGACAGCACAAGAAAAGTCACAATTGATGCGATTGAAAAAGACATCGCAGATACTTACCCGGACTATCATATTTATCGGGCATGGACCAGCAAGATGATATTATCTAAGATCAAAAAAAGGGACGGCATCCACTATGATACCGTAAAAGAAGCGTTTGAACGAATGTTGGCAGACGGCATCACAGACGTCATCGTACAGCCGACTCATGTGATCAACGGAATCGAAAACGAGATTATGACGGAAGAGGCACTTTCCTTCTCGCCACAATTTTCTTCGATTCGTTTCGGAACACCTGTCCTTACAAGTTTTAAGGATAATGAGTGTTTAATTCATGCAATTGTAGATGAATTCCCAGATCTGAGCAAAGATGAAGTGCTGGTTTTGATGGGGCATGGAACCACGCACTATGCGAATTCCATCTATGCGGCACTAGACTATACGTTTAAAGACAGCGGATATCCCAACATCTTCCTGGGTACCGTGGAATCTTATCCAGGCATGGATTCTCTTCTGAACATGATCCGTGAATATCAGCCCAGACGGGTCATTCTCGCTCCCTTTATGATTGTGGCAGGCGACCATGCCAACAACGATATGGCAGGTGATAATCCTGATTCCTGGAAGAGTCGCTTCGAAGCCGAGGGCTACGCTGTAACCTGCGTCTTAAAAGGATTAGGAGAGTATAAAGAGATCCGAAACCTTCTGATCAGTCATATAAAAGAGGCAATGAGAGAAAAAGCCCCGAAAAGGGCACATCCGTAAGGATTGCTCTGTTCGAGGCCTGGATCATTGTCTATCCTTTATATTCACAGACATATCTGGCAAGCAGAGGCCATAACTTTTGGTTTGCACTCCAGATTGCATCGAATTCTTCATATGAGATCGGACATTCTCCTTCCCCATTTTCTATGGTGACAGATGGAATTCTCTTCTCAAGGACAAAATAATCACTGCATCCTGCGGCATCGAGTTCACTTAAGATCGTGGACTCTTTTTCATATCCTGTTACCTTCGAAACAAAGTCAGCCAAGCTTTGATCTGCCAGCCGTACGTCCCCTGTACTTCCGTAATCCCAGTAGATGACCGGACCGGACGAGTGGTAAGAGATTGTACACACAACAGGATTCTCGGCTTCTACCTTTAAGATCGCCTGCACTTCCGGTTCCGATGCCGGAAACGCCCCTTTGTACTGCTCACAGGAGGCATATGCAGTTCCCTGAAAGGCCTGCCATCCACTGTCAAAGTTTCGGTTCAGGTCAACTCCTCTCGCATTCGCCTTCCACCTCTTCCAATATTCGTCATATTTTGATTCCGGAATCACTGTCCCTTCGTTACCGGCTTTTATTGATTTGAAATCCTTTTTGCAGCACCTTTGAAGCCTGGATCTTAACTTTGGTTTCCGAATTGCCCCGGGGCCTCTCTGAGAGATTGTAACACCATCTGGGTTCGTCATAGGAAGGATGTGAAAACACACCTCATTCATCGGCTCTTCCTGTTCGAGAAAACTTTTCAGCTGTCTCATGGCAAGAAGGGTATTGATATACTCCCGGCCGTGTATGGAAGCCTGAATCAGAATGTGCCTTTTAGCATCTCTATTTCCAACAATGACTTCATAGATATCCCGCCCATCAAGTGAAATTCCTGCCGTATTAAGAGCCATATGTGGAAAACAAGCTTCAAACATATATAGATCTCGCCGCATCTTCTCATAAGTATACAGGCTGCTCGCATCGAATGTGATATCTTCTCTCTTATTTCTCATAGGCTTTGATTCTCACACAATCTGTATGATACCAGGAACAGAAGATCCGTGCGGAGCGATCCGTGGTATCATCGTTTTATTATAAGATCTATGTATGAATGTACCGGTTTATGTGCAGACAGGCAGATCCGTTCTGGTAAACCGATTCAGCTTCGATCATTGCTGATCTGATAGAGCAGTGCATTCACGATACACGCCGCGATGTTGCTTCCTCCTTTTCTGCCTCTTGCCACAATATAAGGAGTGTCAGCCTTCATAATCAGTTCCTTCGACTGGACAACATTTACGAATCCCACAGGAACACCGATGACAAGTTCCGGATGAATTCTGCCCTCTTCAATCAATTCATACAGGCGCACAAGTGCCGTCGGTGCATTTCCAATGACGAAGATCAGCGAACCTTCAAGACAAGCAGCCTTCTCCATACTGACATGGGCTCTGGTCACGTCAAGTTCTTTCGCTTTCACCGCCACATCCTCATCGGACATAAAGCAGTATACTTCCCCGCCAAGTCTTTTAAGGGATCGTTTGTTGATTCCGGCTCTTGCCATTTGCGTATCGGTCACGATGTTCGCCCCATGTTTTAATGCATCCATCGCTTTTTTTACCACACCATCCGAAAAGCAGAGGTTATCTGCATAGTCAAAATCTGCACTCGTATGGATACATCTTTTTATAATCAGTTCCTGATCTTTTGGGAGTTTTCTTTCTCCCAGTTCTCTTGTGATAATCTCAAAGCTTCGCTTCTCGATATCCACAGGCCTTACATTTTCCAATTCCACCTTAACCTCCATAATTATCCTTTCTCATACAAGCACGAAATAAATAATCCCTGATCGCTGCTGTAATCATAGTCCGTCATTTAAAATCTGATAAATCTGCTCCATATCCAGATTCTTTCGAAGGCCATCGGCCAAAAGCTCGTACTGACTCTCCTTGAATGTCTGATAATCAACACCCGTCATCTCACTGGTGTCAATTCCCTTCTTTTTCCCAAGTGCTTGTACAATCCGGTCAGAGACTTCTTCCTTGTCGAAGATACCATGTACATAGCTCCCATAGATCTGACCCATAAAGGCTCCATCAGCCTTTTCTCCGGAATTATCCGCGTTCGTGTCACGGATACTGGTAAGCGCTCTGGCTCCCTCCAAAAGCGTCGTATCCCCCATATGAATCTCATAACCCGCAAGCTGTACTCCATGCAGGCCAAAAAGCGGTCCTTCAATTTTCGAAAAGGAACCGGAAACGCGAGTTCTAGTTTTTTGTTTGGTAAATACGGTTTCAATGGGGAGCAGACCCATACCACGCATCGTACCCTTTTGCTCCACTCCATAAGGATCCGAAAGTATCTCACCCAGCATCTGATAGCCGCCACAGACCCCGAAGATTACTGTTTTAGCCGCCGCTTTTTTAAGGATTGCCGCCTCAAGGCCGTTCTGACGCATCCACAGAAGGTCTCCCATTGTATTTTTAGTCCCGGGCAGAATAATCATATCCGGATTCTTCAGCCCGTTTACAGTTGTCACATACCGAAGGGACACCCCGGGCATACGCTCAAAAGGATTGAAATCCGTAAAATTCGAGATTCTCGGAACACGGATCACCGCGATGTCGATCAACCCCACTTCTTGATTTCCCTCGAACCGTTCGGTCAGACTGTCTTCATCTTCCAGCGAAACATCGAGATAAGGTGCAACGCCGACAACCTGCTTCCCCGCGCGTTTCTCGAGCATCTCCACTCCCGGATCCAGAATGCTCTTGTCCCCGCGAAATTTATTGATGATCAGCCCTTTGATCATGTCTCTTTCCTCATCGTCCAAAAGCATAACCGTTCCGACCAGTTGAGCGAACACGCCGCCCCGGTCAATATCGCCGACCAGAAGAACCGGCGCATGCGCACGCTTTGCCATGCCCATATTCACGATATCATCTTCCTTCAGATTGATCTCAGCAGGACTTCCCGCACCCTCGATCACAATGATATCATATTGTTCATCGAGTTTTTGGTAAGCCTTCATGACATCGCAGAAAAGCTGTTTTTTATATTTGAAGTAATCCCTCGCGCTCATGTTGCCGCGAACTTCTCCGTTTACAATCACCTGCGAACCGGTGTCGTTCGTGGGCTTTAACAGAATCGGGTTCATATCAACCGAAGGCTCGATTCCCGCCGCCTCCGCCTGCATCACCTGTGCCCGCCCCATCTCGAGACCCTCTTTTGTGATAAAAGAATTCAAGGCCATGTTCTGAGATTTAAATGGTGCCACTTTGTACCCATCCTGTTTAAATATTCTGCACAATCCTGCCGCAATCAGGCTCTTGCCCGCATTCGACATCGTGCCCTGAATCATAATCGCCTTCGCCATATCCTCTACCTCCCAATCGCCCTGATCAGCTGTTCATTCTCCTCATGCCGTTTTACGGCAATCCGGTAATATCCCTTCGCAAGACCGGCATAGTTGCTGCAGTCACGAATCATAACCTTATTCTCAAGGCAGTGCCTGCCCAGGTCTTCCGGTCCCTTAAAAAAGATATAATTTGCCTTTGAATCATATACCGTAAGCCCTGCGTTTCTCAGTTCCCCCTTCAGCCATTCCCTCTCTGTGCGGATCAGTAAGCGTGCCCTTTTTTCATAATCCTTTTCCATTAACGCTGCCGTTCCCGCCTCCTGTGCCGGTATAGAGATGTTCCATGGCTGTACGCATCTTCCCATGCGGTCGAGAAGACCGACATCTGAACAGATTCCGTAACCAAGCCGAAGGCCTGCCATTGCGTATCTCTTTGTAAATGCCTTGAGCAGAAAAAGATTCGGATACTCATAAAAATCATGTTTCAGCGTATACGTATCCGGATCATCAATGAAATCATTAAAACACTCATCCAGCAGCAGACGCGAATGATGTTTTCTGCAGTGATTTAAGATAGAAAGAATCATCTTGCGGCTGATTAGTTTCCCCGTGGGATTATTCGGATTGCACAGACAGACGAGGTCTGCCCCGGCTGAGACTTCATCACAGACCCCCTGTACGCTTTTTAACTCAAAGCCATCTTCCTCAAAAAGCATTACATGGTGCATTTCACATCCCACGCTCTTTAAGGCAAGCTCATATTCCGCAAACGTCGGTGCCAACACCACAGCCCGCTTCGGACGCAGCGCCTGGGCAAGTGTAAAGATCAGCTCAGCCGCACCATTTCCACAAATCAATGATCCATATGGCACATTCTCATAGTCTGCCAGTGCGGTCTTTAATTTGTGCTGCTGCACATCCGGATAATTGCAGATGTTTCTTACTCCTTTCTGTGCCGCCAAAATCACCGATTCCGGCGTGCCCAGAGGATTCATATTGGCGGAAAAATCGAGCACATCCGGGTGCCGGTACACATCCCCGCCGTGTATCTGTTCTTTCATCAAATTCTCCATTTTGCCCTCTCGATTGCGCGTAAGTTGTTGATATCAATCAGATCTATTGACTCCCATTCCGGCATTTTTGATTCAAAAAATCAATAGTACAAGCAGCCGGATGATTCCAGTCAGCACCAATGCCAGAGCAGCCGTCGCATATAACAGCCGGCAGGCCTTTACAATATCCTCCGGATTGACCGCACAAAGCGGATCCCCCAGCGCAGGCTTTTCCACCATCTTTCCAAAATAGATGGCATTGCCCGCAAGCTGTACACCCAGTGCCCCTGCCATCACAGATTCTGTCTGCGCGGAGTTCGGACTGCTGTGTTTTTTGCGGTCTCGGAAAAAGATTTTTTTCGCCTGTTTCCCGTTCATCCCGAGCAGATAACTTGCGGCAATCATCAAAAGTCCGCCGATTCGACTTGGCAGAAAGTTTGCCACATCATCAAGTTTTGCTGCAGGAGTACCAAAATAACGGTATTTATCATTTTTATATGCGACCATGGAGTCCATGGTATTGATCGACTTGTAGAAAAACCCTCCTGCTGCCCCGGCAATCATCATAAAAATCAGCGGGGCAATGATACCGTCCGCCGTATTCTCCGCCACGGTTTCGACCGCCGCCTTCGTAACGCCTTCCCTGTCCAAAGCATCCGTATCCCGTCCCACAATCATGGAAACTGCCTGTCTTGCCTCTGTAAGCGTGCCGTTCTTTAACTTGTCATAGACCTTCATGCTTTCCACCTTCAGAGATTTTGTCGCCAAAAGCTGATAACACCAGAACGTCTCCAACGCAAAATATGCCCAGATATTCACTTTTGTATAGAAAAAATGCAGAATGAGTTCGGGAAGCGCAGTGCTGATTCCGACCACAAAGATCACCAGTAAAAACCCGGCGATGCGCTCTCCACGTTTATTCTTTGGGAATACAGCCCGCAGAAATCTTTCCAGTTTTTCGATGAGTTTTCCGATCAGCCGTATAGGGTGATATAGAAAATGCGGATCTCCAAAGATCAGATCCAGCAAAAATCCTGCCGCCACAGCCGGAAGTATCATGTCTCTCACGTTAATCTCCTCTCGTGGCACCGATCTATGAAGTTCTTTGCAAATGCGGGATTTCCATAGTAATAAAGATGCGGGAACCCGGCAAACAGAGTATCTGTGCTGTGAACGCACTTCCAGTGTCGGCTGCTTTCCGGTTTATCTGCATGAAAGGAATTACCGCAGCTTGTGGAATCAAAGTAATGAAACTCATGCGCCGTAAGCGGTCCTATTTTTTCTCCAAAAACACTGCCTTCATTTAATGTGATATACCCAAACCGACTTAAGCTGCCTGTATAAGAGACTTTTCCGTCAATCACACCAGTCATCGGCCAGCTAT
>ENA-UOOI01001990-UOOI01001990.1-fermentation-metagenome-genome-assembly--contig:-NODE-1990-length-19148-cov-4.326769_pt1 | contig 19148 bp, 17 predicted proteins | sample MGYA00245779_ERZ724027 | MGnify/ENA primary metagenome ERZ724027 (study PRJEB28704, sample SAMN03018318) | fermentation metagenome | biome: anthropogenic terrestrial biome; feature: soil; material...
TGGAACAGGCGCAGGCCCGTGAAAGCCATGGCGATGCCGTATTTGTCACACGTTTCGATCACATTGTCGTCCCGGATGGAGCCGCCCGGCTGGGCGATATAGCCGATGCCCGAGCGGTGCGCCCGCTCGATGTTGTCCCCGAACGGGAAAAACGCGTCGGAGCCGAGCGAAACGCCCGTCTGCTTCGCGACCCAGTCTTTCTTTTCCTCTTCGGTCAGCGGCTCGGGCCTCGCGGTGAAGAACCGCTGCCAGACACCGTCCGCCAGCACGTCCGCAGAATCGCCGGAAAGATAGACGTCGATCGTATTGTCACGGTCCGGGCGATGAAGGTCGCTCCGGAACGGCAGGGCCAACACTTTGGGATGCCGGCGCAGGAACCAGATGTCCGCCTTATTCCCGGCCAGGCGGGTGCAGTGGATACGCGACTGCTGCCCGGCGCCCACGCCGACCGTCATGCCGTCCTTCACGTAGCACACGGAATTGGACTGCGTGTATTTGAGCGTGATCAGCGAGATGAGAAGGTCGCGCTCCGCGCCCGCCGGGATCGTCTTGTTGCGCGTCACAACGTTGTGCAGAAGGGACGCGTCGATCCTGCTCTCGTTCCGGCCCTGCTCGAACGTGATGCCGAAGACATCCCTGCGTTCCACCCGATCGGGGCGGTAGGCGGGGTCGGTCTGCACGATGTTGTAAGTCCCCCTCCGCTTGGCCTTCAGAATGGCGAGCGCCTCGTCCGTGTAGCCGGGCGCGACGATGCCGTCCGAGACTTCCCTTTTGAGCAGCAGCGCCGTTTCTCTGTCGCAAACGTCGGAAAGGGCCGCGAAATCCCCGTAGGAGGACATCCGGTCCGCGCCGCGCGCGGCGGCGTACGCGCTCGCGAGCGGGGACAGCGCCAGGTCGTCGACGAAAAAGACCTTTTTCAGCGTGTCGGAAAGTTCCGTGGCCACGGCCGCGCCCGCCGGGCTGACATGCTTGAAAGAGGCGGCCGCGGGCAGGCCCGTCGCCTGCTTCAGCTCCCTCACGAGCTGCCAGCTGTTGAGCGCGTCCAGAAAATTGATGTAGCCCGGTCTGCCGTTCAGCACCCGCAAAGGGAGTTCCCCGCCGTTCTTCATGAAGATGCGCGCCGGTTTCTGGTTCGGATTGCAGCCGTATTTCAGTTGGATTTCGTTCGCCATTGACTTTTCCCCTCCCGTCGGTTCATTCCGTTTTGCAGAGGTTCTTATTGAAAATGCGCGTTTCCGTCAGACCGGTCTTCAGGCTGATGTATCGGGTAAACAGAGAGACTTTATTTTCGGAATCGAGGTTTTCCCACACGGCGTGGGAAAATTCGTCGATGGTGCCGGGCAGCTTCAGCCGGATCGGCTCCCCCTCGAACGGAGGCAGCGGATCTCCGTCGCCGTCAGCCGGACCCCGGCCGAGATAGGTCTGGATCAGCCGCCCTTCCCCGGCCGCCGGGCTGCCGTACTCGTAAAAATAGCGCAGCGTGGACTTTCCGGATACATCGCCGCTTTTCAGGATGGAAAGGCGGTAGCCGAAAGCCGCCCCGGTCTCGACAAGCCCGGAGATGCGCGGCGTGAAATTCGGGGCGTCCGGCTCGAAGGTGCGCGTCCGCAACGCTTCTTCAAAGGTCCCCCCCTGCGAAAGGACATCGAAAACGGTGTCCGTCTGGTCGCCGTTCGTCACAATGGTCCTCGAGTCCAAGACCCGCACCGGCGAGTAGATGATCAGCGACGGATCGGAGACCTTCGCCGCGTCGTAGGCCTGCGTGCGAATGCCGTTGCCTTCTTCGACGAAAATGCGGTTCCGGCTGTTTTCGCTCCTTCCCATGATGAAATAGGCGATCACGGCATAGTCGCCGTCTTCGCTCTTCCCCAGGATGATGCCCCTGCCGGGGTACGGATTGCCGCCAAGTGTCTGTTCAATCGTGCTCGGATTCAAAATCTCAACCTCCCGTAATCGTGACTTTGCCGTTTTCCACACGCAGCCTGCCGGCGCAGAAAAGCGCCGCGGCCTGCGGGAGCAGCTGCCACTCCGCCTGCTCCATCACCCGTCTCTGTAAAATTTTCGGCGTGTCGCCTGGGAGGACCTCCACCGCCTTCTGCAGGATGATCGGCCCCCCGTCGCAGATCTCGTTGACAAAATGAACGGTCGCGCCGGTCACTTTCACCCCGCGTTTCAGCACCTCTTCATGGACGCGCAGACCGTAATATCCCTCTCCGCAGAAAGACGGGATCAGCGAAGGATGGACATTCATGATCCGGTTGCGGAACTCCGCGACCACCGGACCGCCGACGATGGTCGTGAAGCCCGCCAGAACGGCCAGCCCGATACCGCCCTCCCGCAGCCGCGCGAGGAGCGCGGCGTCGTATTCCCGCTGCGAGGCGAACGCGCGGCGGCGCAGTACCGCCGTCGGAACCCCCGCGCCTTTCGCGCGCTCCAGCGCATAGGCCCTCGGATTGCTGGAAATGACGAGCGAAATTTTCCCGCCGGGAATCCTGCCGGCCCTTTCCGCGTCAAGCAGGGCCTGAAGATTAGTCCCTCCGCCGGAGACCAGGACCGCGATGTTCAGCATAGCATGACACCTTCGTCGCCGGACACGACCTGCCCGATCATGCGGGCCTCTTCCCCGCAGGCGGCGAGGCAGGAAAGGGCCGCGCCGGCGTCCTCTTTCGCCACGGCGAGACACATGCCGATACCCATGTTGAACGTATTGTACATGTCGCGCTCCGGGATGTTGCCCTGCTTCTGGAGAAGAGAAAAGATCGGCAGCTTCGGCAGCGTGGTCAGGTCGATTCTCGCGGTCAGGCCCGGCTTCAGCATACGCGGAATGTTTTCAAAGAACCCGCCCCCGGTGATGTGGGAAATCGCCTTGACGCGGACCTTTTGCAGCAGCGAAAGCACCGGTTTCACGTAGATTCTGGTCGGCGTGAGAAGCTCTTCCCCCAGGGAGCGGCCCAGTTCGGCGATCTGCATCCCGATGTTGCGCTCGCTGAGGTTGAAAACCTTGCGCACCAGCGAAAAGCCGTTGGAATGCAGACCGGACGAGGGAAGCCCGATGAGAACGTCGCCGGGGACGACGCCCGAGCCGTCCAAAATTTTGCCGCGGTCCACCACGCCGACGGAAAAGCCGGCCAAGTCGTACTCGTCCGCCGGGTAAAAGCCCGGCATCTCGGCCGTTTCGCCGCCTATCAGCGCGCAGTCGGCCTGCACGCAGCCCTCGGCGACGCCGGAAACGATCTGCTCGACCGTCTCCGGATGATTTTTCCCCACGGCGATATAGTCGAGAAAAAACAGCGGTCTCGCCCCGCAGCAGACCACGTCGTTCACGCACATGGCGACGCAGTCGATGCCGACCGTATCGTGCTTGTCCATCAGAAACGCGATTTTCAGCTTTGTCCCGACGCCGTCGGTGCCGCTTACGAAGACAGGCGTTGTCATGCCGGAAAGGTCCGGCTGGAACAACCCGCCGAACCCGCCGATCCCGGAAAGGACGCCCGGGGTCTCGGTGCGCCGCACATGCTTTTTCATCAGTTCCACGGCCCGATAGCCCGCGGTGACATCCACCCCCGCGGCCTTATAGCTTTCGCTGAAGCTCTTCATTCCTCTTTCTCCCCCATTCGATTAAAGGTTTTCCGCCTGCTCCCGGACGGCGGCGTCTTTTTTCGCCACTTTTTCCGCAAGTTCGCGCTTCATGCCGGCCAATTTGACCGCAAGCTCCGGGTCGCCGAGCGCCAGGATCTCCGCCGCCAGAATCGCCGCGTTTTCGGCGCCGTCAATCGCCACGGTCGCGACCGGAATCCCGCTCGGCATCTGCACCGTTGCGAGAAGCGCGTCCAGCCCCCCGAGCTGGGAGGATTTCATCGGGATGCCGATGACCGGCAGCGTCGTTCCGGCGGCCAGAAATCCGGCGAGGTGCGCCGCCATGCCGGCGGCGGCGATGATGACACCGAAGCCGTTTTCCGCGGCGGACCCGGCGAACTCCGAGGCCGCCTTCGGGGTTCTGTGGGCGGAGATGACGCGCGTTTCAACCGGGATCCCGAACGATTTCAGCTTTTTGACGGCCGCCGAGACCACCGGAAAATCGCTGTCGCTGCCCATCACGACGGCGACCTTTTTTTGAACGGACATGGCCAACACTCCTTCAATTCTTTAATAAGACGCATTCGCGAAAGAAACCGGGCGGGGCCCCGAAGGGCCGGGCCCGGCAGAGACAGTCACTTGCCGGCCGCTTCCGCGGGGGCGCCGTCGGTGACGAATTCCTTGAGGGAGGCCGCAAGACCCGCAAGGGACTGGATGTCGGACGGGATGATCAGCTTTGTCGCCTTGCCGTCCGCCGCCTTTTCAAACGCTTCGAGGCTCTTGAGCGCAATGACCTTGTCGCTCGGGCTCGATTCGTTCAGCAGCTTGATGCCGTCCGCCATCGCCTTCTGCACCAGCAGGATCGCCTCCGCTTCGCCCTGCGCCTCGCGGATCTTCGTTTCCTTCTGGGCGTCGGCGCGCAGGATGGTGGATTCCTTTTCGCCCTCCGCCACGAGGATCGCGCTGCTCTTCTCCCCCTCCGCGGTCAGGATCTGGGCGCGGCGCTCGCGCTCGGCCTTCATCTGCTTCTCCATGGACTCCTGGATCTCCCGCGGGGGGACGATGTCCTTGAGCTCCACGCGGTTGACCTTGATGCCCCACGCGTCCGTCGCCTCGTCGAGCACCGTGCGGATCTTGGCGTTGATGACGTCGCGCGAAGTCAGCGTGTGGTCCAACTCGAGGTCTCCGATGATGTTGCGCAACGTCGTCGCCGAAAGATTTTCAATGGCGGAAAGGGGGCGTTCCACACCGTAGGCGTACAGCTTCGGGTCCGTGATCTGGAAATAGACGACCGTGTCGATCTGCATGGTCACGTTGTCCTTCGTGATGACGGGCTGCGGGGGAAAATCAATGACCTGCTCTTTGAGGGAGACTTTTCTGGAGACCTTGTCGATGAACGGGACCATGAAATGCAGCCCCGTGTCCCAGGTCGTCTGGTAGGCCCCCAGACGCTCGATGACATAGGCGTGCGCCTGCGGAACCACTTTCACGTTGGCGATGAGGATGACAAACACGACAACGATCAGGATAATCAGAACCCACAGCATAATGCTCCAGCCTCCTTTTGATGTCAGTCCGGCTTTTCGCGTACGATCAGCTTGACCCCGTCGATGGATTCGACCACGACGCGCCGGCCCGCCGGGATCACCGATCCGTCGGCGGAGCGCGCGGTCCAGATGCTGCCGAGGACGTTCGCCTGCCCCGTGCCGACGGTGTTGTCGATTTCCACCGTCACGAGCGCGATCTTCCCCAGATACCGGTCCGCGTTGGTGCGCGTCTTCCGCACCGCGAGCTTCCTCACGGCCAGCGGCCGCATCGCCGCAAGGGCCGCGGCGGAGACGACGCCGAAAACAAGAACCTGCACGATCAGCGGAGCATCCGCCAGGCAGGCGATCAGCGCCGCCAGGGCCCCGGCGGCAAACCAGACGGAGACGAGCTGTACGGTCGCCATTTCGATCACGGCCGCGAGAAGAATCACGGCGAGCCAGACATACGGCATTCCATCCGCCCTCCTCTTTTCTGCGGGCCCGTCAAGCCCCGGATAGATTCATTCTACCATGAAAACCGCGGCCGCGCAAGACGCGCGGCCGGCACGGACCTGGACAGTCTCGGAAACCGCCGGGAGGGCTTATTTTTTCGCCGGGCAAGGCGGCGGGCGAAACCGGCTGCGCCGGCGGCGCAGAAGTCAGCCCACCGTGACGGAATCGCGGATGGCGGCGAATTTTTTATCGCCGATGCCGCTCACGTTTTTCAGGTCCTCGACGCTTTTGAACGGCCCGTGCTGTTCCCGGTAGGCGACGATCCGTTTCGCGATCACGTCGCCCACGCCGGAAAGGCCGTCGCTGAGCTGCTGGGCCGACGCGGTGTTGATGTCGATCTTGCCAGCCGGCCGCGCCGAAGACGCGCGGCTTTTCCCTTTCGCGGACGCCGCCGCCCGGGAGGAGGAATCGGCGGCGCGCGCGGGGGCTCCGGAAGACGCCGCGGGAGGGATTGACGACGCTGTGTACTCCTCCGTGGACGCGGCCCCGGAGGACGCCGCATCCACCGTCACGGCCGGCTCGGAGACGGAGGCGTCCGGAACGTAAAACGCATTGTATCCGACGATCACCGCGCAGAGGACCGCGGCGATCAGAATCAGGCATTTCATCTGCCGGGACTGGTCGTCCATGGCGGATCACCCCCTCGACCGCCTGCTTCAAAGCGGACGCAAACGCCTGAGAAAATCCGTAAAATAGGGCGGCAATTCGCTTGTGATCTCAATGTACTTTCCGCTGCGCGGATGGACGAAACCGATCACGCGGGCGTGCAGGCACTGGCCTTCGAGGCCGGGCACCGCCTTTTTCGCCCCGTACACCGTGTCGCCCGCCACGGGATGCCCGAGATACGCCATATGCACCCGGATCTGATGCGTGCGGCCCGTCTCGAGCTTCAGGCGGATATGGGTATACCCTTCGTACCGGGCGATCACCCGCCAGTGCGTGACGGCCGGGCGGGAGTTCTTCTCGGTGACGGCCATCTTTTTGCGGTTCACGGGATGCCTCCCGATCGGCGCGTCCACCGTGCCGGCTTCCTGTTTCATGCCGCCCAGGACCACCGCCTCATAGAGGCGGGTAAAGCTGTGCGCGTGGATCTGCGCCGCGAGCTTCCGGTGGGCAAAATCGTTCTTCGCGACAATGAGAAGGCCGCTCGTGTCCCGGTCGATGCGGTGGACGATGCCGGGCCGCAGCACGCCGTTGATGCCGGAGAGCGAAGAGCCGCAGTGCGCGAGGAGCGCGTTGACGAGGGTCCCGGTCGCGTGGCCCGCGGCCGGGTGCACCACCATGCCCTTCGGCTTGTTGACGACCAGCAGATCGTCGTCCTCGTAGCGGATGTCGAGGGGGATGGCCTGCGCGACGGCTTCGGCGGGCACGGGGTCCGGCAGAAACAGCTCCACTCTGTCGCCCGGGGCGCACTTATGGCTCTTCTCCGCCCGCTTTCCCCCGACGGAGACGTTGCCCTCTTCGATCAGCCGCTCCGCGGCGGAGCGCGTGACGTTTTCCGCCTTCAGGCTGATGAATTTATCCAGCCGGACCCCCGCGTCCGGCTCCCGCGCGGTCAGCACGATCCTGCGCATCGCTATTTCGTCCGCAGCACTTTTTCGGACCGGTCGTCCTTTTCCAGAAAGAACAGCACGTGGATGATGAAAAACACCGCGCCGACCGTGACGCACAGGTCCGCAAAATTGAAAATGGCGGGGAAAAAGGACAGATGCAGATAATCCACCACATAGACGTGCGAAATCCGGTCGATCATGTTCCCGATCCCGCCGCCGAGCACGAGGATGCACGCCGCCCTGGAAAAGAATTCATGATTTTTATACCGGAAGATGGCCACGACGATAAAAACGCAGACGACGGCGGTGACGGTGACGAAAAACGCCGTCCAGTTCTGCAGCATGCTGAAAGCCGCCCCCCGGTTGGGGACATACTCCAGGCTGAAAAGGCCCGGAATGACGGAGATGCTCCCGACCGGCTTGACATACTGGACGGCGAGCAGTTTGAAAATCTGATCCGCGGCCACGACCAGCACCGCCAGCAGCAAAGAAACAATTGCCAAAAGGTTCCCCTCCGATCTTCGTTGGTTGCAGGCAAAGACGTGCGGGAGAGCCGGACCCGGTTCCCCCGCACGAAGCCTCCGTCTTATTTCTGAATCGACTTCAAGACCGACGCACAGCGTTCACAGACATCGGGATGTTCCGGATCGCCGCCCACGGTGTCGCGGTAGCTCCAGCAGCGGGCGCATTTTTCGCCGTCCGCATGGAAGACGGAAACCGAAAGCCCGGGCAGCCCCTCCCCCTCAAAATTACCTTTGCCGCCGTTCTCGATCTCCACGCGGGAGACGATCAACACGGTGGGGAGCACGCCCTCGACCGAGCTGACAAAATCGTACAGATCGCCGGAACAGTGCAGCACGACCTTCGCGTCGAGCGACGAGCCGATGACCTTCTCGGTCCGCGCGATCTCCAGCGCCTTTTTCACGTCGTCGCGCAGCAGGTGGATTTGATCCCACTTCGCGACGAAATCCACGTCGGCGCTCACTTCGACGGGCTCCGGCATGTCGTTGTAGAGCACGTTGCGCGCGTCCTCGCCCTTTTTGTGCTTCATCGCCTGCCAGATCTCGTCAGACGTGAAGGCGAGGATGGGGGAAACGAGCCGCGCCATGCCGTCGAGGATCACGTACATGGCCGTCTGCGCGGCGCGGCGCGTCGGGCTGTCCGGCCGCTCCACATAGAGCCTGTCCTTGAGCACGTCGAGGTAGAAGTTCGACATATCGACCACGCAGAAATTGTGGATCGCGTGGTACGCCTCGTGGAACGTATAGGTCGAGTACCCTTTGTTCACCTGTTCGATCAGGCCGTTGAACCGGTGCAGCGCCCAGCGGTCGATGGGCTCGAGGCGGTCGAGGGGGACGGAATCGGTGTCCGGGTCGAAGTCGTAGAGGTTCCCGAGGATGAACCGCGCCGTGTTGCGGATCTTGCGGTAGGCGTCGGAAAGCTGCTTGAGGATCTTTTCGGAGATGCGGATGTCCGCGTGGTAATCCGCCGAAGAAACCCACAGGCGCAGGATGTCCGCGCCGTATTTCCGGATGATCTGCGCCGGGTCGATGCCGTTGCCGAGCGACTTGCTCATCTTGCGGCCCTCGCCGTCGACGACCCAGCCGTGCGTCACGACCGTGCGGTACGGGGCTTTTCCCCGCCACGCGACGGAAGTCAGCAGCGAAGACTGGAACCAGCCGCGGTACTGGTCCGCGCCCTCGAGGTACATGTCGGCCGGCCAGTGAAGCTCCGGCCTCTGGTCCGCGACGGCGGCGTGGCTGCAGCCGGAATCGAACCATACGTCCATGATGTCGCGTTCCTGCGTAAAGGCGGTGCCGCCGCATTTCGGGCACTTCGTCCCCGCGGGCAGGATCTGGGCCGCCGTCTTCTCGTACCACGCGTCGGAGCCCTCTTTGCCGAACAGGCGCGAGACGGCCATCATGGCTTCGTGCGAGATCAGCGGTTCGCCGCAGTCTTTGCAGTAGAAGATCGGGATCGGCACGCCCCAGCGGCGCTGGCGCGAAATGCACCAGTCGTTGCGCTCGCGCACCATCGACGTGATGCGGTCGCGGCCCCATTCCGGGACCCATTCCACCTTGTTGATCTCTTCGACGGCCTTGTCTTTGATGGCCTCGACCGAACAGAACCACTGTTCCGTCGCGCGGAACAGGACCGGCTTCTTGCAGCGCCAGCAGTGCGGGTACTGGTGGACGATATGCTTGACGGCGAACAGCGCGCCGATGTCCTGCAGGTGCTGCAGGATGGTCTTGTTGGCCTGCTCGGTCGTCTGGCCCGCAAACAGGTTCCCCGCCTCCGCCGTCATGCGGCCGTGGCTGTCGACCGGGACGACGACGGGCAGGTCGGGGTAGTGATCGTGGCAGACGTCGAAGTCCTCGACGCCGTGGCCCGGCGCCGTGTGCACGCATCCGGTGCCGCTGTCGAGCGTGACGTGGTCGCCGACGATGACGAGCGAAGTGCGGTCGAGGAACGGATGGGCCGTCTTCATCAGCTCGAGCTCGCTGCCCTTGAAGGTCGCGACGACTTCCCAACCGGTTTTTCCGGCTGCGCGCATCGTCTCTTCGCAAAGGGCGGACGCCATGACGTACCACTCGTCCCCGCATTTTACGAGGGAATACTCAAAATCCGGGCCGAGGCAGATGGCGACGTTGGCCGGCAGGGTCCAGGTCGTCGTGGTCCAGATGACGAAATACGTCTTGGCAAGGTCCGCGCCTTTGGCGGTGAAAAGGCCCTTGTCGTCGGTGACGCGGAACTTGACGTAGATGGAATCGCACGGGTCTTCGGAATACTCGATCTCCGCCTCGGCAAGGGCCGTCTCGCAGCTCGGGCACCAGTAGACGGGCTTGAGGCCCTTGTAGATCAGGCCTTTTTCCGCCATGTCCGCAAACACTTCGATCTGTTTCGCTTCAAAATCCGGCGTGAGGGTGATATACGGGTGGTCCCAGTCGCCGATGCCGCCGAGGCGCTTGAATTCCTCGCGCTGGCCGTCGAGGTACTTCAGGGCGAATTCCCGGCAGATCCTGCGCAGCTCCACGTCCGAAATAGTGGAGGAATTCCCGACGCCGGCCTTTTTGCGGGCCTTCAGCTCCGTCGGCAGACCGTGCGTGTCCCAGCCGGGCACGTACGGCGCCTGGAACCCCGTCATGTTCCGGTAGCGGACGATCATATCCTTCAGCACCTTGTTGAGAGCGGTCCCCAGATGGATGTCGCCGTTCGCGTACGGAGGCCCGTCGTGAAGCACGTAGACCGGCCGGCCGGCGTTCTTTTTCATCACGTTTTCATAGACCTTGTTTTCCTGCCAGGCCTTCAGCATTTCAGGCTCGCGCTTCGGCAGGCCCGCCTGCATGGGAAAATCGGTCTTCGGAAGATTCAGCGTGCTTTTGTAATCCATCGGTTCGTCTCTCCTCTAAGATGTTTCGTGGGCGTATCGAAATCCGGATTTCATGCCGGGCCGCCGGGCTGCTCCTGTTCCTCGTCGAAATTCGAGATCCGGGCTGTGAACATGCCGTCGTCCCGTTCCGGTTCGGCGGGCTGCGCGGGCGCGGCTTCTTCCGCCGCTTCCGGCGGCGCAGCGGCCTCGGCGGCCGGCGCAGATGCAGGAGCGGGGGCGGATGCGGATGCGGGCGCCGGCTCCCGTTTATGGACCGGCAGCGCGTCGATCAGCGTGAGGTGCTCCTTGTAGGCGTTCAACAGTTTTGTGCGGAAATCGGAGACGGCCTGCTGCAGGCGCTCCAGTTCCTTTTTCTGGTCCGTGATCTTTTCCTCCGCATTGGCGAGGATGTGGTCCGCCTTGAGGTTCGCGTCCTTGATGATGATCTCCGACTTGTGGCGCGCTTCCCGCACGGAGGCGTCGCCGACCTTCTGCGCGCTGATGAGGGCGTTCTTGATCTCGTCCTCCTGGGCGCGGTATTCCTCAATCTTGCCCGCCAGGACCTTCAGTTTCTCAAGATTCTGCTCGTTTTCCGCCTTCAGCTTGTCGATCTGCTGGTCCTTCGCAACGTTCGTCTTCAGAAGCTCGTCGTAGGATTCACGCACGCGGTCGACAAAGCCGTCCACGTCTTCCGCCTTGTACCCGGAAAAGCCGGACTTGCGGAACCCGACATTGATAATATCGTTCAGCGTCATCATGAAAATTCACCTCGTCAAATATATTTTCGGCCTGCCAAGCAAATTTTTCCCTTTTTGGTCTCCGGACCGACCCGGTCCACGACAAAACGTCCTTTCCCCCGCACGGAGAGGATGTCGCCCTCGCGGACGGCGGCATCGGGTGCAAACGCATCCTCGTGGTTGACGGCGACCTGCTTCGAGCGGATCAGCGCCGCCGCCTTTTCGCGGCTGATCCCCGCCGCGGCGGCGACCGCACAGTCCAGGCGGGGCGACGCGACGACAGCGGAAAACGGCGAGAAGCGGTGCGCGGGGGGATAGGGCTCCCGCGCACCCGGCGCAAGGCGCACACCGGCTCCGCCGATTTTCTCCACCTGCGAGCAGAGAAAACCGGAGATCTCCTCCCGGCAGAAAAGGACGCAGCGCCCTTCTTCCACAAGGATGTCCCCCAAGGCGGCGCGCTCCACGCCGAGATGGATCAGCGCCCCCAGAAAATCGCGGTGCGTGAGGGTATCCTGCGGGCGGTAGCGGGCCGTGAGCGCGCAGAGGGGAAAAGCGTCTTCTTCCGGCTCCGTAAAATCGGGGAACGCGCCGAAGAAGACGCGCTCCGCCTCTTCATGCCCGCCCCAGAACGCGGTGTTCGAAAAGCCTTCCCTTTCGACAATTTTTGCGGCGACGCGCGCTTCGTGATCGTCGAGAAAGCCGACAAAACGCGCGCGTTTCCCGGCACGGGCAAGGCGGGCCGCGTCGGCGATGCGCGCCTGAAGCAGCCCGCCCTTTCCGTCAGCGCCTGTGCCCATTAAAAATAGACGCCGTTGTTTTCCAGCTCGTCCATCACGTCTTCGCCGGTCAGGTCCACGTTGTACGGGGTGATGATGAACGTGGAGGTGGCGACACGCTTGATCTTCCCGCCGTTCGCGTAGGCGACGCCGCTCAGAAAGTCGATGATCCTGCGGGAAATATCTTTTCCGGTGTTTTCAAGGTTGAGAACGACCGTGTGCATCTTGAGCAGCTCGTCCGCGATGGCGCAGGTTTCCTCCCCGAAGCGTTCGGGCTTGAAGAGCACCACCTGAAGCTGCGCCGTGGCGTGGATGTTCACAACCTTGTTGCCGTTCCCGCCGAGCGGCGCCCGCCGGAGGGATTCGCGCTGCGACGATTCCGGTTCCGGCCCCTGCTTATGGTCCGCGACGTCGTTGGGCATCCCTTCCTCCGCCCCGTATTCGTAATCGTCGTACTCGTCCTCGGGCGGATTCCACATATCCTTGATCTTTTCAACAAAACCGGACATCATTCTGCCTCCCAGAAATCAGTTTTTATCTATAAACGCGCGGTCCGTACAGAGCGGTTCCCACGCGCACCAGATTCGCACCGGATTCGATTGCAAGCGCATAATCGGCGGACATCCCCATCGACAGGTAGTCCATAGTTACATTATCTATTTTTTCCCGCTTTATGTCAATAAAATATTGATTCATCCTGAAAAAATAATCCTTCGTCTCCTTTTCCGGGGCACCCGCGGGCGGGATCGCCATCAGGCCGCGGACCCGGATTCCCGGCAGGACCGACGCCGCGAGCAGCAGGTCGTGCAGATGCTCGGGCAGCACGCCGGATTTGTTCTCTTCCCGGCCGATGTTCACCTCGATCAGAATATCCGTCCGCGTCCCGTGCTTTTCGCTCAGGCGGGAAACCCCGGCCGCGAGCTTTTCGCTGTCGACCGACTGGATCATGGCGACGCGCCCGACGAGATATTTGACCTTATTGAGCTGCAGATGCCCGATGAAGTGCAGCTCGCAGTGCGCGAGGTCGTAGCTGTCGTATTTCCCGGAAAGCTCCTGCACGCGGTTTTCGCCAATGTGGTCCACGCCGAGGGCGATGCTGCGGTTGATCACCTCGACCGGCACGGTCTTCGTCGCGGCCAGAAGCGTGATGTCCTCCGGCCTGCGGCCGGACTTCACCGCCGCCCGCGCCATGTTTTCGCGGATCACCTTGAGGTTTTCCTCCACGTCCTGAAAACGCTTTTCCAAATCACTGGACGACTTTTCCGTCATATAAATCAGTTCCTTCCACAACAACTTCATCGGACAGTTTTACCGTGTCCTTGGTATATAATGTGTTCAGATCCGGCGAAGGATCACAGACGACATAATTGTCCGTGCTGAACTCGGGCACAATCTGGCGGAACTCGATCTGGCCGCCGTGCATGACGTAGACGCCCTGCACGTCCTTTTTCTCCGACGTTTTCTTGCCGGAGGGGCCGGAGACCGTCTTCTTCAGCGACGCGAAATGGACCGCCTTCTGGCTGACGCGGATGCCGGTGTACTGCTGGGTGGCGATCTGCGCGGTCTCGCACCGGATGCCGGCGATCTCTTGGTTCATGTCCTTGCATTCGAGGATCACGGCGGCCTCCGAATTCCGGTCCTTCCGGTTGACGGCCGCGACGCCCGCCGGAACGGAGACGTCGGAAACGAACGGAAACTGCACCGAAACCTGCCCGCCGGATTCGGTCTGGCGGAAATTCACGACCTTGTCCGCCGGAACGATGCAGGCGAGATACCACACGTAGTCGTCGCAGATTTTCCCGACGGTGCCGGAGACGGGCGCCTCCGGCTTCTGCCTTGCGCTGCGGATCTGGTCACAGGTCATGGAGGTCACGCCGGAAAAGTCGAAAGCGGACTCGAGCCCGTCGGTCGTCTCGATGAAATATCCCGACGCGGGGGAAACGATCGTCCCAGACGCGCTGCCCGCCTCGGCGGCGAGCGCCTTCCGCTGGCTCTCCAGCGCGCTGATGCGCGCGTTGAAGTTCCCGACCTTCCCCGTCGCGATCTGCTTGCCGTTGATCAGGTCGAGCAGGCCGTCCCGCTGCCCGGAGGCGGCCGTCAGATCGCCGGCGTTCACCGTCCCGAGAAACTGCTGCAAACTGCGGCAGATGCGGCTGTTCGCGGAATCCGTCCCGGCGGCGGAAGACGCGGAACCGGGCGACTGAAGGCTCTGCAGACGGCCGATCGCGCTCGTCACCTGCGTGAGCTGCCGCTGCGCGACCGCCTGTTTTTCGTCGCGGTAGAGATTCGCCACGGTTTCGCCCTTCGCCACCTTTTCACCGGGCGTGACGACATAATCGACCACGCCGCCGCTTTTTCCCTTGAGCAGCGTCTCCCTGCGCACGGCCACGACATCCGCCTGAACCGTGTTGGAGGCGGTAAAATACGTCGCGGTCTCCGTCCGGACGGGCGAATAATGGGAACGGTAGACCTGATAGCCGACATAGAAAAGCAGCAGCAGCGCAACCACCGTAGAGCCCAGCCGCTTCACGCCGGGGCTGTTCACAGCCGCCATCTCCTTTCACGGATCAAGTCGAAAGAACGCTCGCACACGCTTCCGAAGGAGGGAAGCTCATCGAGAAAGATCCAGTGGACGCCTTCGTCCCGCCGAAACCAGGTGAGCTGCCGCTTCGCGTAGCGGCGGCTTTCGCGCTTCACCGTTTCCACCGCCTGCGCCAGCGTGCATTCCCCGCGGAAATACGGGGCGAATTCCTTGTACCCGATCGCCTGCTTCGCCGTGCAGCGGTCGGGCAGGCGAAACACCTCCTCCGCTTCCCGAACAAGGCCGCGCTCCATCATGCCGTCCACGCGGCGGTCGATCGCCGCGTAGAGCTTCGCCCGGTCCCGGCAGGTCAGGCCGATCATGCAGACGTCGTACGGCGGGGGGACCGCCCGGGACCGCCTGTTCTGCTCCGTCATGGTGAGGCCCGTCGTCCGGTAGAGCTCGATGGCCCGGATCAGGCGGGAAACGTCGTGCGGGTCGATCCGCTCCGCGGAATCCGGGTCGAAGGAACGCAGTTCTTCGACGAGGGCGCCCGGCCCCTGCGCCTCCGCTTTCCGCCGCAGCGCGGCGCGCAGCGTTTCGTCACGCCCCTGCGGGGCGAAGCCGATCCCCCGCAGCAGCGCGCGGATGTAAAGCCCGGTCCCGCCAGCCACGACCGGCAGGCGTCGCCTGCCCCGGATGCCGCGGATACATGCCGAGGCGGCGGAAACATAATCCGCCACGCTAAACGTCTCCTCCGGCCCCACGCAGCCGACCATGTGGTGCGGCACGCCCCGCATCTCCGCGGCGGTCGGCTTCGCGGTGCCGACGGCGAGGCCGCGGTAGATCTGCATGGAGTCCGCCGAAACGACTTCGCCGGAAAAGCGCAGGGCGATCTCGACCGCAAGGCGGGTCTTGCCCGTGGCGGTGGGCCCGACGACCGCCGCGACCGGGACGGCTTCCATTACGGGATCCTCCCGAACTGGTGTTCCATCTCTTTCCGCGTGAGGACGAAAGAGACGGGCCTGCCGTGCGGGCAGTAGCGGACATCCTCCCGCTCGACCCGGCGGGCCAGGTCGAGAAGCTCCTGCGGCGAAGCGGGATCGCCCGCCTTGACCGCCGCCCGGCAGGCGACGTTGTGGTAGAGCCAGTCCAGCTTATCCGTGGTGATGTCCGTGCGGCTCGAGGCGAGATGCCCCGCGATCTCCATCACGGACTCGGCCACGTCGCCGCCGAGGATCATCGGCGCGCTACGGACCAGCACGGTCCCGGCCCCGAAGTCCTCGATCTCGAAGCCCGCGTCTTCGCAGAGCTGCCGGGCATCCAGCACGGCGGAATACTCCTCTTCCGAAAGCGTCACCGTCACCGGCTCGAGCAGCATCTGAGCGTACGCCTTTCCGCCCTGCGCCTTCAGCTTTTCGTACAGCAGGCGTTCGTGGGCGGCGTGCTTGTCGATGAAGACGAGGCTGTCGCCGCGCTGGACGATGATATAGGTCCCGAACGCTTCGCCGATCAGCTTTTCCGGCTCCTGCGCGGCTTCGCCGGCCTGCGGCGCGGCGTCCTCCCCCTTCGGCTCCGTTTCACCGGGGACCGGGGCGGGCGGCAGGTCGTCGTCCCGCTCGATGTCCGGCGGAACGAGCGTGCCGCGCGAAAAAGCCGGGACCGCCGGCGGCTCGCCCGGCTCCGCAAAAGGCACGGGAGGCACGGTCAACGGCCGGCCCGCGGCGGAAGGGGCTTCGCGCACCTGCGCAGGCGCAGCGGAGGCCACCTCGAAGCGCGTCTGCACGGCCGGGGAAACCGGCGCCCGGGCGGACGGGGCGGAAGAGTCGGAGAGCTTCATCACGTGCACCGTGTCGCCCGCCTTGAGCGCCGATTTGACCCCGTGGTAGACGGAGTCGAAGATCGGGCGCTCGTTTAAAAACCGGACCTCAATCTTCGCGGGGTGGACGTTGACGTCGACCGCCGCGAACGGAACGGCGAGCCGCAGGATGCAGGCGGGGTGCTTCCCCGCCATCAGGGAGCCGCGGAACGCCTCCTCCAGCGCGGCCGAAGCGGTGCGGCTTTTGACATAGCGCCCGTTGATGAAGAAGTTCTGCATGCTGCGGTTCGGCCGCGCCGCGGAGGGTTTGCTGACGAAACCCTCGGTCCCGATGCCGCCCAGCTCGTACTTCACGGGGATCAGGCCCGCCGTGAACTCTTTGCCGAACACGGCGTAGACGGCGGAACGGAGCTGCCCGTCGCCGGGCGTGTGCAACGTCTCCCTGCCGTCGCGCAGGAAGCGGAACGAGATTTCCGGATGCGCGAGCGCCTCTTTGTCGACGACGCCCGCGACGGCGTTGCCCTCCGTGAAATCCTTTTTGAGGAACTTCATGCGCGCGGGGGTGTTGTAGAACAGGTCGCGCACGACGATGGTCGTGCCCTCGGCGCAGCCGGCGTCCTCGCAGAACTGCTCCCGCCCGCCGGAGATGCCGTAGCGCGTGCCCGCGAGCTCGTCCGCCGTGCGGGTCAGAAGCTCCACGTGCGCGACGGCCGCGACGGAGGCGAGCGCCTCGCCGCGGAAGCCGAGCGTCGCGATGGCGTCGAGGTCGTCGCGCCCCGAGATCTTGCTCGTCGCATGGCGGAGGAACGCGAGCGGAACGTCGCTGCGCCCGATGCCGCAGCCGTCGTCGGTCACGCGCAGGAAGGAGACGCCGCCGCCGCGGACCTCCACCGTCACGTTCTTCGCCCCGGCGTCAATGGAGTTCTCCGCCAGCTCCTTGGCGGCCGAAGCCGGGCGCTCGACGACCTCGCCGGCCGCGATCAGCTCGGCGACATGCCGGTCCAGCACATTGATTTTGCCCATGTTCTTCCTCCTTCCGCCGTCGGCTTCGCTTACAGATACAGGTCCATCACGACGTCGTCGCAATAGCGGTCCCCGACCCGAAAATAGCCTTTCAGGCGTCCCACGGGCCGGAATCCGAACTTCTCGCCGCCGTTCCTCTCCGGTCTTCTTCCGGGACGCCCCTATTTCGCCAGCTTGCACAGCTCGAACAGCGTGTTCATGCACTCGATCGGCGTCAGGGTGTTCACGTCGAGCGCGCGCAGGCGCTTCAGAATTTCCGTTTCGTTCGGCGGCGTCAGCGCGAGCTGCATCGGCTCTTCGCCGGCCCCGGCTTGCTTTTTCGCCAGGCGCTTCGGGGTCGAAACGTTTTTGCCCGCGTTCAGTTCGGCCAGGATCTGCTTGGCCCGCGTGATGATGCTGTTCGGCACGCCCGCGAGCTTCGCCACCTCGACCCCGTAGCTGTCGTCCGCGCCGCCGCGCACGATGCGCCGCAGGAACGTGATGTCGTCCCCGCGCTTTTTGACGGCGATGTTGTAGTTCCTGACGCCGGGGACCAGCTCCTCGAGGGCGGTCAGCTCGTGGTAGTGCGTCGCGAACAGCGTCTTCGCGCCGAGGCGCTTCGGGTCCGCGACGTATTCCAGCACCGCGCGGGCGATGCTCATGCCGTCGAACGTCGAGGTGCCGCGGCCGATCTCGTCGAGGATGAGGAGGCTGTCGGCCGTGGCGTTCCTGACGATCTCCGCGACCTCCGCCATCTCCACCATGAAGGTGGACTGCCCGGCCGTGAGGTCGTCCGACGCGCCGATGCGCGTGAACACGGCGTCAGTGACGCTGATCTCGGCGCTCTCGGCCGGGACGAAGCAGCCGATCTGCGCCATGATGACGATCAGCGCGATCTGGCGCATGTAAGTGGATTTTCCCGCCATGTTCGGGCCGGTGATGATGGCGACGCGGTTCTCCCCCTTGTCGAGCACCGCGTCGTTCGGGACGAACGGCGTGTCGAGCAGCGCCTCCACGACCGGGTGCCGGCTCTTTTTGAGGACGATGCGGCCGTCGAGGCCGATGACCGGCCTTGTGTAATTGCGGTCGACGGAGACCTGCGCGAAGGAAAGCAGCACGTCCAGCAGGGCGACGGCCTGCGCCGTTCCCTGCACGCGGTCCATCTGCGAAGCGACCTTGCGGCGCACGTCCTGGAACAGCTCGTATTCGAGCTGGACGGATTTGTCGTGCGCGCCGAGGATGCGGCCTTCGAGTTCCTTTAACTCCGGCGTGATGAAGCGTTCGCAGTTCGTGAGCGTCTGCCGGCGCGTGTACTCCGGCGGGGCCTGATCCTTGTAGGCGTTGCTGATCTCTATGTAATAGCCGAACACGCGGTTGTAGCCGACTTTGAGCTTCGGGATGCCTGTGCGCTCGCGCTCTTTGGCCTCGATCTTCGCAATGACGCCCCGGCCGTCGCTCATGTCCCCTTTGAGCAGGTCCAGCTCCTCGCTGTAGCCGGGTTTGATGATGCCCCCCTCGCGCAGGGAAAACGGAGGCTCCTCCACGATCGCCCGCTCGATCAGGTCCCGCGTGTCAGGAAGCTCGTCGATCGAGCGGCGGACGCCCGCGAGCAGCTCGGACTTCGCATCCTTCAGCATGGTTTTGAGCGCCGGGAGTTTCGCGGCCGTCTCCGACAGGCTGCGGAGTTCCCGGCCGTTCGCCGAGCCGTAGACGATGCGGGACATCAGGCGCTCGAGGTCGTGCACGCCGGTCAGC